>Ga0307374_10000088_pt1 | contig 154253 bp, 151 predicted proteins | sample OX3MG_FD_202532 | JGI IMG/M metagenome (GOLD analysis project Ga0307374, IMG submission 202532) | Soil microbial communities from Risofladan, Vaasa, Finland - OX-3 | ecosystem: Environmental > Terrestrial > Soil > Coastal area > Acid sulfate soil | place: Finland: Risofladan, Vaasa...
GCGCCGCCGGCCTCGCCCGGCGGCTCGCGGCGATCCTCGACGCCTGCGCGCTGCTGCAGACCTATTCGCGTCTGGTGATCGATTGCAACCGCCCGTTGGGCGGCTCGGGCTCGATCGTCGCCGTCAGCGAGCGCACGCCGATTCCGGGCAACGAGTCCATCGACGCTTGGGACCGCGCGCGCCGCGAGCGTGAAGTGTTCCGTCCTTACCATGACCGCATCCGCACGCTGCTCGCCGCGCGCAAGGCCGCGCAACGTGCCAGCATGCTGATCTCGGTACACAGCTTCACTCCGGTATTTCTCGGCGAAAGCCGCCGCTGGCACGCGGGAATTCTCTACAATCGCGACGGCCGTCTGGCGCGCGCGACGCTCGCGGCGCTGCGCGGCGATGCCGAGCTCGTGGTCGGCGAGAACCAACCGTATGCCCTCGGCGACGCCAGCGATTATGCCGTTCCCGAATACGGCGAGAAGCAGGGCTTGCTGCACGTGGAAATCGAGGTGCGGCAGGATTTGATCGCCGACGAACGCGGCCAGCAGTCGTGGGCGGTGCGTTTGGCGGAGGCGTTGCAGGCGGCCGCCGCGCACTGCGTCGGCAACGCCTGAGCGTGCGGCGCGGCGCTGGTCAGCCGTGCAGGGACATCGACGGCCGGCTCTTGTACACCAATTCGACGCGATCGATGCCGCGCGTGCAGCGCGCGGTACTGCGAATTGCGTGCAGCAATCGGCTCAACACCGACGGGTTCGCGTCTTTGGCGGATTGACTGTCGGGTTCGACGCCTAAATGCATGACGACGACGCGATCTTGCGCGAGGCGCACGAATACCGCGACGCCGACCGGCCGCCCGTCGGTCGAGACGGCAAACAGGCTTTGCACGCCGGCTATTGCGCCGACGCGGATGCCGAGAGCGCCGTCCCGCTCATAGATCTCCGGCACGCCGTAGGTGTCGATCGATAGCTGTATGCCGCCGCGCACTCGGTGCTGGTTCACATTGAAAAACAACAACTGTTCCAACGCGCTGCGTTGCTCGACCGAGAGCTGCGTCGTGATCCAGATCGTGTCGGTCAATCGATCCTCCGCGATGAGCGGTGAGCGCTGAGGGATGAGATGCAACTGGCGCGCGCCAACGACCATCGGTTGGCTATGGAGAGTCGCCATCGTATAGCGGTCCGCGCGCAAACACACTAGCCCGCGCAGGCGGGCTGTTGCAGTGCGACATGCGGCGCGCACAACCGGGGCAACTGGGAACGGCGGGCGCTGCCGGGCCTAGGAGTTCGCCGCCCCGGCGTCCTGCGGCGCCGCCCAGGCGCTGACACTCGCCTCGTAGATCGCGAGTTCCTGCAGAAGGTCCTCGAAGCGCTGTGCCTTGCCTATCGCGAATCCTTGGCCGTAATCGACGCCGAGATCGGCCATGCGCGCCCGCAGTGCGTCGGTTTCGACGTGTTCGGCGATCGTCTCGATGCACATGACTTTGGCGAGCTGCGCGATCGCTTTGATCATCGACTCGGATCGCGGGTTGTCGATCGCGTCGCGCACGAAGCTGCCGTCGATCTTCAGATAATCGACCGATAGATCCTTCAAGTAGGCGAGCGAGCTGACGCCGGTACCGAAATCGTCGAGCGCGAACTGGCAGCCGAGCGCCTGCAGCCGCTGGATGAACAGCTGCGCCTTCTTCAGGTTGCCGACCGTCGCCGTCTCGGTCAGTTCGAAACAGAGCACCGCGGGGGGCGTTCGACTGTCGTGGATTTCCTGGGCGACGTATTCGACGAAGCCATCGTCCTGCAGCGATTGGCCGGACAAATTGATCGCAAAGCGGGCGCTCTCGTCGCCGGCCGACATGTTCTGCCGGCCGAGCAGCGTGCAAGCGCGGTGTACGACCCAGCGGTCTATTGCCGGCATCAGTTGATAACGCTCCGCCGCGGCTAGAAACTTGTTCGGCGGCAGGATTTCTCCGCGCTCGCCCTGCATGCGCAGCAGCAGCTCGAAGCGCGGCCGGCCGTAGTTGCCGCGCAGCGGCAAAATAGGCTGTGCGTCCAGGCGAAAGCCGTCCTCGGCGAGGGCGCTGCGCAGCCTGCCGACGACCACGACGTCGGTTTGGCGCTTGAGGATGCTTTGATCGGCATCCTTGAACGTCTCTATGCGGTTGCGGCCCCGATCCTTGGCGGCCTTGCAAGCGATCTCGGCGGCGGCGAGCGCGTGCGCCAGAGGATTCGCGGAGCGGCCGACCGGCGCCACGCCGATGCTGACGGAGACTTCGAAGGACTCGCCGCCGGCCTGCGGCGCGAGCGCCGCGGCGCCCGCACGCACGCCGTCGGCTTGCGCCGTCGCGGCGTCGAGACCGGTATTCGGCAGCAAGGCCGCGAACCGATCGCCGGAGATGCGGGCGCATATCGCCGTCGCCGGCAACGCCTTGCGGAGGCGTTCGGCAACGTGGGCGATGACGCCATCGCCGACGTGCATGCCGAATGTCTCGTTGATCACGTGCAGACCATCGATGTCAATATACAGAATGCTGTGCGCTCCCAGCGTGGCGTCGGTCGCGACCAGCACCTGCGCCTGAAGCTCGAGCGCTTGGCGCGTCATCAGCCCGGTCGCCGGGTCGTAGTGCGCCTGGATGATTTCGCTCGCACGCCGCGCCAACAAGTCGGCGATGCGCGCCCTGTGCGCATCGAAATCGGGCGCGCTCGGCGGATTGAACAGGGCGAGCACGCCCATGACGCGCTCCGACGGATGGCGCACCGGGCAGGCGAGAATCTTGTACGGTGCGGCCGCTTCGGTCGTCAGTTTGGCGATGCGGTTGACGATCAGTGTGCGTTGCTGCAACTGCATCCATGCCAGCAGGTGCCGTTCGGCAAGCTGCAAAACACCGGGCGTCATCGGCTGGCCGCTGTGCGTCATGGTTCTCGATATGTTCTTGTCCGGGACCCACAACGCGGCGAGCGCGCAGCTCGTATGTTGCATCGCGCTCTTCAAGATCTGATCGAATTCGTCGGCGTCGGCCGATCCGCTGAATTTGTTCGACGAGATCTCGAGCATCAAGGCAAAATCGCGCTCGCGCACGCCGAGATCGCGGTCGCGCGAAACCAGGGCCGAGCGCAGCGACAATTCGCGGCGCAGGCACTCGAGCGCCGGCTGCACCATTTGGCGCACGAACTGCAAAGGCCGCGCCGCGATCCGCCTACCGCACAGATCGACCACGATCGTCACGACGCCCAGCAATTCGATCTGTTCGCCGCGCACCGCAAACGAATAGGCGCTGCGGTCGGCGCCGAGATCGCGCGCGATGGCCGGATACTCCGCCTGGTCCGACAGCGCGTTGCTGATCGCCTCTTTGGCGATCGACGCGTCATCGGCCGTATCGGTTTCCGCCGAGGCCCAAATCAAGTTCGCGAAGCCGTCGTGCACCTTGACGACGTGCAGACTCGGCATCAGCACCTTCAGCAGGCGCGCGTACGAGTCGAACGACGCTTCAGCGGCGGCGGGTCGGTGCATGGTTGCGGGCGGTTTGTCTTCGATCACGGCTGTCGTCGTCCTGACGGGATCGCGGATTCGATCGGCAAGGCGCAGTTTGCGGGGAATTTCGCAGTGGAATCGTTGACGGCTGTCACAAATTGCAGGCAGAGCGGCCGCCGGCAACCGCTCAGCGGCGGCGCGCGAGCCGCCCGAGCAGCCAGCGCCCCCCGGGCAGCCGCACGAGGCGAAATACGCGGCGCCAGAAGAGCAGCCCCCGCTCGTCGAGCCGCGCGAGCGGCAAGGCCCCGTAAAGCCCTTCCAGGGGTTCGTGCAGCATCGCCGCGCAGGCCCGCAGCGCCGCCGACCGGTCTTGGCATTGCAGCGTCACGCGGACCGGCGGTGCATCGCTCCAGTCGACTGCGATGGAGGTGCAGTCGGCGAAGGCGCCGGCGTCCGGCAACGGCGCTGCGTCGGCGTCGCTCTGCACGCCGGTCAAATAGAGCAGCGGGCCGCCCGGCGCCGATGAGGCGATGCGCCAGGCGCCGGCCGCCAACAGGTCGCGCCTGAACCGTCCGTAAAGGGTTCGCCGCAGCATGGTTGCCGTTCCTGCATCGTCGATCGCCCGGACTGGGCATGGAAAGCGCCCAACGGTATCATTTCGAACGCTCTTTGCCATAGGACTCCGGACATGCGCCGCCTTTTCTTCGCGCTGATCGCATTGTCGGCCGGTGCCGCGGCCGCCGGCCGCCCCGCCCCGCCCGACTCGCCCGCCGCCCGCCAGATCGCCGCCGAGCACCTGCCGCCCGGCGCGGTCAGCTTCGTGATTGCCGCAGCCGATACGGGGCGGGTGATTCGCAGCCGCAATGCCGATACCCTGCGCAGCCCCGCCTCGACGATCAAGCTGCTGACGACTTTCGCGGGCCTGGAGCTACTCGGTCCGGCCTTTACCTGGCAGACGCGTGCCCTGACGAACGCACCGCTCGTCAACGGCGTATTGCGCGGCGATCTATTTTTGCAGGGAGGCGGCGATCCCTATATGACTCTCGAGCGCTGGTGGTATTTCGCGCACCAGCTGCGCGTACGCGGAGTGCGGGCGATAGACGGCGACATCGTCGTCGACGATCGGGAATTTTCGCAGCCCGAGGCGGATCCAGGCGCCTTCGACGGTCACCCGAATCGCCCGTACAACGTCGTGCCGGACGCCTTGATGGTCAACTTCCAGTCGGTCGTATTTCGGCTTACACCGGACCGGCTGGCGCGCAAAATCGCCATCGTCGCCGATCCCATGCCGCTGCACCTTTCGATCGACAACCGCATCCGCTTCGTCCCCGGCCGCTGCGGCGACGCTGCCGACCACGTCGATTTCCAAGACCCCTCCGTCGAGCGCGATCGCATGGTCTTCACCGGCACGATGGCGGCGCAATGCGCCCCGCTCGAGATTACCCGCGCAGTGATGCACGCGCCGCAATATGCGTACGGCACATTCGTGCCGCTGTGGCGCGAGCAGGGCGGCACGCTCGCCGGTGCGCTGCGTGTCGAAGCGGCGCCCGCCGGCGCACGATTGCTGTTTTCCTACGATTCCCTGCCCCTGGCAGAAGTGGTGCGTCTGACGAACAAATTCAGCAATAACCTGATGGCGCGCGATTTGCTGCTGACCCTCGGCGAGCGGCGCTTCGGCGCGCCGGCGACCGTCGACAAGGGCATCGCCGCGATCGAGGAGTGGAGCCGCAGCCGCGGACTGAAGCTCGACGACACGGTGCTCGACAACGGCGCCGGTCTGTCGCGCAAGGCGCGCATCTCGGCGGCAACGCTGGCGGCGGTGTTGGCGGCCGCCTATCGCAGCCGCTACGCGCCGGAGTTTCTGGCGTCGCTGCCGCTCGCCGGCCTCGACGGAACGCTGAAAAGTAGCATGGCGGATACGCCGCCCGGAGCGGTGCGCCTGAAAACGGGGCATATCGACGGCGTCAGCAACGTCGCCGGCTACGTCACGACGGCGCGCGGGCGGACCTACATTCTCGTCTCCTTCGTCAACGATGCGCGGGCCGGCTCGGGGGCCGGCGAACCGGTACATGCGGCGCTCGTCGATTGGATATTGCGCACGCTTTGACGGCGCCCCGGGAGCGCTCCAATTCCCAGCAAATCGGCCGCACGTTGCGTCGAATCCACACGCCGAAACCGAGATGGCGGAAGGCCGCCGACAGGCGCCGCCGGTACCAGGCGGCCGGCCGCAAATGCACGTCCCGGTCCGTCAAGCTGCGGTCGCAGTTGTCGCGCCAATCCTCGCTGGTCAGCGCCGATACGTAGAGCGCCGCCCGACTGAGGCGGCCGAGGTTCGCTATCGCCCGCGCGGCGTCCCGATCCGAAAGATATTGCAAGACGTCGTAACAGACGACCAAATCGTAGGCGCGGCGCGCCCTGTAATCGGCGACGGATCCACTCGTCCAGCCGTAGTGTTCGCATAGATAGGCGCTCGCTTCGAGTCCGGTGTAGGCCGCGCGCGGCAGCAGCTTGGCGAACGGCGCGCGCAGCAGCCCGATGCCGCAGCCCGCATCGAGAATGCGGCCGACCGGAATTTGCGTCTGGCGCAGAATCGCGGCGATCAGCGCCGCGCGGGCGCGCATCTCGGCGGCCGTGACCACGCGCGTCCTGCGGCTGAAGTAATAGCGCTGGAAATATGCCGCGTCGAATGCCGCGTCTCGGTTCTTGGGCGATCGCTCGCCCGCACGGCGGCTTCTCGCGGTCACTCCACCGTCAGACTCTTGGCGAGATTGCGCGGCTGATCGACGTCCGTGCCCTTCAACACGGCCACGTGGTAGGCGAGCAGTTGCAGCGGAATGGTGAATATCACAGGTGCCTGCAGCTCGCTCGCGGCGACCGGCATTTCGACGACCGTCAGGCCGGCGGCGCTTTGCATCGCCGCCCGCGGGTCCGCGAAGACGAATAGCTGCCCGCCGCGCGCACGCACCTCTTGCAGATTCGACTTCAGCTTCTCGAGCAGCGCATCATTCGGCGCCACCGCGACGACCGGCATGTCCTCGTCGACCAGCGCAAGCGGCCCGTGCTTCAATTCCGCGGCCGCGTAGGCTTCCGCATGGATGTAGGATATTTCCTTGAGTTTCAGCGCGCCTTCCATCGCGATGGCGTGCAGCGGGCCGCGGCCGACGAAAAGCGCATGATGCTTATCGACGAATTTTTCGGCCAGGCGCTGCACCAGCGGTTCCAGTTTGAGGGTCTGCTCGACCAGGGCCGGTAAATGCTGCAGTTGGCCGATCAAGTCGCGCTCCTCGGTGTTTGCCGGCCGATCCGACCAATGCGGCTTGCCGAGCGCGACCACCAGCATCGCGAGCGCCGTCAGCTGAGTCGTGAACGCCTTCGTCGAAGCGACGCCGATTTCCGGGCCGGCGCGCGTCAGCAGCACCAGCTCGGAATCGCGCACCATGGAGCTTTCCGCGACATTGCAGATCGTGAGCGTCGACAGATAGCCCGACTCGCGCGCGGCGCGCAGCGCGGCCAGGGTGTCCGCCGTCTCGCCGGACTGCGAAATCGTCACGAACAGCGTGTCCGGCGCGACCACCGGCTTGCGATAGCGGTACTCGCTCGCGTATTCGATGCGCGCGGGAATTCGGCAGAATTCCTCCAACAGATAACAAGCCGCGAGGCCGGCGTGGTAGCTCGTGCCGCAGGCCGCGATGTGCACCGCTTTGACTCTCGAGAACAGCCCTTGCGCCGCGGCGCCGAAAGCCGCGTCCAGCAAGCGGCCGCCGGCGACGCGCGCCTCCAGGGTCTGGGCGATCGCGCGCGGCTGCTCGTGAATCTCCTTTTGCATGAAATGCCGGTACTGGCCGCGCTCGGCGGCATCGGCCGGCAATTCGCTCTCGCGGATCTCCCGCTGTGCGCGTTCGCCGCCGGCGGAGACGATCGCGATCGAGTCGCGGCGAATCGCCGCGACGTCGCCTTCCTCCAGAAACATGAATTTCCGGGTCACCGGCAGCAGCGCGGTGACGTCCGATGCGGCGAAATTCTCGCCGATGCCGAGACCGATCACGACCGGACAGCCCTCGCGGGCGAGCACGATGCAGTCCGGATCCCGTTCGCTGATCACCGCGAGCGCGTATGCGCCGGTAAGTTCCGCGACGGTCCTGCGCACGGCCTCGAACAGACCGCCGGCGGCCGTCATATGATGATGTATGCGGTGCGCGACGACCTCGGTATCGGTGTCCGAGCTGAAGCTGTAGCCGAGATCCTTGAGGCCGGCGCGCAGCGCTTCGTGATTTTCGATGATGCCGTTGTGGACGATCGCCACACCGTCGCGGGAAATGTGCGGATGCGCGTTGCGCATCGACGGCACCCCGTGCGTCGCCCAGCGGGTATGCGCGATGCCGATGTGCCCTGAGATCGGTGCCGCGGCGACGGCGTCCTCCAGCGCCTTGACTTTGCCGACGGCGCGCACGCGCCGAAGGTCGCCGGCGCGGCCGAGCACGGCCAATCCCGCCGAATCGTAACCGCGGTACTCGAGACGGCGCAGCCCCTCCAAGAGGATGGGCACGACGTTGCGTTCAGCCACTACTGCGACGATTCCACACATGCGCGAACTCCGTCCCTAAATTTTGCCGGCATCGCTCTTGCTCGGCCGGACCCAAGCTTCGACGGTGATTTGTTGCGCGCGAGTAAGCGTCAGCTTGGCGTCCGGCGCGTTGACCGTAATCGTCGAGCCCGCGCCGATGGTCGCTTGGACGCCGATGCAAAGCGGCGCGACCAGCATGCTGCCGGAGCCGATGAAGGCGCCGTCGCCGATCGTCGTCCGCCATTTGTTGGCGCCGTCGTAATTGCAGGTGACCGTGCCCGCGCCGACGTTGACGTTTCGGCCGACGAGCGCGTCGCCGAGATAGGTCAGGTGGTTCGCCTTGCTGCCCTGGCCGATCTCGCTGTTCTTGATCTCGACGAAATTGCCGACCTGCACCTGCCCGTGCAGATCGGCGCCCGGACGCAGGCGCGCAAACGGCCCGACGCTGCAGCCCTCGCCGACCGAGGCGTGCTCCACCACGCAATTGGCGTGGATCGAAGTGCCGGCGCCGATCGTCGAATCGCGAATCAGGCAATTGGGCCCTACGCTCACCCGCTCGGCCAATTTGACCGTGCCGATCAGCACTACATTGACGTCGATGAACACGTCGCGCCCGACCTCGACGTCGCCGCGCACATCGATGCGCGCAGGATCGGCGAGCGTCGCGCCGGCCGCCATCAATTGCCGCGCGCGGGCGCGCCGATATACCGCCTCGGCCTCGGCAAGCTGCAGCTTGTCGTTGACGCCCATGATCTCCGCTTCGCCTGCGGCGTTTACCGCCTGAACCGCGACGCCGGCGCGCACCGCGAGGGCGACGACATCGGTCAGGTAATATTCACGTAGGGCATTGTCGTTGCGCAATTCCGCCAGCCAATTTCGCAGCAGCCGGGCCGGCGCGGCCATCAGGCCGCTGTTGATTTCACGGATCCGCCGCTGTTCGGCGGTCGCCTCGCGATGCTCGACGATGGCGGTGACCAGCCCGCGCGCATCGCGCAGCACGCGGCCGTAGCCCGAGGGATCGGCGGCGCTCGCCGTCAATACCGCCAGATGACCGTCTTCGGCCGCCGCCAGCAATCGACGCAAGGTCGCCGACTCTATCAGCGGCACGTCGCCGTACATCACCAGCACGCGCCGATCGTCGCCGATCGACGGCATCGCCTGCATCACGGCATGACCCGTGCCCAGTTGCTCGGCCTGCAGAACCCAGTCGACCGGCGCGTCGGCGAGCGCCGTGCGCACGGCGGCCGCGCCGTGGCCGTGTACGACGTAGATCCCCTGCGGCGCAAGTTGCAGCGCCGCATCGATCACGTGCCGCAGAAGCGGCTTCCCCGCCAGCGGCTGCAGGACTTTCGGCAGGTCGGAGTTCATCCGCCGCCCTTCGCCTGCCGCCAGTATGACTACGGATGGCTGCATTGGCGTATACGGACGCTGTGCCGCTCCTCAGCGCTTCTTGCGCAAGCGCTCTATCGCGCGCAATTGGGCCGCCGCGCGCGCAAGTTCCGCCTGCGCTTCGGCGAGTTCGATCTTGTCGGTTTTCCCTCGGGCGGCCTCCTCAGCGCGTTGCCGCGCCTGCAAGGCCGCCGCCTCGTCGAGATCGGCGGCGCGCACCGCGGTATCGGCGAGCACGGTCACCAGGTGCGGTTGAACCTCGAGGGCGCCGCCGCCGACGAAGAAGGATTGTTCGCCGAGGGCCTCGCTCTGCACGCGCACTTCGCCCGGCTTCAGCTTGGTCAACAACGGTGCGTGGCGGGGGGCGATGCCGATTTCGCCTTCCGACGCCGGTACAAACACCATATTCGCCTCGCCGGAGTAGATTTGCCCCTCGGCGCTGACGATATCGACATGAATGGTGTTCGCCATGGACTAAGCTCGGTCGCTCACTGCAGCGTCTTGGCTTTTTCGACGGCTTCCTCGATGCCGCCGACCATGTAGAACGCCTGCTCGGAGAGGTGATCGTATTCGCCCGCGATGATCGCCTTGAAGCCGCGGATCGTGTCGGCGAGCGGCACGATCTTGCCGTCCTGGCCGGTAAAGACCTTGGCGACGTTGAACGGCTGCGATAAAAAGCGCTGGATCTTGCGCGCCCGGTACACCGACAGCTTGTCTTCCTCGGACAATTCGTCCATGCCGAGAATGGCGATGATGTCCTGCAATTCCTTGTAGCGCTGCAAGATCGCCTGCACGCCGCGCGCGGTATTGTAGTGATCTTCGCCGACGACCAGCGGGTCGAGCTGCCTGCTGGTCGAATCCAGCGGATCGACCGCGGGATAAATGCCGAGCGAGGCGATTTGCCGCGACAGCACCACCGTCGCATCCAAGTGCGCGAAGGTGGTGGCCGGCGAAGGGTCGGTCAAATCGTCGGCCGGCACGTACACGGCTTGAATGGAGGTGATCGAACCGGTCTTGGTCGACGTGATCCGCTCCTGCAACACGCCCATTTCCTCGGCAAGCGTCGGCTGGTAGCCGACCGCCGAAGGCATGCGGCCGAGCAACGCGGAAACTTCGGTGCCCGCCAGCGTGTAGCGGTAGATGTTGTCCACGAAAAACAGCACATCGCGGCCTTTGCCCGACGCCTGCTTTTCGTCGCGGAAATACTCCGCCATCGTCAACCCCGTCAGCGCGACGCGTAGACGATTGCCGGGCGGCTCGTTCATTTGACCGTAGACCATGGCCACTTTGGAATTCGCGAGATTGTCCTTGTCGATGACGCCCGACTCTATCATCTCGTGATAAAAATCGTTGCCCTCGCGGGTACGCTCGCCGACGCCCGCGAACACCGAAAGGCCGCTGTACTGCTTGGCGATGTTGTTGATCAACTCCAGCATGTTCACCGTCTTGCCGACCCCGGCGCCGCCGAACAGGCCGACTTTGCCGCCTTTGGCGAACGGCACCAGCAGATCGATGACCTTGATGCCCGTGACCAAAAGGTCCTGGCCGCCCGCCTGTTCATCGTAGGCCGGCGCCGGCCGGTGGATCGGCAGGAATTCAGTGGCCTGCACCGGGCCCTTCTCGTCTTGCGGCCGGCCGAGTACGTCCATGATGCGCCCGAGCGTGCCCGCGCCCACGGGTACGCTGATGCCTTTGCCCGTCCCCGTGACGGTGAGGCCGCGGCGCAAGCCCTCGGAGGGGCCCATGGCGATCGCGCGCACGATGCCGTCGCCGAGCTGCTGCTGAACTTCGAGGGTCAAATCGATTTCATCGAGCTTTAGCGCATCGTAAATCTTGGGAATTTCATCGCGCGGGAATTCGACATCGATGACTGCGCCGATGATCTGCACGATTTTGCCGCTGGACATTCTTGATAACCCTCTTGCCTTAGACCGCTGCCGCGCCGCCGACGATTTCCGAGAGCTCTTTGGTGATCGCGGCTTGTCGCGCTTTGTTGTAAATCAATTGCAGCTCGTCGATGAGCTTGCCGGCGTTGTCCGATGCGCTCTTCATCGCGACCATGCGCGCCGCCATTTCACAGGCGACGTTTTCGACGGCGCCCTGGAAGATTTGCGACTCGATGTAGCGCATCAGGATCGCGTCGAGAACTGCCACCGCGTCGGGCTCGTAGATGTAGTCCCAACGCTCCTGCAGCTGCTCCCTATCGATTGTCTGCAGCGGCAGCAGCTGCGAAACGGCGCTCTTTTGCGTCATCGTGTTGACGAACACATTGTGCGCCAACAGCAGTTCATCGAGCTTCGCCTCGCTGTAAAAGTCGAGCATCACCTTGATGGCGCCGATCAGATCGTTGACGTGCGGCGTATCGCCGAGATGAACGGCCGACGCCGCGATCTCGACGCCGGACAGGCGGCGAAAGAACTGCACCGCCTTCGAGCCGATCAGGCACAAGTGGACCTTGGCGTTGCGCGCCTGCGCTTGTCTGACGGCGCCGAGGGCCGCCTTGAACAGGTTCAGGTTGAGCGAGCCGCACAGGCCCCGGTCGGTGCTGATGACGATGATGCCGACCGCCCGCACCGGCCGCTCCAGCGTGTACGGATGCTTATAGTCCAGATTGACCTCGCGCAGGTGGCCGACGATTTGCCGGATCTTCGCCGCATAGGGGCGCGCCGCGCGCATCCGGTCCTGCGCTTTGCGCATCTTGCTCGCCGCCACCATCTCCATGGCCTTGGTGATCTTCTGAGTATTCTTGATACTCGCGATCTTGCCACGGATCTCTTTTGCGCCTGCCATCGTTCTCGCCTAAATGGCCGCGAAAAACTCGTCGCAGCACTTCTTCAGCGCGGCTTCGACGTCTTTCGACAGATCCGGCTTGGCGTTTATGCCGCCGAGCAGCTCGGCGTACGCGCTGCGCGCGAAGATTTGCAAATCCGCCTCCGTGTTGACGACCTTGCGGCGGTCGATTTTGTCGAAATAGCCGTTGTTCGCGGCGAACAGCGACAGCGCCATCTCCGCGACCGACATGGGCGCGTATTGCTTCTGCTTCATCAGTTCGGTGACGCGCTGGCCGCGCTCCAGCTGTCGGCGGGTCGCTTCATCCAGGTCCGAAGCGAACTGCGAGAATGCGGCGAGCTCGCGATACTGGGCGAGCGCCAGGCGCACGCCGCCGCCGAGCTTCTTGATGATGTTGGTTTGCGCGGCGCCGCCGACGCGCGACACCGAGATGCCGGCATTGATCGCCGGACGCATGCCGGCGTTGAACAAGTCGGTTTCCAGGAAGATCTGGCCGTCGGTGATGGAAATGACGTTGGTGGGAACGAAGGCGGTGACATCGCCCGCCTGGGTTTCGATGATCGGCAGTCCGGTCAGCGAGCCGGTGCGGCCCTTGACCCGGCCGTTGGTCGCCTTTTCCACGTATTCCTCGTTGACGCGCGCCGAGCGTTCGAGCAAACGGGAGTGCAGGTAGAAGACGTCGCCCGGGTAGGCTTCGCGCCCCGGCGGCCGGCGCAGCAGCAGTGAAATCTGCCGGTAGGCGACCGCTTGCTTGGACAGGTCGTCGTAGACGATCAGCGCATCTTCGCCGTTGTCCATGAAATATTCGCCCATCGCGCAGCCGCCGTAGGGCGCCAGGTATTGCATCGCCGCGGGCATCGAAGCGGAGGCGGCGACGACGATGGTATGCGCCATGGCGCCGTGTTCTTCGAGCTTGCGAACGACGTTGGCGATCGAACTCTGCTTTTGTCCGATGGCGACGTAGACGCATTTAACGCCGGCGCTCTTTTGGTTGATGATGGTGTCGATGGCGACGGCGGTCTTGCCGGTCTGCCGGTCGCCGATGATCAGTTCGCGCTGACCGCGGCCGATCGGCACCATGGAATCGATGGCTTTCAGGCCGGTCTGCACGGGTTGCGAGACGCTCTTGCGAAAAATCACGCCGGGCGCGACCCGCTCGAGCGGCGAGCGCCGCGTGGCGTGCACCGGACCGTTGCCGTCGAGCGGATTGCCGAGCGCATCGACGACGCGGCCGAGCAATTCGGGACCCACCGGCACCTCGAGTATTCGGCCCGTGGTCTTGACGACCGATCCTTCCGAAATCAGCTTGTAGTCGCCGAGCACCACGGCGCCGACCGAGTCCTGCTCGAGGTTCAGCGCCAACCCGAAAGTGTTGCCGACGAATTCCAGCATCTCGCCGTAACGCGCATCGGCGAGGCCGTGTATGCGTACGATGCCGTCGGTGACGCTCACCACGGTGCCGACGTTGCGCGCCTCGGTTGCGCCCTCGAACTTGACGATGCGCGCCTTGATCAGATCGCTTATTTCGGATGCCTTGATGGACATATCAACCCTCTTGGCGCGGGCCTCGCGGACCCGCGACTAAATCAGTTTAGCTCGCCAATTCCGTGGCCAGCCGTTGCAGACGGCCCCTCACGGAGCCGTCGATGACCAGATCCCCGGCGCGCACCACCGCGCCTCCCAAAAGCGTCGAATCGATGGAAGTTCGCATGCGCACCCGGCGCTTGAGGCGCGTGCTCAAGGCCTGTTCGAGCTTGCGGGCTTGCGCGTCGCTCAGCGCGACGGCCGACACCACCTCGACGTCGACGGTATGTTCGACGGCCGAGCGCAACTCCTCGTAATGCGCAAAGATCTCCGGCAGCAGCAGCAGGCGACGATTCTCCGCCAGTACGCGCATCAAGTTCTGCATTCCGGCATCGAACTTGGCTGCCGCGACATCGGTAATGAGATTGGCCAGATCGGCCGGTCGCAACGCCGGATTCTTGATGAGCGCCGCGACCCGCGGATCGGCGACGATCTCGCCGGCGGTTTTCAGCGCCTGCGACCATCCTGCAAAGTCATCCGCGTCGCGCGCATATTCGAACGCGGCCTTCGCATAGGGTCGAGCGATTGTGGCGCGCTCAGCCACGGGCGACCTCGGCCGCTAATTTATCCAGCAGTTGCGCGTGCGTCCTGGGATCGATCTCGCGTTCCAGCAAGCGCTCTGCGCCTTGGACCGCGAGCTTGCCCACTTCCCGGGCCAGGCCTTCGCGCGCATGCGAGCTCTCCCGCGCCACTTCATCGCGAGCCTGAGCGAGCAAGCGCCGTGCTTCGCTCGAGGCCGTGCCCTTGGCTTCCTCGACAATCTCGCTGGAACGCTTGCCCGCCATGTCGACGATCTGCGCTGCGCGGTCGCGCGCTTCGCGGATGATGACAGTGGCGCGCGCCTGCGCTTCGCCGAGGTCCTTTTGGCTCTTATTGGCGGCGGCCAAGCCATCCGCAATATTCTTCTGGCGCTGTTCTATCTTTGGCAGGAGCCACGCCCAAAAATATTTCATCACGAACCAGGCCACCAGGAAAAACACCACGCCTTGAATGACCAGGGTAACCGTTAAATTCATTGTTTACTCCTTGCCCGGCGCGGCGCCGATGCGCTTGCGCCTACTTCGCGCCCAGTGCGCCGAGGAACGGATTGGAATAGAGCAGCAGGAAGCCCACCGCGACGCCGATGATCGGCACCGCGTCGAGCAGGCCCGCGACGATGAACAGCTTGATCTGCAGCATGTTGGTCAGCTCCGGTTGGCGGGCGGCGCTCTCCAGGAATTTGCCGCCGAGAATGCCGAAGCCGATCGCGGCGCCCAGGCCGCCCAAGCCGATCACCAGGCCTGCCGCAATCACGGTCGCGCTCATGAGTTGCGCAATTTGGGTCACATGTTCCATATTGTCTCCGTCGGTCTTTGAAATCTTATTGAGGAATCGAAATCTAGTGGCGCTCGGCGGCGATGCCGACGTACACAATCGTCAAGACCATGAAAATGAAGGCCTGCAGCGTGATGATCAAATAGTGGAATGCCGTCCAAAGGATTCCCGCAAAGATCTGCCAGAACCCGGCAAAGTACGTCGAAAAATGGTTCAGCGCCGCGCCGAGTGTAAAACAGGCGATCAAGAGGAAAATGAGTTCGCCGGCGTACATGTTGCCGAACAGCCGCATCGACAGGGACAAGGGCCGTACCGCTTCCTCGATCAGGCGAAACAGGAAATTGACGGGCGCGAGCAGCATTTTTCCGACCGCGCCGTGAGCGTGAAACGGCGCGGTGAACCATTCCGCGAAAAAGACGCCGGCGCCCTTGTGCGTGATGCCGACGTATTGGATCAGCAGAAACACGCCCAGCGCCATGCCGACGGTGGTGTTCAGATCGGCCGTGGCGACGACGCGAAGGTGCTCGACGCCGAACAGCCTCGCGCCGGCAGGGAGCAGATCCACCGGCAAGATGTCCATGAAGTTCTCGAGGAACACGAGAACGAATATCGTGATCGCAAGCGGCGCGATGAACTTGTTCGCGCCGCGATAAGTGTCTTTCACCATGTCATCGACAAATTCGACAAGGATTTCGACCGCGGCTTGAAATTTCCCCGGCACTCCGCTGGTCGCACGCCGCGCCACCCTCCACAGCAGCAGAATCATCAACGCCGAAATGACGAGATTGAAAATGACCGTGTCGAGATTGACGACCCAAAAGCCGCCGTGCCCGAGATTGACGGTGAGGTGCGTAAGATGATGCTTGATATAGCCGGTCATCCCGCCAGAGGTGCTTTCGTCAGCCATCATTCGGCACCAAAAATTCCGAGACGCATAAATCCTCGATCGTCATTTGAGCCGGCCGAGCCGGCCGAGCGCGACCCAATACCCCGCAAAGCCGGCAGCCATGCCGATCACCAGCGGCGCCGCTTCGAGCTTCAGGCGCGCGATCGCCAAATACAAAGCGAGCATGAACCACAACCACTTCAGCGCCACTCCGGCATACATCGCCGCGGTGAGCGCGACGCCCGCGGCTATACCGGGCTTGAACATGCGCCATCCGAACAGCGCGCTGCCGACAGCCACGATCAACCCGCCCGCCAATGCCGCAAGGCCTGCCTGCGGGCCCTTGAACAGGAAAAGCAGAAGCGCAGCCGGCAGTGCGCAAATCGACTGCAGGAGCACGACCCGAGCGATTAGCCGCTTGCCGCGCAGCAACACGTCGCTCATCTTGAAGGTCGCCGGATCGCATCCGGCGCACGGCGACGCGCTGTCCCTTGTTTGCACATATGAGCCGTCGCAAGTCACAACAGCGGGGGCATTATAGAGAGCTGGCCCCGGCGCATCAAGGCGATCATCGCCAGCGATTGCGCCGCTTCCGTGGGTGCGCGGCTGCCCGTTATGTAGCCCCCTCAGCTTATATGGGCGAGGATGCCTTCCAGCTCGTCGAGGCTGTGGTACGTCACGACCAACCGGCCCTTTCCGGAGGCGGTATGTTGGAATAGAACTTTGGCGCCCAGCTTGTCGGTCAGTTCGAGTTGCAACCGCTCTATGTCCGGGTCCGCGGGCGCAGGCTCAACGCGATCGCCAGACCGGGGCGCGAGCAAGCGGCGCACCAGCGCTTCGGTCTCGCGCACCGAAAGCGATTTTTTGGCGACCAGGGCCGCCACTTCGATTTGTTGACGGCGCGAGGTCAGGCCGAGCAACGCGCGCGCGTGCCCCATCTCGATGCGCCGCCCTTCGACGAGTTCCATGACTTCGTCCGGCAGTTCGAGCAGACGCAGCAAGTTGCTGACGGCGGCGCGCGAGCGGCCGACGGCATCCGCAACCGCCTGGTGCGTGAGTCCAAATTCCTGAATGAGACGCGATAGCGCGCGCGCTTCCTCCAGCGGATTCAAGTCCTCGCGCTGAATGTTCTCGATCAGGGCGATGGCGACCGCGTCGCCGTCCGCCGCGTCGCGCACCACGGCCGGGATCGCGGCGAGACCCGCAAGCTGCGCCGCGCGCCAGCGGCGCTCGCCGGCAATGATTTCGTAGCGCTGTATCTCGGCGCTATTGCTCCGCGGCAGCGGACGCACGACGATCGGCTGCACCACACCCTGCGCCTTGATCGACAACGCCAGCTCGTTCAGGGTCTCGGCACGCAGATCGATGCGTGGCTGGTATTTGCCTCGTTGCAACAAATCCAAAGGCAAACTCGCCAAACGCTCGCCTCCCGCGGCGCCGTCGGCCGCCGGGAAAGAGGCGCGTTGCGCGAGCAGCGGGCTTAACTCTGCGAGGCCGCGCCCCAAAGACCGCTTTTTGCCGGACATCTTGGCTTCCGATGGTTGAATTGCCCGATTATACGGGTGGCGCCGGCCGCTCGTCGCGGCGAATCAGTTCGCCGGCAAGCGCAAGGTAGGCGAGCGCGCCCCGCGATTCCTTGTCGTGCAGCAGCGCCGGCTTGCCGAAGCTCGGCGCTTCGGCGAGGCGCACATTGCGCGGAATCATCGTACGGAACACCTTTTCGCCGAAGTGCTCGATCAATTGCGCCGACACCTCGTTGGCGAGATTATTGCGCGGATCGAACATGGTGCGCAGCAGACCCTCGATTTCCAGATCCGGGTTGATGCTGTTGCGTATCTGTTCGATCGTCTGCACGAGCGCGCTCAAGCCTTCGAGCGCGTAGTACTCGCACTGCATCGGCACCATGACCGAATCGGCCGCCACCAGCGCATTCAGCGTCAACATGTTCAAAGACGGCGGGCAGTCGATCAGGACGACGTCGAAATCCTCGCGGATCGGTTTGAGCGCGTTGCGCAGCTTGAATTCCCGGCCGGTGATCATCGTCAGCAACCGCACTTCGGCGGCGGTCAGATCCTGATTCGACGGCATCAGCATGAAGCCGCCGCTTTCCACGGCGACCAATGCCTGCAGCGCGGCGCAATCGCCCAACAAGACGTCGCAGCTGGTGCGGGGCAACGCGTGCTTGTCGATTCCGCAGCCCACGGTCGCATTGCCTTGCGGGTCCAGGTCGATCAGCAGCACGCGGCGCTTGGTCGCCGCCAGCGAGGCGGCAAGGTTCACCGCGGTCGTCGTCTTGCCGACTCCGCCTTTTTGATTGGCGATCGCGATGACCCGCTTCATGGTTCGCTCGGTCTGGGTCGGGCCCGACAGATTTCCACAAGATGCCGCTCCTCGTCCAGTCCCGGCACGCGCAGGCGGTGCACCGCGAGCACCTGAAATCCCTTGGGCAGCGCCGCGATTTCGGCGTCCGGGCGCTTGCCCTTCATCGCCAGCAGGCGCCCGTTCGGCGTACACAGGTGGCCGGCGTGCGCGACGAATTCGGCCAAAGAGGACAACGCGCGCGCGGCCACCGCGGCGAACGGCTGCGAAGGATGATAGTTCTCCGCGCGTGCATGGACGATCTCGACGTTCGCGCAACCGATGCGCCGTGCGGTGCGCGCGACGAAATTCGCCTTCTTGCCGGTCGCTTCTATCAATACAAAATGACGGCCCGGACAAGCGACCGCGAGCGGCAGGCCGGGGAAGCCGCCGCCGGTGCCGACGTCGGCGATCCGCTCGGCCTGCAGGTACGGCACCAGAGTCAGGCTGTCCAGAAGGTGTTTGCGAAGCATGCCGGGCCGGTCGCGGATCGCCGTCAGATTGAATTGCGCGTTGGCGGCCGCCAGCTCGTCGACGATACGCAGCAGGGAGGCGAGTTGATCGGCGTCGAGAGGCACGCCAATTTCGCGCGCGCCGGCGGCCAACAGCGCAGTTTCCGCCGATGCCGTCATTGCATCACGCGTTTCTGACCAAGAGGGCGGTGAATTCGTCGACCGGCGTCCCGTAGAGCGCGTCCGCGTCGGCGAATCGGCTGAGGATTCGCGCCGCCTGCCGCGGATCGAAATGGCGCGCGACGCTCGCCGCGAACATCTCGGCCGCCCGGCGCAGGTCCGCGGCCGCGACGACACCCCGCGCGGGCGGAAAATCGAGCGCGGCGCGCGCCGACGGCGCTGCGGGTAAATCGCCGTCCGCCGCGGCGAGGGCGCGCAGCGCCAGACGCACGCCTCGGCTGGTCGCATCCGCCGCCGCGCAGCGCCTGCCCAACTCGCCCGCGGACTCCTCGGGATGGGCGGGCAATTCGCCGCCGTCGACCAAGGCCTGCGCGGCCGCGGCGGCGATTTGCGCGCGGCCACCGCCCAACAGCCGGGCGGCGACGGCGGCGGATGCGACGCGCACGCCAACGACCGCGGCGGCGAAATTCTCCGCGCCGCCCTTCTCCGCGATCGCCTCGCGAATGCGCTGCGCCTTGATCATCGAGGCCAGCATTTCGCGCACGATGCGCGGCCGATCGCCCTGCTGATGCGCCTTGCGCGCGAGGTAGTCGGCCACGGCGAATACGGCGCCGAGGGTATCCGAGGACCGCCCGGCGGGCACGCAGCCGGCGCGATCGCCGCCGTCCAGCCAGCCGACCATCGCTCCGATATTGAACGCCGCCGTGACCGGGTCGAGCTCGAAGCTCGTTCCGGGGACGCGGGCCCCGTGGCTCATCGTCGCGCCGGGAACCACCGGCCCCAACATTTGCACGCAGGCCGGAAGGCGCAGGGCGGCGAATCCGCGGGCGAAAGAGGTCAGCAAGCGCGCAAATGCCGCCGCATAGGCGTCGTCCGAATCGCCGGCCGCCGAGGCGGCGTAATCGGCAACGGCGAAGCCGGTCACGAGGCAATGCGCGCGAGCCATGCGTCGAGTCCCGCGGCATTCAGGTCGATATCCATGTCGAGCAGCGCATGACGACGGCCGGCATCGCCCGCGTACCCATGGACGTCCAGGCGCCGCGACCAATGTTCGAAAAGACGCGCGGCAAGCGCACTCTTTCGGGCCGGCGCCCCCGCCGCGCTCTTCGCAATCGCCGCCAAGGCGGCGATGTCCGCACGTAGGTCGGCGCCCAGGCGGGCGACGTCGCCGACACGGCTGTAGTGAGTCAGATAAATCGCCTCGGGTCGAAGCCGCAACAAGCGGTCGATCGACGCGTCCAATTGCCGCGGATCGAATTGCGTCGGCGTCGTCGTCGCGAAGATGAATCGCCCGGCGGCCGAGTCCAGTTCCCGGTAGCTGATGCCGAAGGTGTCGCCGCTGAAAATCTCCCGTGTCTCGGGCAGGGCAATGCACAGATGATGCAAGGCGTGCCCCGGCGTATGCATGAATTGCAGCGTTCGCCGTCCGACCTGTACGCGTTCGCCGTCCTCGACGGCGCGGATCCTGCGAGCGGGCACCGGCAGCACCGCGCCGTACATCTTTGCATAGCGCCGCGCCCCGTAAACGGCCCGTGTCGCGGCGATCAGTCTGGCGGGGTCGCAGAGATGCGGCGCGCCGCGCGGATGCACGAGGACTTGCGCTTGCGGCAGCAATGCCGCGAGCCTGCCGGCGCCGCCGGCGTGATCCAGATGCACGTGCGTCAGCAGGATGTAATCCACCGCCGCAGCATCGAGTTGCAGCGCCGAGAGCGCCCGCATGAGGCGTGGTGCCGAGTGGCTGGACCCGGTATCCACGAATGCCGCCCGTCCCTGATCGACGATCAGGTGGCTCGCATCCATTCTCGGCCTGACGCACAGTGTGTCGATCGCGTAGATGCCGTCGCCGACGCGCTCCGCTGGCGCGTCCGTATCGAGCCGGGCGCCGACGTCGTAATATTCCAACGGATGATCGGGTGGCGGCACACGCTCATTATCCTCGCCGTAAAGGAACATAGGAAAGATGAGACGAGAAATTTATGCCTTGGTGCCCACGGCCCTCCTGTGGTTTGGCATGGCGGCGGCGGCGCCGACGGCGCTCGTGCCACGCACGACCCTGCTGTTCGACGGCATTCCGCGCGCCAATGTTCAGCTCGCCGAACGGCTGCACGCCTATCTTGCCGCTCGCCAAGCGCGGCTGCTCGACTGGTCGCCGGCCGGACAGCTGTTGATCGCGACGCGCTTCGGCAACGTCGACGAGCTGCACCTGGTCGCTGCCGCCGGCGGTGAACGGCGCCAATTGACCTTCGGCAGCGAGCCGGTCCGGGACGCGTGGTTTTCGCCCGATCCGTGGCAGGAGGCGTTCGTGTTCTCCAGGGACAGCGGCGGCAACGGCCAATACCAACTCTATTATCAGAGTTTGAAGTCGCCGCTGGCGCACAGGCTGACCGACGGCAACGCCGACAACGGTGCGGTGGTCTGGTCCAACTCCGGCCACGAATTCGCCTTTCTCAGCGCGGCGCCGGGCGGCGGCGGCGAGAGCATCGCGGTGCTCGCACCGCGCAGCGGCGCCGCCGCACGCGTCGTCGTCGCCGGCGACGGCGCCTTCTGGGTGCCGCTCGACTGGTCGCCCGACGATCGGCGCCTGCTGGTTTCGAAGGCCGTTGCGCCCGGCGAGGCGCATCTGTATGTCGTCGACCTCGATAGCGGCAAACAGCAGGAACTGGAGCCGCACGCGCCCAACGGGGCGATCGGCGCCGCGCGCTTCTCGCGCGACGGCCAGGGCGTTTACATGATCTCGGATCGGGACAGCGAATTCCGGCAGCTGCGCTACGTGAATTTATTCACCGGCGAGAGCCGCGTCGTCGCCGCCGCTGCCGCCGCGGACGTGCGGGAATTCGCTCTCTCGCGCGACGGCCATTATCTCGCCTACGTCCTCGATCAAGGCGGCAGCGACCGGCTTGCCACCGTCGATCTTCGCGCGCAACGGGATTTGCCCGCAGCGCCGTTGCCGTCGCCCGTCCTGATCGACTCGCTGCGATTCGATGCCGACGGCAAGCGTCTCGCGCTATGCTTCAGCGCCGCCGATCGGCCGCGCGACGCGTATGTGCTGGACTTGGCGGACAATCGCCTGACGGCGTGGACGCGAAGCGAAGCGGGCGGCGTCGATGTCAAGAAATTCGTCGGCGCGCGTTTGACGCATTATCCGACCTTCGACAGCGTGGACGGCCGGCCGCGTGAAATCCCGGTGTACCTGTTCGAGCCGGCGAGCCCCGGGCCGCACCCGGTCTTGATCATCTTCCACGGCGGCCCGGATGCGGCGTTCCGGCCCGTCTTCGATCCGTGGATTCAATACGTGGTCAACGAACTCGGCTTTGCCGTGGTGGCGCCGAATTTACGCGGCTCCACTGGCTACGGCAAAGGCTTCGCCGCACTCGACGACGGCAGATTGCGGGAGGATGCCGTCAAGGATATCGGCACCTTGCTGGTCTGGCTGCAGCAGCAAAGCGACCTCGATGCCAAGCGCGTGGTCGTATCCGGCCGATCCTACGGCGGCTATCTGGCGCTCGCGGCGCTCGCGAACTACAGCGACCGATTGCGCGGCGGGGTGGACATGGCCGGGATGACCGATTTGATCGGCTATCTCGACGCGGCGCCGCCGTATCGGCAGGCATGGCGCCGCGCCGAATTCGGCGATGAACGCGTCGCCGACATGCGCCTATTCCTGCGCGACATATCGCCGCTCGCGAGCGCCGACCGGATCGGCAAACCGGTGCTGATCGTGCACGGAGAAAACGACCCGCAGGTGCCGGTCGCCCAAGCGCAGGAGATGGTCGATCTGCTGCGCAGCCACAAGACCCGGGTTTGGTTCCTGCGCGCCGCCGACGAGGGTCACGAGTTCACGAGACTATCGGACCTCGAAGCCTATTACACGGCCTTCGCGCAATTCTTGAGCAGCGTGCGCTGATGCCTCGCGGGCTTGCGCAAATCATTTACTGTCGATCGTCGCGGTGGCGAGCGGCGAAGGCTGGCTAGCGAAGTAGGCGGCGACGATCCTGACGTCCGCTGCGCTCGCAAGAGACTTGGCCATGCCCATCATGATCGGGTTATTGCGGCGCCCGTCGCGATACTGGGTCAGCGCCTGCACCAGATAATCCTCGTGTTGGCCGGCGAGGATCGGCGGCTTCGGCAGCAGCGGCGCCGCGACGCCCAAGCCGTTCGCTCCGTGGCAGGCGGCGCAGGTCTGCGCTTGCGGGGGCATCTTGCCGACGATCGTCGGATTCGGCTGCACGGGTTCCGGGCCTTGCAGATAGGCGGCGATGTCCTCGATGTCCTGTGCGGAGAGCGAACTCGCCTGAGCATGCATCGTCGGGTACGGCCGCTCGCCCGCCTTGTACTCTTGAAGCGCCGCGATGATGTAGGCGGCATGCTGGTGGCGCAGCTTGGGAACCTCGTAGGCGGGATAGGCGTTACGGTAGTTCTCGATGCCGTGACAGCCGTAGCAGGTGTAAAACTTCTTTTGGCCTAGTTTAGCATCGCCCGCGGCATACGAAGGTAATGACAAACTCAAGCCCAATACCGCCGCGGCTACGAGCCACGGCCGGCCATGTGATCCACAGTGCATTTAATTCTCCGAGACGCCCACTTCGATTTCGGCCTCTGATGTTAAAGATTGGCCGGCGAAAATGCCACTCGATGATCCGCCTGCCCGGCACGCTCGCCGTGGCGGGCTCCCCGCCCGCCGGCTCAAGGCGCTTTCGACAGGTTCTTGTCGTAGACCACGTCCATGACATTGTCCCGCCAGCCGCGCACCTTGGGGCTGACCAGATGCTTCGCCACGTAGAAATACAAAGGCACGAGCGGCTGATCGCGCAGCATCACCCGCTCCGCTCGCGCCAAAAGGGCCGCGCGTTGCGTCGCTTCTGGCGCGGCGCCGGCACGCTGCAGCAGCCGATCGTAGAGCGGATTCGAGTAGCGCGTCAGATTGATGCCGAACCCGGTTTGCAATACCTGCAGAAAACTGTAGGCGTCGTTGTAATCGCCCACCCAGCTCGCGCGGAAGACCTGCGTCGACCCGCTGTCGATGTCATGCAGCAAGACCTTGAATTCCTCGGCATGCAGCGTGGTCTCGATTCCCAGCGCCTGTTTCCACATCGTCGCCACAGCGAGGGCTATCCGATCGTGCAGCTCGCCGGTGTTGTAGCGAAGTTCGAGCCGCAGCGGCGCCGCCGCTACGCCGGCCTCGCGCAGCAGCTGCCGCGCGCGCTCGATCCGCCGCTGCATCGGCCAATGGGCGTAGGCGGGGACGGGCGGCGTGTAGCCGTCGACGCCGATCGGCACGAACGTGTAGGCCGGCCGCTCGCCCCCGCCGGTGACCGCCTGCACCAGGCGCCGCCGATCGATCACCATCGACAAGGCGCGCCGCAGCTTCGGGTCGTCGCGCAGCGGCGCCCGCGCCAGATTGAAGCCGAGATAATAGACCGCCAGTTCCGGCGCGACGTGCAACTGCCCCGGCATATGCGCATCGATCCAGGCGGATGCATCCGGCGGAATCGTCGCGGTGACGTCAAGATCGCCTGCCCGGTAGGCCCGCAGCTCGGCCGCCGGATCGCCGCTCGTATAATATTCGACCCGCTGCAAGTGCGTGGCTGCGGCGTTCCAATAATAAGGGTTGCGGCGCGCGAGCAAATGCGAACCGAACTCCCAGGCGACGAGCTCGAAGGCGCCGTTCGAGACCATCCGGCCGGGCTTGACGAAGCGCGCGCCGTAGGCGGCGAGCGCCGGCGGGTAGATGGGAAAGGTCGCCGGGTGGGCCAGAACCGCCAGAAAATACGGCGTCGGCTGCGTCAGTTCGACGACCAGCGTCGCCGCGCCGCGCGCATATACGCCGAGAGTCGCGGGCGGCGCCGCGCCGGCTGCGATCGCGGCGGCATTTTTCACCGCTGCGAGCAATCCGGAGTATTGCGCGCCCGTGCGCGGATCCACCAGTAGGCGCCAGGCGGCGACGAAATCGGCCGCGACCAACGGTGCGCCGTTCGACCAGCGCGCAGCCTTGCGCAGGTGAAACGTGTAGAGCGTGCCGTCCGCGGAGACCGTGCAGCGGTCCGCCGCCGCCAATACCGGCGCGCCGTCGGCGCCGATCTCGGTCAAGCCTTCGAACAGATCGCGCAAAACGCTTAATGCCGCTTCGGATCTCGCGCTGTCCGGGTCGAGGCTCTCGGGCTCTGCGCCTATGCCCCTTCTGAGGACCCGCGCCGCCTCGAGGCGCGTGGACGGGCTGCGCGGCCGCATCGCCAGGAAGAGCGAGGACGCCGCGAGCAGCGCGAGCAGAATCCAGCCGACCCGAAATTTCCAGTTCCGCACCGGATGACGGCGCGCGGCTCAAGCCGCGCGGTCGCGCTTCTTCAAGTGCACCAGCAGCAAGGAGACCGCCGCCGGCGTCAGGCCGGGTATCCGCGCCGCTTGGCCGAGCGTCGCGGGGCGCACTTCACGAAGCCGTTGGCGCGCCTCGTTCGACAGGCCGGTGACCGCGCCGTAATCGATGTCGGACGGCAGGCGCAACTGCTCATGGCGTTGCCGGCGATCGATATCCTCGCTCTGGCGCTGCAAGTAGCCCGCGTACTTCGCCTGCACGTCGATCTGCAACTTGACTTGTTCGTGCAGGCGCTCATCCGCACGCCAGGGCGCCTCTGCCGCGGTCGCCGCCGTCTGCGCCTCGAGATCCTCGTAGCGCAATCCTGGCCGGCGCAACAATTCGAGGGCACGCGTCTCGCGCTGCAGAGGTGCGCCGAGTTTTGCGGCGAGGCCGGCGTGCACGGCGCCGGGACGCACGATCTCGGCCGACAGGCGCGCCGTCTCGCAGGCGATCGCCTCGCGCTTTTTTTCGAAAAACGCCCAGCGCGCATCGTCCACCAGACCGAGCGCACGTCCGTGCGCGGTCAAGCGCAAATCCGCATTGTCTTCGCGCAACGACAGGCGGTATTCGGCGCGGCTCGTGAACATGCGATACGGCTCGGGCGCGCCGCGGGTCACCAAATCGTCGACCAGCACTCCGATGTAAGCCTCGCTGCGCTGCGGCCACCAGGGCGCGCGGTCGCGGGCAAGCAGCGCGGCGTTGGTGCCGGCGAGCAGGCCTTGCGCCGCCGCTTCTTCGTAGCCCGTCGTGCCGTTGATCTGCCCGGCGAAGAACAGCCCGGCGACGAATTTGCTCTGGAGACTGTATTGCAAATCCCGCGGGTCGAAGAAATCGTACTCGATCGCGTAGCCTGGACGGGTGATGTGCGCGTTCTCGAAACCGCGAATCGTGCGCACGAACTCCACCTGCACGTCGAAAGGCAGGCTCGTCGAGATGCCGTTCGGATAGACCTCGTGAGTATCCAGGCCCTCGGGTTCGACGAATATCTGGTGAGAAGACTTCGTGGCGTAGCGCGCGACCTTGTCCTCGACGGACGGGCAATAGCGCGGTCCGGCGCCCTCGATCAGGCCGGTGAACATCGGCGAACGCGCGCTCGCCGCGCGGATGATCGCGTGACTGCGCTCGTTGGTCGCCGTGATGTGGCAAGGCAATTGCTGCGGATGCAGGCAGCGGCGGCCGAGATAGGAAAACACCGGCCGGGGTTCGTCGCCGTGCTGTTCGGCGAGCGCGGCGAAGTCGATGCTGCGGCCGTCGAGACGCGGCGGGGTGCCGGTCTTCAATCGGCCGACGCGCAAGTGCATTTCCCGCAAGCGCGCGGCCAGCCGGCAGGACGGCGGATCGCCGGCGCGGCCGCCGGCGTGGCTTTGCAAGCCCACGTGAATCTTGCCGCCGAGGAAAGTGCCGACCGTCAATACGATCGCGCGGGCGCGAAATTCGATGCCGCTTTGGGTCACGCAGCCGGCGATGCGCTCGCCCTCCAGCAACAGATCGGCCACCTCCTGCTGAAAGAGGGCGAGATTCGGCTGCGTCTCCAGCATGCGGCGGATGGCGCGCCGGTAGATCACGCGATCGGCCTGCGCCCGGGTCGCGCGCACCGCGGGTCCTTTGCTCGCGTTCAAGGTGCGGAATTGGATGCCGGCCTGATCGGCCGCGAGCGCCATCGCTCCGCCCAGGGCGTCTATCTCCTTGACCAAATGGCCTTTGCCGATCCCGCCGATCGCCGGATTGCAGCTCATCTGGCCGAGAGTTTCGATATTCTGCGTCAACAACAAGGTGCGGCAGCCTACCCGGGCGCAAGCCAGCGCGGCCTCGGTGCCGGCGTGGCCGCCGCCGATGACGATGACGTCGAATTGGACGCTTTGGCGCATGGATTGCCGATGCAAACGACTCGAAACTTCAGCCGGGTATTGCAGAGGCGGGTACTCTAAACGGCCGCTGCGCAAAGCGCCAGAAGGCGCCGTCGTCGGTGACCGCCATGCTCGCGGCCCTGGCGGCGCTCGCAGGCAATGGTCTATCAGGCCGCAAATCCAGCAAGTCGCGGCCGGCCTTGGACAGCGAGTCGCTACACTAGCGCAAAACGTAGCGGAGTGTCGTATGCGAACCCTTCCCGCGGCCGCGCTCCTTGCGGGCTGGCTGCTGCTTGCGGCCCCGGCCGCAGCCGCGACCGGCCTGCACGCATGCCGGCTGCAACATCCGCTGCGCCTCGACTCGGTCGAGGCGCGTTGCGGCGCGCTGCGGGTCCCGGAAAACCGCGCCGCGCCGCAGGCGGGGACGATCGAGCTGCGGTTCGCGGTCGTGCCGGCGCTCGACCGGGACAGCCGCGCCGCACCGCTATTCCTGTTGGCCGGCGGTCCGGGGCAAAGCGCGATCGACATGTACGTGGAAACCGCCGGCGCATTCGCCGACATTCACCTCCATCACGACATCGTCATGCTGGATCAGCGCGGCACCGGCCGCTCCGCGCCGCTCGACTGCAGCTATCCGGACGATTGGCGCAGCGGCGCGGAGGCGCTGGCCGAGGTGCGGCGCGCGACCCGCGCGTGTCTGGCAAAATACGGCGAGCGCGTGCGCTGGTACACGACCAGCGCCGCGGTCGTCGATCTCGACGCCGTGCGGCGCGCGTTGGGCTATCGGCAGATCGATCTATACGGCGCCTCGTACGGCACGCGGGTGGCCATGCAGTACATGCGCCATTATGGCTTTGCGGTGCACGCCGCGATCCTCGATGGAGTCGTCGATCCCGAGCGCCCGATCGGCGCGGCGACGCCGCTGGACGGCGAGCGCTCCTTGGAGCTGATCGTGGCTCGCTGCCAGGCGAGCCCCGACTGCGCGCGCGCCTTCCCGCGGCTCGCGCAGGAACTCGACGCGCTGCGCCGCCGCTTCGGGCCGGAAACGGTCGGCGTCACGCTCGATGATCCGGCGGCCGGCGCGCCGCGCAGCATCGCATTCTCGCGCAGCGTGCTCGCCGCGGCGCTGCGTTTCTTGTCCTACAGCGGCACGGAGGCTGCGCTGTTGCCGCTGCTCATTCATCAAGCGGCGGCCGGCGATTTGGCGCCGCTCGCCGCGCAGGCGATCATCATGGCCCGCAGAATCGGCGGTCAATTGGCGAGCGGCATGCAAATGAGCGTCATCTGCAGCGAGGACGCGCCGTTTTTCGGCGCCGCGACCCTGGATCGCGCACGCCTGGCGCAAACCTACCAGGGTACCGATCAGCTCGATGCGTTGGCGCAGATCTGCCGGATCTGGCCGCGCGGTCCGATGGATGCGGATTTGCATGCGCCCCTGCACAGCAGCGTACCGACCTTGTTGTTGGCCGGCGCCGCGGATCCGGTGACGCCGCCGGCGGCGGCGCGACGCGTCGCTCGCGGCCTCGCGCACCACCGGCTGCTGGTGCTCGCCGGCGAAGGCCACGGACAACTGGCGACCGGGTGCGTACCGCGCCTGATGGCGCAATTCCTGCGCATCGACTCGGCGCGGCGCCTCGACGCGGCATGCCTTTCGCGGCAGCGGCCGCCGCCGTTCTTCCTGCGGTTTACGGGGCCCGGACCATGATCGAAACGCGCCTCCTTCGCAAGAAATTCGCCACCGTCTTGGCGGTGGACGGGATTTCGTTCGTCGCCCGCGACGGCGAGATCACCGGGCTTCTCGGACCGAACGGCGCCGGCAAATCGACCTGCTTGCGAATGATCTACGGAGTGCTCGCGCCGGACGGCGGCGAGGCGCGCATCGACGGCATCGACATTCGCGGCGAGACCTCGGCGGCGCGCGCACGTCTCGGCGTGCTGCCGCACGCCGCGGGGCTCTACGGCAATCTCAGCGCGCGCGAAAACGTGGCTTACTTCGGCGCGCTGCTCGGCATTGCGCGCAAGCGCCTGGGCACGAGAATCGACCAACTGGCGCTGCGGCTCGGGATGGGCGAATTTCTCGAACGCCGCGCGAACAAGCTCTCGCAAGGCGAGCGCGTCAAAGTCGCGCTGGCGCGCGCACTGGTGCACGAGCCCGGCAATCTGCTGCTCGATGAACCGACCAACGGCCTCGATGTGATGGCGATCCGCGGTCTGCGCAGTCTGCTGCGGGATTTGCGCGACGACGGCAAATGCATTTTGTTCTCATCGCACGTCATGCAGGAGGTTGCGGCTTTGTGCGACCGCATCGTCATCATCGGCCACGGCCGCGTACTCGCCGACGACACGCCGGCGGCGCTGCGCGAGCAGAGCGGCGCCTCTTCATTGGAGGAGGCGTTCGTCCGCTTGCAGGCCACCGATGAGGGTTGGCGATGAGGCGCGCGATTTTCAGCGTTTTCGCGAAGGAGTTTCTGGAGAACCTTCGGGATCGACGCACGCTCTTTTCGGCGCTGCTGTTCGGCCCGTTGTTCGGGCCGCTGCTGTTCGGCACCATGGTATCGCGGCTGGTGGAGCAGAGCGTGATGAGCGCAAAGCAGCCGCTGGTGCTGACGATTGCCGGCGGCGGCCGGGCGCCCGGATTGATGGAATATCTACGCTCGCAGAACGTGCAAATAATGCCTGCGCCGCTCACCGAGGATGAGGCGCGCAAGGCCGTGCAGCGCGGCGACCTGGCGGTCGTGCTGCTGGTGCCGCCCGACTACCCGCGGCTCTTCACGGCCGGGCAACCCGCGCCGCTGCTGCTGATTGCCGACAGCTCCGATTCGCAGACGCGCAAGATCGCCGCGCGGGCCCGCGCGATCCTCGCTGGATTCAGCGCCACGATGGGACAATTGCGGCTGCAAGTGCGCGGCGTCGACCCGTTGCTCGCCGCACCGCTCGCCGTCAACGACGTCGATGTCGCGACGCCGGCCGGCCGCGCCGTCGTCGTGCTCGGCCTGATGACCTATTTCGTGTTGTTCGCGGTGCTGATGGGTGGTTTGTATCTGGCGATCGACGCCACCGCCGGCGAGCGCGAGCGCGGTTCGTTGGAGGCGTTGTTGGCGCTGCCGGTGCCACGCGCGGCGCTGGTCGGCGGCAAGGTTCTGGCGACCTGCGCCTTCATGTGCCTGTCGCTCGCGATCACCTTGGCCGCGTTCCTCGGAGTGTTCAAGTTCTTGCCGCTGGAACGGTTGGGGATGAGCCCGAACCTCGGCGTACGCACGTCGCTCGAGTTCTTCGCGATCTGCCTGCCGTTCGTGCCGCTCGGCGCGACATTGATGACCTTCGTGGCATCGTTCACCAAGAGCTATCGCGAAGCGCAAACGTATTTGGCGGCGGTGCTGCTGGTGCCGACGCTGCCGATCGCCTTCGCCGCCATTTATTCGCTAAAAACCAAGAGTTCCCTGATGCTGATTCCTTCCTTGAGCCAGCATTTGCTGATGACCAGCGTATTGCAGGACCGGCCGATTGCGGCTGGCGACGTGCTGGTCTCGGCCGCAGCCTCGCTCGCCCTGGCCGCAGCCCTGTTCGTGTTGACCGCTCGTCATTGGCGCCGCGAGACCATGTTAGGGTAATTCCCTACACGAACCGCACCGAGACTGTCGGGGAAACACTCAATAGTGTTTGCGCGCCAAATATAGCTATAGGCAAACGGGCTCGTTTGTTGCTATAACACATCCAGATTGACAAAAGTGTGTCGGAGTCGGCATTTTGGGGCGGCTGATATGGGGCGGCTGGTATGAAAAATCCCGTTTACGTCGGCGCGAATATCGCCGTTCTGTTGGCGCTATTGTTGGCGTCGGCCATCACCATGTTATGGCTTTTCTGGCACTTCCCGCTGGAAACGGCGGCCGCGACCGCCGCCATCCTGGCTGCACTTTCACTCTCGGCGCGGCTCGCGAACTCCAACGATTCGGACACCGACGCCGATCTCGGGCGGCGGGAGAATGGGTTCGGCACGCATTGAGCGGCATCGGTCCACATTAAGTTAAAAGCGGGCGCCCTGCCCGCCGCATCGGCTACTTGCCGATGCAGAAACTCGCGAAAATCTTGCCGAGCAGATCGTCGCTGGTGAATTCACCGGTGATCTCACCGAGCGCCTGTTGCGCGAAGCGCAGGTCCTCGGCGAACAGCTCGACCGCCTCGCTCGAGCCCAAGGCCGCGGCGGCATCCTCCAGGTGGATGCGCGCTCGTCCGAGCGCATCGATGTGACGGCGGCGCGCGGCGAGAGCATCGCCCTCGGCCGGGAATTCGCCGGCGCTCGTTTGCAGATGAGCCCGCAATAAGCCGATCCCATCGCCCGTCTTGGCGCTCAAGAAGATCCGCGGCGGCGATGCCTCGGCATCGACGCGGGCCGGCAATCCCGCCAGATCGATCTTATTGAAGACCACCGTGACCGGCACCTGCGGCACGATCCGCTGCAGTTCCGCGGCGGTGGCTGGCGCCGCCGCCGGCGCGGCGGCGGCGTCGATCAGGTACAAGACCCGGTCGGCGCGCGCAATCTCCAATCTTGCGCGGCGGATGCCTTCGGCCTCGATAGCATCGGCGGCGCTGCGCAGACCCGCTGTGTCGATCAGGTGCAAGGGGATGCCGTCCTCATGCAGCCGGTGACGCAGCACATCGCGTGTCGTTCCGGCGGCGTCCGTGACGATCGCCACCTCGTCGCCGACGAGCGCATTCAACAAGCTCGATTTGCCGGCGTTCGGCTCGCCGGCGATGACCACCGTCAGGCCGTCGCGCAGCAACGCGCCGCGGTAGGCGGCGGCGCGCAGCGCCTCGAAGGCCGCGAACAGGCGCTGCAGGCGCGGCGCGAACACACCGTCCTGCAGCAGCGCAAGCTGCTCGTCGGGGAAGTCGATCCGCGCCTCGACGTGGACGCGCAGATCCGTCAGCAGCGCCTGCAATTCGTGGACGCGCGCCGAGAATTCACCCTGCAGCGAGCGCACCGCGGCGCGCGCCGCGGCCGCCGAGCCGGCGTCTATCAAATCCGCCACCGCCTCGGCCTGCGCAACGTCCATCTTGCCGTTCAGAAACGCTCGCTCGCTGAACTCGCCGGGCCGAGCGCTGCGACAGCCGAGTTCGAGCAGCCGCCGCACCAACAAATCGAGGACCACGACGCCGCCGTGACCCTGCAATTCGAGCACGTGCTCGCCGGTGAACGAAGCCGGTGCGGGAAAGTACACGGCCAGTCCCCGATCGAGGCTCTGCCCTTTTGCATCGCGAAAGTCGGTGAATTCCGCTCGGCGCGCCGCCGGCAGCTTGCCGAGAACGGCCTCGGCAAGCCGCGGCACCAGGGCGCCGGAGACGCGCACGATCCCCACGGCGCCTCGTCCCGGCGCGGTCGCGATCGCGACGATCGTGTCGCTGGAAGTCATCGCGTCCCCCGCGCCGCGCCCGCTCGGCTTTAAGAGCGCGGCTTGTTTGCCGCGGTTTGCACCAATTGATTGATGCGCCATTGCTGAGCGATCGACAATACCGTGTTCGTCAACCAATAGAGCACGAGGCCGGCCGGAAACCAGGCCATCGTCGCCGTCATCACCAGCGGCATGAACTGCATGATTTTCGCCTGCGTCGGATCCGGCGGCGCGGGGTTCAATTTGAACTGCGCAAACATCGCGGCGCCCATCAGCAGCGGCAGCACGAAATACGGGTCGCGCACGGACAAATCGTTGACCCAGAACATGAACGGCGCCTGGCGCATTTCCACGCTTTCGAGCAGCACCCAATAGAAAGAGATGAAGAAGGGTATCTGCACGATCATCGGCAAGCAGCCGGCGAGCGGATTGATTTTCTCCTTCTTGTAAAGCTCCATCATCGCGCGGCCGAGCTTCTCGCGATCGTCCTTGAATGTTTCCTGTATTTGCTTCATCCGCGGGCCGACGCTGCGCATCTTCGCCATCGAGCGGCCGCTCGCTTGGCTCAGCGGATAGAACAATAGCTTGATCAAGGCCGTTACAATGATGATCGACCAGCCCCAGTTGCCGGTGATGCCGTGGACCCACTTCAGCGTCGCGAACAGCGGCTGCGCGATGATGGTCAACTTGCCGTAGTCGACGGAGCGCTGCAGCTGCGGGCCGGTAGCCGCCAGCTGCGACTGCAATTTCGGGCCGACGAACAGCTTTTCGTGGAATTGCACTTTGCCGCCCGCGGCCACTTGCGTGAGCGGCCCGGTGGCGCTCAGCAGGAATTCGTGGTTGCGCATCTGCAACCGGTATTTAAACGGCTCGCCGGCCGCGGGCACGATCGCCGAGACGAAATGGTGCTCGAGCGCGGCGAGCCAGCCGTTGCTGATGGTTTCGGAGAATCGTCGATCGGCCTTGTCCTGCAGTTGCAGATCGCGGTACTTCGTGCCGTCGTAGACCGCCGGACCCTTGAACGAATAGGTCGAAACATTGAAATAGGAACGCTTGACGAGCTGCCAGTAGCGCAAAATTTGCGCATACATCGCCAGTTCGCGCGGCGCCGTGCCGCTGTTGTCGACGTCGTAGACAAGGCCGATCGCATACCAACCGCGTTTGAATATGAAGGTCTTGGTGACGTCGAGGCCGTGACCGTCGGTCCAGGTGAGCGGCACCCGCAGTTCATCCGCGCCGCTCGCCATTTGGTAGGAGTTCTTCGCCGCCGACCACATCGCCAGATGATTCGGCGCAGCTTCCGCGCCTACGCCGGTGAGCCCGCTCTGCAGCAAATACAGCGACTCCTCGCCGTCGTCGTTCAGAAGCCTGACCGGTACGTTCGGCTGCTCCTTGTGCAGCGGATATTTCAATAGGTCGGCGCGGTCGAGTTCGCCGCCCTTGAGATTGATGCGGATGTCGAAGACGTCGGTTTTCACGCGCAGCATCTGCGCCGCGGTCGCCTGCGGCGGCGCCGTCAGCGCTGCGGGCGGTATGGCCGCGCCGCCGGCCGCGCTCGCGGCAGAGGCGGGGGCGGCCTCCGGCAAGGGCGGCGCGGCAGCCAGGGGAACCTGCAGTGCGAGGTTCGGCTCGGCGGGCGCGGCGAGCGGCGCGGCGCGGCCCGCGGCCGCCGGCTCGGGTTTCGCCCCGTAATCACGCATCCAGGCACCGTAATTGAAGTACAGCATTGCGGCGAGCGCCACCCAAAGCATGATTCGCGTATTAGGCATTGATCGGTCTCTTTTCCGGTACCGGGTCATAGCCGCCCGGCGTGAAAGGGTGGCAGCGCAGGATGCGCCTGGCGGTGAGCCACAGGCCGAGCAGCGGACCATACCGCTCGATCGCCGTGTGCGCGTAGCAGGAACAACTCGGATAGAAGCGGCAGCGGGGTCCCAGCATCGGGCTGAGCACGAGCTGATAGGCGCGGATGATCCACATCAGAAGTTGGCGCATGCGGCTAGCACCCTACACTGATCGATTTCCAATGCTTCTCGAGGCTCGCGCGCAGCTCCTTGGGCGCCGCGCGCCGCGCGGCTTCGCGGGCGACCACCGTGACGTCGACCGCCGGCAGGCCGTGTTGGTTCAATCGAAAGGACTCGCGCAGGATGCGCTTGATCCGATTGCGGGCGACGGCGCCGCCGAAGATGCGCGTCGAGATCGCGAGGCCGAGCCGCGGCTGGGTCTGTCGATTCGCCAATACGGACAAGCTGAAGTACACGTCGGTGAACCGCCGGCCGCGCTGCCGAACCTCGCGAAATTCCGCCGGCGAGTGCAAGCGTTTGCGCGGTTCGAACTTGAGAGCAGCGTGCGTTCGCGACCCGTTCAGAAAAGCGCTACGGGCAGAGGCGCTTACGGCCCTTGGCGCGGCGGCGCGCGAGCAGGCGGCGGCCGCTCTTCGTGGCCATGCGGGCGCGGAAGCCGTGCGTGCGGGCGCGGTGCAGGTTACTGGGGTTGAATGTACGTTTCATAGCGAGAAAGACCGCTGAAAATAGAGGGTTACGCGATAACGCGGGACATTCGCGAAAGGCGGCAAGGGTACTGAGCGAGGCGGGACGTGTCAATAGACGCATCCGCCGGTTGGCGCTAGACTTCACGCCCTTCCGTTCGAATTGCCCCGTCGTCGATCTTGTTCTTGAGGAGAGCGCGCTCTTGTCGGAGTCGCTGTGGAATCGCTGTCTTCGCGTGCTCGAGAGCGAACTCCCGGAGCAGCAATTCAACACCTGGGTGCGGCCGCTGCAGTCGATCGAAGGCGATGGCGAGCTGCGCCTGCTGGCGCCGAACCGCTATGTCATCGATTGGCTCGGCGAGAACTCTTTGCCGAGAATCAGGGAATTGATCCGTGCATTTGCCGAAGGGCCGGCGCCGCTGCTCGTGCTGGACGTGGGCACGCGCGCGGGCGCGGCGAAGGCCGGCGCCGCGACGGCCGCCACTGGCGATATTTCTCACGGCAAACCGCAGGGCAAGCCGGGCCGCGCGGCGGCGCTCGTGCTCGGCAGCCGCATCAATTCCGACTTCACCTTCGACAGCTTCGTCGAGGGCAAAAGCAATCAACTCGCGAAGGCGGCGGCAATCCAGGTTGCAGGCAATCCGGGCAAAGCGTACAACCCGCTTTTCATCTACGGCGGCGTGGGACTAGGTAAAACGCACCTCATGCACGCGGTTGCGAATAAACTCAAGGAGCGCAACGCCGACGCGCGGCTTGCGTACGTGCATAGCGAGCGTTTCGTCGGCGATATGGTCAAGGCGCTGCAGCACAACACGATCAACGAATTCAAGACCGCGTATCGCACGTTGGATGCGCTGATGATCGACGATATTCAATTCTTCGCCGGCAAGGAGCGCTCGCAAGAGGAATTTTTCCATACCTTCAACGCTCTGTTGGAAAGTCAACAGCAAGTGATCTTGACCTGCGATCGATATCCGAAGGAGGTCGACGGCCTCGAGGAGCGCCTCAAGTCTCGATTCGGCTGGGGTTTGACGGTGGCGATCGAGCCGCCGGAATTGGAGACCTGCGTCGCCATCTTGATGAGCAAGGCGTCGATCGCGCACGTCGATTTGCCGGAGGAAGTCGCCTTTTTCATCGCCAAGCGGATCCGTTCCAACGTACGCGAGCTCGAGGGTGCGCTGCGCCGGGTCGTCGCCACTTCACACTTCACCGGCAGGCCGATCACTCTGGAATTCGCCAAAGATGCGTTGCGCGATCTGCTCGCACTCCAGGAAAAACTGGTGACCGTCGAAAATATTCAGAAAACGGTCGCCGAATACTACAAAATCCGCATAGCGGACCTGCTCTCGAAACGGCGCAGCCGATCGATCGCGCGGCCGCGCCAGGTGGCCATGGCCCTGGCGAAAGAATTGACGAACCATAGCCTTCCGGAAATCGGCGACGCCTTCGGCGGCAGGGATCATACGACGGTCATGCATGCCTGCCGGCGAATCAAGGACCTGCGTGAGAGCGAGCGGCGCATCGGCGAGGACTATATGAACCTGTTGAGAACCCTGGCCGGTTGACTGTGTAAAACTTGTGCACCACTTTGTGGATAAAATTGTGCACAGCTCGCTGACAGATTGCGGGCAGGCGCCACGCAGGACTCGAGCGGTGTTTGATGTCGTTCAAGTATTTGTTTTATATAAATATTATTGGGTTATCCTGGGTAAGCACGGGCCTTCATAATCATAGTCATTGAACTTTCAAGAAATTAGAACTGAAGAATGGGCAGGCGGGTATACGCATGAAATTGACGGCTGAGCGGGAGAAATTGCTGGCGCCATTGCAAGCAGTCATTGGCGTCGTCGAACGCCGCCAAACGATGCCGGTGTTGGCGAACGTGCTGCTCTCGGTCCGCGGTGGACGCCTGGCAATTACGGCCACGGATCTGGAGGTGGAACTGGTCGCATCGACCGCGGTCGATGCGGAGCAGAGCGGGGACATCACGGTCCCGGGCCGCAAGCTGCTCGAGATCTTGCGGGCGCTGCCCGAAAAGTTGGCGGTGTCGCTTAAATTGGACGGCGAGAAGGCGGTCATTCGCGCGGGCCGCAGTCGCTTCAGTTTGACGACGCTACCGGCCGCTGAATTTCCCGTGATCGACGATATCAACGCGCAGCAGAGCGTGCGCATCGAACGTAGCTCGCTCGCTCGGCTGCTCGAGAAGACGCATTTTTCAATGGCCCAGCAAGACGTGCGTTATTACTTGAACGGCATGCTCTTGGAAATCGACGGGCTGGTATTGCGCGGGGTCGCCACCGACGGACACCGACTGGCGCTTTGCGAAGCGCCGCTTGCGCAAAAGGTAAAGACCGCGCAGCAGGTGATCGTACCGCGTAAAGGTGTCCTGGAGTTACAGCGAATCCTCGGCGGCGAGGGGGATTGCGAGTTGGCCATCGGCACTAATCACATTCGCGCCCAGATCGCCGATATTCGATTCACTTCGAAGCTCATTGACGGCAGGTTCCCGGAATATTCCAGGGTTATCCCGGCCGCGCCGGCCGCCGCGATCAAAGCGGATCGAGATGCGCTACGCCAGGCGTTGCAGCGGACGGCGATTTTATCGAATGAGAAATATCGCGGCATACGCATTACCGTGCGTAAAAACGCGATCACCGTGCAGGCACACAACCCCGAACAGGAAGAAGCCGAGGAGGAGATCGAGGTCAGCTACGATGGCGGCGATCTCGAAGTGGGGTTTAACGTCAATTATCTATTGGATGCCCTATCGGCCATCGATGGCGTTGAAGTGGAATTGGGCCTGACGGACAGTAACAGCAGTTGCCTGATTCGCTCTCCCGGGAACGCCTCGTCACGCTACGTAGTCATGCCCATGAGGCTTTGAACCGCGGCCATGGCGCTACGGCGCCTGCAGTTGACGGATTTTCGCTGTTTGCAAACCGCGACTTTGGAACTCGATCCGCGATTCACATTGATCAGCGGAGCGAATGCCTCTGGTAAAACGAGCCTCCTCGAGGCGATCTACGTCCTGGGGCGAGGACGATCCTTTCGGACACGGCGGCTGGAGTATTTGATCCGCCGCGGCGCACAGCGCTTCATCGTGTTCGGCGAGGTGGAGCGGAGCGGCCATTCGATTCCATTGGGGGTCGATGGCAGTCGGCAGGGTATCCGGGGGAGAATCGCGGGCCGCGATGCCGATTCATTGGCGGAGCTGACGTTGAACCTGCCCGTGCAAATCATCGATCCAGAGGTGCATAAGCTCATCGAAGAAGGACCCATGCGGCGCCGTCGCTTTTTGGATTGGGGTGTGTTCCACGTGGAACCAGGGTTCGTTGCGCATTGGCAGCGTTATCAGCAAGCGCTGCAACAGCGCAATGCCGCACTCCTCGCCGGCCAAACCCGGGATCTTGTCGGTGCGTGGCGCGCGGACCTGATCCGGCATGGCTTGGCGATCACGGCGGCGCGTTCGCGCTATGCTGCCGCCCTCGGCGACATCGCAGCAGCGATATGCCGGAATCTGCTGGGCTGCGATCTGCTGCTGACCTACCGGCGCGGTTGGCCGCAGGAGCTAGATCTCGAAGAAGCATTGGATCGCAGTTGGAGTCTGGATTTGCAACGAGGCTCGACCCAGGTCGGGCCGCATCGCGGCGAACTGGGGGTGCGGGTAGGCGGGTTGACTGCCCGTGAGCATGTCTCCCGCGGACAGCAAAAGCTTCTCGCCGCCGGTTTGCTGATTGCGCAGCTGCGCCTGTTTCCGGCGGACGCGCCGATGCAGCCGACGCTGCTGCTGGACGACCCGGCCGCCGAGCTGGATCACGCGCACCTCACGACATTGATCGAGGAGGTGTTGAGCTTGCGCACGCAACTCGTCGTCACCACACTGCACCAGGAATTCGCGGCATTTGGTCTGCCGGGCAAACGCATTCAGATCGACGCGGGGATGCTGCACAGCCTTTAGATTGGTTCCACGTGGAACAGGCTTACGGCGTTCCATTATATCATCTTAAGTCATTGATTTAAATAGAATTTAAACCTTATCACGATTCGTCAATTGGCACAGAAGCTGCTAGAATGGCGAACCTCATTGCAGGGCGCGCCATGGCTGATTCCGACGTTTACGATTCCAGTAAAATCAAAGTCTTAAAGGGCCTCGACGCGGTGCGCAAGCGCCCCGGAATGTACATCGGCGATACCGACGACGGCAGCGGCCTTCACCATATGGTGTTCGAAGTCGTCGATAACGCGATCGATGAGGCCTTGGCCGGCTATTGCGATCGGGTCGTCGTCACCATTCATGCGGATGAATCCGTGACCGTCTTCGATAATGGCCGCGGCATCCCGGTCGACATTCACATCGAGGAGGGCCGTTCCGCCGCCGAGGTCATCATGACGGTGCTGCACTCGGGCGGAAAATTCGACGACACATCGTACAAGGTCTCCGGCGGCCTGCACGGCGTCGGCGTCTCGGTGGTCAATGCGCTGTCGGAATTTCTGGAATTGAATATCCGGCGCGACGGCAAGCTGCACCGCCAAGAATACCGCCTCGGCGAACCGGTTGCGCCGCTCGCCGCGGTCGCCGACTCCAGCGAGCGTGGCACGACGCTGCGCTTCAAACCGAGCGCGCTGATCTTTACGAACATCTCCTTTAATTATGAAACGCTCGCCAAACGATTGCGCGAGCTGTCGTTTCTCAATTCCGGCGTACGCATCGAACTGAACGACGAGCGCGACGAGAAATCGGAGGTCTTTCAGTTCGAAGGCGGTCTCAAGGCCTTCGTCCAGCATCTGAACCGCAGCAAGGCGGCGATCCACGATACGGTTCTATGGTTTCAGACCCGCGACGGCACTGCGCAGGTAGAGGTCGCGATGCAATGGAACGATTCGTATCAGGAGAGCATGTATTGCTATACCAACAATATTCCGCAAAAGGACGGCGGCACGCATCTCGCCGGCTATCGCGCGGCACTGACGCGCACGCTGAATAATTACATCGAGAAGGAACTCGCCGCGAAAAAGGAAAAGGTCGCCACCACCGGCGACGACGCGCGCGAAGGGCTGACGGCGATTTTGTCGGTGAAGCTGCCGGATCCGAAATTCTCCTCGCAAACCAAAGACAAGCTGGTGTCATCCGAGGTCAAGGGCGTGGTGGAAGCCGCGGTCGCCGCCCGGCTCGAAGAATTCCTGCTCGAGCACCCGCAAGAAGCGCGGGCCATCGTCAACAAGATTCTCGAAGCCGCCTACGCGCGCGAAGCGGCCCGCAAGGCGCGCGAGATGACACGCCGCAAGGGCGCGCTCGACATCGCGGGTCTTCCAGGCAAATTGGCCGATTGCCAGGAAAAGGATCCGGCGCTGTCGGAGTTGTTCCTGGTCGAGGGCGACTCCGCCGGCGGCTCGGCGAAGCAGGGCCGCGACCGCCGCACTCAAGCGATCTTGCCGCTGAAGGGCAAGATATTGAACGTCGAGAAAGCGCGCTTCGACAAGATGCTGTCTTCCGCGGAGGTCGGTACCTTGATCACCGCGCTCGGCTGCGGCATAGGCCGCGACGATTTCGACGTCGACAAACTGCGCTACCATCGCATCATCATCATGACCGATGCCGACGTCGACGGATCGCACATCCGCACGCTGCTGTTGACCTTCTTTTACCGGCAAATGCCGGTGCTGATCGAGCGCGGCCATATCTACATCGCGCAACCGCCGCTATACAAGGTGAAGAAGGGCAAGCAGGAAAATTACGTCAAGGACGATCTGGAGTTGAATGCCCTGCTGCTGCATTCGGCGATCGACGGCGCCGCGCTGCACGTCAGCGCCGCCGCGCCGCCGCTCTCCGGGCCCGGTCTCGAGTCGTTGGCGCGTAAATACGTCGAAGTGCAGGGCATCGTGCGCCGCTGGGCAAGGCGCTACGACGAGCGTTTCCTCGATCAATTGCTGTATCTGCCGTTGCTCGCGACCGACGCCTTCGATCGCATCGACGTCCTCAAGGATTGGGCGCGGGGACTCGATCAACGCCTCAATTCTCTCGACGACGTATCGCGGCAATACCGCGCGCTCGTGGAACCGATCGCGACCGGCGGCAATCGCATCAACCTGCAGCGCATCGAGCACGGCTTGACCACCGAGAAGCACATTCCGCGGGAGTTTTTCGATTCGGCGGAGTATCGGCGCATCGCCGATCTCGCGCAAACGCTGAGCGATCTGATGGGACCGGGCGCGTTCGTCGTCCGCGGCGAGGAACGGCGGGAGATTTCCAGCTTCAAGGTCGCGATCGGCTGGCTGTTCGAGCAAGCGAAGAAGGGCCAGACGATCCAACGCTACAAGGGTCTGGGCGAAATGAACGCCAACCAACTCTGGGAGACGACGATCAATCCGGAATCCCGGCGCTTGATGCAAGTGCGCATCGAGGATGCGGTGGCGGCCGACGAGATCTTCACGACCTTGATGGGCGACGCGGTCGAACCGCGGCGCGAGTTCATCGAGAGGAACGCACTGCAGGTTTCCAACTTGGACATCTGATGAGGTCGACCGCAGACGATCGACGCCGGACGGCGGGGCTGGGTGCGAGCTTCGCCATGATCCCTACGCTGCTGATGTTGCTCGCCGGCTGCGGCCGCGGCGCGCGGCCGGCGTGGCGCCTGACCGACGTCAGGGGCCACCTCCCCGATCTGCGATTCCAACTCACCGACGGCAGCTCGCGCGCGGTCACGGCCAAGGATTATCTCGGCAAGATCATCGTCCTGTATTTCGGCTACACCAATTGTCCCGATGCCTGCCCGCTGACGCTGACCCATCTACACATCGTCATGCAGAGGCTGGGCACGCAGGCTCGCGACGTGCGCATCCTGTTCGTCAGCGTCGATCCGGCGCGCGACACTCCCGCGGTGATGCGCCGCTACGTCGCGGCCTTCGACAGTCGCGCGGTCGGCCTGACCGGCACCATGACCGAGATCGAGGCGATGGCCAAGCGGTATCGCGTCGCCTTTACCCGCGGCCCGGACGAAGGCAACGGCGCCTACGAGGTCAACCACAGTTCGGCGATCTATTTCTTCGATCGGCAGGGCCGCGCGCGCCTGCTCGCCGCGCCGGCGAACAGCGACGGCGACGTGGTTCACGATCTGCGGCTGCTGATCTCGGCGGGCCCCAAATCGTGAAACACCTGCTTGCCGCGCCGTTCGCCGCGCTGCTGCTCGCGGGCGGCCACGCCCGCGCCAACGATGCCGGTGCGGTGCGCGTCAGCCGCGCCTGGATCCGTGTTCTCCCGGGCGATCTGCCGGCCGGCGGCTATGCCACGCTGCGCAACACCGGCGGCACCGCACTGACGCTGATCGGCGCCCGCAGCGCAAATTATCGCCGGGTGATGCTGCACAAGAGCATGAGCGTCGACGGCATGTCGCAGATGTCGATGGTCGCCGGCGTGCCGCTGCCGGCGCACGGCACGGTGAGATTGGCGCCGGGCGGCTACCATCTGATGCTGATGCATGCATTTCACGCGGTGAAACCCGGTGATGAGATCCTGGTTAGCCTGCAATTCGCCGATGGCAGCAGCCTGGCCGTCGAGTTCCTGGCCCGTCCGGCAAACGCCGCCGGCGCCGAATAGAACCCGCTCGTCGAGGCCCGGCTCGCGCGCCGCGGGCGCCTCAGGAGGCGTGCGGCGGCAGTGGTACCCGCGGCACCCGCCGCGGCACCCGCCGCGGCAATCGCGATCGCGAGGACAGCGAGATCCAGTGGCGCAATGCGATCAATGCACCGAGCGCGCTCATCATCGCGCTCGGAATCCACAGCACCAGACCGCCCCAGCGCTGCGACTGCAGCGCGCTGATGGCCGCGAAGGCGCGCCCGCACAATTCATAAAGCGGGTACAGATTGCTGCGCGCGAAGGTAATGTAGGCGCCCACCAGAATCTGCGGCAGCGCCACCGCCAGCGATACCAAGACGCGCACGCCCGGCGCCAAGCGTGCCGGCGGCTTGGGACGCCGATCGAGCACCAGCCACCAAAACAGCAGGCCGTCGATCGTCACGCTCCAGTTCATCACCCGGTAAAGCCGCCAGTCGAGCATGGCGATGAAATGCAACTGCGGCCACAGCCACAGGTAAATGATGCCAAAGAACAGCACCGCCGCCACCCACGGATTCAACAGCACGTCGAAGGCGATGCGCACTGCCGCGCTGCGCATCAGCGGCCGCCACACCCTGATCCGAAAGCCGAGAGGCAAACCGGCGCGCAGCGCCGCTCCGGGCGCCGCCAGCATGATCAGGAACGGCCCGAGATGATGCAGCGCCAAGTGCTGCAGGCGGTGCACGAAGAATTCGCGCTCCGCGTAATAGTCCAATCGCGTATGCAAGGCCGAGTAAATGAGCGCGAGACCCGCCCAGAAGCCGAGCTGGCGCCAGAAACCGCAGCGGCGCCTGCGCGCACCGCGCAGATACAACAAAGAGGCGCCGCCGACGAAGATGATCACGGTGGGCGAGAATTCCCACGGCGCCAGCCACGATAGCCAATTCATCGGTGGCCGTCAGCGCTCAGCGGCAGAGTGCGAGAGGCGATGCATCGACGAGCCGCCGTCAATAAATCCACGGGATCAGACGCTTTGTTCTCGCACAATAATCGCGGTAGGCCGCACCGAGACCCGCACTGAGCGCCGCTTCCTCTTCGCGAATACGGAACAAGTAGATGCACGGGCTTGCCGCCGCGATCGCCGCCACGCTCCACCAGTTGCCGAGCGCGAGGCTGAATCCGATTAGCGCGATCAAGGCGCCGAGGTAACTCGGATGCCGCACATACCGGTAAATGCCGTCGTCCTTCAGCTCGTGGTCCTTGCGCAGCGCGACGTTCGGCGTATGCAGCCGGCCGAGCTTACGGATCGCCACGGAGCGCACCAGGATGCCGACCATCATGATCGAAAGACCCGCGATCTGCACCGCGAGCGAGTCGATCGCCCCGCCCAAGCCGAAGCCGCCGAAGGCGCTGGCGACCGCGACCCACCACACCAGGGGGCTCGCAAGCGCGATGATCAGCAAGGATAAGCGGTCGCGATTCTCGCTCTTGGGGGTTTTATGCCGGAATACGACTGCGCCGTCCACGAAGATCCAGACGAAAAACGCGCCGAGAGCAAAGTCGCGAACCTGCTGCATGGCGCTCATTCTAGCGCCCGGCGCGCCGTATCGATCACGGTGCGCGCGCGGCGTCGATCCGCGCCAGGCCCGATTCGATGGCGAGCCGCAGTTCTTCGTTGAGTTGCCGCGGATCCTTGCCGCGCGGATCGATGGGTTCGCCGATGACGACCTGAATGGTGCCGCGCTTCTTCAGGAAGCTGCGGCGCGGCCAGAATTCGCCGGCATTGTGCGATATCGGCAGGATCAATTTGCCGGCCGTGGCGGCGAGCAGCGCGCCGCTGACGCCGTATTTGCGCTGTTGTCCGGCGCGCACGCGCGTCCCTTCGGGGAAGATCACGACCCACAGGCCGTCGGCCAAGCGCGCGCTGCCCTGTTCGACGACTTGGCTCACCGCCTTGTGCCCCGCGCCGCGGTCGATCGCGATCGGCCGCAGCAGTTTCAGCCCCCAGCCGACACACGGTATCCAGAGGAGTTCGCGCTTGATCACCCACACTTGCGGGGGCAGCAGCACGAACGGCGCGACGGTCTCCCAGGTCGAGCTGTGATTGCTCATTGCCAGGTGATTTCCAGATGGAATGTTCTGCCGACCGTCGACGCAATAGCCGAGGCCGCAGAGGCGCTGCAGCACCCACAGCAGACAGCGGGCCCAGGTGCGCGCCAGCGCGAACTGGCGGCGGTAAGGCAGCCAAAAACAGAGGGCCATCAGAGCGCCGAACAAGCAGGCCGAGACCATCATGTAGGTCGTAAAAATCAGCGACCGCAGATATTGCATCGCTTCCGGCTCAGCCGGGGAGCCGCGACAAATCGGCGACGCCGCCGATCAGGATTTGCACGTCGCGCAGCAGCGCCAGCCGATTGCGGCGCCGCGCCGCGATCTCGTCCATGACCATCACCTCGTCGAAGAAGCCGTCGATGGCGCCGCGCAAACCGCTCATCAGCTGCAGACCCTCGGCGTAGCGGCGCGCGTCAAGCGCCTGCTCGATGCGCGGCGCGAGCTCGCAGAGCGCCCGATGCAGCCGCCGCTCGGCGTCGACGACGAATTGGCCGGGGTCGACCGCGAGCGCTTCATGAGACGACGCCTTCCTGAGTATGTTGCCGATGCGCTTATTGGCCGCGGCGAGAATGCCGGATTCCGGCAACTTCAGGAATGCCTTGAGCGCCTGCAAGCGCGCCTCGACGTCGAGAGGCGAGCGCGGCCGCGCCGCGAACACCGCATCGATCATTTCCGTCGTCGTGCCGTCGCCGCGTTCCAGCAGCAAGCCTCGCAAGCGCTCGAGAATGAACGCGTAAACCTCCGCCGCCGCGCCGCTGCGCGCCACCGGTTGCGCCGCGGCCGCGACGTCGAGCATGCCGACGAGGTCTATTTCAAGCGGCGTCTCGAGCAGAATCCGCAGCACGCCGAGCGCGGCGCGACGCAGACCGAACGGATCCCTCGCGCCGGTCGGCTTCTGCTCGATTGCAAATATTCCGACGAGCGTGTCCACTTTATCGGCTAGCGCCAATGCCTGGCCGAGCTTCGACTGCGGCAACGCATCGCCCGCGAACCGCGGGCGGTATTGCTCCTCGATGGCGGCGGCCACCGCGGGGTCCTCGCCTTGCAGTGCGGCGTAGTAGCGGCCCATCGTGCCCTGCAATTCCGGGAACTCGCCGACCATTGCCGTCATCAAATCGGCCTTCGCGAGCTGTGCTGCGCGGTCGATGCCATCGCCCGCGCCGATCCGCGCGCCGACCCAGAGCGCGAGCGCGCGTAGCCGCGCGCCCTTCTGCGCATAGCTGCCGAGCTGCGCTTGGAATGTCACGCCGGCGAGCTTCGCCGCATGCGCATCCAGCGTGACTTTGCGATCCTGATCCCAGAAAAAGGCGGCGTCCCGCAAGCGCGGCCGCACCACGCGCTCGTTGCCCTCGCGCACTTTGAGCGGATCGCGGCTGGCGATGTTGCTGATCGTGACAAAGCGGCCGTCGAGCGTACCGTCGGCAGCCTCCAGCGGGAAATAGCGCTGATGGTCCTGCACCGTCGCAATGACCACTTCGCGCGGCAGCGCGAGGAAACGCGCGTCGAACCGGCCGGCGATCGCCACCGGCCACTCGACCAGCGCGGTGACCTCGTCGAGCAGCGCCGCATCGATCAATGCGCGCGCGCCGAGCGAGGCGGCGGCCTGCGAGACCGCGTCGCGGATCAGATCGCGGCGCTCGGCGAAATCGGCGATGACTTTCGCGCGCCGCAGCGCGCCGGGGTAAGCGCCGGCGGACCGCAAGGCGATCGGCCGCGGGGCGTGGAAACGGTGCCCGAAAGTAATTCGGTCGCAGTGCACGCCGAGCACTTCGCAGGGCACGACCTGCGTGCCGAACAAGAGCACCGCGTGGTGTACCGGGCGAACGAACTCGACAGACCCTGAGCCCCAGCGCATGCGCTTCGCCAGCGGCAGCGCCGCAACCGCCCCCTTGACGATCGCGCCGAGCAGGGTCGCGGCGGCTACGCCGCGCTCGGTACCGCGAAACGTGAGCCACGAGCCCTTGTCGGTCGACACAATCTCGAGGTCGGCGGCGGGCACGCCGCAGCTCTTCGCGAACGCGACAGCAGCCTGCGTCGGCTCGCCGTGCGCGTCGTATGCGCGGCTTTGCGGCGGTCCGCGCCGTTCGATCGGCCGATCCGGCTGGCGTTCGGCGCAGCCCCTGATCAACACCGCGAGGCGCCGCGGCGTCGCGAAGCGCTGCACTTTGCCGTGGGAAATGCCGGCGGCATCAAGCCCCTGGGCAATGTGGTCGGCCAACGCCGCCGATAAGCTCGGCAGGGAGAGCGGCGGCAGCTCCTCGGTACCCAGCTCGAACAGAAAGTCGCGCCCGCTCATCACGCGGCCCGCTCCGCTTGCCCTGTCTTCAATAGCGGGAAGCCGAGCGCTTCGCGGCTGTCGCGATAGCCTTCGGCGACGGCGCGCGCGAGAGCGCGCACACGCAGTATGTAGCGCTGCCGCTCGGTGACCGAGACGGCGTGGCGGGCGTCGAGGAGATTGAAGTGGTGCGAGGCTTTGATCATTTGCTCGTAGGCGGGCAAAACGAGCTTGTCCTCGAGCAATCGCCGGCAGGCGGCTTCATGCGCATCGAAGGCCTGCGACAGCGCGGCGGTGTCGGCTTTCTCGAAATTGTAGGCGGATTGCTCGACCTCGTTCTGGTGAAAAATGTCGCCGTAGGTGGTGGCGCCGCCGGCACCGTCTGCCCAAACGATGTCGAAAATGCTTTCCGTGCCTTGGATGTACATCGCCAGACGTTCCAGGCCATAAGCGATCTCGCCCATGACCGGCCGACAGTCCAAGCCGCCGACCTGCTGGAAATACGTGAACTGCGTGATCTCCATGCCGTTCAACCATACCTCCCAGCCCAAGCCCCAGGCGCCGAGCGTCGGCGATTCCCAGTTGTCTTCGACGAAGCGGATGTCGTGCGTCAGCAAATCAAAGCCGAGAGCGCGCAGCGAACCCAGATACAATTCCTGGAAATCCGGCGGCGAGGGTTTGATGCAGACTTGAAATTGATAGTAGTGCTGCAGCCGAAACGGATTATCGCCGTAGCGTCCGTCGGTGGGCCGCCGTGAGGCTTGCACATAGGCGGCACTCCAGGGCTCGGGACCCACGGCGCGCAAAAAGGTCGCAGGATGGAACGTACCCGCGCCCATCTCCATATCGTACGGCTGCAATATCACGCAGCCCTGCTCCGACCAATATTTCTGCAGCGCCAAGATCAGATCTTGGAAGGTTCGCGGCGGCGAAGCGGCTTTGGCCATGGGATGCTCGCTGATGACAAAAAGCGAGCGAGTATAGCGACGCTCGGGCTGCGATGTCCCCTGCGCCGCGTGCACCTTTATGGCCCATGGCCGCGCCATGCAGATCGCACCACCAAAAGACGGGGCCATGGCGGCGAGAAATTGCACCAAAATGACGCAATTCCTGTGCGGCATGCCGCATAATAGGGCGTGGTCGGCGGCGGGCTCCCCGCAGGAAGTCGCAAGTACTTGATCCACCGGGCTCGAGGGAGTGGCACGGTAGCTGCATCATCTCTGGACCCCGGGCCCCGGCCGGACTCGACATTGCCCCTATTCCGCACTTGGAGGACAACCATGACTCCCGCCGATGTTCTGCAATTGATCAAAGAAAAAGACGCGAAATTCGCCGATCTTCGCTTTACCGACACGATCGGTAAAGAACAGCACGTGACCATTCCGACGCGCCTCGTCGATCAAGGGTTTTTTCAGGACGGCAAGATGTTCGACGGTTCGTCGATCGCCGGATGGAAGGGGATCAACGAGTCCGACATGATCTTGATGCCGGACCCGTCGACCGCGGTCATCGATCCGTTTTACGAGGAAACGACGGTCAACATTCGCTGCGACGTGATCGAGCCGATGACGATGCAGGGTTACGGCCGTGATCCGCGCTCGCTCGCCAAGCGCGCCGAAGCGTATTTGAAATCCACCGGGATTGCGGATTCCGCTTTGTTCGGTCCGGAAAACGAATTCTTCATTTTCGACAACGTCACGATCAGTGCGGGGATGAACGGCTGCGCTTACACGGTCGATGCCTATGAGGGCGCTTGGAATTCCGGCAAAACCTACGAGGACGGCAACAAGGGACACCGCCCGGGCGTCAAGGGCGGCTACTTCCCCGTGCCGCCCGTCGACTCGCAGCAGGATATCCGCACCGCGATGTCGATGGCCTGCGAAGAGCTCGGCATGAAGTTCGAAGTGCACCATCACGAGGTCGCAACCGCGGGACAAGGCGAGATCAACGTCGCCGCGAATACGCTGACCAAGAAAGCGGACGAGGTGCAGAATCTGAAATACGCGCTGCAAAATGTCGCGCACGGCTACGGCAAGACCTTGACCTTCATGCCGAAGCCGATCGTCGGCGACAACGGCAACGGCATGCACGTGCACCAATCGCTGCAAAAGGACGGCAAAGCGCTGTTCGCCGGCGACAAATACGGCGGCTTGTCCGACATCGCGCTCTACTATATCGGCGGCATCATCAAGCACGCGCGGGCGGTCAACGCATTCACGAATGCCAGCACCAACAGCTACAAGCGTCTCGTGCCGGGTTTCGAAGCGCCGGTCAAGCTCGCCTACTCGGCGCGCAATCGTTCCGCTTCGATCCGCATTCCCTGGGTTTCGAACCCGAAGGGGCGGCGCATCGAGGTGCGCTTTCCGGACGCGACGGCCAATCCGTATTTCGCATTCGCAGCGATGCTGCTGGCCGGCATCGACGGCATCCAGAACAAGATCCATCCGGGCGATCCGGCGGACAAGGATTTGTACGATCTGGAGCCGGAAGAGGACAAGAAGATCCCCACGGTTTGCCATTCTCTCGAGATGGCGCTCGACTATTTGGACAAGGACCGCGCCTTCCTGAAAGCCGGCGGAGTATTCACCGACGACCTGATCGATGCGTACATCGAATTGAAGATGAAGGACGTGACCCGTCTGCGCATGACGACGCATCCGATCGAATTGGAGATGTACTACAGTCTGTAACCGGTCAATCGGCGGCGGCTAGAGCGCCTTAAGGTGACGGCGGTCACGCCGCCGTCACCCGGCTTTGTGGCGGGGAGGCGATGGGGCTATGCTTTCGGGTCATGCACCTACAGCGGACATTGCTCGCTCTTTGCGTCTTCGCAGCCCTGGCCTGTCCCGCGGCGGTCATCTACAAATGGACAGATGCGAACGGAGTCGTCCACTACGCGGACCAGCCGGTCCCCGGGGCGATAAAAATCACGATCGCCGCGGATGTGGCGCCGCCCGGCGCCGCGCCGCCGGCCGCGCCGCCGGCCGCGCCGAAACCGCCGGCAAAACCTCCGGCGGTTGCCTATTCCGAGGTCAAGATCGCATCGCCCACGGCAGATCAATCGTTCTTCAGCGAACCGGTCCCGGTGAGCTTGCGGCTGAATCCGGGCCTGCAGGCGGACGATACGCTGACGTGGTCGTTGAACGGCAATGCGCTGGCCGCCTATTCGAACCAGCTGCAGTTCACGCTGCAGAATCTGCCGCGCGGCGCATTCACGTTGACTGCGGCCATCGTCAGCCAAACCAGCGGCGCATCTGTCGGCGGCGCATCGGTGACGTTTTACGTGCACCGGCCGTCGCTGTTGATGCCGCAGCACCACAATCTGCCCAAACCGCCCTGAAGCCGTCGCGTAGCGGTGCGCGGGAGCGCCGCCGTGGCCGCTGAATTCCAATCGACCGTGCCGCAAATCGACGGCACCGAAGTGCTCGACGCGCTGCTCACCGGCGTATTCCTGTTGAACCCACGCTTGCAGGTGACCTACCTGAACGCGGCGGCGCAGAGCTTGGTGGGACTCGGTCCGAACCAAGCCGTGGGCCGGCCGATCCAGGAATTGATGCGCGGCGCCGAGACCTTGATGCCGCTGTTCGATCGGGCGCTCGGCGGCGGCGAAGGCGTCGTGCAGCGCGAACTCGCCTGGCCGGGTTCGGTGGGGCTCGATCGGATACTCGATTGCGCGGTCACGGCGGTATTCGTCGGCGAGGATGGGCGTGTCCTGTTGGAGATCCAAGACATCACGCAACACCGGCGATTGACGCGCGAATCGGCGCTGTTGGCGCAGCTCGGCGGCAGCCGGCTGATGGTCCGGCAGCTCGCGCATGAAATCAAAAATCCGCTGGGCGGCTTGCGCGGCGCCGCGCAGCTTCTCGAGCGCGAACTGCTCGATCCGGCTCTGCGCGAATACACGCGCGTGATCATCAGCGAAGCGGACCGGTTGACGAACTTGCTCGACTCGATGCTCGGGCCGGGCCGGCCACCGGCCAAACAGAGCGTCAACGTGCACGAGATGCTCGAGCGCGTTTACCACTTGCTGCGCGGCGAGGCGGCTGCCGGCGTCGCCGTGGAGCGTGATTACGATCCGAGCCTGCCGCAGCTCACGGCCGACCCGAACCACATCATCCAGGCGATGCTGAACCTCGGGCGCAATGCCCTGCAAGCGCTCTGCGGCAGCAATGCGTCGGCGCCTCGGCTGATCTTGCGGACGCGCGCGGGCACCAATGTCAGCGTCGGCTCGAAACGGCATCGGCTCGTCATCTCGATCCAATTCGAGGACAACGGTCCGGGCGTTCCCGCCGATATCCGCGAGACGATTTTCTACCCGCTGGTATCGGGGCGCACCGATGGCACGGGCTTGGGGCTCGGCATTGCCCAGGATTTGGTCAGCCGCCATGGCGGCCTGATCGAATACGACAGCGCGCCCGGCCGCACCATTTTCACGATCTCTCTGCCGATGGACCCCCTATGAACGAAAAGCCGCTGCAGGTGTGGTTGGTCGACGACGACGCCTCGATTCGCTGGGTCCTCGAAAAGGCCTTGAAGGGCAGCGGTATGATCGCCAAATCCTTCGAGCACGCCGACAGCGTACTCGCGGCGTTGCGATCCGACACGCCGAACGTCTTGATGACCGACATCCGCATGCCGGGCCGCAGCGGACTCGATGTCCTGAAGCAGATCCAGAGTTCGCGGCCAGGATTGCCGGTCATCGTCATGACGGCTCACTCCGATCTGGACGCGGCGGTTGCCGCTTATCAGGGCGGCGCGTTCGAGTATTTGCCGAAGCCGTTCGATATAGACAAGGCAGTCGATCTGGTGCGCCGCGCGGCGCAACAGGCGACCGTCTCGGTCGACGCCGATGCGGCGCGCCGCGGCATCCCGGAACTGCTTGGCCAGGCCGCGGCCATGCAACAGGTATTTCGTGCCGTCGGCCGCCTATCCCGATCCAGCATGACGGTGCTGATCACGGGCGAGTCGGGCACCGGCAAGGAGCTGATTGCGCGCGCTCTGCATCGCCACAGCCCGCGTTCGAGCAGGGCGTTCGTCGCGCTGAACACCGCCGCCGTCACCGCCGATCTGCTCGAGTCGGAACTGTTCGGCCACGAGAAAGGGGCCTTCACCGGCGCGGATGCGCTGCGGCGCGGACGCTTTGAGCAGGCCGACGGCGGCACGCTCTTTCTCGACGAAATCGGCGACATGTCGCTCGCGCTGCAGACGCGCCTGTTGCGGGTGCTCGCCGAAGGCGAATTTTACCGCGTCGGCGGTCAGATGCCCGTCAAGATCGATGTGCGCGTGATTGCCGCGACGCACCAAGATCTCGAGGCGCGCGTCCGCTGCGGTCAGTTCCGCGAGGATTTACTGCACCGGCTGAACGTGATCCGCATCGAGATTCCCCCGTTGCGCGAGCGTCGCGAGGATATTCCGGAGCTGTTGCGCCATTACCTTGCGGTCGCCGGCCAGGAACTCGGTGTAGAGCCCAAGCTGCTGATGGCGCCGGCCGAGAGCGCCTTGCTGCTTTTCGACTGGCCGGGCAATGTGCGCCAACTCGTCAATGCTTGCCGTCGTTTGACCGTGACCGCGCCGGGGCGCGAAATTCGCGCCGAGGACATCCCGCCCGATCTTGGCGGCGCCAATGCAGTTCAAGCCGCGAGCCACGATTGGACCGAAAAATTGACGGTTTGGGCGGAACAGGAGCTCGATGCCGGCGCCAGGCGTCTGCTCGATCAAGCCGTGCCGGAAGTGGAGCGCATCCTGATCCGCGTCGCGCTGCGCAAAGCCGACGGGCTGAAGCAGGAAGCCGCGAAACTGCTCGGCTGGGGACGCAACACGCTGACGCGCAAAATGAAGGAACTCGGCATGGAAGATGCCGCCTGATCTAAATTAGCGCGCCCCGGGAGTTATAATCCGCGGCCTGATGGGCGAGTTCGTGAACATTTGCCGGGCGCGCCCGGGCATCGCTTGTCCGGCTGCGTAGCGCATCGGCGCAACGGCCGATCCAGCCGATGTTTCACATCGTATTGTTCGAACCGGAAATACCGCCGAATACCGGCAACGCGATCCGTCTCTCTGCGAATACCGGCGCCACCCTGCATCTGATCCGGCCGCTCGGCTTTTGCCTCGACGACAAGGGTTTGCGGCGCTCGGCGCTCGATTATCGGGATCTCGCCGCCGTCAGAGTCCATGCCGATCTCGGCGCATGCCTGCGCGAGCTCGCCGACGCGCGGCTGTTCGCCGTGGAAACCGGCGGGCGCCATTGCTACAGCGGCGTTCGGTACCGGCGCGGCGATGCGTTTTTGTTCGGGCCGGAGACGCGCGGCTTGCCCGCGGCGGTGCAGGAGCGCGTCGGCCGCGACAATTCCGTGTTCATACCGATGCGCGCCGCGACGCGCAGCATCAATTTATCGAACGCCGTTTCGCTGATCGTCTACGAGGCGTGGCGTCAACAGAATTTTGCGCCCGCCTAGTGCGAGGCCGCCGTCACTCGGCTTCGAAACGCAGGCTGCGCCGCATCAGTGCGTCGACCGCCGCGCGGATATCCTCGCCTTCGTGGACGATCCGATAGACTTGTTCGCAGATTGGCATTTCGACGCCGAGCCGGCCGGCCATGTCGTGAACGGCGCGCGCCGCCGGCACTCCCTCGACCACCTGCTGGATGCCGCGAACCGCTTCGTCGAACGTAGCGCCGCGCCCGAGGGCGATGCCGAAGCGGCGATTGCGCGATTGATCGTCCGTGCAGCTGAGCACGAGATCGCCGAACCCGGCGAGCCCCATGAACGTGGCGCGCTCGGCGCCGAGCTTGACTCCGAGACGCGTCATCTCCGCCAGGCCGCGGGTGATCAGAGCGACGCGGGTGTTTGCGCCGAAGCGAAAGCCGTCGGCGATGCCGGCGCCGATCGCGATGACGTTCTTGACGGCACCGCCCACCTCGACGCCGACGATATCCGTTTGCAGGTAGGCGCGAAATCCCGGACCGGCAAGGCTTGCGGCCAACTGTTCGCCGAAAATCGCGTCGCGCGACGCGACCGTCATCGCGGTCGGCAGCCCGGCGCCGACTTCGCTGGCGAAGGTCGGCCCCGACAGGACCGCCGTCGGCCTTGTCCCCAAAACCTCGAACGCGACCTGATGCGGCAACAAGCCGCTCGAGCGCTCGAATCCCTTCGTCGCCCAGGCGATGCGCGTCGCCGCGCCGAGATGCGGGCGGATCGTCTCGAGGGTCGCGCGAAACGCATGCGATGGTACGGCGATCAGCGCATCGCCGACGTCCTCTAGCGCCCGCCGCAGGTCGGTTTCGACGATCAGCGCTTCGGGGAACGCGGCATGCGGCAAATAACGCCGGTTGCAGCGCGTCTTTAGCATCTCCCGCAGGTCGATCGGATTGCGTCCCCAAAGGCGGGTCGGCTGCCCCGCACGCGCGAGCTGAATGGCGAGCGCGGTGCCCCAGGACCCGGCGCCGATGACCACCATCGGTTGTCGCCGTTCGCTCGCCATGCCGTGCTCTCCCGAAACCGGCTGTCGGGCCGGCCTAATTGACCAGGCCGGGTTGGCCGGATTCGGCCGCCTGCGCGTAGAGGGCGTCGAAATTGACCAACGGCAGCAAAAAGCCCGGGAATCCGCCTTTCGTGATCAGATCGGAAATCACCTCGCGCGCATAGGGAAACAGCACACTCGGACAGAAGCTGCCGACAAAGCGCTTCAAATCCGGCGGCGATGCGCCGACGACGGTAAAGACGCCCGCCTGCTTGACCTCGACCAGGTACAGGGTCGCATCTGCCTGCTTCGCCTCCAGCGTGACCGTCAACAGCACTTCGCGCACGTCGGCGGCCAACTCCTCCGTCGTCGTATTCATATTCAGCTGAAACTTCGGCTCCCACGCCTGATTGCTCGGCAGCCGCGGCCCGTTCGGGGACTCGTACGAACAGTCCTTCAAGTAGACGTTTTGCAAGGTCACTTGCACGCCGCCGACGTCGGTTTGCGGCGCGGCCGCCGTGGTCTCTTCGCTCATCGGGTCCCCTCCATTAACCGATCGAGTTCCCCGCAGCGCTCGAGCGCCGCCAATTCATCGCAGCCGCCGATATGTTTGTCGCCGATGAATATCTGCGGGACCGAGTGCCGCGCACTGCGGGCGATCATTTCGTCGCGACGCTGCCGATCGCCGTCGACGTCGATCGCCGTAAAAACCAAATTCTTTGCCGTCAACAGGGCCTTGGCGCGCTGGCAATACGGGCACCAGTCCGCAGCGTAAATCGTGATCGCCGGCCGGCTCATTTGCCGCCCCGCTTGGCGCCGGCCGCCGGCTTGGACAAGGGCATGCTCTCCTTGATCCAGTCGGCGATGCCGCCCCGCAAATTAAATACCTTGGCGAAGCCGAGTTTGCCGAGCGCGCGCGCCGCGGCCGCTCCGTCGCGGCCGCTGTCGCAGTAGGTGATGACGGTCTTATCCCGCCACTTCTTCAGTGATTCGGCCTGCGACTGCAAATCGGCGGCGGGAATGTTGCGCGCTTCGCCGATGTGACCCGCCTCATGTTGCTCCTTGGAGCGCACGTCGATCAGCAGCGCGCCCTCGTTCATCAGGCGCACCGCCTGCATCACGCTTAAGGCGGCAAATGCCTCGATGCGTGCGCGCAGCTCGAACACCAGCACCGCGATCGCCGCAAATACGGCCCCCGCGGTCAACCACGCATGATGGCCAACATACTCGAGCAGACGCTGCATTATGCGAATCGGACCTGTAGTTTTTTCGGGCGCGCAAGTATAGCAGCGGCCGCAAGCCTTGTATGCTTGTCGTCGCAAGATGAATCGCGTCGCCGCCAAGCTTTGGAAACACGCGGTCTTTACGGCCGTTTTCGCCGGCATTGCGGCCGGCGGCGGCTGGGCGGCAAATTCCGCGCAAGCATCGCACGCAAAACAGAAACTTGCGGCGGTGCGGGCGCGGATAGCCGAAATCGCCAGGCGCCGCGGCGCCCTGCTGCAGAAGCGCGACGCCTTGGGCGCGCGGCTGCGCCGGGCCGATCTTTACATCACCGCCAAACGACGCGCGCTTGATAAGCTCAACTTGACCGTGGCAGCGGCCACGCGCCATCTTGCACTGCTCGATGTGCAACAGCGCCACGATCTCGAGGCGCTAGACTCGGAGCGCTCCGCGCTCGCCGGTCAAATCGTCGCCGCCTACATGATCGGCCGCCGCGAAGAAGTGAAGATGCTGCTGAACCAAACGGACCCCGCAAACTTCGGCCGCATGCTGACCTATTATGGATATTTCGGCAGAGCCCGCGCCGCGCAGCTCAACGCGATCCGCGACCGCATGCAGCGTCTTGCGGCGCTCGAACTCGAAGCGCAGCAAGAATCCGTGGGACTGAAGGATCTGCAGGACGACGGCCGCCGCGACCTCGCGGGTCTGGTGGCGGCTCGCGGCGAGCGCGCTGCCGCGCTGCTCGCGGCGGCGCAGCGGGTCCGCAGCAGCGATCAGCAGCTCGCTGCGCTGCGCCGCGAGGAGCAGTCCGTCGAATCGCTGATCGCGGATCTGCAGCGCGTAATGCGGGATTTTCCAACCGACAGCGAGCGAAGTTTTGCGCAATTGCGCGGCAAACTGCCGTGGCCGATTACCGGGCGGCTGCTGGCGCGCTTCCACCAGGTGCGCATGGATGCGGCGCAGGGCGATCTGCGCTGGAATGGCGTGCTGATCGAGTCGGCACGAGGCGCGCGCGTGCGCGTCCCCTACTTCGGCCGCGTGGTTTACGCCGACTGGCTTCAGGGTCTCGGGCTGCTGATGATCATCGCCCACAGCGGCGGTTACCTGAGCCTTTATGGGCACGCCGAAGTGCTCTACAAGTCGGTCGGCGACTGGGTCGCGCCGGGCGACGTCATCGCCGCGATGAGCGATGCGCCGGGACCGCTGCCGCGGCTCTATTTTGAAATCCGTCAAGGCCGCAAGCCGCTCAACCCGCAATCCTGGTTCGTGGGTAGCCCCTGAGGATTCCCGATCGCGGCGCCGCAGCGTATGCTGCGATCCGCATGCCGCGCATAAATCGCAACGTTCTCCCGCTGGCGCTCGGCGTCGCGATCGGCCTCGCATTCGGCACCGCTCACGGAGTATTTGCGAGCAGGGCGGCGGCGCTCGGCGGCGATCTGCCGTGGAAGGATGCGCGCCTGCTCGCCGAAGTCCTGGAAAGCGTGAAACAGAATTACGTGATGCCGGTGGGCGACCACCAAATGCTGCGGGCGGCGATCCGCGGGATGGTCGCGTCGCTCGACCCTTATTCGGAATATTTGGACCGGGATGAATACGCCGAAATCAAGATCAGCAGTTCCGGCGAGTACACGGGAGTGGGACTCGAGCTGTCGATTCAAGACGACCAGGTCGTAGTGGTCGCACCGTTCGAAGGATCGCCGGCGGCTGCGGCGGGAATACGCCCGGGCGATGTCATTGCGACGATCGACGGCATGGCCGTCAATACCGCGAATCTCGCCGAGACGATCGACCGCATGCGCGGCAAGCGGGGAACGACGGTACGCATCGGCATCCTACGCGGCGACAACAGCCGGCCGCTGCAATTCCCCGTCAAACGCGAGCGCGTCGAATTGCACAGCGTGCGTGCGAATATGCTGGCGCCGGGCTTCGGCTATTTGCGGATTGCCGAGTTCAGCGACACGACCGGCGACCAAGTGACGCAGGCGCTGCAGACTTTGAGCCGGCGCAACGGCACGCCGCTGAAAGGACTGGTGGTCGATTTGCGCGACAACCCCGGCGGTGTCCTCGAGGCAGCGGTCGCCGTTGCCGACGATTTTCTCGACAAAGGCGTGATCGTCACCGCCAAAGGCCGGACCCCGGATTCGAACTTTCAGATGAACGCGACGCCGGGCGACATGCTGGCCGGCGCGCCGATCGTCGTCCTGGTCGACGGCGGTTCCGCTTCCGCCGCCGAGATCGTCGCCGGAGCGCTCAAGGACCATCATCGAGCGGTGCTGATGGGACGCCGGACCTTCGGCAAGGGATCGGTGCAGAGCGTCATGCCCTTGCCGGGCGGCGGCGCGCTGAAGTTGACGACATCGCTTTATTACACACCTTCGGGCGTTTCCATCAACCACAAGGGCATCGCGCCGGACATCGAGTTGCCGCGCGATTCCCATGCGCTCGGCGCGCCGCAGCCGGCCGGCGCGCGCGCCGATCCGCAGGTCAAGCGCGCGCTCGAGGAATTGAGATTGCAAAGTGTCGCGGCGCGCGCCGCACTGTCCGCGGCGGCAGTCGGTCCCTGATTCGCCGTGCGCAGCACCCGCTCCATAGAGATACTCTGTTGGGCACTTGCCGCACTGGTACTCGTCTGGTCGAGGACCCTGGCGGCGCATTTCTGGCCGGTCATCGGTTTGTTGGCGGCATTCGCGGCGCTGATCGTTGCATTCCGCTCGCGCCGCGTCCTGCACGGGCGCACGCGCTTGAAGCTGCTGATCGAGTCCTGGTCGATGGTCGCTTTCATCAGCGGCATACTTTGCTTGACCGGCAAAACCGACAGCGCGCTTCTGAACCTGTATTTGCTGCCGATCATCTTGAGCGCCTTGACCCTGGGGGCGCGCGTGACGATGCTGCAGGTCGCCGCGATTTTCCTTTTTTATCTGCTGCTCGGCGCGGCGACCCCGGGAATCGATGCGCTGTCGCTGGTCTACGCCAGCCGAGCCGTCGGCGAGCTGGCGCCGATATTGCTGGTTGCCTATTTGACCGCGACGCTCGCCGCCGACGTCACCGAGGCGCGCCAGCGCATCGAAAATCTCGCCCATAACGACCCGCTGACCGGGCTGTTGAATATGCGCACGTTCAACGAATTGTGGCAACGCGAACACGCTGCCGGGGACCCGCGCCGCCAACCCTACGCCCTGGTGACGATCGACATCGACCAACTGGAGCGCGTCAACGAGGATTTCGGCCGCGAGGCCGGCGACAGCGCGCTCAGGCTGGTCGCGCAGTGTCTGCAGAGAAGCATCCGCGGCAGCGACCGCGCCGCGCGCAGCGGCGGCGACGAGTTCGCCGTGTTGCTGCCGCGGGCGTCCCCGGAAATAGCGGACGCGGTCGTCAAACGCATCAGGAACAACGTCTACAAGACGACGCTCGACCTGCGTTCGCGGATGATTCGCTGCAGCGTCAGTATCGGCATCGCCAATTACCCGAAGGATGCGCGGGATATGCGCGAGTTGCAAAGCGTGGCCGAACGCCAGATGTACCGCGACAAGGAGCTGCGCCGCGCGCCGGGAGCGTCCACCAATGGGTGAATAATTTGCGCGTATTGCGACGGAACACGCTTGCGATTCGCAACATAATCTGTAGAGTTGGCGCTGCGTCACACAACCGATCGCTCGGCTGATGCGGTGCCGGCCGATGCGGCGCTCCGTCGAATAGCAGTTGAACAGGGGAGAATCCGATGAGTGTCTCGCGTCGATTGCCAAGGCCCGCGGTCCGGATCGCGGGCGGCATCGCGCTGACGCTGCTGTGCCTGCACGCCGGCGCCAAGCAAATCCGCGGCCATGCGCTGCGCGGCCCGATGGTCAGGTCGAGCTCGGCGCTGGTCGTCGACACCCAGCACGATACGGTGCTGTACGCCAAGCGCCCGGAGGCGGTGCAGCCGATCGCCTCGATCACCAAATTGATGACCGCATTGGTGGTGCTCGAGGCCGGGCAGCCGCTCGATCAAGTGATCAGGATCACGCCGGCGGATCGGATTCACGGCAAAGGCTGGTATTCGCGCTTGAAAGTCGGCACGTCTCTGACGCGCCGCGACCTCATGCATCTGGCGCTGATGTCTTCGGAAAACCGGGCGGCGCGCACTTTGGCCAACAACTACCCCGGCGGCATGCCTGCGGCGATTCGCGCGATGAATGCGAAGGCCAAGGCTCTCGGCATGAGCCATACGCATTTCGCCGATCCGACCGGTCTGTCGAGCGACAACGTCTCCTGCCCTGCGGATCTCGCCAAGCTGGTGATCGCCGCTTCCCGCAATCCGACGATCAGAACCTTCTCGACCGCCAGGCACTTTGCGGTGCGCGTACGCCGCCGCAGCGTCGAATTTCGCACGACCGACAGGCTGGTGGCGAATCCGGCATGGAAAATCATCGTGCAAAAAACCGGCTTCATCAACGAAGCTGGCCAATGTTTGGTCATGGAGACGGTCATCGAAGGCCGTAGAGTCGTGATCGTCCTGCTGGATTCCTTCGGGAAATACACGCGATTGGCCGACGCCGCGCGCATCAAGCGCTGGATGGAATCCGGCGGGATCGGCGCGCGCGGCGCGCGCATGTCGATGCGCTGAACGGGCTTCAGGCCGCGCGGATTGCGCCGTTAAAAGCGCACCGTCAGGTGCACGCCCCAGTTGCGCGGTTCGCCGAGCTGCGTGTACAGCTTGTTCGGAAAATTCGGCGGTTCATCGCCGAAGTAAAAGCCGCGGACCGTGTAATTCTTGTCGAACACGTTGCGCACCCAGATGTTCACGTCGAAGCGCCGGCATTGCCAGCCCAACTTTGCATTCGCCAAGCCGTAGGGACTCGACCGCGTCGGGTTCGGGGGCAGGTCGTAGTAGAAGGCGCCCATGCCGGTGAGGTCGATCCGCCAATACGGGCCGCGCGGATCGCGCCACGCCGCATCGACCGCCGCTTGCCAGTCCGGCGCGTGGGCGAGGGGACGATCGGGGAGTTGAATGCCGTTTTGAACGAACCCTTGGTAGAGGGTCTGCAGCCAGCCCAAAGACGCGCCGAACGTGAGTTTCGCGGTCGCACGCCAGCGCAAGCTGTTCTCCACGCCGTAGTTGTAGCCGGAGCGCGCATTGCCGGTATAGAAGACGAAGGTGTTGGGATCGTCGGCCACCAATTGGACTCCGGTTTTCAATTGCGGCGCATGGCGGCGCATATAAAAGAACGAGGAGTCGACCTGCAGCCGGCCGTCGTCGCCGGCGAATTTCTGGCCGATCTCATAATTTAGCAGCGACTCCGCGCCAAAGGACCGCTGCTGTGCGGCGAGGCCCTGGCTCAAATTGAAGCCGCCTGCCTTGTAGCCGCGCGAGATCAGCGCGTAGAGGTGTTCGCCGCGGCTCAGCCGATAGTCGACAGATGCATGTCCGCCCCAGAGATTGTCGGCGGGATTGAAGGCATCGGCCGTCGACGGCGCGCCCAAGTTGGTCGTCAAATCATGGTAGCGCGAAGTCCGCCGTTCGCCGCGCAAACCGACCGACCAGCGCAGGTTCGCGCCGAGATCGCCGTCTAGCTGGCCGTAGACGGCGGCGTTTCGCGAGCGATACCGGCTGTTGAGAATGCTGGAACTAGTCGAGCTGTAGCCTATCGTGGGATCGACATAGACGCCTTGGCTCGTATCGGCGAGCGCCTCGCGCAGCTCGAAAGCGTACAGGCCGATCAACCAGGATAAGCCGCGCAGCCTGGAGCCGCCGAGACGCAGCTCCAGGCTGCGTGTCGTGCGGTGGCGCGCTTGAAATTCGGTGTAACTGTAGGTGTACGGCGCCCAAAGCAGCGGATTACCCCAATCGCCGTCGTAGCCGTAACGAACCAGCGAATCGGCGTAGGTTGCGATCATCGTCAGTGTCGTCGACCCGGGTCCGCCGTAGGCCGCGCGTGCGGATACGCCGGTCGAATGCTGCGCATCGACGCTCGGCTGGTCCGATTGGGTGGTGCGCGAATTGTCGATTGCCCAGGCGTCGTAGCCGTCATCCAGCCGGACGTGCAACACGGTGAGGTCCACCCGCAGCCGATCGCTCGGTTGGTAGCGCCAGCGCGCGCGCAAGGTGGTCTCGTCGCGGTTGTCGGTATTGCTGCGGCCGAGATAGGCGTTGCGGTAGAAGCCGTTGCTGAGATAGCGCTGCGCCGCCAGCCGGAACGCAGAGTCCAGTGCGCCGATCGGCCCGGTGACCACGGCGCCGAAGGAGCGCATTCCGTAGTCGCCGGCGGCGATTTCCGCGCGGCCGCCGAAAGTCTGCGACGGCGCGGCGCTTTTGACGTAGATCAATCCGGCCAGGGCATTGGCGCCGTAAAGTGTTGCCTGCGGACCGTGCAGCACCTCGATGCGATCGACGTCGAACAGCGTCGCGGCGCCGCCCAATCCGCTGAAATCAATGTCGTCGATCAGGAATCCGACCGACGGATTCGGTGCGCCCTGGTATTGTTCCAGCTCGCCGATGCCGCGAATTTGGAAATAACGCGGCCGCTGCGTATCGCCGGCCCAATTGAGGTTCGGCACCAACGGCAGAACGTCCGCGAACTGCTGCTCTCCGGCGCCCCGCAAAGTACCCGCTGCGAGAACCGTCACGCTCGCCGGCAGCTTTGCGTCCGGGATCGCGCGCAACGTCGCGGTGACGACTATTTCCTTGAGCCGCGCGGCATCGCCGTCGTCGCGCGTGTCGGTAGCCTGCGCGCCGCAAATCCCGCAGTGCACCGCCAAGAGAGCGCAGAGCGCGAGGACCCCGCGACGCGCAGCCGTTGGAAATGACATCAGGCTCCCTCCGCCGGCATTAACCGGATCAGGTTCAATGGGTTTGCCGCGTCGCGCGTTGGCGCGAGGCCGGCATCTCAGGCCCTAAGCAGGGCCACCCCAGCAAGAAACTCTATTTTAGATCAAGCAATCGGCGCGGTGGCGGAATATCAGACCAATGCGCGGATCGCACCGATCAAGCCGCCGACGATCAACATCGCGATCGGTATGAAGGAGAGCCCAAATCCCGGACCGCGCTTGGCCGGATCCTTGACGTAGCTCCCAGCGTAGATCTCCCGGCCGAGCAAGTAGACCGCGCCGAGCGCCGCGGCCCAAACGGGGTTGAAATAGCGGCTGAACAGATACAGGCCGGGCAAAAAGGCGACCAGTTGTTCCAAGGTGTTCTGCTGCACGCGAAAATGGCGTTCGAACGCCTCGTGGCCGCCGACGGCGGGCGCCTTTATGCCGTATCGAGACCTTGCGCCGCCGACCTTTAGACCGAAGACGATAAATTGCAGAACTGCGAGGGCAGTCACGATATGCACATATGCCATGGATGTTCCTCCGCGAATGGGCGATTCTATCATTCCTGGAATGCCGAGCCCCGTCATGAATGCATCGCGAAAGCCCTTACGCTCCGGCACCCGCGGGTATGCGCATCTGGTCGAAATCGACGCGCCGCCGGCGCGGGTCTGGCGCGCATTGATCGATCCGGCGTTGATCCGGATCTGGTCGAGCGCCCATGCGGTGGTCGACGCGCGCCAAGGCGGTCTTTATCGCATCGGCCGCGACGGCGGGCACAGCCGCGATGCGCACATAGATATCTTCGACGTCAATCGCCGCTTGCGGCTCATTTACATGCGCGGAGCGGATCTGCCCCCCTGCGAAAGCGCCATCGTCGACGATTTTTTGTTGGACATGCGCAAAGGGCCCGGCACGACTTCGATGCGCCTGCTGGGATCTGGCATCCCGGAGGCGGCCGCGTGGGATCCGTACTACAAGAGGATGCGTCTGCAATGGGAGCGAAACCTCGCCCGCATCAAGGTCGCGCTGGAGAATCCGCCGCGGCAGAAGGTCGGCCGCGCCGTTAGTGCCCTGCCGCCCTTGCCCGGGCTGGATACTTGAGTATCCTTGACGGGCGCCTCGATATCCTTCGCTTGTGCGGCACGTCGGCCGCAAGGAAATACCATGCTGGGCTTTCTGGTTCGCGCCGCGATAGTCGCCGTTGGCCTGTGGCTTTCAACCGAGTGGGTTCATGGGATTAGGATCGACAGCCCGTCGACGTTGATCTTGGCCGGGATCTTGCTCGGCATCGTCAATGCGATCGTGCGCCCGATAGCGATCCTATTGACCCTGCCGATGACGATCGTAACCCTGGGGCTTTTTCTGCTCGTCATCAACGCGGCGATGGTCGCCTTGGTGGCGTGGATCCTGCCCGGCATGCACGTGGCGGGCTTCTGGGCGGCATTCTGGGCCGCCGCGCTCGTCAGTGCGGTCAGCATCATCGGTTCCTGGTTCGTTGGACCCAAGGGCCGCATTCAAGTGATCGTCAAGCGCGGCTGATCATCGCTGATTCGCTTCGCGCCGAATCTTGCGGTCGGCGAAGCCGCCGCCACGCAGCGTCATCGCCATCACGCCGACGATGATGATGATCATGCCGGCGACCTGCAGATGGGACAGGGATTCGTGCAGAAATTGCCATCCCAGGAACGCGGCGATCGCCGGATTGACATAGCCGTAGGTGCCGATCACGGCGGGCGCGGCGTTCAACGCGAGCCAGGCATACGCCGTATAGGCCAAGCAGGAGCTGAAAAACGTCAGGTACGCGAGTGAAATCAATCCGGCAGCATTGATCGTCCAGCGGGCGGCCTCGCCATTCGCAAAGCCGACGCCGAGCAGCAGCGAGCCGCCGACCAGCATCTGCAGCGCCATGAACATCAAGGGGCTCAGCTTGGTATCGATGCTGCGGTAATAGATGGTGCCTAGCGCCCAGCAAAAGCAAGCCAGCAGAACCGCGCACTTGGCGAGCAGCAGCGAGGCGCTCAACGCCGCCCTCGGCACCAGCATCAATACCGTTCCGAGAAGGCCGACGGCCAGGCCGAAAGCGGCGCGACCGCTCAAGGGATGGCCGCGGCGGCCGAACACGCCGAGGCCGGTGATCCAAAATGCGGCAGAGGCGTTCAGCAACGCCGACTCGTTGGTCGGCAAGAACTGCAGCGCCCAGACATTCAAGCCGTTGCTCGCGAACACCATGAACAACCCGGCGATCGCCACGTGGCGCCACTCGGCGAGAGCCTGCGGCCAAGGAACCCGGGTCCAATAACGCGCGACGAGTGCGAGAACGGTCCCCGCCGTCACGAAGCGCACGCCAGCCAACAGGGCGATAGGCAAATTGTCGACCGCGATCTTCGAGAAAAGGAAGCTCGATCCCCAGACGAGATAAATGGTCGCCAAACAAACCGCAAGCTTGGCGGAACGGCGTGGATCGACGCGCATGAACTCGATGGTTCGCTTTTACCGGTCCGATCCTGAGCCCGGCCGCCCGTCAACCCTGCGCTTGCCGTTCAGCGTCTTCCTTGGCGCGCGCCGCAAGTTTATCCTTCAACAGCCATCGTGACATCAAGATGCCGATCTCGTAGAGGATATACATCGGCACCGCCATGAAGCTCTGGGAAACCGCATCCGGCGGCGTCAAGAACGCGGCGACCACGAACACGCCCAGCAAGACGAAGCCGCGGTTCTTCGTCAAGGACGTGAATTTCACGAAACCCGTCCAAACCAACAGCACGGTGGCGACCGGCACCTCGAATGCCGCGCCGAAAGCGAGCAGCAATACCATCACGAAATCCAGGTAGCTGCCGATATCCGTCATCATCATCACGCCCGAGGGGGTGGTCGCGACGAAGAAACTCAGCATCACCGGAAACACGAAGTAATAGGCGAACGCGGCGCCGAGATAGAACAGCAGAATGCTGGAAATCAATAACGGCACGGCCAGCTTCTTTTCGTGGCGGTAAAGGCCAGGCGCGACGAACGCCCACGCCTGGAAGAGCACGTAGGGCATCGCCAGGCCGAGCGCGGCGACCAGCGCGAGCTTGAACGGCACGGTGAACGGCGCGACCACGCTGGTGGCGATCAGCGTCGAACCGGCCGGCAAGCGCCGGATCAGCGGCTTGGCGACGAACGTGAACAGCGCATTCATGTAGAACGCGCAGGGAATGAAACAGACGCCCACCGCCAGCATCGCTTTGAGCAAGCGATCGCGCAGTTCCAACAGGTGCGATACCAGGGTTCCCTCGGCGAGGTCTTCGGGCTCCGCGCCCGGCTCAAGCATTGGGCGGCTTGATGGTATTCGCAATCCCGGGCGCCTGCTGAAGCGCTTCGGCGTCGCTCGGATTTTCTGCAACGGCGGACGGGTAAGGCACAAGGGTGTGCGGCGGCGCGGCGTCCGCGGCCGGAGCACCGGGCTTCGTTCTTTGCTTCAAGAGCTCGTCGGCGCTGACTTCACGGTCCAGTTGCTCGCTCAATTGCCGCGCCATCGCGCGCGCCCGCCCGACCCAGTTGCCGATCTGACGCGCCGCCTTCGGCAGCCGTTCGGGCCCTAAAACGATGAGGGCGATGGCCGAGGTCAGCAGGATCTCAGAGAACCCAAAATCCAGCATGGAAGTTACGCGCTCGTTTTAGGCGGCGCCTTGACCTCGGCTTCGCGCTTCGCCGCGCCGTCGAAGTCCGCGTCTTTTTCCTGCTTGATTTGCTTGATCTGCTCCTCGGACTCGCCTTCGTTCATGGCTTGCTTGAAGCCCTTGACCGCCGCGCCGAGATCCGAGCCGATCGTCCGCAACCTTTTGGTTCCGAATACGACCAACGCGATCGCCAAAATGACCAATAGTATCTTTGAGTCGAACATGTCGCTACCCCGATTCCGCCGGTAACCAATGAGATTCGCCATGATACGCCAAAGCCATCAGGGGGTTCGACCGCTCCGCGCCTTTGAGCGTTCGGTCGCATTCGGCGCCTGGCGTGCCGTTAACTCTCCAACCAGAGAGTCACCGGCCCGTCATTGGTCAGAGACAGCAGCATGTGCGCGCCAAAGGCGCCGCTCTGCACCCGCGCATGGCGTTCGCGCGCCAAGTTCACGAGTCCCGCGAACAACCGAGCCCCCTGATCCGCGGCCGCCGCGCGCGAAAAGCCCGGCCGCAAGCCCTTTTTCGTGTCGGCGGCCAACGTAAATTGAGGCACTAGCAACAACTCGCCGCCGACATCCGCAAGGCTCAGATTCATTCGTCCCGAACGATCGGCGAACACGCGGTAGCGCAGCAGACGCTCGAGCAGACGCCGGGCGTCGGCGTCGGTGTCTTCGGGCAGAACCCCGATCAGCACGACGAGTCCGGCCCCGATCGACGCCTGCGTGACCCCGGCCACGGCCACGCGCGCTTCAGTGACGCGTTGCAGCAAGCCAATCATGCGTCGCGGCTCCCGCCCCGTTCAGCGCCGCCGCGAGTTGCCCCGCGGCGGCCTCGCCGCCGGCGGCACGCGCGCACACAGCGCCCGGAAGCCTGCGGCCACAAAGCGCGGCAGCCTTTGGTGGACGCTATCCAGATCGGACGAACGGCAAAGGCCGCCGGAGAGTTTGTCGATGCGGCCGGTCTCGGCGAACGTCAGCGTCAGCGCACCGGTCAGGAATTGGTAGCCCCAGTACACTTCGCGCGGATCGCAACCGGGCACGGCCTCGCGCAGCACGGCGATGAATTTCTCCACCAGCGGATCGAAATGCTCGGTCATCAAAACCGGACCCCATTCCGGTGAATTGTTAACCTGCGCGACCAGCGCAAAATAACTCTTCCAGCCGGGGCCGCCGCGCGCGGAGCGCTCCAGCAACGGATAGGTGAAGGCGGTGACGATGTCCTCGAGCGCCGGTATCCCGGGAAGTGCGCTGCCCCTGACCTCCTGGAGCAGCGCCAGGCGCTCGAGGTTCAAGATTTCGGCGCGCCGCCGAAACACGGCGGCGAACAATTCGCGTTTGCCGCCGAAGTGGTAGCTGACCAGAGCGACATCGACGCCGGCCAATTCGGTGATCTCGCGCACCGATACTCCGTAGAAGCCGTTGCGGGCGAATAAATGCTCGGCCGCGTCCAACATCCGCTCCTTTGCCGATATCGCCGCCTTCTTCGGGCGGGCCGTCTTGCGTCGCACAACTGCCATTCTGGCATTGTCCCGCGTCGCCGCGGGCGCCGCAACGCCGCAGGCGCCGCGCCGTGGGGCCGCCGCGCCGCGGGGGCGCCGCGCCGCGGCCCCGGGTGAGGGCCGCGGCTCCTTCAACAATCGTTGAGCAGTTTATTAAACAAGTGTTGAAATACACTCAACGATCGTTGAATATATGGCGGGGACGACAATTGGCCTGCGCCCGGACGCCATCGGCAGCGCAGCTATCAGAAAAAAGGACGGCGTCACCCCCGGGCCGTCCTCTAATTGGGGAGAATCGTCATGTTTACCTTGCTCACCGCCATGCGCCGCCGGCTGCCCGCGTTGACGCTGCTCGCCGCCGCGGCCGTGCCGATCGCCGCGATTCGCGCGCAGACGACCGCTGCCGCGGATCAGGCGCCGAACGGCGGCTTGGCCGAGATAGTCGTCACTGCGCGGCGCCGCAAGGAGAACCTGCAGGACGTGCCGCTTGCGGTCACGGCGATCGACGCCGACACGCTGCAGGCGCGCGACGTCACGTCGCTCAGCGACTTGAACAGTTTCGTGCCGAACATGAAAATCTCCGCGGACCGCGCGACCAGCAGCACGATCAACGTCTACATTCGCGGTGTCGGTCAAAGCGATCCCCTGTGGGGCTTCGAGCCCGGCGTCGGCGTATACATCGACGATGTGTACATGGCGAGGCCGCAGGCCGCGCTGCTCGACGTCTACGACGTCGAACGCATCGAGGTGCTGCGCGGACCACAGGGCACCTTGTACGGCAAGAACACGATTGCCGGCGCAATCAAATACGTCACCCGCGACATCGTCGGTCCCGCGAGCCTGACGGCCTCGGCGACCGGCGGCAATTACGGCGAGCGCGACGCCAAGCTCAGCGGCTCGATGCCGCTGATCGCCGATCACGTTTACTTCGGCATCGCGATCGCCGATATCCATCACGACGGTTATGGACATGTGGTCGCGCAGTCCGGCGCCGCGCCGAGTCCCTATAACCACATCGGCGAGGATGTATCCAACCGGGATGTGCTCGCGGGCCGCGCGAATCTGACGATGCTCTGGGGCGCAAGTTCGAAGCTGAAGATCGTCGCCGACACGACCCAGGACGATTCCAACGCGTCCGGTGGCCAGCGACTGAACAACGTCATCGCGCCTTCGCTCGACAGCCGCTACGACACGCGCACCGACATGCCGGTGAACGAGGACCGGTATTTTCGCAATGGCATTGCCGCCACCTATACGCAAACGCTGAGCGATGCGCTCGCCATGAAGCTAGTGGGCGCTTACAGCGCCGGCCACGGCCGCCAATTCATCGATTTCGAGGAGCTTGATTCGAATCTGTTCCAGGTGCCGGCGCAATACCGCGAACACCAGGCGTCGGCTGAAGGCCAATTGACCTATACCAATTCTCTGCTCAAAGCGGTCGGCGGCGTCTTCTACATGAACAGCACCGCCTGCGGCGCATACAACGCATCGCTCGGCGTGCTCGCGCCGATCTTCGGGCTGTACCTGACGTCGATCGTCGACGGCTGCGTGCAGACGAAGAGCACCGCGGTCTACACCGACACGACCTGGAAGCTGACCGACCGCCTGAATTTCGACGCCGGCGTGCGCTGGAACCAGGATGTGAAGACGGCCCAAATCTATCAGGCGCAATACGCGAGCATCGCGCCGATCCAGCTTTTGCCCAATCAAACTTTCTTCGACGCCGCGGCTCCGCCGGCCGGCTTCTTCCTGTTCCCGAGCGCCGCGTCCGGCATCCTGACGAACTACACGAACAGCCGCACGTTCCCGAACGTATCGCCGCGTCTCGGCTTCGACTATCACTTCAATCGCGACGTCATGGCCTATTTTACCTACAGCAAGGGCTTCAAGAGCGGCGGCTTCGACATGCGCGGCAATGCCAGCGCCTACCCGCAGACGCAGAACGGCTACGCGTCCGAGACCGCGGACAACTACGAGGTCGGCATGAAATCGACGCTGCTGCAGGATACCTTGCAGTTTAACCTGACGCTTTTCTACAATCCCTACAAGAACGCGCAAATCGGCGTACAGCAATTCGTCGTCTCCGGCGGCGTGCCGCAGAACGTCACGGCGGTGCTGAATGCGGGCAAGCAAATCAATCAGGGCGTGGAAATCGAAACTGCCTGGCGCCCGCTCAAACCGTTGACCTTGGGACTCAACGTCGGCTATCTGGACTCCTATTATCAGGACTTCCTCGTCGGCTGTACCGCCCTGACCGCCGGCTGCACGGCCAATTCGCCGCCGCAGAACATCGCCGACCAGAATCGGCCGGTCAATGCGCCGGCCTGGACGGTATCGACGAACCTAAGCTACACCTGGCCGCTGCCGCACGGCTCGCTGATGGCGCGCACCGGCTGGGATTGGCGCAGTTTCACGAAAGTCGCCAACACGACGCCGAGCGTTACCGACCAGCCGGCGTACGGTCTCATCGATGCGGGCCTTGCGTTCACGACCACGGGCGGCGCCTGGCGCTTGGCGCTCGAGGGCAAAAACCTGCTCAATCGGTGGTACCGGGTCGCCGGCTACGATTTTGGCAGTACCGGCATTTTGGGCGGCGTTAGCCAGATCGGCTTTTACGGCGCACCGCGCACATACCAGGCAACGGCGCAATACCATTTCTGACGAGGCGCGAGATCCGATGAGCTGGTTTGCCGCGCCGGAGCCGACGTTCGCCGACTTGATCCGGCTGCACGGCCGCTGGCGGGCGTCGCGCACTGCGCTGATCGAGGGCGACCGTCGCCTGACTTGGGGCGAGTTCGAGCGCGCGACGGCCTGCGCGGCGAACGGCCTGGGTTCGCTAGGTCTTGGCGCCGCGGACCGCGTCGCCCTGTTGATGGACAACAGCCTGGAGATGGCCGTGCTGCTGTTCGGCATCATGCGGCAAGGATGCATTGCGGTACCGCTGAACGTCGCCGTCAACGATGCAGCCGTCGCGGCGATGATCGAGGACGCGGGTGCGCGAGCCGTGTTCGCCTCCGCCGCTCATTGCGCGCGCGTCGAGGCATTGCGCGAGCGTTCGGCCGTCGTCGCCAACGCGGTCTGCGTATGCTTGGGACCGGCGCGGGCCGGTTGGATTTCCTATACGGCGTGGCTGGGCGGCCAGTCGCCGGACCTCGACGCCAAGGTTCGCGCCGAGCAGGACTGCAACGTCATCTACAGCTCGGGGACTACGGGCGTGCCCAAGGGCATCGTGCATACCCACCGTTGCCGCATGCACTGGGCGGCCGATCTTGCGGTCGCGCTGCGCTACCGCAGCGATTGCGTGACACTCTGCTCGCTCGGCCTGTTTTCCAACATTACCTGGGTGGCGATGCTTTGTACCGCGTTCGTCGGCGGTACGATCGTGGTCATGCCGCGCTTCGACACCGATGCGGCGCTCGAGTTGATCGCTCGCGAACGCGTATCGCACGGAACTTTCGTGCCGCTGCAAATCGAGAGATTGCTTGCGGGCGCCGTCGACGAGCGGCGCGACCTGTCGAGTCTCGATACCGTGATGTGCTGCGGCTCGCCGCTCGCCGCCGCCGTCAAGCGCGCGTTCCCGCGACGTTTCGGCTGCCGGCTGGTCGAGCTGTACGGCCTCACGGAGGGGGTATGCACGATCCTCGCGCCGGAGGATTTCGAACGCAAAACCGAGTCCGTAGGCAAGCCGTTCCTCGGTACGGATTTGCGCATCATCGGCGATGACGACCGCGAGGTGCCGGACGGGGCGACCGGCGAGATCGTGGGCACGGGTCCGCTGCTGATGTCCGGATATCTAGGCCGCGACGAGGCGAGCGCCGAGGCGACATGGAGCGACGATCAGGGCAGGCGCTGGCTGCGGACAGGGGACCTCGGCCGTTTGGACGAGGAAGGATTCCTCTACATCGTCGATCGAAAAAAGGACATGATCATTTCCGGAGGCCAGAACATCTATCCGGCGGACATCGAGGCGATCATGCGCGCCCACCCCGAAGTCGCGGAAGTCGCGGTGGTCGGCGTTCCCAGCCGCAAATGGGGGGAAACGCCGCTGGCGGTCGTCGTGCGCGCGCCGCAATCGCAGGCGAATGCCGAGGCGCTCCTGCAATGGACGAATTTGCGGGTGGGCAAACAGCAGCGCATCAGCGGCGTGCTGTTTCGGCCGAGCCTGCCGCGCAACGCCAACGGCAAGGTATTGAAACGCGAGTTGCGCCGCGAATTGGCCGATCTTACCTATTGAGGAGCGGACATTGCGGCGCTACCGGCAGCTGTTCCACGTCAGTCAGGACGGCCTTCGTCTGCATGCGCGGATCTATGCGGGGCCGGCCGCCGACGCGCCGGTCGTGCTGTGTCTGCACGGCGTGATGCGCAACGCCCGCGATTTCGAAGACCTGGCGCCGCATCTGCAGAGCCGCTATCGGCTGATCGCAGCGGATTTGCGCGGCCGCGGCTTCTCCGCCCGCGACCCGAATCCCGAGAACTACCGGCCCGCGGTATACGTCCGCGACCTGCTCGACTTGCTCGCGGCGGCGCAGGTCGGCGGCAGGATTGCGATCATCGGCACCTCGCTCGGCGGAATTCTCGCGATGATGCTGGCGAATTCACATCGCCCGATGATCGCCGGCATCGTCCTGAACGACGTCGGCCCGGAACTCGATCCGGCCGGCGTCGAACGCATCAAGGGGTATGCGGGCCGCACGCCGCCGCCGCGCGATTGGAGCGGTGCCGCCGCACAAACGCAGGAAATCTATGGCGCCGCCTGGCGCAATTTGGCGCCGCAGCGCTGGCCGGTGCTCGCGCGGCGTGGTTACCGGGAAGACGCGGCCGGGATTCTTAGAGTCGACGCCGATCCCTTGATCGGTGCGGCAATGCGCAGCGCACCCGTGGCGCCGCTCGATCTGTGGCCCCTGTGGGCAGGGCTTGGCGACGTGCCTGCGTTGGGGATTCGCGGCGCGGCCTCGGACTTGCTGAGCGCTGCGGTGTTCGCGCGCATGCGCGCCGAAAAGCCGGATCTGCGGCAGCTCACGGTTGCGGATCGCGGTCACGTGCCGCTGCTGGACGAACCGGAATGCTTGCTCGCAATTGACATGTTTTTGGCTGAAATATTCCACTAATCATCCATTAGACGCCAATTTTTGCGAGAATATAGACGCTAAGGATCCACTTTCATAGAGATTTACGTGATGTGGAGAATATCAGCTAGGCCGGACGCTATTTTCTCCATAAAGTGGGCGTGAACAGTACCAAAATCGGAAATATCTCCAATCGGCCAAGCAGCATGGCGATCGAACAGATCCAGGTCTGGAAATCGGTCAACACACTGTAATTGCTGCCGGGCCCGACCAAGCCGAGTCCCGGGCCGGTGTTGTTGATGCAGGCCATGATCGCCGACATGGCGGTCGTGAAATCCAAGCCGCTCGCGAGCTGGATGAAGATCAGGGTCACGGCGCTCATGAAGTACAGGAATACGAACCCCAGCACCGCGAACACGACTCGATTGGCGACGACCGCGCCGCCAACCTTCAGCGGCCGGACGAGATTGGGGTGCACGAGATGATCGAGTTCCCGATTTGCCTGTTTGGCGAGCACCAGCGTGCGGATCATTTTGATGCCGCCGCCGGTAGAGCCCGAACTCGCGACGATGCAGCTGAGGAACATCATCCACATCGGCGCAAACTCCGGCCAGCGCGAATAGTCCTGGGTATGCAAGCCGCCGTTGGTCGCGATCGATACGACGTTGAACGTCGCCTCGCGCAGCGCGGTCGGAAAATCCGCATAACTGCCCTTGAAGAACAAATAACAGGCGATGCCGAGCGCGCTGGCGCCGAGAACGCAGAAAATCGCCTTCGCCTCGGAATCGCGAAAATAGGCGCGTACGCCGCGCTGGCTCCACGCTTGATAGTGCGTCGCGAAATTCAATGCCGCGAGAATTTGAAACACCGTCAGCACCATCTCGATCGGCACCGAGTCGAAGTGTCCGACGCTGTCGTCGTAGGTCGAGAAACCGCCCAGCGATAGCGCCGAAAAGCCGTGACAAACGGCGTCGAACCAATTCATGCCGGCGAATTTCAGGCACAGCACGCAGACCGCCGTCAGGCCCGCATAGACGGTCCACAGCAATTTGGCGGTCTGGCCGATGCGCGGCGTAAGTTTGCTGTCTTTCATCGGCCCCGGCATTTCGGCGCGATAGATTTGCATGCCGCCGACACCGAGCATCGGCAGTATCGCCACGGCGAGCACGATGATGCCCATGCCGCCGAGCCAACTGAGCAAACACCGCCACAAATTGATCGAGCGCGGCAGGTACTGCAGTCCCGACAGGACCGTGCCGCCGGTGGTCGTCAGGCCCGAGGCCGCCTCAAAGTAGGCGCGCGTGAAATCGATCGGCAGGTAATGCCACAACGGCAAGCCCGCCACAGCCGGCAACGCGACCCAGATCAATGCGACCAACAAGAGGCCGTCGCGCGTTTTCAGTTCGCGCTTGTAGCGGCGCGTCGCCAGCCAGAGAACGGCGCCGATGACGAAGGTCGCCGCCGCCGAAAGCACGAACGACCACAGCGCAAGGTCCATCCCCCAAATCGCCAATATCAGCGGCGCGAGCATCGTCGCCGCGAACCCCATGATCACCAGGGCGAAGACGTGGGCGACGGGCAGAATGATCTCTTTCACAGTAATGCGGCGGAACCTTGGAAGAGCTTTTCTACGGTCTCCATGTGCCGCCGGTCCGTCAGAAATAGAATCAAGTGATCGTCCGGCTGAATCGCCGTATCGTGGTGGGCGATGATGACGTCCTCGCCGCGCACCACGGCCCCCAAGGTCGTCCCCTCCGGCAGGACAATGTCCTCGATGCATCGGCCGATCACCTTGGAGCTGTCGGCATCGCCGTGCACGATCACTTCCATTGCCTCGGCGGCGCCGCGGCGCAGCGCGTGAACGCGCACGACGTCGCCGTGTCGAACGTGCGCCAGCAACGAACCGATCGTCACCGTCTGCGGCGATATCGCGATGTCGATGGAGCCGCTCTCGATCAACTCCGCGTACGAAGGCTTGTTGATCAGCGCCATGACTTTGTGGGCGCCCAGCCGCTTCGCCAGCATCGCCGAGAGGATATTGGCTTCCTCGGAGTTGGTCAGCGCAGCGAACACATCGGCGCTGTCGATATTCTCTTCGATCAACAGCTCCTCGTCCGCCGCGTCGCCGTGCAGCACGGTGGTACTCTTCAGCTGCTCGGAAACACGCCGCGCGCGCCGATTGTCGCGTTCGATCAGCTTGACCTGGTTCTTGTCCTCCAGTTCGCTGGCCAGCCGAAAACCGATATTGCCGCCGCCGGCGATCACCACGCGCCGTACCGGCGCCTCCTCGCGTCGCATCTCCCGCATGACGGCGCGGATATCCTTGCGGGCTGCCAGGAAAAATACCTCGTCGCCGTCCTCGATCACCGTCGAGCCTTCCGGCTTGACGCTCTTGCCGGCGCGATAAATCGCCGCCACGCGCGCGTCGGCCGTCGGAATGTGCTCGCGCAGCGTGCTCAAAGCCTTGCCGATCAAGGGGCCGCCCTGCAACGCGCGGATGCCGACCAGGCGTACGCGCCCGTCCGCGAAGTCGAGCACCTGTAGAGCGCCGGGATAGCGAATCAGCCGCGCGACGTACTCGGTGACCAACTGCTCGGGACTTATCCAGACATCGACGGCAATTCCCTGCTCGCCGAACAGCCGGTCGCGCTCGGTATAGTCGGCGGCACGCACGCGCGCAATCTTCTTCGGCGTCCGGTACAGCGTCCAGGCTATGTGGCAAGCGAGCATGTTGACCTCGTCGCTGTTGGTCAGTGCGACGAGAATATCGGTATTCGCAATCCCCGCCGCTTCCAGGATGCGCGGGCTCGCGGCGTTGCCGCTGACGGTGCGGATGTCCAAGCGGTCCTGCAAGTCGCGCAACACTTCTTCGTTTGCGTCGATGACCGTGACGTCGTTGGCTTCCTCGCGAGACAAATGATATGCCGCCGTCCGGCCGACCTGTCCTGCGCCAAGAATGATGATTTTCACGACAGCGCTACTTTACACGACGTCGAGGTTTGCATAGGTAAGCATCAGCCACTTGGTGCCTTGCCTCTCGAAGTTGACTTGAACCCTGGCGTGCGGCCCGTTGCCTTCGAAGTTGAGGACCACCCCCTCGCCGAACTTCGAATGCCGGACGCGGCTTCCCATACGCATGGCCGAGGCAGAGAACTCCCCGGCGGCCTTGCGAGGCACCGGAATAAGTCTCGAGACTTGAACCCGCGGCCGGACCTCCTCGATCAAATCGGGCGGAATCTCCGCGATGAAGCGCGACGGTTGTCCGTAGGTGTCGATGCCGTAGAGTCGCCTCTGTTCCGCATAGGTGATGTACAGCCGGCGCATCGCCCGCGTCGCACCCACGTAGCACAGCCGCCGCTCCTCCTCGAGTCCCGCGAGGTCGGCCACCGAGCGCTGGTGCGGGAACAGACCGTCCTCCATTCCGGCGAGGAAGACCACCGGGAACTCGAGTCCCTTGGCCGAATGCAGCGTCATCATTTGTACGCAGTCGTCCCAGGCGTCCGCCTGGCCCTCGCCGGACTCGAGGACCGCATGGGCGAGAAATTGATCGAGTGTCCCCAGATCCCCATGCGCCTCGGCGACGAAGCCGCGCGCCGCACTGACGAGCTCGAGCAGGTTGTCGATGCGCCCTTCGCCGCGCTCGCCCTTCTCCTTCTTGAAGTGCTCTATCAAGCCGCTCATCTGGATCACGTGGTCGACCTGCTCGTAGAGCTCCAAGCCGCGCAGCGCTGCGTCCAACGCGTCGATCAAGGCGAGAAACGCCGACAGAGACTGCGCCGCTCGCTGCGGCAGCGCTCCCGTCACGCAGGCGACCGCGGCTGCCCAGAGGGAGGAGCCGCTTTCGCGCGCGTGCGCACGCAGCAAGTCGAGCGTGCGCGCGCCGATGCCGCGCACCGGCAAATTGACGATGCGCTCGAACGAAGTATCGTCGGCGCGGCTGGCGATCAGCCGCAGGTAAGCGAGAGCATCCTTGATCTCGGCACGCTCGAAAAAACGCAGGCCGCCATAGACCCGGTACGGCAGCCGCGCGTTCAAGAAAGCCTCCTCGAAAACCCGCGATTGCGCGTTGGAGCGGTACAATACGGCGGCGTCGCGCCGCGAGCCGCCCTGCTCGACCCATTCGCGGATGCGATTGACGACGAAATCCGCCTCGTCGCGCTCGTTGAACGCCGCGTAAACCTTGATGCGCTCGCCGTCCGCGCCGCTGGTCCACAAGGTCTTGCCCATGCGTCCGGCATTGTTGGCGATCAGGGCGTTGGCCGCCTTCAGGATCGTGCCCGTCGAGCGGTAATTCTGCTCCAATTTGTAGAGCGCCGCGCCGGGAAAATCGCGGCGGAAATGCTTCAGGTTCTCGACGCGCGCGCCGCGCCAGCGGTAAATCGACTGATCGTCGTCGCCGACCGCGAACGGCAGCCCGGCCGGCCCGGCGAGCAGCGCCAACCATTGATATTGAATCGCGTTGGTGTCCTGAAACTCGTCGACCAGCACGTGCCGGAAACGCTCGCGATAATGCGCGAGCAGCGACGGATTATCGCGCCACAGTTCGTACGCGCGCAGCAGCAACTCGGCGAAGTCGACGACGCCGGCGCGCCGACAGGCCTCCTCGTAGGCGAGGTAGATCCTGATCAGCTGCCGCCGTGTCGGGTCGCCGTCGTCCCGCAAGTGCATCGGCCGCATGCCCTCGTCCTTCTGGGCATTGACGAACCACTGTACCTCGCGCGGTACCCAGCGGGTCTCGTCGAGATCCAGCGCCTTCTGCACTTTGCGCAGAAACCGCGTCTGGTCCTCCGAATCCAGGATCTGAAAGCTCTGCGCCAAGCCGGCTTCACGCCAGTGCAGCCGCAGCAGGCGGTGGGCGAGGCCGTGAAATGTGCCGATCCACATCGACATTCCCGATAACCCGAGCAGATTCTCGATGCGGTTGCGCATCTCGCCCGCGGCCTTGTTCGTGAAGGTGACCGCCAGAATGCCGTGCGGCGGCACGCCTTCGACCTCTATCAGCCAGGCGATGCGGTGTACCAGCACGCGGGTCTTGCCGCTGCCGGCGCCCGCGAGCACGAGCGCGGGCGTGAGCGGCGCGGCCACCGCGTGCCGCTGCGCATCGTTGAGGGAATCGAGGAGGTGCGATACGTCCATCAGGGCGCGAATTGTACTGCAAGCCGGGAGCCGAGCAGCCGTTCTCTACGGGGAAGCGCCGCCGCGCGAGCGAGCCTCCTCGGCGAATGCGATCAGCGCGAGCGCGAGCGACAGGGCGATGGGGCCGGCGATGATGCCGATCACGCCGAATGCGGAAATGCCCCCCAATACGCCGATGAACACCATCAGCGTGGATATTTCCGCCCGCCCCGATATAAGCAGCGGCTTCAGAATGCTGTCGACGGCCGACAGCAGCAGCCCCCAAATCACCATGAAGATTCCAAATCCCCAGCGGCCGCCGAAGAACAGCCACAGGGCGGCGGGCACCCAGACCAGAATCGTGCCGCCGAGCGGCAACATCGCGAGCAGCGCGCCGACCACGCCGAAAACGACCGGCGAGGGCAGCCCTGCGATTTGAAAGCCGATGCCGAGCACCACGCCCTGCAGCAGAGCGACCAAGGTGGTGCCGAAGACGATGGCGCGGGTGATCGCGCCGAGCTGCACGAACAAGCGTTGCTTGTGAATGTCGTCGAGCGGAATCAGGGCGCGGGCGCGCGCGATCAGCGCGTCGCCGTCGCGCAGAAAGAAGAACAGCAGCACGAGCATCAGCGCGATGCCGACGAGAGAACTCAAGGCGCCCAAGAAGAACGTGCCGCCGAATGCGGCCGCCCGCTGCAGCATCTCGCGGGTCGTGGCGACGAACCAGGCCTGAATTTGTTCGGCCGACAGCGAGACATGCGCTTGCAGCCACGGGTAGGCAGGCGCAAGCCAGGGGATATGCCGCAGATCGGCGAACGAGGCGAAGTCGAGCGCCGGCGCGGTGGCGCGCAATTTGCCGAGCAAAATCGCAATTTGCGCGACGAATTCGAGCGACAGCGCCGACAGCGGCAAAAGCACCACGATCGGCGCGAGGATGGTCAGAACGCCCGCTGCGATTCCGCGCCTGCCGGAAAAACGGCGGCGCAGGCGCAGATTGAGCGGAAACAGCAGAAATGCCAGGAAGGCCGCCCAAGCCATCGAGCCCGCGAGCGGGAAAAAGATGCGCCAGACGGCGATTGCGAGCGCGGCAGCGACCGTTAGCGCAAATACTCGGGGATAGAATTGCGATGTAGGCGGCATGGCGGCATCGTAACATTCCGTGCCGTCGCCGGGATCCGGAAGGTCACATCGCGGCTGCCGGCGCCGTGAACGCCGGCGATCGCCTAGAACTGAATTCTGCAGTAATGGTCGACGATCAGCGCGGCGAACAGCAGCATCAGATAGGTGATCGAATACCGAAACATGCGCATCGGCATATCGGCGCGCCGGCCGCGGTGCAGTTCGAGCGCGTAGTACAGAAAGCGGGCGTTCAGCGGGATGATGGCCGCGAGGTACAGAAGCCCGCTCAAGCCCGTCAAATAGGGAAGCAGCGTACACAGCACCAGCAGGATCGTGTACAGCACGATTTGCAGCCGCGTATAGGCGATCCCGTGCGTCACCGGCAGCATCGGGATTCCGGCTTTGGCGTAATCGTCGCGCCGCGCGATCGCCAAGGCCCAGAAATGCGGCGGTGTCCACGTGAAGATGATCAAGAACAACAACAACGCCTGCGCATCGATCTGGTTCGTGACCGCGACCCAGCCGAGTATCGGCGGAGCCGCGCCGGCCGCGCCGCCGATGACGATGTTCTGCGGCGTCGCGCGCTTCAGCCACAGCGTGTAAACGATCGCGTAGCCGATCAGCGAAGCAAACGTCAAAACCGCCGTCAAGCCATTGACGCCGAACCATAGGACCAGCATCGAGGCGACCGCCAGCGCACAGGCGAACGCCAAGGCCTGGTGCTCCAGCAAATGCCCCGTCGGCAACGGCCGGCGGCGCGTGCGCGCCATTTGCATGTCGATGCGCTGGTCGAGCACATGATTGAACGCGGCGGCCGAACCCGAGGCCATCGCGATGCCGAGCACGCCGAAAAGCAGCGCCGGCAGCGGCACCATGCCCGGCGAAGCGAGGACCATGCCGACGATCGCCGTGAATACGATCAACAGGCTGACCTTCGGTTTGGTCAGTTCCAGGAAGTCGCGCCAGCCGCCGGCGGCGACGACCGCGACCGGCGGATTATCGGGAACGGTTGACATGCGCCAAGGGTACCATGGCGATCGACGGCATCGGCCACAAGGATCGCAGCACAGTCACCATCGCGATGGCCAACAATGCGGCTCCGGCATTGTGCATGCTCGCCAGCGCGAGTGGGAACCCCCAATGCACCATGGCGATGCCGATCGATATCTGCAGCAGCACCGCGAAGATCAAGAAGCGGGCGGCGCGCCGCAAACCGCGGGAGTTCGCCCGCGCCAGGGCCGCGATACCGAGCGCAATCAACGCCACTGCGGTCAGCAGCGCGCCGATGCGGTGAGTAAAGTGGATCGCCACGCGCGCCGGATTTGCGAGCACGCCGCCGGCGTAATCGATGTCGAGGCCGCGCCACAACACGAACGCATCGCGGTAGTCCATCCGCGGCCACCAGGAAGCTTGGCACGTCGGCAAATCCGGGCAGGCGACGGCCGCATAATTGGTGCTCGTCCAGCCGCCGAGCGCGATCTGCAGGATCAGCACAGCCGTGCAAAAAAGTGCAAACCAGCGCAATCCACGCTCGCGCTCGGTCGCGTCCCGGCGCTCAGGTTCGATAGACAACCAGCAGAGGACGCAAAGCGTCGTCAGACCGCCGAGCAGATGGCCGGTGACGATCAAGGGCCTCAACAGCAAGGTCACCGTCAACGCGCCCAACGCTCCCTGCACGCAGACGATCACGAACAACGCGACGACCGGCGCGAGCGGCTGGCCGCGATCGCGGCGATTCACCGCGGCCCAAGTCAGCAGGCTCGCGATCACGAGGCCCAAGGCGGTGGCGAAATAGCGATGAATCATCTCGTGCAAGGCCTTGCCGAATCCGTGGCCCGCCTGCGGGAACACGTGACCGTAACAACCCGGCCAATCGGGGCAGCCCAAGCCGGCGTCGGTCAATCGAACCCAGGCGCCGAGCACGACGACGATCGCCGCGAGTATCGCTCCCGCGAGCGCCAGGCGCCTGAACCAGATCAATCGCTGTTGCGGCTGCATGGATCAGCCGATCTGCGACAGCTGCAGCAAGCGTTTCAAATCCTCGAGCATGCCTTTGGGCTTCGCGTCGGACGCATAGCTCATCATCAAGTTGCCGCTCGGATCGATCAGATAGACGCGGCCGGCCTCGAGGGGCGCGACATGGCCGATGCGCGGCAATTGCGCGAGCAGGGGAGCGGCGGCAGCGGTCGCGCGAACCGTGATCAAATCGGGATGTTCGTCGCGCAAGAACCTTGCGTCGCAACAAGCGCCGCTTGCAATGAACAGACGCTGCACGCGGTCCGTATCGCGATCGAGGGCGGCGCGCACCTGGCGCGTCTCATAGAGCGCTGCGCGGCAGCGTTCGCCGCAGACGCCGGGACCCACGTACATCAGCGTCCACTTGTGCAGTAGGAATGTCGGCGCGGTCGAACCGGAGCCGAACAGCGGCAACTTCAACTCGGGAAGCGGACGCGGCGGCTCGATGAGTTCGCCGTGGTTCACGGAGCCTAGCGCCCGGAACGATCCGTGGCCATAGTACAGGTAGAATGCCATGAAGAGCGGCACGAAAAACATCGCGGCGACGGCGAAGAACAGGCGTCGCTGCCGGCGATCATGGGAAGTGCCGCTCACCGCCGCCTCAGGGCTTCTCGCGGTCGCCGGAACGGTGCAAATTGGTCACCACGTAGATGATCGCCAGGGTCAATGCGAGAGCGAACCATTGGACCGCATAGGCGGTGTAGCGAATCGGCGGGAAGCCGGGCACGGACCACTGGCGCAGGTAGCCGTCGGCCTGATCGGGGTCCAACAGCACGAGCGGCGCGGCTTTCGCCCACTCGGGCTCGCGCAGCAACCCCTCGATGTCCGCGAGGCGCGGGTATTCGGCCACGACCGGATAAGGCGGCGCAAGCGCGGCGGCGCCGCTCAGGCGAATGCCGGGTCGCGGCAACTCGTCCGCGCGGCCGCGGATCGTGCGCGCAGCGGCCGAAACCGGAATCGGCGGCTTGCCGCGGCCGCCGGCCGCAAGCGGCACCCAGCCGCGGTTGACGAGGATCCAGCCGCCGCCCTGCAGCGCGAACGGCGTCACTACGTAGTAACCGGGGAGTCCGTCGGCGCTTTCCATGTTGTCGATCAGAAATTGCCGCGCGCCATCGTAACGACCGCTCAAGCGGACGTGCTGATAGCGCGGCAGTCGCGGCGTCGCGGCGTCGATTTGCCGGGTGGCGTCGGCGCCGGCGGCGAACTCGTCGACCAACTGTTGCTTTTCGGCGGCCCTGTGCAGCTGCCAACGGCCGAGCCCGAGCAACAGCACGAGCAGTGCCCCCGTCAGCAGCGTCGTGAACAGCCGCGGCGCGAATACGCGGGAACCGAATTTGATCGTCACGATATAATCCTCGATCGGCGCGCGGCCGACATAGGCTAAGTCCATGCAATTCAAAATTCTCGTGATTGTGGTCCTCGCCCTGATATTGGTCAGCTTGGGCAAGGCGCTGTTCCACTTGTCGAGCATGAGACAAGAAGACGGCGCCAAGATGGTCAAGGCCCTCGCGTGGCGCGTGGGCCTCTCCATATCGCTGTTCCTGCTGCTGATACTCGCCTACTTCAGCGGCTGGATCCACCCGCCGCATGCCTGACGGGCGGCCGTTCGCCGAACCTACAGCCAATAGACGAAAATAAACAAGCCCAGCCAAACGACGTCGACGAAGTGCCAATACCAGGCCACGGCCTCGAATGCGAAATGCCGCTGCGGCGTAAAATGTCCCTTCAGTACCCGCAGCCAAATCACCACGAGCATGATCGCGCCGATGGTGACGTGCAGACCGTGAAATCCGGTCAGCATGAAAAACGTCGAGCCGTAAATGCCGGTGCCGAGCTGCAGTCCGAGTTTGGTGTACGCCTCGTGGTATTCGGTCGCCTGCAGCGCGACGAAGGTGAATCCCAACAGGAAGGTTGCCGCCAAAAAAATCGCCAAACGCTTGCGCCGCCCGGTCAAGAGCGCATGGTGCGCGATCGTCACGGTCAAGCCGCTGGTCAGCAGGACCGCGGTGTTGATGGCCGGTACGCCGAGCGCCGGCACGGTTTCATAGGTGCCGTTCGCCCGCGGACCGAGCGCCGCCGGGCCGTTCGTCGGCCAGCCGCCATGGTAATTGCTCCACAGCAGCACGTTGGTCAACAGTTTCGTCCCGCCGCCGCTCAGCCAAGGCATGACCAAGGCGCGCGCATAGAACAAGGCGCCGAAGAAGGCGGCGAAAAACATCACCTCCGAGAAGATGAACCACATCATTCCCATGCGGAACGAGCGGTTCACCGCCATGTTGTACATGCCGCTTTCGTTTTCCCTGATGACCGTGCCGAACCAGAAAATGAAAAGACTCGCAAGCAACGCAAAACCCGGCAGCAAGGACCACGCCGGCAACCAGTCGTTCAGCGTGGCGATGGCCCCGGCCATGATCGTGAACAGGGTCACGGAGCCGTATATCGGCCAAGGGCTGCCGTGCGGTAGGTAGTACTTGCTTGCGTCCGGTGCGTGCGATTGCGCCATGTCTTTCGGTCTCTTTCGCGGTTGGCCGGCCGATAGTTTAAACGAGGTTCAGCTTCGGCGCGCTGCGGTTTGCGTCGTATCGAAGAAGATATACGAGACGGTCAGCCGGTCGATGTCGATCGGCAAGTCCCGGTCGACGACGAAACGCAGCGGCATCCAGCGGCTCTCGCCGACCGCGAATCTCTGCGGGCGGAAGCAAAAACATTCGGTTCTGTGGAAATACTTCCAGGCGCCTACCGGCGTCAGGCTCGGCACGGCCCGCGCGACCGCCGCCGCCGCGCTCAAATTCTTGGCGTAGAACAGGGCGGTGTAAACCTCGCCCGGGTGTACGCGCATCGTCGCCACCTGCGGCCGGAACTCGAAAGTGCCGACCGACGCCAGGTCGGTGACGAACGCGACCGTGATCAGCCGGTTGCGCTCGACCGCTTCGTGGACGACCTGCCTGCCTTCCTTGGCCTCGGCGCTGCCGATGCCCGTGAGCCTGCAGAACACGCCGTAGAGCGGCACCATGGCCCAGGCGAAGGCGAAACTGCCGATCGCCATGATCAGCAGCGACCTCGTCAGCCTGCGGTTCGCGCGGCGCTGCGATTGCTGCGGGCTTGGCATCAGTGCCGGCTACGGTAAACGCCGTACGCGATGTACGCAAAATACAAGGCAAGCGCCAGCGACACGAGCAGCAGCGCGCTTTTGCGGACACGGCGATCGAGATCCGGCGTGCGGCTCACGCAGCAGGGATCTCCGGCGCGGTCGTGAAGCTGTGATACGGCGCCGGCGAGGGAATCGTCCACTCGAGCCCGGTCGGCGTCGCGTCGCCCCACACCTTGGCGGTCGCTTTCTGGCCGCCGCGGACGCATTGAATGATCGCGACCGCAAAGAGAATTTGCGCCAGACCGAATCCGAAGGCGCCGATCGACGAAACCATGTTCCAGTCGGTGAACTGCACCGCATAATCCGGAATGCGGCGCGGCATGCCGGCCAATCCCAGGAAATGCTGCGGGAAGAACAGGACGTTGACGAAAATCGTCGACAGCCAGAAATGCGTCTTCGCCAAGGTCATGTTGTACATATGGCCGGTCCATTTCGGCAGCCAGTAATACACGGCGCCCATGATCGCGAACACGGCACCGGGCACCAACACGTAGTGAAAGTGCGCAACCACGAAATAGGTCTGGTTGTATTGGAAATCCGCGGGCACCATCGCGAGCATCAAGCCCGAGAAGCCGCCGATCGTGAACATGAACAAAAAGCCGACCGCGAACAGCATCGGCGGCTCGAACGACAGCGATCCGCGCCACATAGTCGCGGTCCAGTTGAAGACCTTAACGCCGGTCGGCACCGCGATCAGCATCGTCGAAAACATGAAGAACACCTCCGCCGACAAGGGCATGCCGTCGACGAACATGTGATGACCCCAGACGATGAACGACAGGAAGGCGATCGATGCGATCGCATAGATCATCGAGGTCGCGCCGAACAAGGGCTTGCGCGAGAACGTCGGGATGATCTCCGAGATGATGCCGAAGGCCGGCAAAATCATGATGTACACCTCCGGATGCCCGAAGAACCAGAAGATGTGTTCGAACATCATCGGATCGCCGCCGCCGGCCGCGTTGAAGAAACTGGTGCCAAAAAAGTGATCCGTCAGCAGCATCGTCACGGCGCCGGCGAGCACCGGCATCACCGCGATCAGCAAGTAGGCGGTGATCAGCCATGACCAGCAGAACAGCGGCATTTTGAGCAGGGTCATGCCCGGCGCGCGCATGTTCAGAATCGTCACGATGACGTTGATCGCGCCCATGATCGAGGAGACGCCGAGCAGGTGGATCGCGAATATCAACATCGGGAAGCTGTCGCCGAACTGCAGCGACAGCGGCGGATACATCGTCCAGCCGGCCGCCGGAGCGCCGCCCGGCACGATCAGCGTCGACAGCAGCAGCGTGAACGCGAACGGCAGAATCCAGAAGCTGAAATTGTTCATGCGCGGCAGCGCCATGTCGGGCGAACCGACCTGCAGCGGGATCATCCAATTCGCGAGACCCACGAACGCCGGCATCACCGCGCCGAAGATCATCACCAGCGCGTGCATCGTCGTCAGCTCGTTGAAGAACCCCGGATCCACGATCTGCATGCCCGGTTCGAACAGCTCCGCGCGGATGACCATCGCCATCGAGCCGCCGACGAAGAACATGATCAAGCTGAAAACAAGGTACATCGTGCCGATGTCCTTGTGGTTGGTGGCGAATAGCCAGCGCTTGATGCCCTTCGCCGGTTGATCGTCGTGAGCCGTATCGATTGCGTGCGCCATGATGGGAAGACTCTCTTGGTGACTCGATGTGCTAATTCGAAACTTGCGCGGTCAACGGCCGGGCGACGCGCTTCGCCGGCACGAGGCCAGGGGCGGCGGCGCGCGCCGCCGACGGCGCTGCAATGGGCGCCGGCGCCGCTTGCGCCTGTTTGAGCGCGGCTTTCTGCCGCGCGACCCATTTCGCGAAGTCCGCCGGGGTCTTGACGTCGACGACGATCGGCATGAAGCCGTGATCGCGGCCGCACAAGGCGGCGCACTGGCCGCGGTAAACGCCTTCCTTGCCGGGCAGCACCTTTATCCAAATATCGTTGATGAAGCCCGGAATCGCCGAGCGCTTCATGCCGAAATCCGGGACCCACCATGCGTGAATGACGTCGGCGGAAGTCAGCAACAGCTCGACCTTGACGCCGCTCGGGATCACCAGAGGATGGTCGACCGACTGCAGATAGTGCGGCACGGATCGCGGATCGATTCCGGAGTGCAACTGGCGCGCGAAGTTCGATTCCTCGGAAAGCGTCGAGAAGAAGCCGATACCGGCATCATCGCCCAAGTACTGGTACTGCCATTTCCATTGATAGCCGGTGACGCGGATCGTCAGCGCGGAATTGCGCGTATCCTCGATCCGCAACAGCGTTTTTGTCGCCGGCACCGCCATCGCGATCAGGATCAACACGGGAATAATCGTCCAAACGATCTCCACTTTGGTGCTGTGTAGCATGGTGACGTCCGGCACCGCGCCGCGCGAGTGGCGGAATCGCACCATCGCGACGATCATCGCACCGAAAACCACGACGGCGATGGCGACGCAAATCCACAGCACCAGCATGTGCAGCTGGTAAATATCCCGGCTGAGTACCGTCACTCCCGGCGGCATGTTGTAGCCGTTCGAAGTGTTCGCGCCGGCGCTGCCTGCCGCCGCCAGGGCGAACAGCGCAAAGAGAATGCGGCCGAGCGCGACGCCGCGCGTGCCGGCCGGACCATCGACATTCGCCATCAAGCGGTTCACATTCATCTGAACGAATCCCCTAGGGTGCTTTCTATGTCTAGCGGCGGCGATTCATTCATGCCGCCCACCATCGCCCGCAAGCGCGCCGCCAAGCGGCATCTGTCGTCCTCGGTGAGGAAGCTGCCGACTTCCAAAGCCCGGCCGCGACTTTCGATCGTCAGCCGGCTCGGGTAAAGCCGCGTGCTCGGAGCGCGCAGTCTAACCTTCGCCCAATGCCGCGCAAACTCCTCTTTCATTTCGCCGCGCGGCGAACGGGTCAGCAGGCTGACCGCAGAGTCGGTCACCAGCACCGTTTGACCGTACAAGCGGCGCCGCAACGCCGCACGCAGTGCGAGACCGAGCGCCAGCATTTCCGCCCCCCAGAACGGCAGCACCGGCCAATATCCCCGGAAGGCGAAAAACAGCGCCAACGCAAGCGAGAACGTGCTGATCGACACGAAAAACAATCTTGCCGCCGCGGGAGTCAACGAACAATTCGGCGCGAGTTCAATGCGCTGTTGCATGCCTGTCCGCGCTCCGAGGCGTTCGCTTGCCACGCTCCGTACGCATATTAGAAGAGAATGGCCGCTTCCAGCAACACAATGCCCGCGGCGGTCGCCGCCGCCGACCGCGCGTGCCTGAGTCGGCGCGCGCGCTACAGCCCCGCGGCGAGCGCGAGCGCGATCGCCTGCGGATCGTGCCGCGGCGCGAATTGCAAGAACCCCAAGCACGGAGCCTGCATGCGGCTATGCAAGCTCGCGACGCTTTCCTGTAGCCGGGCGAAGCGAGAATCAATCGTGTTGGCAACCCAGCCGCGCAACCGCAAACCGCGCCGCGCGATCGACTCGGCGGTCAACAGCGCGTGATTCAGACAGCCGAGGCGCATGCCCACGACCAGCACGACGTCGAGCTGCCAGTGCGCCGCGAGATCCGCAAAGCTGCGGGCGGCGTCGAGCGGCGTCAGCCAGCCGCCGGCGCCTTCGACGACGATCAGGTCGCTTCGCAGGCGCAAACGCTCGTAGGCCCGATCCAAAACGCCGAAATCGACCGCGGTCGCCGACTCGGCTGCGGCGATGTGCGGGGCGATGGCGGGTTCGAAGGCGTAGGGATTTACTTCCGCATAATCGGCTCGCACGCTCATCGCCGCAAGCAGCGCCAGGGCATCGTCATTGCGCAGGCCGCCGGGCGTAGGCACGCTGCCGGAGGCAACCGGCTTCATCGCGGCGACGCGCAGGCCGCGCGCGGCGTAGGCGCGGCACAACCCGCAAGCGACGCGCGTTTTGCCGACGCCGGTATCCGTTCCGGTCACGAACAAGGCCGCGCTCGTCATGAAAGGCGCCGTTGGCGCAGCTGCCGTTTCATTTCTTCAAGCGCGACCGTCGCCGCTTGCGCGCCGCGCTGCGCCGATTGCGCCGGTCCCCAGGCCTGGGCGAAGACGATTTCACAGGTCGCCGGCAGGCGCCCGGCGCAACGGAAATCCTCGTAAGCGCCGCGCATCGCGCTCATTTTTCCCTTGCCGGTCAGACTCTTGCGGCGGCCGGCGAGGATACTGCCGGCGCCCGTTGCCTTGAGGTCGGCCATCAGCGCCTGCACGTCGCGGTAGCTGACGCTGCGCCGCTCGACGTCGAGCACCGGTGAGGCGAATCCGGCCCGCACCAGCGCATCGCCTAGATCGTGCATGTCGACGAACCGATGCACGTGAACACCGTCGTCCGCGCGCGCCCAGGCGAGGCGCAATTCCCGCAGGGTGTCGGGACCCAAGCTCGAGAGGCTCGCGAGTCCTTGCGGACGCAGCACGCGCCGGAATTCGCCGAGCACCGCGTCCGGGTCGCACCAGGGCAACATCAAGTTGCTGAAGATCATGTCGACGCTCGCGGCGGCCAACGGTAAGCGAGCGCAATCGGCGCAAACGCGGGCGAAGCGCCGCCGCCACCATTGCCGGCCGAGCGCGGCGCGCAGCATGCCGGCCGACAAGTCGAGCGCGAGCACGCGGGCCCGCGGGTAGCGGCGCTGCAATGCGCGGCTCGCGTGGCCGGTGCCGGCGCCGGCGTCGAGTATCACGCGCGGCGTCATGGACACGAGATCCAGACGCCGCAACAATTCATCGCGCACGTCGGTCTGCAAGACGGCGGCATTATCGTAGCTGCCGCTCGCCCGGTCGAACGCGCGCCGCAGCGAGATTCGGTCGAGCTGAAACCGCGCGTCCGCGTCGGCGTCCATAGGCGGGCGGCGGGCTATGCGCTGGCGGCGAGTGGCTCCGCCGTTGGCGGCGGTTCCGCGACGATATTCAGGCGAGCGAACAGATTTCTGTCGTGCGCACAATCGGGATTGCCGGTGGTCAGCAATTTTTCGCCGTAGAAAATCGAGTTGGCGCCCGACAAAAAACACAGCGCCTGCAGCTCGTCGCTCATCCCGTCGCGGCCGGCCGACAATCGAACGTGCGCCTGCGGCATCAGGATCCTCGCCACCGCGACTGTGCGCACGAAATCGAACGGGTCGAGCGCCGCTGCGTCGGCGAGCGGCGTGCCGGCCACGCGCACCAACTGGTTTATCGGCACGCTCTCGGGATGCGGGGCGAGCGTCGAGAGCGTATGCAGCAGCGCCGTCCGGTCTTCGGGGGCTTCGCCCATGCCGACGATGCCGCCGCAGCAAACCTGCATGCCGGCCGCGCGTACGGCTTGCAGGGTATCGAGACGGTCGCGGTAGGTTCGCGTACTGATGATTTTTGCGTAGTACGCGGCGGACGTATCGAGATTGTGGTTGTAATAATCGAGGCCCGCGGCCTTGAGGTCCTGCGCTTGTTCGCCGCTCAGCATGCCGAGGGTCGCGCAGGTCTCGAGCCCCAAGGCCTTGACGGCGCGGATCATCGCGATGATCTTTTTCAGGTCCTTCTGTTTTGGCGATCGGTAGGCGGCGCCCATGCAAAAGCGCGTCGCGCCGGCAGTTTTCGCCGCGCGGGCCCGTGCCACGACCTCGTCGAGCTGCAGCAGTTCCTCGGTCGCGAGGCCCGTCTCGTAACGCACGCTTTGCGGGCAATATGCGCAATCCTCGGGGCAAGCGCCGGTCTTGATGCTGAGCAGCGTGCTGATTTGCACGGCGTTCGGCGTCTGGTAGCGGCGGTGCGTTTGCTGCGCCGCAAAAACCAAATCCATGAACGGCTGCGCAAATAAAGCCTGCACTTCCGTCAGCGTCCAATCGTGTCGTATCGTCACAGATCCCTCGTCGATCGCGTTGCCGGCGGCCGCTCCGCCCATCCGCAGTATTCGGTCGCGGCCCTTCGTAGTCAACCAGGATCCGTCAACGAGGTTTACCAAAGAACGGCGGTGCCGTGAAAGCGCCGGTTCGCGCGTAGCTGCGGTCGGGCGCCGCAGCGCTCACTTGAATTGGTAATCCAGCAGGATGCCGATGAACACGCTCATGCCGACGTAGTGGTTGTTGAGGAACGCGTGCCAGCATGCCTGCGGCTCACGCCCGCGAATCAGCCATAACTGACGCAGGAAGAAGGCGCCGGCCGCGGCGAGGCCCGTCCAATACCAGGGGCCTAGCCCGGCCATGCGTCCGACCAAGGCGAGCGACAGCAGCGTCATCGCCTGCAGCACCGCGATGATGTGTCGATCCGAATCGCCGAACAAAATGGCGGTGGAACGCACGCCGATTTTCACATCGTCGTCGCGGTCGACCATCGCGTAAATCGTATCGTAGACGGTCACCCACAATATATTGGCGAGAAACAACAGCCATGCGATTTGCGGCAGCCGTTCGCTCTCGGCCGCAAACGCCATCGGGATGCCCCAGCCGAAGGACAATCCCAAATAGAGCTGGGGCAACGGCAAAAAGCGCTTGATGAACGGATAGGTGACCGCGAGAAACGCGCCGGCGATCGCGAGCAGCAGCGTCAGGTGATTCAACTGCAATGCCAGCATCAGCGCCGTCAGCGCGAGTAACGCGAACAATAGCAGCGCTTCCTGTGTCGATACACGACCGCTCGCGAGCGGCCGGTCTTTGGTGCGCGCGACGCAGGGATCGAAGCCGCGGTCGGCGTAATCGTTGATCACGCAACCGGCCGAACGCATCAGCAGTACGCCGGCGACGAAGATCGCGAAAATCCGCGGATTCGGCTTGCCGCGGGCGGCGATCCACAGGGCCCAGAGCGTCGGCCACAACAGCAGATACGCGCCTATGGGGCGGTCGAGGCGCATCAGCCGCGCATAGTCCATCAAGGTCGCGCCGATCCGCGGCAGTGCACGCGCCGTCCACGGATGCCAGCGCAGGCGGTAGACGAGCCATCGCCAGCGCTCGATCAGCGCTCGCGCCAACTCATCCCCCGAGCGTGGCAGCCGCACCATCGGGCGTTCCTCGGCAATCGCCCATCGCGGGCAAAAACAGTTCTTGAACCATGAACGGCGCGGAGCGCAACCAGAATCGCGAGCGGCGCGCCCACAGCCCCTCGGGGCGCGGCGCAACGCCGCGCAGCGCGCGCTGCGCGAGCGGCTCGTCGGCCGGCAGCCACGCGTACTCATAGGAGCTGCGGCGCACGTCGGACAGATCGGCCAGGGTTTCGCCGAGCGCCGCCTCGCCGAGCTCTGCAAGCCACGGGTGAGCGTCCAAGGTCGAATCCGGCATGATCGTCTGCGCGAATACCCAAACCAGCCCGCCGCAGGACATCTGCACTTCGCGAAACAGACCCGCATTGTCGCGGCTCGACAAGTAACGCCGATGTTCCATGCTGAGCGGTCCGCTGTGCTGATCGCAGAGGCGCAGCTCGAATCGGCCGCCGCACGCGGCCCGCAAGCGCAGTGTCAGCAGCCCCTTGGCGATCAGCCATGGGCGCAGCAGCGCATCGACCGGCCACTGCCCGAGTTGCTCAGCCGGCAGCCATCCGGCCGCCTCGCGACGCGCTCTGTTTCCGGGAACCATCGCCGCATTCTACCCGATGCGCCCGTATTGCTCGGCGCCGCCGATCCACCGGCGTATCAGAGGCTGCACGATCTGCGGCCACTCGAGGAGCAGCGTCTCGGCCGCCGCTTGCACGCGCGGCAGCAGTTGCGCATCGCGCAACAAATCGGCGACGCGCATTTGCGCAAGCCCCGTCTGCCGCGTGCCGAGCAATTCGCCGGGGCCGCGAAGTTGCAGATCGCGCCGCGCCACCTCGAAGCCGTCGTTGGTCGCGCGCAGCACCGCAAGGCGCTCGCGCGCCAGCGCCGACAACGGCGCGCGGTACAACAACACGCAGCTGCTCGCGTGCTCACCGCGGCCGACGCGGCCGCGCAATTGATGAAGCTGTGCGAGCCCCAATCGCTCCGCATTCTCGATCACCATCAGCGTCGCATTCGCTACGTCGACCCCGACTTCGATCACGGTGGTCGCCACCAGCAATTGGATTTCGCCGTCCTTGAAGCGGCGCATCGCCCGCTCCTTCGCAGCCGCGGGCAAGCGGCCGTGCACCAAGCCCACGGCGAGTTCCGGCAGCGCCTCGGCAAGCGCCGCGGCCGTCTCTTCGGCCGCTTGATAGGGCATGTCGTCGGATTCGTCGATCAACGGGCAGACCCAATAGGCCTGCCGGCCGGCCAAGCAGGCGGTGCGGATGCGGCGCACGACCTCGTCGCGGCGCGTATCCGGCAACACGACGGTCTGCACCGGCATCCTGCCCGGCGGTAGTTCGTCGATCTCCGATACGTCGAGATCGGCGTAAGCGGTCATCGCGAGCGTGCGCGGGATCGGCGTCGCGGTCATGATCAATTGATGCGGGCGGCGTCCGTGGGCAGCGCCCTTCTCGCGCAGCGCCAGGCGCTGGTGAACACCGAAGCGGTGCTGTTCGTCGACGATCACGAGCGCGAGCGAAGCGAAATCCACGCCTTCCTGAAACAAGGCGTGCGTGCCGATCACCAGCGGTTTCTGTCCGCTCTTGATCGCAAGCAGCTCGGCGCGGCGCACTTTGCCCGTCTGCCGCGCCGCGAGCAAGGCGACGCCGATGCCCAGAGGCTCGAACCAGCGCCGGAAGTTCTGCGCGTGTTGATCGGCGAGCAATTCGGTCGGCGCCATCAATGCGACCTGCTTGCGCGCCTGCAGCGCGCGGGTCGCGGCGAGCGCGGCCACCAAGGTCTTGCCACTGCCGACGTCGCCTTGCACGAGACGCAGCATCGGCCGCGGCAAAGCGAGATCGGCCTCGATCTCGCGCAGCGCCCGCTGCTGCGCGCGCGTCAGGCGAAACGGCAGAGCCGCGAGCAATTTGTCCTGCAGGTCGCCGGCGGCGGCGAGCGGCCAGCCCGGTTCAGTTTGTATGCTCCGACGCAGCAACTTCAACGAGAGTTGATGCGCGAGCAATTCCTCGAAGGCGAGGCGGCGCTGCGCCGGGTGCCGGCGCTCGAGCAGCGTCTCGACCGGCGCATCGACCGGCGGTCTGTGCACGTACCGCAGGGCCTCAGCGAGCGGTGGCATCGCCTCGTTCGCGAGCACCGCAGCCGGCAGATAATCGGGCAATTCCTCATCGCCGATGAGCTCGAGCGCCATCCTCAGCAGCTGGCGCAAGCGCCCCTGCGTGATGCCCTCGGTGGCCGGATAAACGGACGTCAGGTGATCCTCCACGGCCGCGCCGAGGCGCGGATCGATGCGTCGGTAGTCAGGATGCACGAACTCCAAGCCGCCCGCGGACCGGCGCGCCTCGCCGAAGCAGCGCAGATGCGTGCCGCGCGCGAGGCCCTTGTGCTGCTGCGCGCTGAAGTGAAAAAAACGCAGGGTCAAGAAGCCGGAGCCGTCGGCGATCCTGCACAATAATTGACGCCGGCCGCGAAACGCGACTTCCGTCAGCTGGATCTCTCCTTCGACCGCGGCGCGCATGCCTGCACGCAGCTCGCCGAGAGCAACGGTGCGCGTACGGTCCTCGTAGCGCAGGGGCAGCAGGAACAACAGATCCTGGATCGTTTCGATCCCCAACGCGCGGAGCCGCAGCGTGAGCGCGTCGCCTACGCCGCGCAAGGCGCTGACCGGCCTCGCGGACATCACAGCGCTACGATGCACTCCACTTCGACTTGCGCGCCCCGCGGCAACGCCGCGACACCGATTGCGGCCCGCGCGGGATACGGCTCACGGAAATACTCGGCCATGATTTTATTGACCAGTGCGAAGTGCGCCAGGTCGATCATGAATATGCTCACTTTCACGACTTCGTCCAGGCTTGCGCCGGCGGCCGAGACGATCGCCTTCAGGTTGTCGAATACGCGGCGCGTCTGCGCCTCGATACCGCCGTCGACCAGCGTCATCGTCGCGGGATCGAGGGGGATCTGCCCGGAAACCCACAGCGTGTTGCCGACACGCACGGCTTGCGAATAAGTGCCTATTGCCGACGGCGCGCGCGGCGTCGAGACGATCTGTCTGTCGATGGCCAACTTCATGACCCCCCAGGTTCCGTTTACGCCAAGCTGCGGTGCACGCGATGCACGTCCGGCATGCGCCGAATCGTCCTGATCACGCGCGCCAGGTGTTTTCTATCGCGCACTTGCAGTTCGAAGGTCAACGCCGCGGTATCGGCGTCCCGCTCTTCGAGCGTCACATGATCGATGTTCGTTTCCGTGCCGGCGACGCTCGAGGCAACCGCCGCCAATACGCCGACCCGATTACTGACTTGCAATTGAATCTCGGAACTGAACAGCCGGCTGCAGTTCGGTTCCCAGGCAACCGAAAGCCATTTGTCGGGCTGCTTGCGATACTCGGACAGATTACCGCAAGTCTGCCGGTGGATCACCAAGCCGCGGCCGGCACTCAAGTAGGCCATGATCGGATCGTTCGGTATCGGCAAGCAGCAGCGCGCGTAGGTCACCAGCAGGCCTTCGGTTCCCGCGATCATCAGCGGGCCGCCTTCGCCGGGTTTCTGCTGGCCGCCGCCCGCGGGCTGTAGCATGCGGGCGACGAGCGGCGCGAGCCGTTCGCCGAGGCCGATCTTCTCGAACAAGTCGCCGGCGTCCTTCAGATTCAACTGTTTGACCACCGCGTCGATTTGATCCGCAGGAATTTTCTTCAAGTTCAGGGAAAATTCCTCCAAGGCGAGGCCGAGCAGGCGCCGGCCGAGCTCGACGGCGTCGCCGCGCTTCAGATTCTTCAGATACTGCCTGATCGCGGCGCGCGCCTTGGCGGTCACCAGGAAGCTCGACCACGAGGGATTAGGCGTCGCGCCTTTGGCGGTGATGATCTCGACCGTCTGCCCGTTGCGCAGCGGCGTGCGCAGCGGCACCAAGCGGCGGTCGACCTTCGCGGCGACGCAGCGATTGCCCACATCGGTGTGAATGGCATAGGCGAAATCGACCGTCGTAGATCCCGTCGGCAAACGCAAGATCCTGCCTTTGGGCGTGAAAACGTACACCTTGTCGGGGAACAGATCGACTTTGACGCTCTCGAGGAATTCCTCGGAACTGCCGCCTTCCTGAATTTGCACGAGGTTTGCCAACCATTCGCGCGCGCGGTCGTGCTCGATCCCGCCGTATAGGTCGCCGCCTGTCTTGTATTTCCAGTGCGCGGCGATCCCGGTCTCGGCGACGCGATGCATATCCTCCGAGCGGATCTGCACCTCGATCGGCACGCCGTTCGGACCGAACAGCGTCGTGTGCAGCGACTGGTAGCCGTTGACCCGCGGAATCGCGATGTAGTCCTTGAAGCGGCCGGGCATCGGTTTGTAGACGCTGTGCACCAAGCCGAGCGCGCGATAGCAGGTATCGGCCGATTCGACGGTGATGCGAAATCCGTAGACGTCGACGATCTCGTGCAGAGATATTCCCTTCGATTGCATTTTCTTGTAGATGCTGTACAGATGCTTTTCGCGGCCGTCGACGCGGGCGCCGATGGCCGCCTTCTGCAGCGCGCCGCTCAAGGTTTCGGAGATTTTGCCGATGAATTGCTTTTGGTTGCCCCGCGCGCGCTTGACCTCGCGCTCCAGCACCTTATAGCGGTGCGGGTAGAGCGCCCGGAAGCCGAGGTCCTCCAATTCGAGTTTGGCCGCATAAAGACCGAGACGCTCGGCGATCGGCGCGTAGATCTCCAGCGTCTCGCGCGCGCTGCGCCGCCGCTTCACCGGCGGCATGACGCCGAGCGTGCGCATGTTGTGCAGGCGATCGGCCAGCTTGACCATGATCACGCGAATGTCGCGCACCATTGCCAGCAGCATCTTGCGAAAGCTCTCGGCTTGCGCTTCCTGGCGGTTCTTGAACTGGATTTGATCCAGTTTGCTGACGCCGTCGACGAGGTCTGCGACCACCTGGCCGAAGACCGTGGCGATTTCCGCCTTGGCCGTCGGCGTGTCCTCGATCACGTCGTGCAAAATGGCTGCGACCAGCGTGTCGCCGTCGAGGTGCAGATCCGCGAGTATGTCCGCCACCGCGACCGGGTGCGTGATGTACGGCTCGCCGGAAACGCGCTTCTGGCCCTGATGGCGCTGGGCGCCAAACTCGTACGCCTCGCGCACCCGTTCGATCTGGGCGGGGGGCAGGTAACCTTCCAGTTTGTCTAAAAGCTGACTGATCCCGGTGGAGCGTCGTACGCCGGGCAGCAAACCGAGTATCGAAGACGCATAGTCCATTGGCCCTTAGCGACTGGCCCTTAGCGACCGTGCCGGGATCAATCCCCCAGCCCAAGTTGCGGTGCGCGAAATTCCGACGGCATGTCGAGTTCGCTGACCGGCTGAACGGCCGGCTCCTCCGGCTCTTCCAGCATCTCCAGCGTGATGTTGCCGGCCGCGATCTCCCGCAACGCGACAACGGTTGGCTTGTCATTCTCCCATTCGACCGTGGCTTCGGCGCCGTTTGCCAGGCGGCGGGCGCGCTTCGCGGCCAACAGCACCAGGTTGAATAAATTCGGTTCGTTCTGCAGGCAATCTTCTACCGTTATGCGAGCCATGGGCTGAAATTCCGTTGAAATCGGCCTATTAGAATAGCAGAGATTCGGCCGCCGGGAGCGGCTATCGGCGCGCTGCCAGTTCGGCCGCGAGGCGTTCGACCTGCGGCCTTTTCGCGAGCAGCGCGGCGCCCTTGTCGTCGACGATCGCCTGCAAATCCGCCAGGGCTTGCGCAAACAGATCGTTGATGACGACGTAGTCGAATTCGTCCCAATGGGCGATGTCGCTCACCGATTCGCGCAAGCGCCTGCGGATCACGGCGTCCGAGTCGGTGCTGCGCTCTCGCAGCCGCTGCTCGAGAGCGTCGAGCGACGGCGGCAGAACGAAGACGCTCTTGGCCTCGGGCAGGCGCGCGCGTACCTGCCGGGCACCCTGCCAATCGATTTCCAGCAGCAGCCGCCGGCCGTTGTCGAGCGCCTCGCGGACGGCTTCGAGGCCGGTGCCGTAATGGTTGTCGAACACCTGCGCGTATTCCAGGAATTCCTGGCGCGCGGCCATCTCCAGAAAGCGCTCGGTCGTGACGAAGTGGTAGTCGCGGCCGTCGATTTCGTTGGCCCTGGGTGGGCGTGTCGTGTAGGAGATCGATAATTGCAGGTGCGGCATGCGCGCCATCAGTGCCTTGAGCAAACTGGTCTTGCCGGCGCCGGACGGGGCGGCGATCACATAAAGGCGTCCGCGACCGCCGGGCGGTTGCACGCGTTGGTTCACAGGAAGGAGCCCAATATCGGCACGCGCTGGCGCGAGCCGTGCGAGGTGCATATATTCGACCGATTTGAACTCGATTTGGTCACATGTATGGCCCGTCAGCTCGTAGGAGTCGGCCACAAATCGCCGGGCGCCCTCGCAAAGTTGCCGGAGTTTCGCAGCGCCCTTCCCTGGAGCGTTTTGGAGTGATCGCAGAATAGCCGGCCGGCGGCCAATGGGCCACATAGTCGCGCATGATGGCGGCACCGTGGAGGCGCCACGCCCGCGGCTGCTTTGCCTGGATCTGCGGCCCTGCGCCGGTCCGCCTATAATTTGTTCGCACGGGTGTCGGCTGGTCATCAGCGCGGAGATAGCGGCATGGCCGGCGATGAGCGCGGTAGCGTGGGCCCAAATCAATGGCCGAATTCCCTCGATGCAATGGCCGCTGCCCCCGAGCATCGCGAGCTTCTTCATATGGTGGTCTGGTCCCTTGGGGCCGCACTCTGCCGGAAAAGCCGGCAGCGAAGAGCTGCGCGTTATCGCCGTCGAAATGAAGGACTCGAATCCCGCCTAATCTGCAAGTTCGGCCGACGCAGCGGGTCGGGAATCGGCCGTCGGCCAACGCCGCCCTTCGAGGTGATCCACCGGCGGCAGTCCTCAGGACCAATGCCGTGTCGAGACCCGGCGTAATGGTCAATGAAGATGCTGCGCAGATTCCACAGAGGCTTCGTGACCCGGAGCGGAACTAGGAATTTCCCAGTAGCGGTCATGCTAGGTTAGGCGCGTAAAGCCGTCGGCGCTCCAATCCTCGCTGCCTACGCCATGGTGAACCACGAAGACTCCGTCCGGATCGTATTTCGCCTTGATGGCCCGCAATCTCGCATAGTTCCCGCCCCAAAAGGCGTTCTTCCAGGAGCGGTTGAAGTAGTTGCTCTCCGAGACATAGGAACCCGCATCGGGGACGAGTTTGCGAAGTTCCGCCGCAGCGAGGTCGATGTCATGGGCGCTCCTGTGAGCCGCTGCCAGGTCAATCGCAGGGCGCGGGAGCCCCGGATAGGCGGGCGCCTCGTCGCCGTCGGCGATGATGACGAGCGCGAAGGCATCGAGCACGGCGGGATTGGTCGCGGTTTGCCGTGCCGCGGCGATCGCCTCGGCCGGTGCGCCCGCGAGCCCCTTGTTGATATGCAACTGCACCTGCTTGTGGCGACACGCCGCAAACAGCGCGGCGACAAGGTCCTTCCGACGGCTCTCCTGCAGCAGTAATGTCGGCAGCCACAGTGAATCGAAACCATAGAGAAAAGCGCCGGCCTGACCCTGGTCACCTCGCCACCAACCGTGATATGCAGGGGCGCCCTGGCGGCTGTCGCGGACCATCGACGGGTTCCTTTCGACATCCCACCAGCTCCGCGCGTTCACTGCGTAGGTGTGAAGCGGCGCCTCCACGGTAAGATCTCGGGACGCCTTCACCCAATCGAAGAACGGACGCCAGACCTCGGCCGCCTGATCGTGGTCGAGACCCTCGCTCACCATCGAAATGTCGAAGCTGTTGCCCGGTCCGAAGTGGACTTGCTCGCCCCAGTGCGGATTGAATAGACGTTCATGATAAAAGCCGACGAAGCGCGCGATCAGTCTCCTGAACGCTTCGTCGGATCGCGCCTTGATCTTTCCGTAGGCCCCGCCGAAGACTCTCGGAAGATCGTGCGTGCGCAACGTAACGCGCGTGACGACGCCGAAGGTGCCACCCCCGCCGCCCTTGATCGCCCAGAATAGATCAGGCTCGCGGCAGGCATTGACGACACGCACCTGGCCGTCGGCCGTGACGATTTCGGCTTCGAGCAACCCCGAAGCCGCCGTGCCGAAGCGTTTCGAGAAGGAACCGAAACCCCCGCTGTTAACGTGCCCGGCCACCCCCACTGTCGTGCAGCCGCCACCCTGAACGTAACGGCCAGCTTGCGTCGTGACGGCGTGATAGAGGTCCATCCATACCGCGCCCGCCCCTGCGCTGACGGCAGGGACGCGCGCGATGCGATCCTCGCATCCCTTGCCCACGAAGGCATCGTGTAACGTGACGCTGTTGATGGCGCGCGTCCAGATGAGCAATGAATCGGGCGCATCGGAAGTGCCCTGATAGCTGTGGCCGCCACCCTTTACCACCACCCGAAGATTGTTCGCGCGTGCGAAGGTGACGCCTGCCGCAACATCCGTCGCATGGCGTGCTTTGATCGCGTAGGCACTCGGCGCCGGTGTCCAGGCATTCAGCCACCCAGAAACTTGGGTTCCGTCCGCCTGGTCGCCGATCCAGTAGGGGTTCTTGACGTTCTTTAGCGCATCGAGGCACGCCGCGCCGTTCCGTTGCATCGTGCATGATCCGAATAAGGAGCGCACCTCGATCAGATTGCCCCCCACTGTGTCTCTAAGGCTTGCCCATTTCGCGGCGTCCGGCCACGACTCATCGGAGGGTCGCGCGCGGCGCATCGGCTGCAACGCGCCCGACATCGCGGCCTTCGTCGATCTAAATAGCGCTGAAAGACTTCCGGTCAACAGCGGCAGCATCGCTGCTCTCCGCAGGAAATGCCTTCTTATCACCGATCAACCTCGCTTTCAGCTATCGTCGCTTCGCCAGACCATACCCCCGTCCGTCCGCGATGGCCACAGCTGCTCGGTGCGCGCTCTCCGGCAATATCGGTGGCCATTCGGATTTGGCGGTTTTTTGGCCCAATTGCCGGCAACGAGCTGGTCGGGATCTACAAGCGCGCATCGACGCGGACAAATACGCTGTACTACGTACTCGGCGATCATCAGGGAAGCTTCGCGCACATCCTCACCAGCGCCGGCACCAACGATGTCACGGAGAGCTTTACCGCAAGCGGTGACGACTAGCATCGATCGCGCATCCTTCGCCACCGACCAGGTCCTCGCTCATGCATCTGTGCAGCACCGTATCCACGACGTGCCGATAGGTCTCGCTGCCGAGAAAGCGGCCGTGCCGGTTCTTCGAGAACGTCGAATGCTCCGGCACCCCATCCTCGAGGCCGAGTCGGCGGAACCAGCGGTAGGCCGAGTTCAGGTGCAGTTCTTCGCACAACCGCCGCGCCGAGCGGATCCCGAAGCAATGGCCGCCGATTCACATCCGGATCGTCCGCTGCGGATCGATCGAGGGTCGAGCGGTGTGGCTGTAGATCGGGGCGGGATAGGCGTGGAGGTCGGTCAGGTCAAGAAATTGATCGATGCCGCGCAGAAGGTGATTGGCAGGAACGCGATCGTCGAGATTAAACGAGTAAAACAAACGGTTCCGCTTGCCGCCGTTTTGTCCCATCATCTGACCAATCTCCCTTGATTTGCCTGATAAATCGGGCCATCAACATGCAAATCCCGCTTTCGACATGCTGTTGCATGTAATTTGAGGAGGAGGCAATTATGGCGTCACGACTAGGCGTCGCCCAACGTGTTCGAAAGCATCGCCTGGCGCTCAGAGCCGCCGGCTTACGGCCCGTGCAGATTTCGGTGCCCGACACGCGGCGCTCAGGCATTGCGGCCGAATGCCGTCATCAGTGCCCAGCACTACGCAAGGGCCGGTCCGAGGCGGGTCGCCTAAAGTGGCTGGAAGGCGTCGCGGATACCGAAATTTGGAAGTATGGCGCGGAGACGTCGTCACGATCGTTCTACCGGGTGCGTATGGGAAGCCGCGAGCCGCCCTGGTTATTCGATCCGATTTGTTCGATGCGCTCCTAATCCGTGACCGTGTTGCCAATTACCAGCGAACTGCGGTCGGCGCCTCTGCTGCGAATTCCAATTGAACCGACTGCCGACAACGGGCTGCGGAAAAAATCCCAAATCATGATCGATAAGACCCAGACCGCTCCGCGCGACAAGGTCGGCTCGACCATCGGCAATTTGCATCCAGACACGCTAATCGAAGTGAATCTTTCATTGGCAACGTTTCTCGGCATCGGCACGTCCCCGCGGTTTCCTCCCTTGAGGATTGTCCAACACCTGTCCATCCACCTCATAAAGCAGACGGTCGCAGCCAGCGGTACACTGATGACAGCGATATTTGCAACTTCCGGGATGAGAACATGAAGACTTCGAGCGCGAGCCAAGGCCGATCGGCATCGGAGCTCATCTCCAAAAGAATCGCCGAACTTGGGGACTGGCGCGGGGAAGCCCTTTGCAGAATGCGCAAGCTCATCAAGGGAGCGGACCCGGACGTCGTCGAGGAGTGGAAGTGGATGGGCACTCCGGTGTGGGCGCACGACGGCATCATCTGCACCGGCGAATCGTATAAGAATGTGGTGAAGCTTACCTTCGCCAAGGGCGCGTCTCTGAAGGATCCGGCGCGTCTCTTCAACTCGAGTCTCGACGGAAACGTACGCCGCGCGATCGACATCCGCGAAGGAGAGGAAATTGACGAGTCCGCCTTCAAGGCGCTCGTTCGCCAAGCGGTCGTCCGCAACAGTTCTGGCAAGTCGAAACCTTCGAAGAAAGCGAAGTCCTAAGGGAATCCGCCCCTGACCAGCTCGCTGACATCCCGGCCCATGGGGCGGCGCTGCGCCGAGGTGCGCCGCTGACACGCGATTTGGCGTTGCCGTCACGCTGCAGCAGCCGATGTGAGCAGGGTCGTTCCCGTCGATGTGACCGGCGTTGCGCTGGGCGCGCATCGGTCCGCGGTCGACCGGCAGGGCTTTTCTCGGTCAGCCTCCCGGCGGCCGATAGACGGAGCGTACTTTCTTCGCGACTGGCAGCGACTTCGCAACGTCAGCCCACGTATACAGCGGTATGGTCTTGTAAGATTCGAAGACACCGCTGCCGATCGCCGGCGAGATCCCGCCGATATACTCAGCGTGACCCGGCGCTTCGACGATCATCGCCAGGCCATATTCCTGTCCGAACATCCCGTAGAATCCGTGCAGCTTGCCGCCAGCGGCCTCTATAGCCTGCCGTGCTGCCGCCTCGCGATCGCTGCCTGTTTCCATAATCGCCTTCAGCGCGGTTGTGGAATACTTCGCCATCAACATGTACATAGCCATGATAGTCCCTCTGGTTTTTGTGATTCCGCGGCGAGCCACGATCGGCAACTTCTCTGCTCGTGGTGCTGCCCCTGCTTCGATGGCAAGAGTGCGCCCATCGAAGCGCAAAAGCGATTCGGTTGCCGCGCCCCAAGGGGCGAATCGGGGCTCGATGCATTAACGTAGCCGCCTCCTCAGGCGCTTCCCGGCCCAAAGCCGCGCGCAAGTCTTAAGTCTCTGGAGCGGCCCCTGTCAGACGGCGGCGTGGCGGGCGCCGTGAACTGCGATCTGCCATCTGTTGCCCCAATTGTCTTCGATCATGCAACGTCGATCTCCATAGGACGTATCGAGGGGTTCCTCGAGCGAACGAGCGCCTCGCTGCATCGCGCGCAGGTAGGTTGAGTCCACATCGCGGACGTAAACATAGAGAAAGGCGCCGATAGCGTTACGCGGGCCGGCCTCACTGATCATGATCCGTGAATCGCCGATCCTGATGACGGATGGCGATGCGACCTCGAACTTTCCGGCGGCCTCGAAGACGTACAGCAGAAACGCGACAAGCGCGCCGGCGTCGTGAGCCACTATACGCGGCGTCACTGTGTGCCAGCCAGGAGGCGGCCTTGCGCCTGTTGACTCGATCATCGCGCGACCTTCGCACTCCGGCATCTACCGCCCAATCTCAACTCCTCCGGCGACCGCCGCGTCCCGCGAGCGATGCGTTCCGCGCATCGTCACTCGATCTTTGTGGCAATCCACCAGGTCGTCCCGCCGGGATCCTTCACTCCGCCGCGTTTGTCCGCATCGCTTTTCTTGACCGGCTCCTGCACTGAGACGGCGCCTGCATCGAGCGCGCGTCGGTAGGTGCTGTCGACGTCGTGCACGTAGATATGTAGATAGCAAGGGGCTGGCGGCCAATGCGGTCCGCCATCGGCGAGCATCACAACGGAATCAGCAACGCGAACTTCGGCATGCATGATCTTACCGGCCGGGTCGGCGAAGCGACGCAACTCCACCGCATCGAATACACGCACCATGAAGTCAATCGTGCGGCCCGCGCCGTCGACGACTAGATAGGGCGAGACTGCCGAATATCCTTCGGGCTTATGTGGCGTGTTCATCCCGGATCTCCTGGCATTGTACTGCCGCTGGATTCACAGACACATCGATTGGCGGCGGGCGTCTGGCGGTGTATTTGGGCAATAGCTTTTCCAGTCCGCAGTATGCCAGGACCGCCCCCATCACCGTGAAGCCGGCGGTGCAAACAGCGGTATGCATGAAATTTCCGGTATCGGCGCTGACGATGATCAGCACCCGCGGCCCCGTCCATAGAAGTCCTGCCGTCCAGCAGGATGCGAACAAGTCCCTTTCGGTGACCGCTGCACATCGGTGCATGGTCCGTACCTCGCGCTTCGCAGCCTGGTGCCGCGACAACCAGGCGCTTGGAACGTGCCGGTTGCCCCGGACGCTGCGCGGGCGCTTGGCATAATAGCGTGCGTGGGGCATTTGCCCTTGATAGCGGGCAGATGCCCCGCGCGATAGATGCTCCATTGTAGCTCGCATCGTCGCTACGGGCTCGGCAACAACATGGGCGCGGACCAGGCGAAACGCCCGGGAAGCTACTCGATGTTCTGCACCTGCTCGCGCATCTGTTCGATCAGGACCTTCATGTCGACCGCGGCCCGCGTCATTTCCATATCCTGCGACTTCGAGGAGAGGGTGTTCGCCTCGCGATTCAGCTCCTGCATCAAGAAGTCCAGGCGGCGGCCCGCCGGCTCGCCGCCTTGGAAGGTCTTGCGGACCTCCGCGACATGGCCGCGAAGCCGATCGACTTCCTCGTCGATGTCGAGGCGCTGGGCGAGGATCGCTATTTCTTGTTCGAGCCGGTCGTGATCCGCGGCGGCCGCGAGCTCGGCAACCCGCTCGCGAAGTTTTGCGTGCATCCGCGTCCGTACTTCCGGCAGGCGCAGCGCGACGCGCGATGCAAACTCCAAAAGGCCGCCGCAGCGCTGCTCCAGCAGATCCCGAAGCCGCAGCCCTTCGCTGTCGCGGAATTTGGCCAGCTCGTCGAGCGCCTCGCCGAGCAGGCCGTGTGCGGCCTGCTGCAGCGGATTGAGGTCGCGCGCCGCGTCGCGCACGATTCCCGGCCAACGCAGCAGGTCCATGACGTCGATGCGCGCGGCGGGCCCGGCGAGCTCGGCGGCTTGGCGCGCGCGCGCCGTCAACGTTTCGAGCAAGGACCGATCCACTTCGATCGGGCCGGCCGAGGCCGCGGGGCGAAAATACAGCGAGCAATCGACCTTGCCGCGGCGCACGGCGCCGGCGATGGTTTGTCGGCACTGCGCTTCGGCGGCGCGAAATTCCTCCGGCAGTCGGCAACCGATCTCGAGGAAGCGGTGGTTTACGCTGCGCACTTCCCAGGCGAGCATGCCCCAGGGAAACTGCCGCTCGCGGCGCGCAAAACCGGTCATGCTACGGATCATAGGGGTTTGCGCCATAATCGGTGATAATCGGCAGGAAAGTCTAGCAGAAGACTTAGGAGCTATCCTTGCAGATCGAGACCGCGGACGTCAGCCTGATCGGCTACCGCGACGAAAATCAAGATCGCGTCGCCGTCGCCACCGACGACAATGCCGCGCTGCTCGTTGTCATCGACGGCATGGGCGGCCACGCCGAGGGCGCGCGTGCGGCCGAAACCGCGCTTGCCAGCCTCCTCGAGACGTTCTGGCAAGCGCCGCACCCGATTTTCGATCCGCTCGGCTTCATGCATTTGGCGCTCGGACGCGCGCACGAGGAGGTCGTCAAGCTGGGCAACGGACTTGGAGTCGAGGCGCGGCCGCGCGCCACTTGTGCGCTTTGTCTGGTGCAGGATTCGGCCGCGTATTGGGCGCATATCGGCGACAGTCGCGTCTATCAATTGCGCCAACAGCGAGTGCTGGAACGCACCCGCGATCACAGCCACGTCGAGGTTCTGCTGCGCGAGGGCTTGATCACCGAGGCCGAGACTCACGGTCATCCGATGCGCAATTACGTCGAGTGCTGTCTCGGCGGCGATGCGGCGCTGCCGGAGATGAGCATTTCGACGCGCAGGCGCCTGATAACCGGCGACATGTTGCTGCTGTGCACCGACGGCTTCTGGGCGAATCTCAAGGACCAAGACATCATTCGCTTCGCGCAAGCCTCCGCCAAGCCGCTGCGCGAGTCATTGACCGAACTCGGCACCCAGGCTGTCGAGGCGTCCGCGCCTTACAGCGACAATACCAGCGCGGCGGTGCTGCGCTGGCGCGCCGCATGATCGACAGACCGAGCGGCCGCGCGGCCGACGAACTGCGCGCCTTGAGCTTCAGCCGCGGCTATACCAGTCACGCCGAAGGATCGGTGTTGGTGGGGTTCGGCGCCACGCGCGTGCTCTGTACGGCGAGCGTCGAAGACGGCGCGCCGTCGTTTCTGCGGGGCACGGCGCAAGGCTGGGTGACGGCCGAGTACGGCATGCTGCCGCGCGCAACGCACAGCCGCGGGGCCCGCGAGGCGGTCCGCGGCAAACAATCGGGCCGAACCCAGGAGATCCAGCGATTGATCGGCCGCGCGTTGCGAGCGGTCGTCGATTTGAAGGCCCTGGGCGAGCGCACCGTGACGATCGATTGCGACGTATTGCAGGCCGACGGCGGCACGCGTACCGCGGCGATCACTGGCGGCTTCGTGGCGCTCGCGGACGCCGTCGATGCGCTGATGGCCAAGCGCGTACTGCGCGCCAATCCCCTGCACGGCCAGGTGGCGGCGGTGTCGGTCGGCATATACCGCGGCACGGCGATACTCGATTTGGATTACGCGGAGGACTCCAATGCCGAGACCGACATGAATGTAGTCATGAACAGCGGTGGCGCCTTCATCGAGATACAGGGCACCGCGGAAGGCCACGCCTTCAGGCGCCACGAATTGCAGCAGATGCTCGATCTCGCGGCTTCCGGGATCGAACGGCTGCATGCCGCACAGATCGGCGCACGCGGCGGCTGAGCGTCTGGTCGTCGCCACCGGCAACGCCGGTAAGCTGCGCGAATTTGCGGCCTTGCTTGCCGGATTGCCGTTCGCGATCGTCGCCCAGAATGAGCTCGGCATCGTAACGCCTGCGGAGACCGGCTCGACTTTCGCGGCGAACGCGCTGCTGAAGGCGCGCCACGCGGCGCGGCTGAGCGGTGCGGCGGCCATCGCCGATGATTCCGGCCTGGAAGTCGATGCACTCGGCGGCGCACCCGGGGTCCATTCGGCGCGCTACGCCGGTGCCGCCGCGGGCGATGCGCGCAACAACGCGAAATTGCTCGCGGCGCTCGACGGCGTCCCGATCGAACGGCGCCGCGCGCGCTTTCGATGCGCGCTGGTGTTTCTGCCCGCTTTGCCGCAGGCGCCGCCGATCATCGTCGAGGGCGTATGGGAGGGCATGATCGCGACCGCGGCGCGCGGCGCCTCGGGATTCGGCTACGATCCGCTTTTCTTCCTGCCGGAGCTCGGATTGACGGCCGCAGAACTCGAGCCGCAGGTGAAAAACCGGCTGAGCCATCGCTATCTCGCGATGCGCGCCCTATACGAACGGTTGTCGAGGCGCCGATGAGCGGACCGCTGCCGCCGCTCGCCTTGTATGTGCACATGCCTTGGTGCGTGCGCAAGTGCCCTTATTGCGATTTCAATTCGCATGCCTTGAAATCCGCGCGGCCCGATCCCGCTTACATCGATGCCTTGCTGCTGGATTTCGAGAGCGAGATGCCTCTGTTTGCCGGCCGCGAGATCGAGACGGTGTTCTTCGGCGGCGGTACGCCGAGCCTGTTCGGCCCGGAGGAGTACGCACGGCTGTTGCAGGCGCTGCGGCGGCGCGCCGAGTTCGCGACGGACGCGGAAATCACGCTGGAGGCGAATCCCGGCACGATCGAACGCGGCCGGTTTGCCGGCTACCGGGATGCCGGCATCAATCGAGTCTCGCTCGGTGCGCAGACCTTTTCCGAACAAGGCCTCGTCGCCCTCGGCCGCATCCATACGGCGGACGAGACTCTGCGCGCGGTGGGCGAACTGCGCGCCGCCAAGCTCGAGAATTTCAATCTCGATTTGATGTACGCATTGCCCAATCAAAGCGTCGAGGAGTCGCTGCGCGACGTCGCCGCCGCCTGCGCCCTCAAGCCCCGGCACATATCCCATTATCAATTGACCCTCGAGCCCGGTACGCCGTTTCATGCGCGCCCGCCGGTGTTGCCGGACGATGACTCGGCTTGGCTGATGCAAACCGAATGCCAGCGCCAATTGGCGCGCGCCGGATATCGCCAATACGAGGTATCGGCCTATGCCGAGGACGGCGCGCGCTGTCGCCACAACGTGAATTATTGGCAGTTCGGCGATTATCTCGGCATCGGCGCCGGCGCGCACGGCAAGATCAGCGTCGAGCTCCCGCAGCGCATCCTGCGCACCGTCAAGCCGCGACAGCCGAGCGCGTATCTGCAGGCCGTCGGCGGCGCGGCAGGGCCGGTCGGCGAGCGCTCCTGGGTCGCCACGGAGCAGCTGCCGTTCGAGTTCATGCTGAACGCCTTGCGCTTGAATGAGGGCTTTCACAGCGACGATTTCGCCGCACGGACCGGACTTGAGCTTGCCTGCATCGAGCCTGCGTTACGGCGCGCGGAGCGGCGCGGCTTGCTCGAACCTAAAGGCGCGAGTTGGCGGCCGAGCGCGCTTGGCCGGCGGTTCTTGAACGACCTGCAGGGCGACTTTCTGGCATGAGTTTATGCACACGGCACGGGCTTGCTCGGATATCGAGCAACCTACGACACATTGCCAGTGCAATAGGTCAAATGAACCATGTAACAATTTGAAATATAAAGATAATTCCGCCTGTCTATATCTTGATCAAATCTACAATTACGCGAAATTGCGCTGCGCGCACGACGCCCGTAGTGGCTCATCCACAGACTTACCCACAATTCTTGTGGACAAATGCCCGCTCCAGGCGGCGCTGCGCCGAACCTCAATCCGCCGCCGCTCCGGCATCCCCCGGGAGATCTTGTTGCCAAGTCGTTTGCCCGCTAGACTGCGCGGCCCGCGTCGAGGCGATCCGCAGCCTGCGGCGGGGAAAGCACCAGGCATGGCGATGCGCCGCGGTACGGCGATCGATTCTGCCGCCAACGTAGCCCTCGAGGTCTCGAATCATGAAAGCCGGCATCCACCCCGATTACCGCGAAATCTCCGTCACCTGCACCTGCGGGAACACCTTCAAGACGCGCTCGACGATCGATCACGATCTGCAGATCGAAGTGTGCTCGAATTGCCATCCGTTCTATACCGGCAAGCAGAAGATCGTCGATACCGGCGGTCGCGTCGACAAATTCCGCAAGAAGTACGCAGCGTCGGCGGCTCGTCGCTGATCATCTGCATCGCGCGATGGCTGCGCCGCTGGATGGCGCGCCGTAGGAATTCCGTCCGCGGCGGCGCGCTCCCTGCGGGCTGCCGCTTGCTTTTGGCCGTACGCTCGTGCAAGGCTTTCAAGTCTTGACGCGATGACCCATCTTCCCCGCCGGACGAGCGTATGAACACGAAATACGAAATCAAGAATCCTGTTACCGGCAAGGCCACTCAGCTGGATGCAATATCCGGCACGATCGGGCCGGATGCGCTGAACATCGCGCCTTTGTTGACGGAACAGGGCGTATTTACCTTCGATCCGGGATTCATGGGGACGGCGAGCACCGAGAGCAAGATCACCTACATCGACGGCAATGCCGGCATGTTGTTGTACCGGGGCTACCCCGTCGAGCAGCTTGCCGAGAAATCCAGCTTCCTCGAGGTGGCCAACCTATTGATCTACGGCACGCTGCCATCCAGGGCGCAGCTCGAGGCGTTTAAGAACTCGATCATGCGCCACACGATGGTCAACGAGCAGCTGCTGCGTTTTTATCAAGGGTTCCATCACGACGCGCACCCGATGGCGATGGTATCGGCGATGGTGGCGTCGATGGCCGCGTTTTATCACGATACGACCGACATAAACGACCCGCGGCACCGGGAAATCTTCGCCCATCGCATCATCGCGAAACTGCCGACCATCGCGGCGGCGGCGTACAAGCACTCTCTCGGCCAGCCGTTCGTCTATCCGCGCAACGACCTTGGCTACTGCACGAATATGCTGAACATGTTTTTCGCGGTGCCGTGCGAACCCTACAGCATCGATCCGATCGCCTCCGAGGCGCTCGACCTGCTGTTCATCCTGCACGCCGACCACGAGCAAAACGCCAGCACATCGACGGTGCGGCTCGCCGGCAGTACCGGCGCCAATCCGTACGCGGCGATTTCCGCCGGCGTTTCGGCGTTATGGGGCCCTGCGCACGGCGGCGCCAACGAAGCCGTCCTCGACATGCTCGAGGCAATCGGCACGGCGCCGAACATCGATCGCTTTCTCGCCCGCGTCAAGGACAAGAGCGACAACGTGCGCTTGATGGGCTTCGGGCACCGCGTGTACAAGAACTTCGATCCGCGCGCCACGATCATCCGCGCCATGTGCTATCGGGTGCTCGATAAGCTTGGCCGGAAAGATTCACCGTTGTTCTCATTGGCGCTGCGGCTGGAAGAAATTGCCTTGAAGGACGAGTATTTCGTTTCCAGGAAACTCTATCCTAACGTCGATTTCTACTCGGGCATCATCTACAGCGCGTTGGGCATTCCCCGCTCGATGTTCACGGTGATGTTCGCAATTGCGCGCACCGCCGGCTGGGTCGCGCATTGGCAGGAAATGGTCTCCGATCCGAACATGCGGATCGGCCGTCCGCGGCAGCTTTATACCGGGCCGACCAAGCGGGACTACGTGCCGATAGACCGGCGCTGATCCGTGACGTTGCCGCGCCAATTCGCATCGGCGGCGCTCATTGTGTTGGTGTTCGCGGCGGGCACTCACCACGCGTTCGCGCAAGCCGCTGACACCGCGGACGCTACGAACGCCGCGGACGCCGGCGTCCGCGATCCCTGCCCGCCGTCGCTCGCGCCGGTCGCCCTCGGCACCGCGGAATGGAACGGTTGGGGCCGTGATCTTCAGAATTCCCGCTATCAACCCGAGCCTGCGCTGCGCGCAATCGACGTTCCGAAGCTCGCGCTGAAATGGGCGTACGGCTTGAGCCCGGCGGCGCATTACGGTCAGCCGACCGTCGTCGGCGGCCGGCTGTTCGTGACGAGCTCTTCGGGCCGCGTTTACTCGCTGGATTCGACGACCGGCTGCACCAATTGGATTTTCGACGCGGCCGCCGATGCGGGCACTTCCATCGTCGTCGGCGCGCTGGGACATCCCAAGGTAGTCGAACGCCGCGCGCGCCGCAGCTGGCGCCGCAAATGGCGCCGCAGATGGCACCGATACGCGTACCGCTGGCGCACCAATGCCCACATCGAGGTCATCGAACCGCCAAGCGCCGTGTTCTTCGGCGACCATCAGGGCAATGTCTACGCACTCGACGCCGAGAAGGGCGGTCTGTTGTGGAAAACGCCGATCGGTTCGGCCGCGGCGGCGCGGGTTACCGGCCCGCCGACGCTATATGGCGATCGCCTCTACGTCCCGTTGGCCACCGAAGAGCCTCCCGCAGCGCCGAATCCCGCCACCGCCTGCTGCGTCCTGCATTACAGCGTCGCCGCCCTGGATATCGCGACCGGCGCACTGCTGTGGCGGACCGAAATTCCAGGCGCGCAATCCGTCGCGCCGCCGGCCGCATTGGCCAGCATGCCCGTTGGCGGCGCGCCGACGGTCGATCCGAAGCGCGGCGTGATTTACCTGGCGGCGGCCAGTTCCGCGGCGATCGTGGCGCTTAATCTCGACGACGGCAAACAGCGGTGGCTGCGGGCGCTTGCCGGCAGCGGGCCCGCGCGCACGCAGCGTGTTTTCGGCAATTCGCCGATCCTGCAGACGCTCGCCAACGGCCGGCAAGTGCTGTTGACCGGCGAGCAAGGCGGCGTAGTGTTCAGTTTGGACCCGGATCGCGACGGCGCGCTGCTCTGGCGAACCAGGGTGCTGCGCGGCGGCGTCGGCGGCGGCGTCGAATGGAGCCCCGCGGCGGATCATCGGAAAGTCTACGTGGCCGTTGCGGATCCCGCGCCCGGAGCGCGCGACGACCGCGGCGCCTTGGCGGCGCTCGACATAGCGAGCGGCGAGATGCGCTGGATCATGCCGTCGCCCAGCCCGAAGTGCGCATCCGTGGATCCGGCTTGCGCGCGCAATCATGCGCAAGCCGTCACCGTCATGCCCGGGATCGTGTTTTGCGGGTCAATCGACGGGCATCTGCGCGCTTATTCGACGATCGACGGCTTGCAGGTCTGGGATTTCGATACCGAACGCGAATTTACGACGGTCAACGGTCTGCCGGCCCGCGGCAGCACCCTGGGCGGCGGCGGGGCGACGATCGTCGGCGGCATGGTCTACATCAATTCCGGCAACGACACCGAAAAAGGCGGTCCCGGCAACGTCCTGCTCGCGTTTTCGGTGGACGGCAAGTAGCATCGACGCCGCACGCCCACGCCCACGCCCACGCCAAGCCATGATCATCGTCAACCCACGCCGGTTTGTTTTCCTTGCGGCCCTCGCCGCGCTGTTTTGCCGCGACGCCGTCGCCGCCGACGCGCGGGCTCTGGATGTTGCGAACTCGGTCGTGAAGATCTTCGCGACGATGCGCTATCCGGACCCGTACAAGCCTTGGACCAAGCAGGCGCCGAGCGAAGTGACCGCCTCCGGCGTGGTCATCGACGGCGACAGGATTTTGACGAACGCCCATGTGGTGCTCTACGCGGGCGAAATTCAGATTCAAGGCAACGAGGCGGGCGACAAGATTGCCGCAACGGTCGCGGCGGTGTCGCCGGGCATCGATTTGGCCGTCCTCAAGCTGGACGACGCCGCGTTTTTCAAGACGCATCCGCCGCTTGCGCTCGCCGACCGCCTGCCGCTGATCAAGGATGCGGTACTCGCCTACGGATATCCGACCGGAGGGGCATCGTTGTCGATCACCAAGGGGATCGTCTCGCGCATCGAGTTTGTGCCGTACAACTTTCCGGTATCCGGTCTGCGCATCCAGATCGATGCGGCGATCAATCCCGGCAACAGCGGCGGCCCCGCCGTGGTCGGCAACAAGATGATCGGTTTGACTTTCAGCAAGCTCGGCGATGCCGAGAACATCGGCTACATCATCCCCAACGAAGAGATCGAGTTGTTCTTGAAGGGCATCGCCGGCGGCCGCTACGACGGCAAGCCCGCAATGTACGATGAGCTGCAGACGCTCGAGAATCCCGCGCTGCGGTCATTTTTAAAGCTCGACAAATCGGTCCACGGAATGGTCGTCCATCGGCCGTACCGATCCGCCGCCTCCTATCCTCTGAAGCAGTGGGACGTCATCAGCCGCATCGGCGACACGCCGATCGACGACGAGGGAATGATCAAGATCGGCGACGATCTACGGGTCAATTTTCAGTACCTGGTGCAAAAGATCGCCAAAAACGGCAAGCTGCCGCTTGAGGTAGTGCGCGGCAGCAGGACGCTGCATATAGAATTGCCGGTGGCCGCGGATCGGCTGACGCTGGTCACCGATTTGAACGGCGGCTATCCGTCCTACTTCATCTACGGGCCGCTGGTGTTTTCGAAGGCCACCTGGCAGTTTCTATCGTTTCTCGGCAAGCCGAACGTCGCCAGAGAGTTCGGCTTCATTCAGAGTCCCTTGCTCGGCGAGGCGCTGGACGCACCGAGCCCCGAACGAACCGAACTGGTCGTCATTTCCTCGCCGTTCTTTCCCAGCGATCTCACGGTCGGCTACGCCAATCCGGCGGGCGCGGTCGTCTACTCGATCAACGGCATCCGCGTGAAGAGCCTCGCGAACCTGGTGGCGATCTTGCGCGATCTCAAGGATGAATTCGTGACGATAGCGTTCGAGCAGCGCACCGGAGAAACACTGGTTTTCCCTCGCAAAGCGATCGAGTCGTCGACCGAACAGATCCTCACCGACAACGACGTGCGCGCGCAGGGCTCGCCGGACATGATGGCGGTGTGGCGGGCCAAGCCTGCGCGCTAGTTCGCGTCGATCAACGCCGAGACCATGCGCTCGTCGGCCCGGCGCATCGGCCGGCCGTCCACCGGAGAATAAGGCGACTGGCGTATGCCGTCGACCGGGAATACGGTCGCGTCGATCATGCGGCCGCCGGCCTCGAAGCGCAGCGCGGGGTAATTCACGCTGCGCTCGGCATCCATTTTGACCCGCCGTTCGTAGAACGCGTACGGCACGCCGATCTCCAGCAAACGGATCGCCACCGCCTCCGAACGGTCCGCGAACAAGTGCAGATTGATATCGCTATGCAGCGTGGCGGTGCCGGTCAGCACGGAGCCGACCAGCCGCGGTTGAAATTCACCGAGCAGACGCATCGCCTGAAGCGCGATGCGGCGCTGCTCCTTGATGCTGTAGTCATGCGTGGCGCGTCCGAAGAGCCGTTGATAATTGAGCAGCGCGGCCTCGATCTCGACATTCTTCGGCAGCACCGCGACGTCGTTGACGCCGAGGCGGTCGGCCGCCTTGCGCTTGGCGTGGCGAAAGTCCTCGATCCCGTGTTCCGCCATGATCCGCGCCGCTTCCTGAGCAAGGGCGCGGCGCAAATCCTCGGCGCGCTGCGAAAATTTCTTCGGCATATTCCTCAGAAGAGCGGCTTGTTCGCGTCGGTCATGGGATTGGCATTTTTGTGGGCATCATAGATCTCCGGCTTCGGCAAATCGCCCTCGATGAATTTTTCCATGATTGCGCTCGGATCGTCGGCGCTCGCCAGCAATCCAGTCTGGGGATTGATGCGCGCGGTCACCACGCCGTCCGGCAGCGGCACGCCGCGGCGCGGCGCGCCCATCAGCGCCTGGTGCATGAAGTAGGTCCAAATCGGCACGGCCGTGCGGCCGCCTTCCTCGCCGGCGCCGAGCGATCGGTCCTGGTCGAAGCCGACCCACACCGTTGCGACCAGATCGCCGTTGAATCCCGCGAACCAGGCGTCGTGGTGATCGTTGGTGGTGCCGGTCTTGCCGGCAACGTCATCCCGGTTTAGCGCGCGTGCGCGCACGCCGGTACCGTGGCGGATGACGTCGGCCATCATGTCGGCCAAGAGGTACGCGACCTGCGGCCGGATCACTTGCGGCGCGAGATTCTTCGCCGGAATCAAGGTATCGCCATCCGGCGCGCCGCTGTCGAGGCCGGCGCGGTCGGTCTGCCCGTGTCCCGCCGCGTGCGCGATCAGGGCGGCCGGCGGCATTGCCCGGTGGCCGCATTCGAAACAGGCCACCGCCGGATCGGCTTGGAAGATCGTCTTGCCGCTTTCATCCTCGATCCGATCGATGTAGTAGGGCGTGACGCGAAATCCACCGTTCGCGAACGCGGCATAGCCCTGCGCCAATTGCAGCGGACTGACCTCCGCCGTGCCCAGCGCGAGCGTCAGATCGTCCGGCAATTGTGATTTGTCGAAGCCAAATCTAGTCACATAGTTTCGGGCATATTCGCCGCCGATTTCCCGCATCAACCGTACCGTCACGAGATTGCGCGAACGCACCAGGGCCTCGCGCAAGCGCGTCGGCCCATAAAACTTGTTGGCGTCGTTCTTCGGGCGCCATGCCTGATCGTCGCTGGTGTCGTCGAGCACGATCGGCGCGTCGAGGACGACGCTCGCCGGCGTGAAGCCCTTGTCGAACGCGGCCGAATAGATGAACGGTTTGAACGCCGAGCCGGGCTGCCGCCGCGCTTGCACGGCGCGGTTGAAATTGCTTTGGTAGTAGTCGAAGCCGCCGATCAGCGCCGACACGGCGCCGTCGTGCGGGTCGATGGCGACGAGGGCGCTTTGCGCCTCCGGCACTTGCACGAACTGGGTGTTTTCGGCCGTCGTCCCGACCGTGTAAATCACGTCGCCGCGGCTCAAGATCTGCGTCGCCGTCGTCGGCGCAGCGCCCACATCGCCGCCCGGCAATTCGCGCCGCGCCCAGGAGAGCTTCTCCCAGGGCAAGCTCATGACGCCCAAGTCCTTGACGAATATGCGGGCGCTCTTCGAGCCGACGTCCTCGACGACCGCGGGGCGCAGTCCGCCGACGTCCGGGAAGCGGTCGAGAGCGGCATTCAAGACGCGCGGGCGCGCGCCATGCGGCAACTCGAGCTTGGCGATCGGACCGCGGTAGCCGTGCCGGCGATCGTATTCCAGCAGACCGGTTCGTACCGCCACCGTCGCGGCGGTCTGCAGGCGCGAATCGATCGTCGTAACGACTTTGTAGCCGTCGGTATAGATGCCGGCGCCGTACTTCGCCTGCATATCCGCTCGGACCATTTCGGCCACATAGGGCGCCTGCACCTCGAGCGTCGGGCCGTGTAGCCGCGATTCGACCGGACTTGAGTCCGCCGCGTCGTGTTCCTCTTGGGTGATGTAATGCAGCGCCAGCATGCGCCGCAGCACGTAGGCGCGCCGAATTCTGGCCGCTTGTGGATTGGCGACCGGATTGACCTGGGACGGGGCCTTGGGGATTCCTGCCAGAGTAGCCATCTCGGCGATGCTCAGTTGGTCGAGGCGCTTGCCGAAATACACTTCAGCGGCGGCGCCGACGCCATAGGCGCGCTCGCCGAGGAAGGTCCTATTCGCATAAATCGAGAAAATGTCCTCCTTCGAGTATTGCGATTCCATCCGCAGCGATATGTAGATCTCGCTCATCTTGCGTTTTATGTCGCGGCGCGGCGTAAGAAATACGTCGCGCGCCACCTGCATGGTGATCGTGCTGCCGCCCTGGCGAACGGCGCCGGCGCGCAGATCGGCGAGCGCAGCGCGTAAAATGCCCTGCCAATCGACGCCCGGATGCTGGAAGAAGCGGTCATCCTCGGCGGCGAGGAATGCCTCGATCAGCTTTTTCGGGATCTGGTCGTAGCGCACCGGGATACGGCGTTGCTCGCCGATCGAGGCGATCAGCCGGCCGTCGCGCGTATAGATGCGCAGCGGCACCTGCAGCTGCACGTCGCGCAGGGCATCCACGTTCGGCAGGGAGGGCTTCAAATAGACATAAGCGCAGACGTTTGCGAACGCGAACAGGGCGCCGGCGACGATTATTCCGGCAAAAATGCGGGATATGAGAACTAGGTAACGTTTGGCCACAGAAAACCGTTCTAACTTATTGCACCGGCGGGATTGCGCATGCATATTACCGCCGGTTGCAGGGGCATACTCATCGAAAGATGGGGACGCAAAGCTTCCGGTCTACGGGCAAAGTTGCCTAGGATAGCGGGGTTGCCGGACCACGACGGGCCGCTCGCCTGGGGCAAAACAGGCGGCCGTCGCGGTTTGAACGTATCGGCACCCGCCTGATCCTGGTCATCATTGGCCCCGAATCGCAGCTTTCCCCCCTCTTCCGACAGCGGCCCGGCCGATAAGTGCCGGGCCTGAGCCGGACGCGATTATCGTGAGTAATGTCACGCTCGATTTAACAGTTTCTTGCTAAGTTTGTTCGGCGTAGCTAATCTGATGCTCCAGTTTCGACCTCCAAGGTACTGAGCGTAAAAGGAAAAACCCGTGTGGTCGTTCGTTAAGAGGGTTCGCCCGCTGTTGGGGCTCGACATCACCACTTCCTCGGTGAAGCTGATCGAGCTGACGATGTCGGGAAGCCAATATCGAGTGGAGTCGTACGCGGCGGAACCGACGCCGCACAACGCGATCAACGAAAAGGCCATCGTCGATGCCGAGGCGGTCGGCGAAGCGATCCGTCGCGCGGTGAAGCGTTCCGGCGCGAAGAGCCGCCTCGCGGCGATAGCCATCAGCGGCGATGCGGCGATCACCAAAGTCATCCAGATGCCGAAGAGCCTCGGGGAGAACGAGCTCGAAGGCCAAGTCGAGATGCAGGCGGATCAATACATCCCGTTTCCGATGGAAGAGGTCAGCTACGACTACCAGGTCATCGGACCGTCGGAAAAAGACACGGAAATGATGGATGTACTGCTGGTTGCCACGCGCACCGAAAACGTCGAGCAGCGGCGCGCCGCCGTGCAGGCGTCGGGCCTGACGGCGCAGATCGTCGACGTCGAAGCCTTTGCGCTTGAAAACGCCTGCACGCTGATGCGCCACCAAATGCCGGACGGCGGCATGGACAGAACCATTGCGGTCGTCGACTTCGGCGCGAGCAGCACGACCTTCAGCGTGTTGCGCGACATGAAGGTCATCTATACCCGCGACTTCGCCTTCGGCGGGCAGCTGCTGACCGAAGAGATCATGCGCACCTACGGGCTCAGCATGGAAGAAGCGGGCCGTGCGAAGAAGGAGGGCGGCCTGCCGAGCAACTACCAGCCCGAGGTGCTCGATCCGTTCATCGACGACATGACCCAGCAGGTGAGTCGCTCGCTGCAGTTCTACCTGGCTTCCGGCAGCGGCCGTTCACAGCCGGATCAGATATTGATTTGCGGCGGTTGCGCGAACATTCCCGGCGTGGCGGACGTAATCTCGAGCCGCGTCGGCGTACCGGCCGAGAGAGGCGATCCCCTCGGTAGCATGAAAGTCTCGTCGAAAGCCAAAGCCCAGGCCGTGGCGCGGGATGCCACGGCGTTACTGACCGCGTGCGGCCTCGCATTGCGCAGCTTCGACTGAGGGGCAACATGCCGCGTATCAATCTATTACCCTGGCGCGAACAGCAACGCAAGAACCGCCGCAGAGAATTCACTCTCGCGACCGGTGCCGCAGTGCTCGCCGCCATCATGTTTGCGCTCGGCGGCAAGCTCTTGTACGCCGGCTGGATCGACACGCAAATGGAGAAGAACGAGCTCCTGACGACGGAAATCGGCAAGCTCGACGCGAAGATCGCCGACATCATGGATCTCGAGGATCGCAAGCAGCGGCTGGTCGCGCGCATGGAGATCATCGAAAAGCTGCAGCGCAGCCGGCCGGAGATCGTGCACCTGTTCGACGAACTGGTGCGCACGGTTCCGGAGGGCGTCTACCTCACGGCAATCAAGCAGAGCGGCAAGAAGCTCGAGCTTGACGGCATCGCTCAATCAAGCACGCGCGTATCGACCTTCATGCGAAATATCGATGCCTCCGTCTGGATGACCAACCCTGTCCTGCAGGTCGTCGAGTCCGCAAAGGATTCGCCGACCGGCGGTTCGCGGTTCGTCCTGTTTACAGATACGGTGGGAGTGGACCTGGACAACGGCGGTTCAATCACTCACAAGAGGGTTGCGGCGAAATGAAATTTTTCGACCAACTGCGTACTCTCGATCCGCGCGATCCGGGCCGGTGGCCGTCGGCGGTGCGCGTCTTTTTCATCGGACTGATTTTCCTGTTTTGCGCGGCGATCGCCTGGTACATGCTGGTCTGGAGCGAGGACCGGCCGCGGCTGCTGAAGGCCGAGACGGACGAACAGGACCTGCGTGCGCAGTTCGAGACCAAGCAGCAGCGCGCGGCGAACCTCGATGCCTACAAGGCGCAACTCGCGGACATGGAGCGCAGCTTCGGTGCCATGCTCCGCCAACTGCCGGGCAAGACAGAAGTGCCGAACCTGCTCGTCGACATTTCGCAGACCGGGCTGGCAGCCGGTCTGCAGGAGAAGCTCTTCGAGCCCGGCCGGGAAGACGACAAGGGATTCTATGCGGAGCTGCCGATCAGAATCAGGCTGGTCGGCAGCTATCATCAATTCGGCAATTTCGTCAGCGGCATCGCCGCATTGCCGCGGATCGTCACGCTGCACGACATACAGATCGTGCCGGTCGCCGAGAAGAGCACCGGCTACGATGACCTGACGATGGACGTCACCGCGAAGACCTATCGGTACATCGAGGACGACAACGGTCATGCCGGCGGCAAAGCGCTGAAAGGCAAGGCGGGAGGCGCGACGTGAAGCGTACACCGGGCGCATTTGCGGTCATGGCGGCATTGCTCTGCGGCCTCATGGTCGGCGGTTGTTCCGGCAGCCAAACCAATTTGCAGGCATGGATCGCCCAGGTCAAGGCGCGGCCGGGCGGACGCATCGAGCCTCTGCCCGAGGTCAAGCCCTATGAATCGTTCAGCTACGGCGCCAGCAATCTGCGTTCGCCGTTTCAGCCGCAGGGGCCGTCCGAATCCGGCCAATCGACGGTGCGGCCGGACATGCGCCGCAACCGCGAGTTCCTCGAGGGATTTTCCCTCGATACGCTCAAGATGGTGGGCACCTTGAAGATCGGCGGCCGATTCTACGGGCTCGTCGAAACCAAGGATGGCCTCGTGCACAAGGTGCAGCCGGGTAACTATGTGGGGCAGAACGACGGCAAGATTACCGCCATTACGCCCAGCAAAATCAGCATCGTAGAGATCATCCCCGATGGTCTCGGCGGCTATATCGAGCGACCGGCTTCGTTGGCGCTTGCCAACTGAAGCCACAGGGAGAGCAACGCATGACCAGTTTCAAGATTCGAATTGCAACTATTGCGGCGGCCGTATTGACCGCGTTCGCGGCGGTTTCAGTTCCGGCCCTCGCCGCCGCCGCGGCGCAGGCGCCAGCGCTCAACAAGCTCGAGGCAATCGACGTGCAGACGCTGTCGGATCAGCAGGTGCAGTTGAAATTGCGCATGAGCGGTCCGGCGCCGCAGCCGCTCTCGTTCACGATCGATAAACCGGCGCGCATCGCTCTCGATCTGCCCGACACGGCGCTGGCGCTCGCCTCGCGCCGCATCGACGTGCGTTCCGGCGGAGTCGACACGGTTCTCGCCGCGGAGGCCGGCCGTCGTACGCGCATCGTCGTCGATTTGGACAGCATGATTCCGTACACGACCAAAGTCGAAGGCAACGTCATTCTCGTCACGCTCGGCGTGCGCCCCGGCGAAGCCGCCGCACCGACGGCGATGCCGGCCGCCGCAACCGCCGCAACCGCTGCACCCGCCGAGGGCGCTGGCGCGCAATCGACCGAGCATGCGATCCGCACGATCGACTTCCGGCGCGGCCCGGACGGCACCGGCCGCGTCATCGTACGGCTCTCCGATCCGCGAATTCCCGTCAATGTCCGCCAGGAAGGCAACCAGATCATCGTCGATTTCGCCGGCGCCTTGCTGCCGCAAAAACTGATGCGCAAATACGATGTCACGGATTTCGCGACTCCGGTGCGAAGCGTGGAGGCGCTGCGCATCGACGGCAGCTCCCGGCTGGTCATCAGCGCGCAGGGTGATTTCGATCAGCTCGCCTATCAATCGGACCGCGAATACGTCGTCGAGATCAAGCCGTCGGCGAAGCTGGCCGGGCAAGCGGGCAACAAGCAATACACTGGCGAGCGCCTAACGCTCGATTTCCAGAACATCGACGTGCGCTCGGTATTGCAGCTGCTCGCCGATACCGGCGGCCAAAACATCGTCGTCATGGATTCGGTGACGGGCAACCTCACCCTACGCCTGCAGAACGTGCCCTGGGATCAGGCGCTGGACATCGTTTTACGGGCCAAGGGCCTGGACAAACGCCGCGAAGGCAACGTCATCATCGTCGGACCGACCGCGGAACTGGCGGCACACGAGAAAACGCAGCTCTCCGCGCGCAATCAGCTGCAGGCGCTCGAACCGCTGCACACCGAGTACCTACAGGTCAATTATGCGAAGGCTTCGGATCTTGCAAATCTGATCAAGGCGAGCGGCGGAGCGAAGAACTCGATGTTGTCGCCGCGCGGCAGCCTGTCGATCGACGAACGCACGAACACCTTGCTGGTTCAGGACACCGCCGATCGCCTCGCCAGCATCCGGCGCCTGGTGCAGAAGCTCGACGTACCGGTCAAGCAAGTGTTGATCGAAGCGCGGATCGTCGTCGTCACCGACACTTTCGAACGCGACCTCGGCGCCCGCTTGGGCCTCACGACCGCGCAGCAGAACGGCAGCAACGGCCTGCTGGCGGTGACGGGCAACAGCGTCGGTGCGAGCACGATGACCAATTCCGCGACTACCAATCTGAACACCACCGGCTCGCTCTTCCCGGTCACGGCTCCGGTGCTGACGGACCGCTATCAGGTCAATCTGCCGGTCGCCAACCCGGCCGGCACGATAGGCCTTTCGCTGCTCGCAGGCAGCAACTTGGTCGACCTCGAGTTGTCGGCCGCGCAGAACGAGGGCCGTGGCGAAGTCATATCCTCGCCGCGCGTGATCACCGCCAATCAAAAGGAGGCGACGATCATGCAGGGCGTGGAGATTCCATATCAGCAATCCGCATCCAGCGGCGCGACCACGACGCAATTCAAGAATGCCGTTCTATCGCTGAAGGTCACCCCGCTGATCACGCCGGACAATCGCGTGATCCTGGATATAGACGTCAGCGACGACTCGGTCGGTTCGCTCGTACAGAGCGCTACGGGCGGCACGGTGCCTTCGATCAACACCCGGCGGATAGTCACTCAGGTTTTGGTCAACGACGGCCAGACGGTGGTGCTCGGCGGCATCTTGGAGACGACCAAGACCAAGTCGGCCGACAAAGTGCCCTACCTCGGCGACATCCCGATCCTCGGCCACCTGTTCAAGACGACCACCCACGTCAACAACAAGTCCGAGTTGCTGATCTTCATCACGCCGAAGATTCTGCGTGAGGGATCGAATCTATATTGAACCCGGTGGCCGGATTCGTTCGCGGCGCGTAGGCGGCGATCATGATGCGCGGCCCGCATGATCACGGGCAGGAACATCTTTTTGATAGGCCCGATGGGATCGGGCAAGACCGCCGTCGGCAGACAGCTGGCACGCTTGCTGCATTTCACGTTTCACGACAGCGATGCGGACATCGAGGCAAAGACCGGTGTCGACGTCGCGTTCATTTTTGAGCAAGAGGGAGAAGCCGGCTTCCGCCTGCGCGAGAGGGAGTGCATCGAACGGCTGACGAGGCTCGACTCGGTCGTCCTCGCCACCGGTGGCGGCGCGGTCCTCGATCCGCAGAACCGGCGGGCGCTCGCAGAGCGAGGCGCCGTGGTCTATCTGCTGACCTCGGTCGAACAACAAATCGCACGGACCCGCCACGCGCGCCACCGGCCACTGCTCAACGACGTCGATCCGCGGCATGCATTGGGCGAACTCATGCAGCATCGCGCCGCCCTGTACGCCGAAATCGCGGATATCACGGTTGCGACCGACCGGCGGCGCGTGCAGCTCGTCGCCGACGAAATCTATCAGCAGCTGCGCCGCGCACCGGGTGCGTAAGATTCGTATAATCGGCGGCGTGCAAACTCTCTACGTGGACGTCGGTCATGCGCGCTACCCGATCGACATCGGCCCGGGGCTGCTCGGCGATCGCGAGCTGCTGGCGGCGCGAGTTGCAGGCAGGGACTTGCTCGTCGTCAGCGACGTCACCGTCGCGCCCCTGTATCTGCAGCGCCTGCACCTGGCCCTTGCGGGGCGGCGGATCGGCGACTGCGTCCTCGCGGATGGTGAACAACACAAGACGCTGCAGGCGGCGGCCCTGGTCTTCGACGCGCTGGTTCGCCAGAAGCTCAACCGCGATGCAACCGTCGTCGCCCTCGGCGGCGGCGTCGTCGGCGATATCGCCGGTTTCGCGGCAGCCTGTTACCAGCGCGGGATTTCCTGCGTGCAGGTTCCGACGACCTTGCTCGCGCAAGTCGATTCCTCGGTCGGCGGCAAAACCGGCGTCAACCACCCGGGCGGCAAGAATCTGATCGGCGCGTTTCACCAGCCGGCGGCGGTGATCGCCGACACCGATACCTTGGCGACGCTGCCGGATCGCGAGTTGCGCGCGGGCCTCGCCGAGGTCATCAAGTACGGCTGCGTCGCAGACGCCGAGTTGTTCGCGTGGCTCGAGCACAACGTGCACAGTATCCTCGCCAGGGATCCCGGTGCGCTTTGCCACGCGATCGCGCGTTCCTGTGAAATCAAGGCGGCGGTGGTCGGGCGCGACGAACGTGAAGCGAACGTTCGGGCAATCTTGAATTTCGGCCACAGCTTCGGCCACGCGATCGAGGCGGCCACCGCCTATCAGCGCCACTTGCACGGCGAGGCGGTCGCGATCGGCATGCTGATCGCCACCGACCTTTCGGTGCGGCTCGGAATGATAGAGCCGTCGGTACTTTCGCGCGTCCGCTCTCTGCTGGTCAAGGCCGGTCTGCCGACCGAAGCGCCGCGGATCGGCGCCGATGCCGCCCGCGCATTGATGCGCATGGACAAAAAAGTGGCGGCCGGCAGGCTGCGTCTGGTGTTGCTCGAATCCATCGGCGCGGCGGCGGTCGGCGGCGACTACGCCGATGCGCCCTTCGAAAAGGTGCTGGCGGAGTATTTCGGATGACGAATCTCGCGGCATATGCGGCCCATGAAGATCAGTCGCGAGGCCGGCGCTACACGGAGCCCAAACCCTCGTACCGTTCCGAGTACCAGCGCGACCGCGACCGGATCGTGCATTCCACGGCGTTTCGACGCCTGGTTTACAAGACTCAGGTTTTCGTCAATCACGAAGGGGATCTCTACCGGACCCGATTGACGCATTCGCTGGAGGTGGCGCAGATCGCGCGCACGGTCGCGCAGGCGATCAGGCTCAACGAGGCGCTGGCTGAGGCAATTTGCCTCGCCCACGATCTCGGCCATACCCCGTTCGGGCACGCCGGCCAAGACGCCCTGAACGAATGCATGATGGATTTCGGCGGATTCGAACACAATCTGCAGTCGTTGCGCGTCGTCGATGAACTCGAGGAGCACTATGCGGAATTCAACGGCTTGAATTTGACGTTCGAATGCCGGGAGGGAATTCTCAAGCACTGCTCCTACAAGAACGCGATCACGCTCGGCGACGTCGGCGAACGCTTCATCAATCGCCAACAGCCCGGTCTGGAGGCGCAGCTCGCCAATTTTGCCGACGAGATCGCCTACAACAACCACGACGTGGACGACGGCATCCGTGCCGGCCTGATTTCCGTGGAAGAGCTGTCGGCGGTACCGCTGTTCGACCTGTATTACCGCGAGGTGCGCGCCCTTCATCCGCAAATCGCCGGCCGCCGCCTGATCCACGAGGTGCTGCGGCGGATGATCAATCGTCTGGTCACCGACCTGATCGACTCGTCGGCCGCCCGCCTACGAGACTCCGGCGTCGCGTCGATCCACGAAGTGCGCGTGCGCGGGGCGTTTTTGGTGGGCTTCAGCGACGCAACCGGTACGCTCAATCAAGAGCTGAAATCGTTTTTGCGGGAGCGCGTCTACAAGCACTACAAGGTACAGCGCATGACGTTGAAAGCGAGGCGGGTCGTGCGCGAACTGTTCGACGCATTTTTCGCCGATCCCGGCCTGATGCCGGACGAGCATCGCGTCACGGGAAGCCGCCGCGAAGCCGCCCAGGGCCCTGCGGGCCGCGCCCGCGCCGTGGCCGATTACATCGCCGGCATGACCGATCGCTACGCGATCCTCGAACACCGGCGGCTGTTCGATCCCGGCGAACGCACGTGAGCGATGCATTGAAGAACGATTTGCTGCTGCGCGCGCTGCTGCGCGAGCCGACGCCGCGACGGCCGATCTGGCTGATGCGCCAGGCGGGGCGGTACCTGCCGGAGTACCGGGCGACGCGCGCGCGCGCCGGCAGCTTTCTGGCGATGTGCACCAACCCCGAGATAGCGTGCGAGATCACGCTGCAGCCGATCGAGCGCTATCCGCTCGACGCGGCAATTCTGTTCTCCGACATTCTGACGATACCGCACGCCATGAATTTGGGCCTGGAATTTCACGACGGCGAGGGGCCGAAGTTTCGCAATCCGGTGCGCTGCGCGGCCGACATCGCCAAGCTTCCGTTGCCCGATCCGGGGCGCGAATTGAAGTATGTCATCGACGCCGTTGCCTTGGTTCGCCGCGAACTCGGCGGCCGCGTGCCGCTGATCGGCTTTGCAGGCAGTCCCTGGACCGTGGCGACCTATATGGTCGAAGGCGGCGGCAGCAAGGCCTTTGCCACGATCAAGCGCATGATCTACGAGGCGCCGCGGGATCTGCACCGCTTGCTCGAACTGCTGGCGACAGCGACGATCGCGTATCTGAACGCGCAAATCGCCGCCGGCGCGCAGGCGGTGATGATCTTCGATACCTGGGGCGGGGTCCTGACGCCGGCGCAATACGCGGAGTTTTCGCTCGCCTATATGGCGCGGATCGTCGCGGCGCTGACGCGCAGGGCCGCGGGCCGCACCGTACCCAGTATCGTCTTCACGAAGGGCGGCGGCGCCTGGCTCGGGAAGATTGCCGCGATCGGCTGCGATGCGGTCGGCGTGGACTGGACAACCGATTTGCGCAGCGCCCGCGCAATGGTCGCCGACCGGGTCGCGCTGCAGGGGAATCTCGACCCGGCGGCGCTGCTCGCTGCGCCGGAGATCTTGCGCGGCGAAGCGCTGCGCGTGCTGGAGAGCTACGGCCGCGGCGCCGGCCATGTATTCAACCTGGGGCACGGCGTCACTCCCGAGGTCGATCCGGAACGGGTCTCGGTATTGGTGGAGACGGTGCGCGCTTACGCAGCGCCGTGAGTCGGGCCGGAGGCGCGCAATTCATCGCGCAGCGCGCGACGCAGGATCTTGCCGACGTTGGTCTTCGGCAATTCACCGCGAAAGTAGACGTGCCTCGGCACTTTGTAGGCGGCCAAATTCTTGCGGCAATACGCAAGCAGCGCTTCGGCGTCGAGCGCGGGATCATTCTTGACGACGAATAGCGCCACGGCCTCGCCGGAGACTTCGTCGACTTGCGCGACCGCTGCGGCCTCCAATACGCCGGGGAATTCCGCGGCGACGCTCTCCACCTCGTTCGGATAGACGTTGAACCCGGAAACCAGAATCATGTCCTTCTTGCGGTCCTCGATGAAGACGAATCCCGCGGCGTCGATGCGGCCGATATCGCCGGTGCGCAGCCAATCCAAATAGAAGGTCTTCTGCGTCTCGTCCGGCCGCCGCCAATATCCGTTGGTCACCTGCGGACCGCGTACGCAGATCTCGCCGACTTCGTCGACGCCGAATTCCGCGCCGTCATCGGCGCGGATCGAGATCTCCGTCGAAGGCAGCGGCAGGCCGACCGAACCGTTGAAATCCAGATCCACAGGATTGATGCAAGCCGCCGGAGAGGTCTCCGTCAATCCCCACGCCTGGGTCAATATGCAGCCGGTCACTTGCTTCCAGCGGGCCGCGACCACTGCTTGCACGGCCATGCCGCCGCCCAAACTCAAGCGCAACGCGCTGAAATCGACGCGCTCGAAGCCCGGCGTATGCAGCAAGGCGTTGAACAGGGTGTTGACGCCGCTGATGTAGTAGAACTTGTATTTCTTCAGCTCGGCGACGAAGCCGGAGAAATCCCGGGGATTCGTGATCAGGACGTTATGGGCGCCTAGATACGTGAACAAAAAGGCGTTCGCGGTCAGCGAAAATATATGATACATGGGCAGAGCCGTGATCGCGATCGGCTCGCTCTGCGGTTTCAGCCACGGCTTTATCCATGCGCCTGCCTGCAGCAGGTTGGCGATGATATTGCGGTGCGAGAGCATCGCGCCCTTGGCGACGCCGGTCGTGCCTCCCGTGTATTGCAGAAAGGCGAGATCGGTCGGCTGGATCGAAACCGGGTCGAGCGTCAGACCGGGCTCCGCGGACAGGACATTCTTGAAGCGCAAAGCCCCGGGTATCGTCCACGCGGGGACTTTTTTGCGCACGTGGCGCAGCACGAAATTCACCAGCAGGCCGCGTGGCGCATTCAGCAAATCGCCGATTCCGGTCACCAGCACCTTTTCCACTTTGGTTCTGGGCAGGACCTCCTGCAGCACGTGCGCGAAGATCTCGACGACGACGATCGCCTTTGCCCCGGAATCGACCAGTTGGTGTTCGAGTTCGCGGGCGGTGTACTGCGGATTGGTGTTGACGACCACCATGCCGGCGCGCAAAACGCCGAACAGGGCCAGCGGATATTGCAGGATATTCGGCATCATCAGCGCGACCCGCTCGCCCTGCGCGAGCCCCGAGCGCTTTTGCAGCCAGGCGGCGAAAGCGCGGCTGTGCGCGTCGAGCTCGGCAAAACTTAAGGTCGTGCCCATGTTGGTAAACGCCGGCCGGTCGCGGTGCTTCGCGCAGGACTCCTCGAACAAATCGCGGATCGAGGAGTATTCCCCGGCATCGATCTCGGCAGGTACGCCGGCCGGGTATCCCTTCAGCCAAATTCGCTCCACTCGGGCTCACTCCTGGTTATTATTGGCCGTGTATAGCACCGCTTCGCCGCGCCAGCAATGCGCGGGCTGCCGGCGTGGTCCCGGCGTTTGCGAGTATGGAGAAGCACATGAAAAATCGCCTCGCCGTCTGCGCTCTGCTGTGCGCATCGCTATCCGGCTGCGTGATCGGCTATGGGCACTGCCTGTTCCTCAATCCGCTGCGGATCTCCTTGTCCGGAAAAGTCCATTTTCTCTCCTTTCCGGTGGGCGGCGGCATCGATCGCGTCGCCATCCTGGAGTTGGATCGGACCGCGTATGTGTACGCGCCGGCCGAAGGGTCTCACTGTCTGCCGGTGAACGAAACCCAACTCGTCGGCTGGTCGGGATATCAGCCCGATTTGGCGGAGAACATGCAGGTTACGGTGCGGGGCTCGCTGATCACCGCGGTGACATCGCACCAGCACACGCGATTTCTGATCAAGGTGCGCGGCATCGAGGCACCGCCGGCGCCGCCCGCCCCGGCACATGCCCCGGCGCCCGCTGCGGCGCCTGCCGCGCCCAAGGCGGCATCGGGGAACGGTTGACGGGACCCGAGCCGCGTGTCATCGATCATAGGCCGAACGGCGGCGCTCCGGGCAGAGCTGCCGAGGCTTCATTTGCGCAGCAAGGGCTTCAGCACCGGCCAGACGTTGGCGAGCAGTCGGGCCTGTCCCCGTTCGTTCGGATGCAGCCCATCCGCCTGCATCAGCGCAGGAGTCAGCGCGACGCCGTTCAACAGGAACGGCACCAGCGGCAATTTGCGCTTTTTCGCGAGGTCCAAATAGGCAAACCGAAACTGCTCGGTGTATTCAGGCCCGTAGTTGGGCGGAATGCGCATGCCGAGGAGCAGTACCGGGGCGCCCGCGGCGCGTGCGAGCCGCGCCATCTTGCCGAGATTTGCGCGCATCGCCGCGATCGGCAATGCGCGCAAACCGTCATTTGCGCCGAGTTCGAGGATCACGATCCGCGGGTGATGCAGCGCCAGCGCGCGCGGCAACCTCGACAATCCCCCGGCGGTCGTTTCGCCGCTGACGCTGGCGTTGACGACCCGGTAACCGTACCCTTCGGTGTCGAGCTTCCTTTGCAGCAATGCGACCCAACCCTTTTCGATCGGAATCCCATGGCCCGCGCTGATGCTGTCGCCGAAGACGAGTATGGTGCTCGCGGCGTGCGCTGCCGCCGCCGCGGCAAGCAGCAAACTTAGGACCAAAAGACGCTTCACCGATGCTCCCGATGCAAAATCAAACGACGCCTGGCAATTTCGTTCTCGAAGCCCGCAAGGTCTGTAAGACCGTCGCGAGCCCCGAGGGTTCGCTCGAAATCATCGCCGATGTCAGCCTGCGCGTGCGCGCCGGAGAAACCCTGGCGATCGTCGGCGCATCGGGCGCCGGCAAATCCACGCTGCTCGCCCTGCTCGCCGGCCTCGATACGCCCTCCAGCGGCCGCGTGTTGCTCGCCGGAGCGGATTTGACCGCGCTCGACGAAGACGCACGCGCTGCGCTGCGCGGCAAGCACGTCGGCTTCGTCTTTCAGTCCTTTCACCTGATCCCGTCGCTGACGGCGATCGAGAACGTGATGCTGCCGCTCGAACTCGCCAATCACGCGGACGCGCGCGGCGCAGCCGGCGATGCGCTCGCCGCGGTCGGCCTGCGTCCGCGTCGCGCCCATTATCCCAAACAGCTGTCGGGCGGAGAGCAGCAGCGGGTCGCGATTGCGCGCGCGTTCGTCACGCATCCCGACCTGTTGTTCGCCGACGAGCCGACCGGCAATCTCGATACGGCGAGCGGCCAGCGTATCGCCGACCTGTTGTTCGAGCTCAATCGCAGTTCGGGCAGCACGCTCGTGCTGGTCACCCACGATCGGCCGCTGTCGATGCGTTGCGGCCGGATCCTGCAGCTCGACGCCGGTCGTGCGCCGAGTTGACGGCCGTGCGAGTACTGCGTTTCGCCTTGCGCAATTTGTGGCGCGATTTGAAATCCGGCGAGTCCCTCGTCTTGCTGTCGGCGTTGACGGTGGCCGTATTGTCGCTGACGGCCGTCGGCTTTTTCACCAGCCGCGTATCGCAGGGAGTGCGCGCGCAGGCCACCGTGGTGCTCGCGGCCGACCTGCGGCTCGAGTCGGCGAATCCGCTGCCGGCCCGCTATTTTCAGCGGGCGCGGGCCGACGGCTTGCGCAGCGCCGAGGAATGGTCGTTTCCGACCGCACTATTCAACGGCGATCAAAGCCAGTTGGCGGCCGTGGACGCGGTGACCGCCGATTATCCTCTGCGCGGCGCGGTACGCATCGCCGATGCGCCGTTCGGCGCCGCGCGCGGCACCCGCGCCGTGCCCGGCCGCGGCGAGGTATGGGCCGATGCACGGATCATCGCCGAGTTCGACCTCAAACCGGACGCTAAGCTGCGGATCGGCGCGGCGTCGTTTCGGGTCGCGCAGGTGCTCGATTACCGGCCGGATCAAGGCACCGGCTTCGTCAACCTCGCCCCGGCGGTATTGATGAACATCGCCGACGTCGGCGCGACGCGCTTGATACAGCCCGGCAGCCGCGTCACCTACGCCGGCTTGTTCGCCGGCCCGGCGCCGTCGGTCGCCCGCTTCAAAGCCTACCTGCGCGTCCACAAAGAGCCGGGGGTGCGTTTGCGCCAGGTGGGCGAATACAGCCGCCAACTGAATTCGGCCGTCGACCGTGCAAGCCGCTTCTTGAACCTGGCGAGTCTCGCCTCGGTGCTGCTCGCGGCCGTCGCCGTCGCGATGGGCGCGCGCCGCTATGCGGGCCGCCACATCGACGCCGTGGCGCTGATGAAATGCATGGGCGCGACGCAGCGATTCGTCCTCGCCATTTCGATCGTGGAACTCGCCGTGCTGGCGCTCGCGGCGGTCATCGCCGGCGCGCTGCTCGGATTCCTGGCCCAAGCCGGCATTGCCTGGCTGCTGCGCGATTTGATCCGCGAACGCTTGCCCCCCGCCTCGCCGCTGCCGGTCGCGGTCGCCTTCGCGACCGTGGTTGCGATGTTGATCGGCTTTGCGCTGCCGCCGCTGATACAGCTGAAAAGCACTCCGCCGGCGCGGGTGCTGCGCAAAACCGCCGCGCCGCCGGCGCTGCGCCATGCCCTGTCATACGTGTTCGCGGTGGCGGCGCTCTTTGCGATCCTGTGGATTTGGGTGCGCGACGGCGCGCTGGTCGTCGACGTGTCCGCCGGCGTGCTGATCGCCGGCGCGGCATTGACGGCCGCCGGCTATGGACTCGTGCGCCTGACCGGCAGATTGCGCGGCGGCGTCGGCGTCGCGTGGCGCTATGGGCTCGCCAACATCTCGCGCCGCGGTGCCGCGAGCGTGGTGCAGATCGTCGCCTTCGGCCTAGGATTGACGATTCTATTGCTGCTCGCGGTGGTGCGCGGCGACGTTCTCGCCGATTGGCGCAGCAGCCTCGGCAAGGGCGTGCCGAATAATTTTCTGATCAATATCCGCCCGCAGGACGTGCAGCCGCTCGAGCAATTCCTGGGCGCGCACGGCATGGGGCGCGCGCAAATGTACCCGATGGTTCGGGCGCGCATCACGGCGATCGATTCGCGGCCGACGGAAGGCATGCGATTCGCGAGCCACCGCGGCCGCGAGTTCGCTGCGCGCGAACAGAATCTGACCTGGTCGGCGAACCTGATGGCCGATAATCGGCTGGTCGCCGGCCGTTGGTGGACCCGCGCCGATTACGGCAAGCACCTGGTTTCGATCTCGACGGAATACCGCGACGCGCTGCATCTTGCGGTCGGCGACGAACTCAGCTTCGATGTGGCCGGCGAACCCTTGACCGTCGAGGTGGCGAACGTCCGCAAGGTGCGCTGGGACAGCTTCAGGCCGAATTTCTTTCTGGTATTCCCTCCGCATTTGCTCGACGGCGCGGCGGGGACCTACATGACGAGTATCTACCTGAAGTCCGCGCAGCGCCCCGAACTCGTGGACCTGGTGCGGCGATTTCCGAGCGTGTCGGTGTTCGACGTGGCCGCGATACTCAAGCAGATTCGCGGCATCATGGATCGGGCGTCGCTCGCCGTGCAGTACGTATTCATGTTCACCTTGGCGGCCGGCGTCGTCGTGTTGCTGGCCGCGGTGCAGTCGACGCGCGACGAGCGCCGCTACGAGAGCGCGATTCTGCGCACGCTCGGCGCGAGACGCTCGACCGTGCTGCAGGGCGTCGCCGCTGAGTTTGCCGCGTTGGGGTTCCTGTCCGGCGCCTTGGCGGCGTTTGGCGCAACCGGCATCGGCTGGCTGCTGGCGCGGCGGCTGTTTTCCCTCGACTATTCTCTCGATCCCAAGGTCTGGCTGATCGGCTTGGTTTCCGGGACCGTACTCGTCGGCACGAGCGGTGCCCTGGCGACCTGGCGGGTCGTCAATACGCCGCCGGTCTTGAGCCTGCGCGAGAACTAGACGGCGCGCGGCCGAACTCAGCGGACATTCATCGTCAGCCACCCTTCGGCGATCGGGGCACCGCGAAACGGCAGCGCTTCGATGCTGATGGCGTATTTTCCGCCCGCCAGAGCGGAGGTGTTGAAGGAGACCTTCAAGTCGCCGTTCGAGTCCTTCGCCAAATCGTTTATCACGAGCGCACGTCCCTGGTCTTGCTTGTCGACCTCGACGCGGAACCGCTCTTGCCGCGAATAGCTCATGTCGATGCGCAAATTCACGAATTCCGGATCCTTGTGATCGAGCGTGAATTGCGCCCGCTCGGTTCCCGGCGCGCGCTCCGGGGAGATCCGTCGCTCGCTTGCGGCGGTCGCCGGCACCATCGAGCCTCGCGAGAGTTGTGCGCGAGCGTCCGCCAAGCGGTCGTTCAAGAACACGTATTTGCCGAACAGTGCCCAGAAGCCGACCAGACTGAAAAACGCGACGACGCCGGCGCCGATCGAGAAATACGGGGTCTTCCACCACGGCGGCCGCGGTTCGCCGAGGTCCTGCGGGCGGCCGCTCGCCTCGAGCAGCCGCAGGCCCGCGTGGGTGCGTTCGGCGAGGTTCAATTCCTGCAGATATTCGGGATGTTCGCGGCACCAATGCTCGAGATCACGCGCGCCCTTGAACGGCAGTTTGCCGCTCAAATAGCGTTCCAGGAGGTCGTGATCCTCGATGAACGTGCGGTCGAAGCGAGCCGCGGCCGACTGCGGATTGCGCTGGGGTGTCGATGGACCGTTCATTGCCTGCGGTTCCTCGAGGCGCAAAGTGCGCCGGGATGCGCCGCTACAATATGCGAAACGATCGGCGGAAGCGACCGCTCAGCGCAGCAGCTGCGCTAGCAGTGCCTTGCGGCGTCGCCCATCGAGGCGCCGCCAATCGATCTTCGGCTCGTCGGCGCCGCGCAAGCGGGCGTCGTCGATGTGCTCCAGAGGCGTGCGGCGCAGCGGCCACGCCTGCGGCAGCGCTCGTGTGCGGCCGCCGCGCAGCAGGTCGGCGACCGCGCGGATCACGTCGCGGTTGTTCGCGAGCTGCGAGTGCCATTCCTCGACATAATATGCGGGGCAGTCCGGCAGCAGCGCGCGCGCGCGCGGTACGGTGCCGTCGCCGTTCGGTCCGATCGCGTACTCGAAACCGCCGCGTTTTTTTTTGCGCGCGCCGACGATGGTGTTGCGGTCGACGCCGATGATCTGCCGCATTCTCGAGTCGCCCGCAGCGAGCGCGGCGCGCGCCGCCGCGGCCCGCCGCAGCAGATCCGCGTGCGGCCTGGGACCCGACCGAGGCCAGTCGCGGACGGTGAAGTAATCGGTCTTTGCGCAGCGCCGCGCATCCGGCAACAATTGACAAAGACCCGGAAACGTCGCGAACACGCGGCGGGCGAGGAACTCCGGGGTGTGCGCCGGGTCGAGTTGCGCGATTTTGCGCACGAACGGATAGGTGCCGCGCATTGCCTGTAGCGGGGCGAAAGAGCCGAAATTCGGCGTGCCGAGCATGATCAGCCGCTTCACGCAGCGCCGCGGCAGCATCCCGACCGCCGCTCTGGCGACCAGCCCGCCCATGCTGTGACCGATCAAACTCACCGGTTCGCCGAGCGACGCTATCCGCAGCGCGAGCGCACGGCCCGACTCTTCGAGCGCGAGGCGCCAATCATAGGCATGAAATCCCGTCCGGTAGCCGCGAGTCCGTAATTGCAGCGCGAGCTTCGCATAAGAGTAGGGCAGCACCCCGCAGGGCCGCAAGCCGCGGCCGGCCGGCAGCGCGAGCGCCAAGAGCCCGCCGGCGCTTAGCCGCGCGGGATCGATCCACAGGACTCGGGGGACCCGGCGCCGCGGCGCCGCGTCCGCCAATTTCGAGGCCATGATCCCCGGCACGATGAGAACGCGCGGCCGCGGGCAAACCGCGGCCGTCTTTGCAAGCGCGGCAAGCGGCGCGAGTTCGGCGTACTCGGCGGCGCCGAAATATTCGCGCAAATTGCCGGCGTGCCGGCCATCGGCGAGGGCGGCGAACAGCGCTTCGTCGCCGGCGTGAAATACCCAGTCGGCGGCGCGCTCGATTGCCGCCCGTCCGACGGCGGCGCCGCGCCCCGCGAGCCGCGCACCCCGGCTTCTCAGGATTTGTCCGTCATGGTCTGGCCGATCACCTTGCAAAGTTCGCCGATCGCCGCGGACCGCGTGGTCGACTTGCGCCAGACCGCGCCTACCCGCCGCGACGGCGCGGGCCTTGCGAACCGGCGGATGGACAAGCCGCGCTGCGCGCCGAACGGCGATTCGACCGCCAATTCAGGCAAGAGCGTGATGCCGAGGCCGGCGACGACCATTTGCCGCAAGGTCTCCAGGCTGGTGGCGCGATAATCCTCGGCCTCGCGCACATCGACACGGCTGCAAACCTCCAGCGCCTGTTCGCGCAGGCAGTGTCCATCCTCGAGCAGCAGCAGCGTCTGGCCCTTGAGCTCTTGTATCTTGATCGTCGTCTTGCCGGCGAGCGGATGGTTGTTGGGCAGCGCGACGGTAAAGGATTCCAAGTACAGCTCACGCGAATCCAGGCCGTCCTGCGGTGCCGGAAGAGCCATGATCCCGAGGTCGATTTCGCCGTCGCGCAGCCGCTTCAACAGCGCTTCGGTCTGATGTTCGTAGAGCATCAATCCCAAGTGCGGCAGCGCCTTGCGGATCTTCTTCATGACCCGCGGCAGCAAATACGGCCCGATCGTCGGAATCAGCGCGATCTTCAGCTTGCCCGCGAACGGATCGGTGTTGTTGCGCGCCAGGGCGACGATTTCGTTGCTCTCGTCGATCAAACGGCGCGCGCGCACGACGATTTGTTTGCCGACTTCGGTCAACTGCACGTTCTTCGGCCGCCGCTCCACGAGCTTCACGCCGAGATATTCCTCGAGCTTCTTCAGCTGTGCGGACAGCGTCGGCTGGCTGACGAAGGTCCGCTCGGCCGCCTTGCCGAAATGACCGGTGTCCGCGAGCGCCACCAAATATTTGAAATCTTTCAGGTTCATGGCCGATTCCGATAGGCTGAGACTATCAGAAAATCCATCCGTCGATTGCGCGCGGCCGGCGGCGGGAATTCATGTTCGTGGTGCCGCCGCGCGCCGAGTACAATGGCGCGGACGAATGGCCCTAAAAGAGCGCCCATGGCTGCAACATCACGTCCCACGCGATTATCCGCCGGCGTTGTCGTCGTCAGCCTGATCGACCGCAAGTTGAAATTTCTGCTGCTTCGCGCCTACCGCAATTGGGATTTTCCAAAGGGCATCGTCGAGAGCGGCGAACGGCCGATCGATGCGGCGGTCCGCGAGGTGCGCGAGGAGACGACGCTCGACGACATCTCCTTCGATTGGGGTTTGCTGCACATGGATACCGGCCCGTACAACAAGGGCAAGATCGCCCGCTATTTCATCGCGCGCAGCAAGGAGCGCGCGGTACGGCTGCCGATCAACCCGGAACTCGGCGTCCCTGAACATCAGGAGGCCGTATGGCTTGCATACGAAAAGGCCCTGGAATTGGTATCCCCACGCCTGCAGCCGGTCCTTCGCTGGGCCTATGCGGTCGTCAATCACGGCTCGGCGGCGGCAGCGCAAGTTTCGCCGCGCATCGACGGCTGAGGGAGACCGGCCGTGCCTGTGCGCGACGCCGCGGCCCGCCCGGCGAGAACGGCAAGCCGCTTGGGATTCCCTCGTGAGGCGGCCTCGACCGGCGGCGCAAGTTCGTTGCTGCGATGCATTATCAGGCGAGCGTGTGGAATACCTTCTGCACGTCGTCGTCTTGCTCTAGCTTGTCGATCAGGCTGAGGACCTCTGCGGCCTGGCCTTCGGGCAACTCGACCGGTACGGCGCAAATGTATTCGTGCTCCGCCGACAACGGCGCAATGCCGCGCGCTTCGAGCGCTTCCTGGAGCTTGCCGAAGTCGTTGAACGCGCAGCGGATCACGAGCTGCGGTTCGCCCTTCTCGCCGGTTCCCTCGCCCATTTCCTCGAGGCCGTAATCGATCAAATCGAGTTCCAACCCGTCCTGGTCGCCGACCGCATCGGGGCGCAAGCGAAACACGCCCATTTTCTTGAAGAGGAAGCCGACGCTGCCGGTCGTGCCGAGATTGCCGTTGCCCTTCGTGAAGGCGTTGCGCAGGCTGCCGACGGTACGCGTCGGATTATCGGTCGCAGTTTCGACCAGCATCGCGACGCCGTGCGGCGCATACCCCTCGTAGAGAATTTCCTGATAGTTGGCCGCTTCCTTGCCGCAGGCGCGGCGGATCGCCGCGTCGGTCTTGTCTTTCGGCATGTTCACGGCGCGGGCGTTTTGCAGAACGCGCCGCAGCGTCGAGTTCGATGCCGGGTCCGGACCGCCGGCGCGCACGGCGATCGCTATGTCCTTGGCAATCCGCGTGAATTGCTTCGCCATGCGGTTCCAGCGGGCGAACATCGCATGCTTTCTGACTTCGAATATGCGTCCCATGACGCACATGGTAGCAATACTCCCTCAAACAGCTAGACTTGAAGCGGTTTTTTTCAGGGGCCTTACCATGAGTGCAACACCGGCGGTGGCGATTGCGCCCACCGCCAGCTTCCGCGACTTGGCGCTGTCGGAACCCGTCCTGCAGGCCTTGAACGACGTCGGCTATGAATCGCCGACGCCGATTCAAGCGGCGACGATTCCGGTGTTGCTGTCCGGCGCCGACATGCTGGGTCAAGCGCAGACCGGCACCGGCAAGACCGCCGCGTTCGCGCTGCCGGCGCTGTCGAAGATCGATTTGGCGCTGCGCGAACCGCAGGTGCTCGTCTTGGTGCCGACGCGCGAGCTTGCCTTGCAAGTCGCGGAGGCGTTTCAGCGCTATGCGGCGCACATGCCGGGATTCCACGTGCTGCCGATATACGGGGGCCAGAGTTACCAGCCGCAGTTGAACGCCCTGCGCCGCGGCGTGCACGTGGTGGTCGGCACGCCCGGGCGCGTCATCGACCACATCGGCCGCGCAACCCTGAAACTGTCCGGACTCACGCTGCTGGTGCTCGACGAAGCGGACGAGATGCTGCAGATGGGTTTCATCGACGCGGTCGAGAGCATTTTGCAGCAGACGCCGGCCGAGCGGCAGATCGCCCTGTTCTCGGCGACCTTGCCGGCGGCGATCCGGCGCATCGCGCAAAAGCACCTGCGTGCGCCGCTCGAGGTGACGATAAAGAGCAAGACCAGCACCGCCACCAATATCCGTCAGCGCTATTGGCTCGTCAGCGGCGTACATAAGCTCGACGCGCTGACGCGCATACTCGAGGCGGAAAGCTTCGACGGCATGCTGGTGTTCACCCGCACGAAACAATCGACGGTCGAGTTGGCCGAGAAGCTCGAGGCACGCGGCTTCGCGGCCTCGCCGCTGAACGGCGACATACCGCAAGCTCAGCGGGAACGCACCGTGGCGCGCTTCAAGGCGGGGCAGATCGACATCCTGGTCGCGACCGACGTCGCCGCCCGCGGGCTCGATGTAGAGCGAATTTCCCATGTCGTCAATTACGACGTGCCGTACGACACCGAGTCCTACGTGCATCGCATCGGCCGCACGGGGCGCGCCGGGCGCAGCGGCGAGGCGATCCTGTTCATCGCGCCGCGCGAGCGCAACATGCTGCGAGTGATCGAGCGGGCGACGCGCCAGGCGGTCGAACAGATGAACCTGCCGAGCGTCGACGCCGTCAATGCGCAGCGCATCGCCAAGTTCAAGCAGCGTATTGCCGATACGATCGCCATGCCGGAAACGGCGGCCTATCGGCCGATCGTCGAACAATTGGAGGCGCAAACCGGCATCCCGCTGATCGAGATCGCCGCCGCCCTCGCATCCCTCGTACCAGGACCGGCGCCGCTACTGCTGGCCGCGAAGCCGCCGGGGCGCGCCGCCGAGGGCACCGCGCCGCACGCCGCGCCGCACGCCGCGCGCGCGCATCCCGCGGCGCAAGCGGCGAATGCGCCGGCCGCGGCCACGGGCCGGCGGCGGACAGCGGCGCCGGCGGAACTGCAGACCTATCGTGTCGCGGTCGGCAGCACGCATGGCGTCAAGCCCGGCAACCTGGTCGGTGCGATCGCCCACGAGGCGGGCATCGAGGGCGTGCACATCGGCCGCATCGACATCCGCGAGGATCATAGTTTCGTCGATTTGCCCGCGGGAATGCCCCCGCCGATATTCACGCGCTTGCGCACGGTGCGGGTCGCCGGACGGGAATTGCGCATAGCGCGGGTCGATGTCAAGCCGCCGAAGCCGCCGCGCAACCCCGCGGGCCGGCACGCCGGCCGGAAATTGTTGACGCGCCGCTAGCTGCCGGCGCTTTAAGTCTTTCACGGGCGATAAGGAGCGAGTCATGGCAAAGAGTATGGATCGAAAGAAAGAGGGCAAGAAAAAGCCGGCCAAAACGCTGGCCGAGAAGCGGGCCGCGAAGAGGGCGAAGAGGGAAGGACGGCCCTAGACGACGCGGTTGCGGCGGCGCCCGGCGAGGAATTCGCGGATGTTGGCGGCGATCGAATCGATGCAGCGCTGACGCGATTCACGCGCCGCCCAGGCGACGTGCGGGGTCACGATCAAGTTCGGAATCCCGGGCTCGAGCAAGGGATCGCCGGCGGCCGGCGGCTCCTGCGGCAGCACGTCGATGCCCGCGCCGCCAAGCTTGCCCGCTTTCAATGCGGCGGCGAGCGCCGCACCGTCGATCAGGGCGCCGCGCGCCGTATTGATCAGCAGCGCGTCGGGCTTCATCAGCGCCAATTCCGCGGCGCCGATCAGGCCGCGGGTCGCATCGCCAAGCGGGCAGTGCAGGGTGAGGATATCGGCGATCGGCAACAGCTCGCGCAGGTCGAGCCTGTCCGGCCGGCGCTCGCCGCCAGGCCGGTTGGCGATGCGCACCTGCATGCCGAACGCTTGCGCAACGCCGGCGACCGCGCGGCCGAGTTCGCCCCAGCCGACGACCCCGAAAATGCGGCCGGCGAGCTCCCTGATCGGGTGCGCAAGAACCGTGAACTGTGCGCTCCCCGCCCACGACCCGTCGAGCGCAAGGCGCCGATATTCCCGCAGATGCTGCGTCAAGCCGAGGATCATGCCCCAGACGTGCTGGACCACCGACGGCGTGCAGTAATTGCGCACGTTGCAGACGGCGATGCCGCGCTCACGCGCCGCGACCAGGTCGACGTTGTCGGTGCCGGTCGCGGCGAGACAGATCAAGCGCAGCTCGGGTGCGCCATGCATCTGGGCGCGGCTGAGCGGCAGTTTGTTCAGCAGTATGATCTGTGAATCGGCGATGCGCGCGGCGATCTCGGTCTGCGCGGTCGCGCCATAAAGGCGCATCCCCGGCGCGGCGTCTAACAACGTCGAGGTATCGAGGTCGGCGAAGGAGACGGTCTCGTAATCCAGGAATACCGCGCGCATGGCGCGATAGAATACGCGACCCGGCACGAATGCCAAACTGATGAAGCGAAATGAAAATTTCCGCCGTAAAAGCGCTGATCATCGCCAACGTCGTAGTTTACCTCCTGGAGTTTCTTTCCAAGGGCGCGTTCGAGATGTGGTTCGCGCTCTGGCCGCTGCAGCCGATCGACGGCGTCTCGTATTTTCACGTCTGGCAAATCGTCACTTACGCATTTTTGCACAGTACCGAGCAGATCACCCACTTGCTGTTCAACATGCTCGGCTTGTGGATGTTCGGCGCCGAAGTCGAACGCCAGGTCGGCGCGCGGCGCCTGCTGACCGTCTATTTCGCGTCGGTGATCACGGCCGCACTCAGTCAATTGTTCGTGCCGGCCTTGTTCGGCGCGGCGCCCGAACCCGTGATCGGCGCCTCGGGAGGCGTTTTTGGCCTGCTGCTCGTCTATGCGTACCTGTTTCCGCGGCGCAAGGTGATTCCGCTGATTCCGCCGATTCCGATGCCGGCGTGGCTGTTTGCCACGCTGTATGCGGTGCTGGAATTGGTTTTGGGCGTGACCGGCAAGGAAGCGGGTGTGGCGCACTTTGCGCATCTCGGCGGGATGATCGGCAGCGCGCTCGTGATCCTCGATTGGCGGCGCCGCAGAGCCTGAGGCAACGCCGCGGGGCGGTGCCGCTCGGCCGATTTCCCTCAATCTCGAAAATTATTGAATTGCAGCGGAATGCCGATATCCGCCTTGCGCAGCAGCGCGATCGCCTCCTGCAGGTCGTCGCGCTTCTTGCCGACGATGCGCACCTTGTCGCCCTGGATTTGCGCCTGGACCTTGAGGCGCGAATCCTTGATCAGACGCGCCACTTTCCTGCCGGTGTCGGCGTCGATTCCGTGTTGCAGGGAGACTTCCTGCTTCGCCTTGGCCAGGTTGATTTGCGGTTCGCTCACCTCGAGGCAGGCGACGTCGATGCCGCGCTTGGCGATCCGCAGTTTGAGGATCGCCAGCATCTGCTGCAACTGAAACTCGGCCGGCGCGCTCATCGTCACGGTCGTCTGCAGAAGTTCGAAACCGGCGTCGATGTCCTTGAAATCGAAGCGCAGCGCCAGCTCGCGCGAGGCCTGGTCGACCGCATTGGTCAATTCGTGCATGTCTATCTCCGAGACGACGTCGAACGATGGCATTGATGGTCGACTCCCCTGCGATTTGCTCAACGATACCCTCGGGCCTGCAGCGTGAAAAGCCGCGCATAGCGGCCGTCCTTCGCCATCAGCGATTCGTGACTACCGCGCTCGACGATGCGGCCCTCCTCGAGCACCAGTATCTGGTCGGCCATGCGCACCGTCGAGAAGCGGTGCGAAATCACGATGGCGATGCGATTTTGCGTCAGGTCGCGGAAATGTTCGAAAACCTGCGCCTCGGCGGCGGCGTCGATCGCGGCCGTCGGTTCGTCGAGCACGAGAATGTCGGCATCCTTGCGCATGAAGGCGCGCGCCAAGGCGATCTTCTGCCATTGGCCTCCGGAGAGTTCCCGGCCATCCTGGAACCATTTGCCGAGCTGCGTGCGATAGCCTGCGGGCAGCTGCTCGATGAAATCGCCGGCGAGGCCCAACGAGGCGGCGCTGCGCCAACGCTCCTCGTCATCGAAGGCGCGTTCGTCGCCGGCGCCGATATTCTCGCCGACCAGCATTTGGTAGCGCGCGAAGTCCTGGAAGATGACGCCGATGCGCCGGCGCAGCGTTGCCTCGTCCCATTCGTTCAGCGGCAGACCGTCGAGCAAAATTCGTCCGGCGGTCGGACGGTAAAGGCGCGTCAGCAGCTTGATCAAGGTGGTTTTGCCGGAGCCATTTTCGCCGACCAGGGCCAGGCTCTGCCCCGGCCGCACGTGCAGATCGATCGCCGCGAGCGCCGCATTGGTTGCGCCGGGATAGACGAAATCCACGCCCTCGAAGCGCACGCCGTCGCCGGGCAGCGGACCGGCGAGTGCGCTGCCGGCCGCGAGTCCGACCGGCTGTTCGAGGTACTCGAACAGGTTCGACAAATACAGATTGTCCTCGTACATGCCGCCGATCGCCGACAGGGCCGCGCTGACTGCGGCTTGACCTTGCCGGAACAGCATCATGTACATCGTCATCTGGCCGAGGGTAATCGCTCCGGCGACCGTCTCGGCGGCGATCCACGCATAGCCGCCGTAGAGCGCCGCCGTGCCGACCAGCCCGAGACTCAAGCCCCAGGAGTCGCGGCGCACCGACAGATCGCGATCCTCGCGGTACAAACGCGTGAAGATATCGCGGTAGCGGCCCAACAATCGCGGCCCGAGCCCGAACAGCTTGACTTCCTTGGCATGATCTTCCCTCGCCAACACCGATTCGAGATACAGCTGCATCCGCGATTCCGGCGCGCGCCAGCGGAACAGCCGAAAAGCTTCGCCGGAGAATCTGGTTTCGGCGAAGAAAGCGGGCAGCCCAGCCGCGCCCAGCAGCAGCACCGCCCAAGGGGAGAATTTGACCAGCAGGCCGCCGAACGAAATCAGGGAAATCGCATTCTGCAGCAGGCCGAACGTGCGCATCACCAGGCTGAGCGGACGGCTGGAGGCTTCGCGCCGCGCCCTGGCGAGCTTGTCATAGAACTCCGAATCCTCGAACTGCGCCAGATCCAGGGTCAAGGCTTTATCAAGGATCATGACGTTGACGCGTTGGCCGAGCTGCGCGCGCAATAGCGACTGCGCCAGCGAAATTCCGCGCGCCGCCGCCGCAATGGCGGCGACGGCGAGCGCTTCGAGCGCGACCAAGGTCCAAACGTGCCGAAGATCGAAGCCGCCGCCGCGCCGGTGCAGTGCGGCGGCGTGCACAACGGCGTCGACGATCAGCGAGCCTATGTAGGCGACCGCGGCGGGCAGCACGCCGGCGACGACGGTGAGCGCTGCGAGCGCGATCGACAGGCTCCTGTCCGTCGTCCAGACGAGCGCGAGCGCGCGCCGGCTGTAGGCAAAGACACCGAAGAAGCCGCGCTGTAAGGCGCCGTCGCCGGTCGCCGGCGGCGCCGCATGAAACCGCTGATTTGAAATCGCCGTATCCTTGACGCGTGGATGATGAGGCGCATTAGCCGCGCCGATTGCGATGCCGCAACCCGCGCTCAACTTCTCGCCGTCGGTCTATAATAGCCGCAGGCCAATCCCCGTATGGCGGAGTAACGGTGAAATTCAAGCCTTTACTTGAACGTTGGAAAAGAGAATCGACGCCGATGCTGACCGCGAGCGAATATGCGGTTCGCCTGCCCTTGGACGATGCGGCGAGGCTGCATGCCCTTGCGGAGCTGTTTCCGGGTTATCCGTTCGAGCGCATCGTCACCGATCTTTTGCACGCCGCGCTCGACGAGATCGCCGCGTCCATGCCCTACGAACCCGGCCCGAGGATCATCTCGCGCGACGATCACGGTGACCCGCTCTACGAGGACGCGGGCTTGACGCCGCGCTTCGTCGACGCGGCCCGTAAAATCAAGAAAGGCCTGGCGGCGGCGGCCAAGAAGTAGCGGGCTTGACGCTGGCCTCGCAACACGGCGATACTTGGGCGAGATGCAGACCTTGACATTCAGCGCCGACGCGATATTCGGTGCCAGCGTGCGCCGCTGGTGGCGCGGCCCATTTTAAGGAGTGGGACGCTGGTCGATCGCATTTAGATTAGCTCAGCAGATTCATTAGGGAACCCATCTCCGACTGAACACCGGCGATGGGTTTTTTGTTGTCCGCAAGCTTCGCGGCCCGAGGGGTTATGCAGCCAGCGTTTGACATCGCCGCCGACCTCGATACGCCGGTCTCGGCCTATTTGAAGCTCGCGCCGTTTCGGCCGCGGTTCCTGTTGGAGAGCGTCGAGGGCGGGGAGCGGCTGGCGCGCTATTCATTCGTCGGTTTCGGTGATTGCCTGGAGGTGCGCCTGGACGCCTCCGGCCTGCTGGTCGGCGACGTCCGGGCGCCAAGACCCGCTTCGCGGGAGGAGTTCCTGAACATGCTGCGCGCGGCGCTCGCGAAGGCCCCGCAGCCCTTGCCGGCGCTGCCTGGCGTGCCGCTGCTCGGCGGCTTGGTCGGCTATACGGCGTACGACGCCGTGCGCTATTTCGAGCGTCTGCCGTCGCGCAGCCTCGCCAGCACCGAGGCGCCGCATGCGCATTACCTGGCGCCGTGCTCGCTGTTGGTGTTCGATCATCTGACGCGCGGCGTCGCACTGTTGCACGACGGCAGTGAGGCGGAGCGGCAGCGGCTGCGGCGCGAGGTGATCCGGGCGCTGCGCGGCCCGGTGCCGACGGCGTTCTCGCCGGGGCGCTTCTCGCCGGCGACGGCCTCGCTGTCGCCGGACGCGCACGCGGCCGGCGTGCTGCGCGCGCAGCAATACATCGCGTCGGGCGACGTCTACCAGTTGGTGCTCGCGTCGCGGTTCGAGGGGCTGCATACGCTGTCGCCGTTCGAAGTGTACCGCGCGCTGCGCCTGCTCAATCCGTCGCCTTACATGTTCTTCTGCGAACTCGGCGACATCACCGTTGTCGGATCATCGCCCGAGGCGCTGGTGAAATTGCACGCCGGCCACGCGCAGTTGCGCCCCATCGCGGGATCCCGCCCGCGCGGCGCGGACCAGACCCTGGATGAGGCGCTGGAACGCGAATTGCTCGCCGATCCGAAGGAAAACGCGGAGCACGTGATGCTCGTCGACCTGGCGCGCAACGATCTCGGGCGAGTCGCGACCGCGGGCTCGGTCGCGGTCGATCCGTATCGCGTCATCGAACGCTACAGCCACGTCATGCACATCGTCAGCGGCGTCAACGGCACTTTGGCGCCGCGCAAGGACGCCTTCGATCTGTTCGCCGCGACGTTTCCGGCCGGCACCTTGGTCGGCGCTCCGAAGGTGCGCGCCATGCAGATCATCGACGAGTTGGAGCCGGTCGGCCGGCAGCTGTACGGAGGAACTGTCGGCTATTTCGGCAGGCAAGGCGACATGGATCAGGCGATCACGATTCGCACGCTGGTATTCCGGGGCGATCAATACAGCTACCAGGCGGGCGGCGGAATCGTCGCCGATAGCGTGCCGCAGAGCGAGTACGACGAGGTCATGGCGAAGAGCGCGGTGCTGCGCCGCGCGCTGGCGCTCGCGGCGGAGGGTTTGTGATCGTGCGCGCGCCGAAGCTCCTGTTGATCGATAACTACGATTCGTTTACCTACAATTTGGTGCAGGCTTTTCTGGTGCTGGGCGCCGAGGTCGACGTCCGCCGCAACGATGCGATCAGCGTCGAGCAGGCGATGGCGATGGATCACAGCCATCTGGTGATATCGCCGGGCCCCGGGACGCCGCACGATGCCGGCGTGTCGCTCGCGATGATCGAAGCGCTCGCCGGCCGCGTGCCGATTCTCGGAGTCTGCCTCGGCCACCAGGCGCTGGTCGAGGCGTTCGGCGGCAAGGTGGTGCGGGCGGGGCGGCTGATGCACGGCAAGGTTTCGCCGGTGGTCCACGACGGCTTGGGCGTGTTCGCCGGGTTGCCGCGGGAATTTCCCGCCGGCCGGTATCACTCGTTGATTGCCGATCCGCAGTCGATGCCCGCCGCGCTGATCGTCACCGCGCGCACCGCCCTGGGGGAGATCATGGGCGTGCGGCACAGGCAGCTCCCGATCGAGGGCGTGCAGTTCCACCCGGAGAGCGTGCTGACGCCAGAGGGTCCGGCGATCATGGCGAATTTCCTGAAAATTTGACGCGCCGATGCAGAACCTGCGGCAAACTCTGGAGCATCTGTTGGCACGCCGCGACCTGCCCGAGGCGCAGGCCGCCCTGCTGCTCGAGTCTCTGACCTTCGCGGATACCGCGCCGGCGATGGCGAGCGCCATATTGATCGCGTTGCGCGCCAAAGGCGTGACCGCTGCCGAAGTGCGGGGTTTTGCCGGCGCGATGCGCGCGCTGGCGCGCAAGCCGCCGTTGCCGATCCCGGTCGATGCGATCGATATCGTCGGCACCGGCGGCGACTCATCCGGCAGCCTGAATCTATCGACCGGCGCCGCCTTGCTGACGGCCGCCTGCGGCATGCGTGTCGTCAAGCACGGTAACCGTTCCATCTCGAGCCGCTGCGGCAGCGCGGACTTGATCGAGAAACTGGGCCTCGCCATGCCGCTCGGCGAAACCGGCGTCGCGCGCTGCCTGCAGGCGACCGGCTTCACGTTCTTGTTCGCACCCTATTTTCATCCCGCGATGAAGGCCATTGCGCCGGTACGATCGGCGTTGGGCGTGCGCACGGTGTTCAATCTGCTCGGCCCTCTGACCAACCCTGCCTCGCCGCGTTACCGGCTGGTAGGCGCCTACGACGCGCCGAGCGCCAAGCTGATGGCCGATACCCTCGCCGGCATGGATATCGAGCGCGCCTGGGTGGTGCACGGCGCCGCCGGCTGGGATGAAGCGACGCCGCTCGGCCCCTTTCTCGCCTATGAGATCGCCGGCGGCCGCGTCTTGGAACGCAACGTCGACCCGCGGGATTTCGGCGTGGCGCCGTGCGCTGCCGCCGAGCTCGCCGGCGGCGACGCGGCTGAAAATGCCGCGGCGCTGTGCGCGGTGTTCGAACGGCGCGATCGCGGCGCGCATCTTGCCGCGCTGCTGCTGCAAAGCGGCCTGGCGCTGCATATCGCCGGACGGGCCGACTCGATCGCGGGCGGCATTGCACAGGCGCGCGCCGCGGTCGAAGAGGGCCGCGCGGCGGCCTGGCTCGCCGAATTTCGTCGTATCGCGGCCGAGCTGTCGGCCGCCGGGTCGGGCGCGCCGTGAGCGGCTTCTTGGACGAAATGGCGCGCAGTAGCCGGGCGCGCGTCGCCCTGGCCAAGCGGCGCGAGCCGCAAGCCATGATAGAGCAACGGGCGGCGTCGGCGCCGCCCGCGCCGCCGTTGCGCTTGTCGGCGGCCGGCTTCGATGTCATCGCGGAGATCAAGTTGCGCTCCCCGGCCGCGGGCCGCTTGCTGCTCGCCGGCGACGACTGGCTGGGCCGTGCCTGCGCCTACGGGCGCGCCGGCGCCGCCGCCGTATCGGTGCTCACGGAGCCGTCGCAATTCGATGGCTCTCCCCTGCACCTGGAGCGCGCCGCCGCCGCATTGGCGCCGCTCGGGGTGCCGGCGATGTGCAAGGATTTCCTCGTCGACCCCTATCAGTTGTCGCAGGCGCGCGCACTCGGTGCGGGCGGGGCGCTGATCATTCTGCGGATGTTGTCGCGGGCACAAGCCTCGGAAATGCTCGACGCCGCCTGCCGGCATGGATTGTTCGTCATGCTCGAGGCCTTCGACGCGGCGGAACTGGCGCAGGCCGGCGAGCTTGCCGCGCAATACCACGACAGGGCGCACGGCGTTTTGATCGGCCTCAACTGCCGCGACTTGCAGACGCTAAAGGTCGTGCCGCAGCGCTTTTTTGATCTCGCCGGCAGTCTGCCGCCGTCCTCGCCGGTGGTCGCAGAGAGCGGCGTCGCCGCGCCCGAAGAGGCGGCGGCGCTGCGTAAACTCGGCTATCGTCTGGCGCTGGTCGGCTCGGCGCTGATGGCGAGCGAGGATCCTTGCCGGCTGATCGCGAATATATTGCGCGCGGCACGGACGTGAAAAATTCAAAACGGATAGACTTGGCGCCATGTGGATAAAAATCTGCGGTATGACCAGCGCCGACGCGATCGCCGCGGCGGCGGCGGCGAACGTCGATGCGATCGGCTTCGTATTCGCACCGAGTCCGCGCCAGGTCACCCCGGGTCAGGCGGCACAGCTCGCCGCGCTGGCGCCCCCGGGGATCTTACGCATCGCCGTCGCCCAGCATCCGCTGCAAATGAAGGTTGACGAGATCTGTCGAATTCTGCGGCCCGATTACTTTCAGACCGACGTCGAGGATTTGCGCGAACTGCGGATTCCCGCGCCCGTCAAATTGCTGCCGGTCGTGCGCTTTGGCCGCAAGACTCCCCACCCGCTGCCGCACCGCATGCTGTTCGAGGGGCCGAGCAGCGGCATCGGCGAAGTTGCCGATTGGGGGCGGGCCGCGGAACTCGCCCGGCAGACCGAGGTGATCCTCGCCGGCGGTTTGTCGGCGCAAAACGTCGCCGAGGCGATTCAGGCGGTCAGGCCGTTCGGCGTCGACGTCAGCAGCGGTGTCGAGGAGGTCCCGGGGGTCAAGGACCCGCAGAAGATCAACGAGTTCGTCCGCGCGGTGCGCGAGGCCGCCGCGCGTCTGGAGCAAGAATCATGAGCACACGGCCGCGCGGCCTGCCGCCGGAGTTCTCGAGGGTTCCGGATGAGAGCGGCCGCTATGGGCGGTTCGGCGGCCGCTATGTTCCGGAAACGCTGGTCGCGGCGCTCGACCGCCTGCAGGGCGGCGTCGACCGGTATTTATCCAGCGCGGATTTTCAAGCCGAATTCAACTTCGAGTTGAAAACGTGGGTCGGCCGGCCGACCGCGCTTTCCCATGCCGGCACCTTGAGCAGGCGCTGGGGCGCGGACGTGTGGCTGAAGCGCGAGGATCTGGCGCACACCGGCGCCCACAAGATCAACAATGCCGTCGGCCAAATCCTGCTCGCGAAGCGCCTGGGCGCGAAGCGCATCATCGCTGAGACCGGCGCCGGACAGCACGGCGTCGCGAGCGCCGCCGCCGCCGCGCGCCTCGGCATGCCGTGCGTCGTCTATATGGGCGCGGTCGATGTCGAGCGGCAAGCGCCAAACGTCGGGCGCATGAAGCTGTTGGGGGCGACCGTCGTGCCGGTGACGAGCGGCGACGCGACCCTGCGCGCGGCCATCGACGAGGCGTTGCGCGATTGGGTTTCGGATCCGCAGAATACGTATTATTGCCTGGGCTCGGCGGTCGGGCCGCACCCGTATCCGTACCTGGTGCGCGAATTGCAGTCGGTGATCGGCCGCGAAGCGCGGGCGCAGATGTTGGAACTTGCCGGCGCCTTACCGGATGCCGCGGTCGCCTGCGTCGGCGGCGGCTCCAACGCGATCGGTCTTTTCCATCCGTTCCTCGCCGATGCCGGCGTGTATTTGCTCGGCGTCGAGGCGGGCGGCCGCGGCCCCGGCCTCGGCGACAACGCCGCCTCATTGACCTCAGGTACGCCCGGCGTGCTGCAGGGCAGCTTTACCCTGATCCTGCAGGACGCCAACGGCCAAGTGCAAGAGACGCATTCCGTGTCGGCGGGGCTCGATTATTCGGGCGTCGGTCCCGAACATGCGTACTTGATGACGAGCGGCCGCGTCGTCTACGAAGCGGCGACCGACGAGGAGGCGCTCGACGCCTTGACCGAGTGCGCCAAGTGCGAGGGCATACTGCCGGCGATCGAAACGGCGCACGCGTTTGCCGGCGCGCGCCGCTACGCCGCCTCGCACCGCGGCGCGCGCCTGCTGATCGGCTGCTCCGGCCGCGGCGACAAGGACATGCCGATACTGCAGCGTACCGTGCTCAAGGAAGCGATCTAGGCGTGGCGCTCAGCGAGACGATTTCCACGGCGATTCGCGCGGCCACGCGGCGCGGGGGGCCGGCATTGATCGGGTTCTTGACGGCCGGTTTTCCGACGCGCGCAGCTTTTGGCGAAAATCTGGCCGCCGTCGCCGGCGCCTGCGACGTCGTCGAGATCGGCGTACCGTTCACCGACCCGATGGCCGACGGCGCGACGATACAGCGGGCGAGCTTCGCGGCGCTCGCCGACGGCGTGACCTTGCCGTGGATCCTCGAATTGCTGAGCTGCGCCGAACGGCGCCGCGGTGCGCCGATCATCCTGATGAGCTATTTGAATCCCCTGCTCGCCTATGGACTGGAGCGATTGCCGCGGGACGCGGCGGCTGCCGGCGTGGCGGGATTCATCGTCCCGGACCTGCCCTTCGAAGAGAGCGGCGAGCTCGCGGCGGCTCTCGATCTTCAGGGTCTTGCGTTGGTGCAGATGGTGACGCCGGTGACACCCGCGGATCGCCTCGCGAAGTTGTGCGCGGCGGCCCAGGGCTTCGTCTATGCGGTGACGATGACCGGAACGACCGGCAAGTCGGCGGCGATTCCCGAGGAGATGCTCGACTACATGGACCGCGTCAAAAGGGTCGCGTCGATCCCGGTCTGCGCCGGCTTCGGCATTCGCTCGCGCGAACAGGTGGCTATCCTGGGCGAGCACGTCGACGGCGTCGTCATCGGCTCGGCGCTGGTCGAGACCCTGGAGCGTGGCGAAGATCCGCGGGCGTTTCTCGCTTCCCTGCGGTGATCTTTCAGGTCGGATCCCCAAGAAAGTGGAGCGCGGCGCCATGAAGCGCGTATTTCGCGCAGCAACGCTCCTGCAAGTCGCGCACGCGCGAAATTTGCTGATCGCCGCCGGAATCGAATGCGAGATCCGCAATCAATTCCTCGCCGGCGCGGTCGGTGAATTGCCGGCGCTGGAAACCTGGCCGCAGCTGTATGTGGACGAGGCGGACGAATACCGCGCGCTGCGCGCTCTGGCGCAGGCGGCCCAAGCCACGACCGGTCCGCCGTGGACTTGCGAAGGATGCGGCGAGGAGCTGGAGCCGCAGTTCTCGAGTTGTTGGCGCTGCGGCGCCCTGCGCGACGCGCCGCGATGAGCGCGGCGGCGCACTTCAGCGCCGCGGCCGCGCCCACCGCCAGCGCGCGAATATCGCCAGAGCCGCGCCCATCTGCAGCCAACCGAGCCATGGATGGCGGCCGCGCAAGGCCAACCAAAGCAGGCCGCCGAGCCACAACACGCCGGCGGCAATCGCCGCGTCGCGCCGCACATGGGCGCCCTGCATCGCGGCGCGCAACTCCGCGATCTCCGCGCTTTGCACGGCCAAGCGAAATTCGCCGTCGGCCGCGGCGCGTACGCTCGACTTGAGGATCTTCGGCACTTGCTTCAAGGTTTCCACCGCGTCCGGAAGCTGCGCGCGGATGCCGCGCAGCAGCGAGCGCGGACTGACGCGGTCGTGCATCCAGGCGCGCAAAATCGGCTGCGCGGTCTTCCATAGATCGAGTTCCGGATACAGCTGCCGCCCCAGGCCTTCGATGTTCAACAAAGTCTTTTCCAGCAGGATCAACTGCGGCTGGACCTGCATGTCGAAGCGGCGCGCGGTCTCGAAGAGGCGCAGCAGCACCTGCGCGAACGAAATGTCCTTCAGCGGCTTGTTGAAGATCGGCTCGCAAACCGTGCGCACCGCGGATTCCAGCTCGCCGACCCGAGTGCCGCTCGGCACCCAGCCGGACTCGACGTGCAGCGCGGCGACGCGCGCGTAATCGCGCTCGAAAAATGCCAGGAAGTTCTCCGCGAGATAATGCTGATCGCGCGCTTCCAGTGTGCCGACGATGCCGAAATCGACGGCGGCGTAGCGTGGATTCTGCGGATCCTCGACCTGCACGAAGATGTTGCCGGGGTGCATGTCGGCATGGAAGAAATTGTGCCGAAACACCTGCGTGAAGAAGATCTCGACGCCGTTTTCGGCGAGCTTTTGAATATTCGTGCCGCGCGCTTTCAACTCGTCGACGCGACTGACGATGATTCCGTGGATGCGCTCCATCACCATGATGTTGGCGCGGCAATAATCCCAGTAGACCTCCGGCACGTACAACAGGCGTGAACCTTGGAAATTGCGCCTCAACTGCGATGCGTTGGCGGCTTCGCGCATCAAATCGAGCTCGTCGAGGATCGTTTTTCGATACTCTGCGACCACCTCGAGCGGCCGCAAGCGCTTCGCGTCCTCCCAGTACTCGTCGGCCAGCGCCGCGAGGGTCTGCAGAACCTCGATATCCCGTTCGATCGTCTCGCGCATGCCGGGACGCAATATCTTGACGACCACATCGCGGCCGCCCGTCAGGGTCGCCGCATGCACTTGCGCGATCGAGGCGGCCGCGAGCGGTGTGCGCTCGAAGCCCGCGAAAATCTCGGCGAGCGGCCGGCCGAACGTCGACTCGATGATGGCGACGGCGATCTCGCTGTCGAACGGTGGCACCCGGTCCTGCAGGCGCGCGAGTTCATCGGCGATGTCCGCCGGCAGCAGATCGCGGCGGGTGGACAGCGCCTGGCCGAATTTGACGAATATGGGGCCGAGTTCCTCGAGCGCCAGGCGCAAGCGCTCGCCGCGCGTGGTGCCGCCGCTGCGTTGAAACCACGTCCAAGGGGAGAGGTAGAACAGAAAGCGGAACGGCCGATACAGGTGCGTCGCGCGCACGAAATCACCCAGGCCGTGGCGCACCAGCGCGCGCTGAATCTGCAACAGCCTGCCGACGACCCGTAGGCGCATTACGGCGCGTCCGGCTTGCGCCCTTGCCGCCCGCGCCGCTCGAGCCGCTTGACCCGGGCCTCGACGCGGTCCGCGGACTCACGCACCCCGTCGACGCCGCGCAGGAATTCCTCGACCTCGCTTTTGGCCGGTAGATCGCGGCTTTCTTCCTGCAGATATTCGGCGATGTTCTCGCCGAACGTGCGCCGCGTGCGCCGCAGCCAGGAGATCGTCAACCGGCCGATATTGCCGAGGCGCCTCGCCGGCAAATCGCCGATCAGCCGGGCCGCTTCCTCTTCCGGATCGGGGCGCGCGAGCTGCAACAATTCGCGGTAGCCGGCCGCGACTTGCGCATCGCCCCGGATCTGCAGCCCACCACTGCCGAGCGGCCGATCCGCATCCGCGGTCAGCAGCCGCAGCAGCGCGCCCGGGGGCCCGGCGATCACCGCGTCGGCTTCCCCGTTTTCGGGCGCGGCGAACGTCAATCGGCCGCCGCGGCAGGTCGCGCGCAGCGGCGACAGACCGTGAAGTTCGACTTGCAGCGACTTGCCTTGCAGCCGGCGCGCAAGCAGCGCCGCGCGCGATTGCGTGCCGATATTGCGATTCAGCACTACTTCGACGGCGGCGAGCCACGCGGGTGTCGCCGGCATGTCAGATCTTGTAGCCGCGGTGCAGCGCGACGATGCCGCCCGTCAAATTGTGGTAGCGCGCCTGGGCGAAGCCGGCGCTGCGCAGCATCCCGAGCAATGTCTCCTGATCGGGATGCATGCGGATCGATTCGGCGAGGTAGCGGTAGCTGGCCGCGTCGTGTGCGACCAGCGCGCCCATCAACGGCAATACCCGGAAGGAATAAAGATCATACAGGGGCCCGATGCCGGGCACGGTGGGCTTCGAGAATTCCAGCACCAGCAGCTGGCCGCCGGGCTTCAAGACCCGGTACATCGACGCCAGCGCCGCCGCCTTGTCGGTGACGTTGCGCAGTCCGAAGCCGATCGTCACGCAATCGAAAGCGTCGTCGGCGAACGGCAGGCGCTCGGCATCGGCGACGACGCAATCGACATTGCCCGCGAGGCCGCGGTCGAGCAAGCGGTCGCGGCCGCGTTCCAGCATCGCCGCATTGACGTCGGTAAGCACGACATGGCCGCGTTTGCCGGTCTGGCGCAGCAGCCCGATTGCAAGGTCCCCCGTGCCGCCGGCGACATCGAGAGCGCATTGCCCCGGCCGCAAGCCGGCGACCGTCAACGCGAATTGCTTCCAAAGCCGATGCACGCCGAACGACATCAAATCGTTCATCAGGTCGTATTTGCCGGCCACGCTCGAGAATACCGAGCGGACGCGGCGCGCCTTCTCGCTACGGTCGACTTTTTCGAAGCCGAAATCGACGCTGCGGTTGGGGTCATTCATGGCGCTCACCGGTGCTGGACCGCGCCATTGTAGCCGTTTCTCGCGCGCCGATTAGCCCAAGCGCCGATATCCGGCCGCGGCGCAGCGTTCGAGATAGCGCGCCCAGTTCTTTTCGCGGTCGCGTCCCAATTCGCGCAAGAATCGCCAGGTATACAGTCCCGTGTCGTGGCCGTCGTCGAACAACAGGCGGACGGCGTAATGGCCGATGGGCTCCGCGCCGCGGATTCCGACCGCTTCCTTGCCGGTCACCAGAAGCCCCTCGCCGCCGCCGTGTCCCTTGACCTCCGCGGACGGCGAGAATACCCGCAGGTATTCGAACGGCAATTCGAAGCGCGCCGAGTCGTCGAAGCGCACTTCCAGCACGCGCGACTGCGTGCGAATCTTGATTTCGACGGGCTGCGCTGCGGGCGGCGGGGGTATGGCCATCGTCGGGCTGCGCCGCGGGTTCAGAGGATGTAGCGCGATAAATCCTGATCGCGCGCCAGTTCGCCGAGATGACTCTCGACGTAGTCCCGGTCGACGAGAACGCGCATGCCGCCGCGATCGGCTGCCTCGAAGGAGACGGTCTCGAGCATGCGCTCCATGACGGTGTGCAGGCGGCGCGCACCGATGTTCTCGGTGCGCTCGTTGACTTCGAAGGCGACCTCGGCGAGGCGCCGCACCCCGCAAGGAGCGAACTCGAGGACCACGCCCTCGGTGGCGAGCAGCGCGGCGTATTGGCGGCACAGCGAGGCGTCGGGCTCGGTCAGAATGCGCACGAAATCGTCCACCAGCAAGGGGTCGAGTTCGACGCGAATGGGCAAGCGCCCCTGCAGTTCGGGAATCAGATCGGACGGCTTGGACATGTGAAACGCGCCGCAGGCGATGAACAGCACGTGATCGGTCTTGACCGTGCCGTACTTCGTGTTCACCGTGCAGCCTTCGACCAGCGGCAGCAGGTCGCGCTGCACGCCTTCCCGCGACACGTCGGCTCCGGAGGTTTCCTGGCGGCGCGCGATCTTGTCGATTTCGTCGATGAAGACGATGCCGTTCTGCTCGGCATTTTCCACGGCGCGCACTTTGAGCTCGTCCTCGTTGATCATCTTTGCCGCTTCCTCCTCGACCAGCAGACGCAGCGCCTCGTCGACCTTGAGCTTGCGCTGCCGCGTACGCCCGCCGCTCAAGTTCTGGAACATGCCCTGCAACTGCTGGGTCATCTCCTCCATGCCGGGCGGTGCCATGATCTCGACGCCCACCGGCGTCGCGCGCAGCTCGATCTCGATTTCGCGCTCATCCAGCGAGTGTTCGCGCAGCATTTTGCGCAATCGTTGGCGGGTATCGTTGTCCCGCTGCGCGCCCGTGGCGCGGTCGGTGCGGTCGGTGCGGTCGG
>Ga0307374_10000089_pt1 | contig 153177 bp, 162 predicted proteins | sample OX3MG_FD_202532 | JGI IMG/M metagenome (GOLD analysis project Ga0307374, IMG submission 202532) | Soil microbial communities from Risofladan, Vaasa, Finland - OX-3 | ecosystem: Environmental > Terrestrial > Soil > Coastal area > Acid sulfate soil | place: Finland: Risofladan, Vaasa...
AACCTGTTCAGCCGCCGGCTGGGAGACGGCGGCCATTGCCCCAACTGCGACGAGCCAGTGCTCGTCCAGGAGCTATTCAGCCCCATCCATCAAGCACCGTCACACACAGAGAACTTGACAGGCCCGAGCGTTGTGCGCGACCTTGCCGGGACACTGCCACGGCCCGTCGCGACCGGAGACGTCCGACACCGTCAGGGAGAACGCGTTGCCTTGGCCGAGGAGCCAGTCCGGTGGGATGTAGGGCGTGGTCACCCGGCCTCTTCCTCCTCGGTCACGCCCGCGTCCTCCGCGCTGGAGGTCACCCGCTCCAGCGCGGTCGCGACGCTGCCACGGTCGCGCCGGGTCAGGCCGGCGTCCGTCAGCAACGCATCATGCTCTGGACTACCGACAGGCGGCAGCGCAGTCCGGACCTGCGCCGGGCAGGCGGACTGGAAGGCGCACCAGTCGCACAGCGGCCCGGTCCGCGCCGTCATCCGTCCGGCCGCGACCGAGGCCAGCACCTCGCGCCAGATCGTCGCCAGCGTCCGGGCGTGGCCGATCGCGACCTCACGCAGCACCGGCCGAGCCAGCCGTTCCCGACCGATCAGGTACAGCAACTCGATCCGGTCCGGCAGCACCCGATCCGGGTCACTCGCCGCCAACGCGGCGGCGTAGGTCCACAGCCCGAAGAACGCCTTGGCTGTGTACGCGCTCTTCGGCACCCGGCCGGACTTGTAGTCCGCGACGACGTAGGCACCGGAGGCGTCGTAGATACGGTCGATCCGACCGCGGATCGGCGCCCCGTACAGCTCCGCCCGCACCCACACCTCCAGCCCCTCCGGCCCAACGGTGATCAGCGCCGGTGTCTCCAAAGCGAACAGACCATCCAGCGCATCTTCACCAGCACGGATGACCTGATCACGCAGGGAGGGAACATTCGCGACCAAACCGGCCACGTTCTCGCGGCCCGCCTCCTCGGTGTACGAGACAACGAGCAGCTCGCTGGCCATCGCTCGCGTGCGGGCCGTAGGCTCCTGGCCGTAGAGCAGTTCGATCGCCCGATGCGCCGTGTTACCGATGAGCTGCGGAACCGTGGCGCTCTCCTGGAAGCCCAGCAGGTAGGTCAGCGAGTACTTGAGCTCGCACTGCTGCCATGTTGTGGCACTGGTGGGAGACAGACCCGTGGGTACCGTCAGCCCACCAGGCACGTTAATGGGGAGAGCTCGCTTCGTCGGCACGTAACCTCCGTGACAATCTTCGCCGATGAGGTCTGGGGCATCCGCGCCGTCCGAGCCATGGCAGGTGGGGAAGGATCTGGCATCACCAGAACCGCCAGCAATTCGTTCACAAACTGCAGCGCGCTATCGTTGACAGATCGCAGTCCTACATGAGCGCTGTGCCCACTCGCAACTCGAATTGTTCAGGCGTCATAGTCGCCGCAGCCACTAGTGGTGACCACCACCGAGACGCCTCGCGCGAGTAGGGGCTGCCCCTTTTTGAGATCAGCTCACTCGCTCTGGTGGCTGCGATCCCCGTCTTCGCACGCGACAACATGACAAGTAGCACGCGCTGCTCTTCGTGGAACTCCTCAGGTGCGGCGCAGCGAAAGTCGAGGACGTGTCCCTCTTCGAGGCCCGGGACGAAGACCCAGTCGAACTGCTGACCCTTGCCGGTGTGGGCATTCAGCAGGTGCACGCCGGGCGTCACGGCTTGGTCCGAATCAACACGCGAATACCGACGAACCGCTGACCGGACCGTCTCGTTCCCATGCCTCGTCGTTTCGATCTCGGTGACGGCTTCTTCGACATCGCTTCGGCCGTCAACGTCGTTGGCATCCAGATCGGCAAGTGCCTTGGCCCGCAGTTCGGCGAAACTCGCGGAGCGCGGCAGCGCATTCGCGGCTCGTTCGAGAAGATCGATGACGTCTGCATCGTCGACGGCCAGATCCCAGTGTCGGCATGGTAGGTCGGGGCGGTCAGCAAAGGCCGCGTCGATGGGCTTCCTTCGGTAACCCGACCGCGCGATGACTCCGATCGCCGCGTCTGGATGGTGGGCATGGATGTCCGCGCATCGAGCCGCGATCCAAGCGGCTTCGGCGGCCCCAGTGGTGAAAGCGACCGCCGTCGATGCTCCCCCGTGCGGCCACTTGCCGGGCAGACCGGATTCGAGCGCGGCCGCGCCGAGCGGCACGCCGATGCTGTTGAGCATCGCGAGGACCGCTGGCGAGGAACGGTACGACTTGGTCAACCTGTACGGGTCGCCGCACAGGCTTATGAGCTGGGACTGGACCACTTCCGGTTCAGCACCGGCCCAGCCGTAGATGCCTTGAAGGGGATCACCGACGAAGGTGCGGCTCGCAAGGCAGCTGCGAAGCGCAATGTCGAGCTGCTGGGGTGAAAGGTCCTGGAACTCATCGATGAGAATCGCGCCGTAGTGCTGCTGATACAGCCGTGCTACGGGCTCGATCCGAAGCAGCCGCTGCGCGTATCGGAGGAGGTCATCGTAGTGGAGCTGAGTGGTTTGTGCACGGGCTCTTTCGATCATGACGGCTAGAACGCTGCCGCTGGTGACGAGGACGGCGGCCACCTCGTCGTCATCACGCGGTTGTCGCTTCGCGGCCGAGAGCGCGTCCTTGGCCGCCGCGATCTGACCCGCGTTGGTCGAGGCGGCCCGGAGTGCGCGCTCCAGCAGTTGCTTCGTCGGTAGGACGATATCCGGACCCAACCCAACCGTGCGGCAATGCGCGGCAATGATCTCTGTGGCATGGCCGTGGAAGTTTCGGACCCGCACGTAGCGGCGGTACCGCTGCGCTCCAAGATGGGCGCGCATTCGCTCCGCCAGGTTGTCACGGGCGCGGTTAGAGAAGGTCAGTGCGAGGATGCGCTGATTCGCGAGCAGGTGCGGGATCAGCGCCTCGGCCCGCATCGCGAGCAGCTCGGTCTTGCCGCAGCCGGGCGGCGCGATTACCAAAACGTGGGCTGCTTCACTAGTCGCCGCAGCCAGCTGGACCTCGTCTTGAATCATGTTGTCGCTAGATGCTGCAGCCTGGTCAGCAACCCCACGACATTGGGGAGGGCCCCGATCGTGGTATTCGTCAGGGCTGGGGCTAGCGCCGTCGCCGCAACGACCTTCCGCCGGCCGCCGCAGAACTTGGCAACGTCGACCGACTGCAAGGTAGCGACCGATGTCGCGTTGCAGGCCTGCAGAATTCCGGATTCGTTGCACACCCCGGCCGCAATCAGCGCCTGAGCGACGATCGGACCGGTCAGGCCATGGCAATACTCGGCTTCAAGGTCGGGGTCGCAAACCCAGAGGTTGGTCCCGATTGCGCCCGGGCCGAGCGCCGCCGTCCACGGTCCCTTCTCGGCGCTATCGACAAGGCCGAGCACCTGCACACCGAAGCCGTCGGGGCCGATCAGCTTGTGGACGTGACCAAACTTGTCAGCCCCGTCCAGCTCGATCACGACCGCACCACACCGATCGAGGCTGATCCCAAGCGCGGCCGCCGCCGCGTCCACCACGACACGGTCCGAGATCCCCTCAACGATGATGGCAAACCGAGCCGTCAGCGCCTCCAGCAACCTGGGCGACCACCAGTTGGCGTGCAGCTTGTCGACCACGCTGAGTTTGGTGTCACTGATCTGGTGACAGACGCCGTCAGGGCTCACCGCGACGACCTGAGACGGTTCGAACCGGTGCACAATGTATGGCGAGTGGGTCACGAGGAGCCTCTGGTTCGCCGAGTGCGCGAACAGATCGGCCACCGTACGCTGGCTCGACGGATGCAGATGAATCTCGGGCTCGTCCACGGCAATGATGTTGGCGGCACCCTCGGCGAGGTAATAGAGCGTCATCGCCATCAGCTGGCGGAGCCCATCGGACTGGTCCGCTAGCGGGACGTGCGTGCCGCCGCGGTTGAAGAACATCGAGACGCTTTCCAGGACGTCGGTAGTCGGGTCGGCAGTGGTGCGTACCGCCAGATCGCCCTCCCCTATCGCCTGGGGCATGGAACGCGAAAGGTGGTCGGCCACGGCCTTACGCAACTCGGCGAGTCGCTCGCTGTCGCCGAGCTTCTCGTTAAAGCTTTCGAGTAGACCCGTCAACGCGCCCTGCTCGGTCCCGAGGTCGATTGCCCGCAGTAGCGCATGGAGCGCGCTGTTCGGTCCTTCCAATGCGCTGGCCGAGGTACTGCGGGTGGCCGGCATGAACCGCCAGCCGAAGGCCAGCTGTTGCTCACGGGTGGGGCTGCGATCGTGGCCGCCAACCGGGAACCAGCGACGAATCGCGACTGCTTCGGCGTCCGTCGCTTCCTGCGCGACCGTCAACATGATCGGAAGTGTCTCGGACATGTCATTGGGGTCGATATCGATCTCGTTCGGAAACAAGGTGCGCTCGGCATCGGTCAGCGAGTCCATGATCACCTCACATGTCAGTTCCAGTTCGGGATCGCGGAGATCGGCCAGTGTTAGCTGCTGGTACAGCTGACCGGTCGTGACGCCGAGTGTCAGGTTAAGCATCCGAAGTATCGACGACTTGCCTACATCGTTGGCACCGACGATGACGGCGTGGGTGCGAATGTCTAGCGCCAGGTCCGCGATGCGGGAGTGGTTGGCGATGCGAAGCCGACTAATGCGCACGGTCTACCTTCGAGATGCCAGCCCAGCCCACACTCGTCGAACTGTCACTCGTCCTCATCCGCTCGCTCTCATCCGATGTGTCAACGCCGTCTTCGACAGCCAGTTTGCGGTGGTCGTACCGATGGCGCCCCTCGAAGTGAGTCTCGACCGGGGTATGCCGGCCCCAGGCGACCAGCGCCTCCGCCATCGTCGAGCGGCGCCGTGGAACAAGTGCGCCGTCCACACGCTCCCGAGTTCTCGCCATGAGCACCATCCTGCTCCGCCACAGCTCTCACGCCGTGGAAGACAGGGCTCGACCCTTACACAAGCTTCCTGACTGACCCGAGCCATTCACGTAACAGACGGGCGTTGAAGCCCCTCCGGCGCATGTGCGGCCGTGTCACAAGCGGATCGTCCTGCGGGACGCCGGCGGGCTGGCGTTGCGCCGGCAGCGAGGCATGTTGCGATCCCAGCCGTGTAGCCGCGACCATGTGCGGATGCCGGTAGATCTGCCTGTCGACGCCGAAGGGGTCACCCTTGTGGTCCGTGCGTGGCCAGCCAACGAGCCGTCTGAGTACCCGCCGGTGGTACTGCTGCCCGCCACCGGGGAGACGGCCGAGGATTGGGCGGTGGTGGCGTCGGCGCTGTGCTCGTCGCGGACCGTGTACGCGGTCAACCTGCGAGGACACGGCCCCAGCGACTGGCCCGGGACCTATTCGATCGGGCTGATGGCAGCGGACGTGACTAGCGTCTTGGACGGCGTGCTCGGTCAGGCGCCCGTCGATCTGGTCGGCCACTCCTTGGGAGGGCTCGTGGCCTGCCAGGTGGCTGCTGCCCGGCCTGAGCTGGTGCGCCGGCTTGTGCTCGAAGACGTCGGCCTGCTCCACCCCCGCCGAGCCGACCCTCCGCCCAGGCCCGAGGGCGTCTTACCGTTCGACTGGCGGGTGGTGGAGCAGGTACGCCCAGAGATCGACAACTTCGATCCTGGCTGGGCCGGGGTCGTCGCGGCGATCACGGCTCGGACCCTCGTTGTGGCCGGCGGCCCTCGCAGCCCTGTCCCGCAGGAGCGGATCGATGACCTCGTCCGGCTCCTCCCCGCCGGTCGGACGGTGATCGTCGACGCAGGTCACCTCGTGCACGCGACGGAGCCCGACGCGTTCATCCGCGAGCTGGTCAGCTTCCTGGACGCCTGACCCAACGACAGGGAAAGTAGAGACCCGGCAACGACACGCCGAGCCCGTCCCTTGATCCGCTGGGCGATCCCCCAGCGACACGCACATAGGTTCGATCGTCAGAGCCCGACCCTCGTCCCGCAGCGGGATGGGCGAATTCTGGTGGTCGTCGCAACAATGGACCGAGGTTGGGTTGGCGGGCCGGGCGCCCGACCAACCCGTCGCTTTGATCCCGTTCCAGCGGCGCCGGGAAGAGCTCCATCACCTGGGGATCCGCATTCATCGCCGTGAAGGGCTCACGGTCGGTGGGCCGCCAGTGGCGTAGCAGGAGCCGATCCGTGCGTAGCTCATCCCGGCTCACGCTCGCCGCCGGCCTTCTCGAATCGGGCAGGGAGCCATCGGTTCTGCGAGCAAGGCTATGGGTGAGAGCGCAGCCCCCCCGGCAAGGGTCCCGCCGAGCTGCCTCCTCCTCAGCTTCCACCAGCGCGTCGAAGTCCTCGCCGACCTCCAGCGAACCCAAGGGGCCGTGCTAACGCTCAGGAACGCCTCGGTCAGGGGACCCGCGAGGTCGACATGACAGGATGACGGTTCAGGGCCGGCCGTTCATCTCGTCACCGCGAGATGCACCCGCCCTTGGTCTTGAGCGTGCCCCTCTCATCACGCCGGGGCGGTGGTGCCGTCTCGTTGGACGTCCGTGTCGGGACGCCTCCCGGATTGCGGGGACGGTGGCGGCCCAGCCGAGGGCCTCTGCTTCGGCGGCGTGGACGAGCTGCTCTCGCACGGCTGAGGCGGCGCGCTTTGCGGTTGCCCGGAGCGACGCTCCGGTCAGGCCGAGGGTCCCGGCGACGGTGACAAGCGATGTCCAGACCTTCGCGGTCCCGTGCGCTTGCGTGAGCGAGAGGTAGATCAGCCCACCGGCCGCTCCTGCGAGGATCAGCAGAGCGAGCCAGAAGCGGCGCGCGAGGTGTCGCGCGGCCCGGCTGAGGGTGTCCGCGCTGCTGTCGGCTGCGGCGAGCCAGGCGTCCACGGTGAGCAGGCTCCGGCAGTCGGCGGTTCCGGTCAGCAGCGCGCGCCAGACTTGGCTCTGGGCTGTCAGCGACGGACGGTACGTTTCGGCCGCGCTCTCGCGTCCGACGGCTTTGCTGTTCGCGGCCGTCCACGTGACCCAGTGCTGAAGGGATCGGGAGATGGATCGTGCGCTGTCGGTGGGGAGCGCCGGGCTCAGGTTGGCCAGGTTGGCTTGCAGGACGGCGACCCGCGCGGGCTTGAAACTGACCGCGAGGTCATTCGCGGTGGGTCCGGTGACTCTGCAGCTGTCGGCGAGTTCGCGGCCCGTTGTGTAGGCCGTGACGAGCTGCTCGCTGCGGACGCTCAGATCGGTCAGCACCTGAGTGTTCAGCGCGTCGAGAGCTTCGCGCAACTTGCCCGTCCGCTCCTCGATGGTCCCGGCCGCCGCCCAAGCCTCGCGTGCAGTTTCGATGGTCAGCGGTGCGCCCGCGCCGGCGGTCACGTTTGTCGTCACAAGCTCGTCGATGACTCGGAGGGCAACCTCGAGCTGCTGGTCTCGGCCCAGTTCGCTCACGGTCGGGAGCCCGTGTGCAGCGCTTGTCTTGCGGTCGGGGAGGTCATGGTAAGCCCGCGACACGAGCCAGCCCAGCCGAACGAGGTCCGGGACCGCGGAGGAACGGCCCGTGGCAGCCCCGTCGCCTGACTCCGGGACGTCGCCGTGCGTGCCGCCACTCGGCGCGACCGCCGCCGGTTCCGATTTCGGCTCGCTCTCCCGCGTGGGACGACGACGCGGCGCGCTGGGCGCGCCGCCACGGGCGCTTGTCGTTGCCATCGTATCTCCACGGGGATCTCGGGCGCCTCTCTTGCCCGCCAGCATCCCGCTCCCGGCGTGAGGCCGTCTAGCAAGTTGAGGCGGCTCGCTGCCCGCTTCGGTGTGCCGGTCAGGCCCGCCCCGGGCCGAAGGTTCAGGTCGCCCAAACCGGACCTAGCGACACCCGCGAAAGCGACCAGCACTCCCGCTGGCCAAGCAAGCGGGGGTCAAGCCAGCTCGACGCGGGAACGCACGCGGACGAATCTGCGGAGGACTGGTCCGGCTCCCCCCGTACAACCAATCGGTACTGGGACAGCTGTTTGCGCAGGTCAGCGCATGATCAACTGGGTCGAGAGAGGCGGGGAGACCCGCTGCAGGGGCGTCTGTGATTCGTACCTGCAACGGTCCGCGTTGCGCAGTGCGCATATGACGTTCGCCGTAGGGCTCGCTTGCGTAGCGCTACGGCGACCAAACGCACCCAGGACGCGAGCCGGGTCGCTGGACTTGGACGCAGAACTCTGGGGCCACATATCTGGGTCAGAAAGCGTCTATCTCCTTGCGTATGCCGAGCAGCAGCAGGATCCGGTCACGGCTCCATTGTGACCAAGGATCGCGGGGGCCGTTGCCGGACCTGGACCCGTCGCGCAGCCTGGTCGGATCGACACCTGGGAAGGCTTCAACCGGCGTGACGGTCATGAGGGCGTTCATTGCCTTGAGCCCTGCGATGAGTGCCTGATCGATGAAGACCAGTGGGTCGATCGTGGTCGTTCCAGGGATCGGCGTGTGAACGCCCCAGGCCTCTTTGCCGCCGAGACGGTCGATCGCCTCGCTGAACGCTCCGGCGGCATAGCTATCTCGAGGAGTACGGACCGTGGCCCGTGTTGGACCGTGGATGGAGCTGGCCATCCCAAACGTCGGCAGCCCACTGTCATGGATCGAGTTACGTAGAAGCGAGATGATCTCGAGAGCATCTCGATGCGGCGAGCCGGGGGCCATTACTGCTGCCAACGACGAGTGAGAACTCGCTAAGGCGTCTAGCCACTTTTTCGTTCGCCAACTCGGGCTCGTGCGTTGGACATGTACGCCGAGCCCCTGGGCGGTTACTTGGGCGAGAGCGTCGAGGGCGCCGCTCATCTGGAGCAAGAACATGTCTAAGTAGAAGGGAATTAGGTCAGCAGCGACCACCGAGAGAACCTGGTCCCGAGAGCGAACCGTCCAGTCGACCCGTTCGAGACAGGTCTGGCCCAGCGCTCGCAGAGTTGCTGGCAACGCGTCGGCAGCCAATACGTTCTCACCTGCTCCGGTGCTGTTCTGGCAGGCGGAGAACCAACGATCGGCGGCTGGGAGGACGATACGAGAGGCGACAATGTAAAACCAGAAGCGGCCCTGGACGTAGGCGCGATCGTCACCAAGAACGTAGATTCCTCGTGATCGCAGAAACAGCGATAGGTGGGCGACCGCCTCGGTCGAGGATCGGATGTTGATCCGACCGCCTATTCCGACGGGTTCGCGTAGAAGCGCAGCGCTGTCGGACACGATCATGTCGAAACGATGTCGGGCGCCGACCTCCGCGTAGCCGAGCTGCCGAAGGGCCTCTTGGACAGGTACATCCGCGGTGGATAGCCGCTCCGCGAAGATGCGCCAAGTCGAGGCGGGATTTAGCGCAGCGTGGGTGAGGCGCCCGGGAGTGTGCAATCGCACGGCGATGTGATCGTTCACCTCGGTCGCCCAATCGATCTCTACCCAGCGCTCTCCGTCATGGGTGGTTGACCAGCACTCGATGCCCGGAAGGGTGGCGAAAGCATCGAGTACTTGGCGGGCTTCTCCTTCGATGACCGTTGGCCGGTCGATCAGCAGGCGGAACGGGCGCCCCTCCGGCGTTGCGATGAATGGGGTGACGGGTTCATCGCCTTGTTTGGGCAACGGATGTAAGGGTCGGATCATCGCAGTGACGCGTTTCTGTTCACCGGTGATCGGTTAGAACTCGACGCGGAACTTCGGGGTGAACGGGACTGCGGTGGGTCGGATGGCTGCGATCCGGTCGACTCGGTAGCTTCGCAGCTCTCCATAGTCGTTCACCACAAACAGCACCAGGTTGCCGTCTTGGGTGTGCCGCAGGGAGTACGGCTCGACACGACGTGGACCCTGTCGTCCTCGTTCCGCTTGGTAGTCGACATCGACCATGACCCGATTCGCGCCGGCATAGCGCAGAAGCTCCAGGGGAACGCGACGCCGCCACGACGTGATCGCCTTTGGCGCCTCCCAAGCGGCGTCGAGCTTGCCGTACTGGGCTCGCGGAAGCGTCGGCGTGCGGAGGGTGCCGGCCAGCCAGGAGAAAACGTCGTCGAGGCTGGCCCAGAATCCCTCGAAGGGGACGAGCGGTTGGGGGAGCTGGTGGGCGAGCATGTTCTCCCACTCGCTCTCGATTTCGGCTCGGAACGGAGACGAACGGATGATCTCGACCGTCGGCACGTCGATCCCGGCGTGGGCGCACTTTCGTTCGAGCGCGCTGCGCACTCCCCGGGCAAGGCCGATGAGGTCTGGATGGCGGTGCATGTGGACGACGTCGTAGAGATCGCGGGGCCGGCATCGCTCGGCGAGCGCCCGTAGCTTTTCGCCGAACAGTTCCGCGATGGAGTAGCAGAGCACCCCGTCGACGGGGAGCTGGTCGCTGTAGGGATGCCCGACACGTCGGAAAGCTGGACGTTTGACCAGGACTTCGTCGGAGGTGAGGTCGAGCTTCACCTTGGGCATCGTCGGGTTGGCGTTCGGTCCCCGATAGGCGATCCGTCCCTGGGTGGTGGGACTCCCTCGTTTGTTGCGCTTGCGCTGGAAGGACTTATCGTCGAGGACCAGTTCGAGGCCGGATTCCTCTCGTACCCATTCGGCGATTTCACCGAAGATGGGCATGAGGGCGTCGGGCTCTTCGGGACCGCCATCGACGATGGTGAAGTCGAGGTCCTCGGAGAACCGGTACGTCTCGTAGTAGCACTTGCGAAGGCAGGTGCCGCCTTTGAAGATCCAGGTGCGGTTCACTTCGGCGTGGTTGGCGATGCCTGCCAAGAGCCATCCGAGGACGTAGTCCTTCTCGATGACACCCTGGTCGAGGATCCACTCGGCGCGCAGCGCCGCCAGTTCTCGTTGGGGAATCACGACGCACCTTCTTGGACCACCGTCACGTTCACCCGCAGCCCCCACTGCATCACCCGACGGCCTCCGGAAGGCCCGTCGGGGTCGAGGCTTGAGATGCCCGACGACACTCGCTCCTGACAGGCGGATTGCAGGGCAGGCTGGTCAAGGTCGAGCGCTTCGACGAGATAGCCAAGCCGCTTGAAGACGGCTCGGTTCCCCAGCCGGTCCCCAGCTGCTACCAGCAGCATCGGGTCGTGCTCGTCAAGGTAGGTCCCGAGTACCTCGGCGCCGTGGCGGATCCCACCGCCTAGTTTCGGGCGGTCCAAGATGTCCACCACCGTGCGAGCAGGGTCAGCGAAACGGAGCCGGACACCGTCGCGCCACTCCGTCTTGAGCCCCCACGTCGGCCCGTCAGGCTCAACGTGCCCGACTAGGTAGTCGTGGTCCAAGAGCTTCGCCGTCGCCGCCCGAACCCGCTCGGAAGTCTTGACGACCGTCGTGCGAAAGATCTGCTCGGTAAGCGCCCAGTGGTGCGCCGCCGTCCAACCCGTGAAGTAGCACGGGCTCCACACCTCTGCCGCAACCACCAGCGCGTCTTCCGACCATGCCGACGGGTTCGCCGCATCGACTGGGACCCCGATATACAGACCCCGTCGCACCCGGCGCACCCAGCCGTCCTCCGCCCACCTGGATAGCTTCTTTGCCGCCGTTTCCGCATCCACGTCGAGCGCCCCGACGACATCGGTTGGCGTGACGAAGCGACGACCCGAGCCGAGCACAGCGGCGAGCTCGGCTCGACCCCGACCACTGATCCCGGCTGCTTGCAACATCATGACTCCGATACCTACCCTGTGGAGAGAACTACTGGACTCAGCATATCACCGACGGATGAGTACCCGTACCTCCTGCCAAAGAAGAAGTAGCGGACTAGTAATGTCGGCGGCCTTCGGGTCGAACCCGAAGGTCCAGGCGTAGGTGTCGACGTCGATATGCAGCTACGACCGGCCCAGAATCCCGGCTCTGCGTGATGGCCGACCGGATCCTCGGTGGCTCAGTCCGATGCCGCTCGCAGCGAGGTCAGGGCACGTCCTCCCAGGTCAGCAGCACTTTCGTCGTCCAGCCAGAGCACGGGCGGACTGGCACGGTTGCCGTGTCGGTTGGAGCTAACGCGTAAATCGGGCCCCCGCTACTCCACAGCTACGACCAGGGGCTCCCCCGCCACGATCGAGACCCGCCGCGTCAGCCGGATGAAGCTGCGGAGGGCTGGTCCGGGTCCCCCCGTTAAACCAGACAGGTACTGCGCTGGCCGTTTGCGCTGGTCAAGGCCATGATCGACTACTTGGAACTGAGCGGCTATGGACCGTATTTGGGCGTGGGACGATTCGTACCTGCGCAAGCGCTGGCCCGCCATCCACCAGTCCGCGGCCCAACCGTGGCAGGGCCCGTATCGCCGACCATTCGGCTCGCCGCGTGCTGGAAGACTGGCTCAGCCAGGTAGCCCATCAGGCTCGCGACAAGTGGCCTTGCAGTCTGTTCCGGTTCGCCAGCGGCTCGGACCGTGGTGCACGCAAAGGCCGCGGGGCCGCGCTGGCGCGGGCATCGGTGGTTGCTGTCGTTGTGGTCGGCGTGGGGCTCGACTTTCGGCGGCTAGGCATGAGCCCCCTTCGCGACGGGCACCGAATTACCAAGGTGGTCCGGCCAGGTTGTGCAGGTCGTCGAACTGGAGCAAGTCATATGTCGCGTGGCCTTCCGCCTCCGAGACCACACCCTTGGCCGTCAGTTGCTTGAACAGGTCTCGGGTCCGTAGCGCCATGGTCAGCGTCAGCCCGGCCCAGATGTCAAGTGCATCCTGGTCGTCACTGGCGAATTCCAGTGAGCGATGCGAGGCGATGGCGATGCTGGCGGCCTCTCCAGCGTCCAGTCGCCTGGCGTGGGCGCCCAGCGAGCGCCGCCACTCCCGGTCCTCAGGAAGGCGGGACTGCAAACGAACGGCAAGGGACAGCTCCTCTTCGTCGAGCGTGAGCACCTCGAGGTGCGCGGCAGGCAACCCGAGCAGCTGGTCCAAACCGGAGACGGCTGCCAGTGCGCGGCTGGCCGTCCCGGACCCCAGACCCGCTTCCTCTGCTTGACGCTGCAGCGCGGCTCGAATGTTGCGTAGCTCGCTCGGCCCGTCCTCGTCCTGGCTGTGCACGCCGGCGGCGACGCGGATGCACCCCCCCGCCACGCGCACGAGAGGATCGCTCCACCCAACGACCCCGAAACTACGGGCGACCGAGGCGTCAACGATCATGCGCGGAGACGGTTAGCGGTCGCGGTGGGCGAAGGCTGCTGCTTCAAGGTCGTGCTGCGCGTGCCGATCGTCCGCGCCGGCCGCCGGACGAGCCAACAGTTGACGGACCTCCTCGGTACTGGTCCCCAAGGTTTCGGCCGCGTCTCCGCGAGTGATGACCGAGCGCTCCAAGGCGGTACGGACCAGGAGCAGCATTTTGGTCGGGAAGCGTTCCAGGGGGTGCAGGGCGAAGCTGCCTAGGTCCGCGGGATGCACCGCGTAGCCAAGCGACCTCGCGAGACGGCTCGGGGACACGTCCGAGAGCGCGTCGTAGGTCTGCTGCGTGATGAGCCGCTCCTGGAGCAGCCGCACCCTGAGCGTGGCGAAACTCACCCCGAAGTGACGCTGGAGGTGCACAACCACAACTGGGTCGGTCAGGTCATTCAAGGGCCCCAGCTCTCCCGCCACCCGACGCAGCTCATCCCCAGGGACCAAGAACTCCCCCGCGAAGGCGTCAGCGAAGCGTTCTCGCTGCTGCTCGCGGCTCCCCGACATGGAGACGACAACATCGAGGTTCTGGGAGTGGAAGAACGCATGCCCGAGTTCGTGGGCGAGGGTGAAGACCTGGCGACCCAGGGTGATCTGAGAGTTCACCGCAATGCAAAAGCCGGCCCGTGGATGGTTATAGAACAGACCCGACGGCGCCTGCCCAAGGTCCTCGCCCAGGGGAAGGCGCCACAAAAGGACGTGAGCGTCTAGCACCTGGAAGGGATCGCCGAGTGCCCCCCCGCCCAGATTCAGTTGTCGTCGCAGCTCCCGCGCGGCCCAGGCAGCTTCCTTAGCCGACGCCGTTCTCGGCGGTCCCAGGGGACTCTTCCCGGGACCCGGGAGGTCAGCGCCTAGCTCGTCGGCGAGGTCGACGTATTCAGCGAGGTACTGCTCCAGGAGACGCAGCCCGGCGCGGGCTGCGTCCCCCAGCGAATGAGGAGCTGCCCGGAAGAGGACCCCGCTGACGTCGAGGCCCGGGCCTGGCGTCTCGCCACTCGCGAGCAGGGCCTCGATCGAGGTTCCGTACAAGCGAGCGAGCGAGGCTGCTGTCCCCAGCGCTGGCTGCCGGCTGCCCGCTTCGTAGTAGTTGAGCAGGACACGATTGATCTCGACCGCCTTGGCAGCGGCCTCTTGTGATAGGCCAACACGTTCGCGGCACTCACGCAGCGCCTGTCCAATCGGCTTCAGGACGACTCCTCTCCGATGTTACATTCGGGTGATAGTATCCGAACAGTGTAACAGGACCTAGGTCGCGATCTGTCGTGGCCAAGACGTGTCGAAGGAGATCAACATGAGTTCGCCTACTACACCCGACGGGCCGAACAGCCTGTCGGTAGACCTGACCAACGTTCAAGGCAACATTCTCGGCGGCTTCCTCAAGGATCACCAGCGGTTCCTCTTCTGCCAGATCGGCGATCTGGCAGCTGCCCGACCCTGGCTGACGACGATGGCTGGCAAGGTCGCCACGGCATCGGACGTAACCCGCTTCAACGCGCTGTACGGCGACTTCCGCGTCCGTCTGGGCGAGGGCGTCATCCAAGCCACCTGGGTCAACCTTGCTCTCACTCCGACCGGTCTAGCCAAGCTACTGCCCCCGGGCGATGTGGCCGGCTTCGAGCCATCTTTCACGACAGACATCACCACGCACGCTCCAGCCGTACTCAACGACCCTCCCGCCGCCGGATGGATCGCCCCGTTCAACAACCCCACTGGACTCGACCTAGTGCTCATCGTCGCATCTGACGACCGCGACGATCTCGACCGCTGCCTCGCCGCACTCCGGGCGAACTTCGAGGCGGCTGGAGTCCGCGAAGTTCACTGTGAGGAGGGCGAGGCGAGAGCGGACGACCCGGGCCACGAGCACTTCGGCTACAAGGACGGCGTCTCTCAACCGGCGGTGAGCCTGACCGGCGCCCCATACACCGACCTGGACTCGCCATGGCGGTTTGTGATCTGCAGCCGCCTTCCGGTCCCAGTTCCACCGACTGCTCCTGCGGGCCCGTATCCGGCGCCGACGCCACCCCCGCCGGTGCCCGATGGACCGCCGGCCTGGGCGCACGAGGGTTCCTACCTCGTCTATCGGCGGCTTCACCAAGACGTAGCTGCCTTCGAGGCATTCCGCACCGCCCAACCAAAGAGCACAGCCGATCGGCTGGTGGGACGCGCGGAGGATGGCACGCCACTGGATCCCGCGGGTGCCGCCGGGTCCGCCAACGACTGGACTTTCGCCGACGACACCAGCGGCGCGGCCACCCCGCTGGCCGCCCACATCCGCAAGGTCAACCCGCGCTCCGGCGCCGAGTCCGCTCACCGCATTATGCGCCGAGGTATCGCATACGGTTCCTCCTACCGGGAGGGCGCCGACCCGGCCAGCCCTCAAGGAGCTGCCGCGGATCGTGGTCTGCAGTTCCTCTGCTATCAGGCGTCGCTGGCGACCCAGTTCGAGTTCCTCCAGTCAAGCTGGTGTAACAACCAGAACTTTCCGTCCGCCGACGCGGGTGAGGACCCGTTGATCGGCCAGCCCAGCGGCGGCGGTCACTGTCAGATCGCCCTGACACCTGGAGCGACTCCGACGGAGATTCCGACGCCGCTGGTCACCACCACGGCCAGTCTCTATCTGTTCCAGCCATCGATCGCTGGACTACGCCACCTTGGCGGCGCAACCTGACCCTCGCTACCCTCCGTCGCATCACGAGAAAGCGACACGCCCTCGGCACGAGCGATCCGCTCATCACGACCGCATGGTGTCCGGAGCCAGGCAGTTCGCACTGTGACCGCCGGAAACAGGCCGGGCTCTCCATGCCTTCCCCGAGTCGAACTCATGAAGCAAAGCAGCGGAACCCGCTGCATAACCCGCACGAACCTGCGGAGGGTCTGCTCCGGCTGTGCCGCTGAACAATTGCAGTCACGGCGCCCGCTGTCGGTTTCAGGCTGCGGGGCGGTACTCATGAATCAGTCCTCCGAGCACCTCCTTTCGCTCGACATGGTCTCGTGGTGTCGGCGTGCCGTCTGATCGCGTTATGGCGGTTGCCGGCGTTTGAACTGGTGACGCCTGACCGAGCGACTGGTGCGGCCGATGGGAGTTGTGGTGCGCGACGTACTCGGAGAGCACCGCGAGAAGGTGGCGCTGGCTGACGATCAGCAACCAGTCCAGGCACTCAGGTCGGACGGTACCGATCCAGCGTTCGGCGAATGCGTTCGCTCGAGGCGCCTGCGGTGGGTGGGGACCTCAGGACGCGGATCCCGGCCCCGGTGAGCACGTCGTCGAAGGCCCGGGTGAACTTCGTGTCCCGGTCGCGGCTAAGGAACCGCACCTTCCGGCTGGCGTCGTCGAGCTCAAGCATCAGGTTCCGCGCCTGCTGGGTGACCCAATCGCCGGTGGGGTAAGCGGTGACGCCCAGGACATGGACTCGGCGGGTACCGACCTCGATGGCGAAGAACACGTAGACCCGGCGCAGCGGGTGCAGCCGCGCAACCACCTGCGGTGCACGCCCTGCAGTCCGGTGCTGCGCATCAGGCGCTCTACCCGACCATGGCTGACGGTCAGGCGCTGGCCAAGGACCAGCTCGGCGTGGACCCGCCGCGCGCCGTAGGTGGCGTAGGACGCCTTGTGCGCGTCGTGAATCAGGTTCATCAGCTGCGCCTGCCCCAGATCGCGGGCGCTGGGGCCGCGGCTGCCCCACTCGTACAAGCCCGACCGCGACACCTGCAACACCCGGCAAGCCGTGGCGACGGGGACCCCGTCATCAACGAACTCGCGGACCACCTGGTAGATCGTTTTGGGAGAACGTTCTCACGGGCGAAGTAGGCGCTGGCCCGCTTGAGGATCTCCACCTCCATCTCCAGCACACGCTTCTACCGGCGCAGCTCGACGAGCTCCTTGCGCTCATCAGAGGTCAGCCCTTCGCTCTTGCCTTCATCGACGTCGGCCTGCGCCATCCAGCGCCGCAGTCCGGATTCGGCGATGCCGAGATCCTTCGCGATCTGCGCGCTCGGCTTCTCAGGCAGCCTGGCGAACTCCACCGCTCGGCGACGGAACTCCTCGGGTCGGGGTGCGGGCATCCGGACTCCTCTCGGGCGACCATCGTCGCCTCAAGTCAGGTGTCCGGAGAAGCGGGGGCACTCCAGCCGGCCCATCCCGCTGAGCCTTGCGTAGTCAGCACCGCACCGACCCGAGCTGCCATAAGCCCAGGTCAGCGAGCCACAACCCGCCCAAGATCACGAAACTTCGGGCTAGCTGGGGAGCCCATCTTCCCCGAAATCTCCAGCCGCGTTGACGGCATCGTCGTCGTCCAGGTCTGACCGGCCTACCCTCGCCGGAGCCCGTGTCAATACCACCCGGCGCGTCGGGTAGCAGCACACTCACGCCCCATCAGCGCCCGAACGTCAAGCGCTGTTGTTTCGCGTTTCCGTCGTCACCTCGGCGCCGTCGAGGCGGCGCATCAACATGCTCGCGAAGGCCAACTCTTCCAAGCCCTCTTCCTCGTCGAGCGGCTTGAACTGTTCATGCGCGTCGGGGTTACGGATGCCCTGGACCGCTCCCTTGAACATGAAGTGCAGCCCTTGTTGGATGTCGCGGCCGGTTTGAGTTGCGGGGTCAGCGAAGCGAATCCGAGGATTCGACACGCCAAAGACCGCGTCCATCAACTTGCTGCCATCGAGGTCCAAGGCAGTCATTCCCTTGACGCGGTTGTTGATGGCCTTGAACGCCTCGAAGATCGCAACATCGAGGTGGTCCTCGACGAAACGCTCGGTCACCTGACGGATGTCCGCGTGGAGCGCGGCCAGCCGTGCATCTCGGCCGAGTGGCGTAACCGTCCCAGGCTCAGCGAAGACCCTTTCGCCGATAACGAGGCGACCGTCGCGGACATGCCATCCCTGCTGCTCCAACAGTGCAACGATGCGTTTTCGCACATCCGGTGGTGGAGGCGCGTGGAAGCGGCCGTCGAGCCATCCGCCGATGAACTGCCGCAGCGCCCGGCGAGCCGCGGAACCGCCATCGTGTAGTGAGGACATGATCTCGACGACGTACAACCACTTGTCGCCGCTGACGGACGGAAGGACCGCGTCTTCTGGCAGTCCCGAGTCACGGAGGTACCGAGGAAGCTGGTCGATGTATAGGTGTCGCCAATGGAGCGCGCGATCTCTTCCATGGTCAAGCCTGTGATGAGCCGGCCATCGTCCTCGTCCCGGTCCGGCAGTGCGGCTTGAATCACTCTCCCCCGCGCCCGGTCGCGCCCGTCAAGCGTCAGCTTGATGTCGTCGAAGGACTGCAGCCACGTATTCGCGTCACTGGTGGGGCTGGAACGCGTTACCCACCGGTCGCTTCTGTCGGTCCACGTGAGGTAGCCCTTGTCGTAGGCAAGCGCGAGCTCGATCGCGAGCTCGCGCTTGCTCTCGTGCGGCGGAACACCTGCCTGTCGGGCAAGCTGATCAAGCAAGTTGAGCCCGTTTCCGAGGTACTGGCCCGACTGTTCCATGTCGTCGATAGAACGGAGGATCTGCAGGTCATCCCAGCGCATGTCTCACTTTGACATGCAACCGACATGGGCGCTGTTAGCGCCCGCGTGAGCGTTGGAGAACTAGGCCGGCGGTGCTATCAAACCTGACAGGTCACAGCCAACCCGGCGGCGACTACGTCCCAGATGAAGAGTGCTCGTCACGAGCGCCGATAGCGCCCAGTAGCCAGGTGGCAGTCCTCCGAGGGCCAGCTCCAACGCCGTAGCGACGTCTTCATCGGTCAGGACGTCGAGCAAGTTCATCGGATTGCCCGCGGGCGGGGACCGCAACACGGCGAGCGGTGGTTCCGACGCCGTCACGCGGAAACGAACGGGGGCGAGTACCGCTAGCCCCGTGCTGAGACGCTCGGTGACAACCTCGTCGAGACTGAGTTCAACGAGGCCGGCCAGCAGCATCTCCGTCGCCGACTGGTCCTGGCTGGAGACAGTGCGCGAGGCGGGGGCGCCAAGTTCGGTTCCCTCATGGCTCGCTACCACCGGTGAGCCTTCAATGGCTGCCCCCTTCGTCAGGCGCCCGACAGAAATAAACGCGGCGAGGGCTGCATCCTCAGCAACCGACAGATTCAGCGCCTGGCGTGCCAACCGGATGGATTGGTGCCGTCCAGCTTGCTCGGCATCAAGCAGCTGCCGCATCGCATCCAAGAGCGCGGCCGCTGTCGCGCGCTCAGCGAAGCCGGATGCGGCGGCCAGATGATTGAAGACGATCTGGCGAAAGCCGCTGTCCACGAGGGTGTTCAACGCGCCTGCGATTTCAGCGAGTTGGCCGACCGGGCCGTCATCACGAGCAGACAGCACCGCCTGTAGCAGTGCGCGCTCGAAGCCCGGACGCCGCTGCGCGAAACCGTCGGCGAGCATGTTCGCGGCGATCTCCGGCGCAGGAGAGACGCGCACGAGCGGGCGGACGTCTCCGCCCAGGGAGCGCAATAGGTCGATTAGTACCGACTCGAACCGATCCGACGTGACGAGCAGCTTGCCGGCGGCTAGCAGCCAGGTGTTTCGCCAGTGGGGGCTGTCAGCGAGTAGCCGGAGACGTTCGACCGCCTGCCCGTCGGTTCCCTCGACGATCGCACGGGCAGCCATGAGCTCCTGCAGCGTCCGGATTTCGAAGCCAAGGCCGTCTTCGCGTGGAACCAGCAGCACCAAACGGTTAAGCGCGGCAGCGACTAGCCGATCTGCGGTTGACGCGGCCTGTTCCAGGTCGAACCCTCGCTGGAGCATGTAGTCGCTCGCGAGTCGCCGAAGTTCATCAACGGGCAGTACTGCGTCGGCGCTGTCGGCGCTCTCCGACTGGACCTGTAGTGCAAGGCCAACGCGTTCGTGCAGCCGGTCGATGTGCTGCCGGTGGTCTGACAGAAAGCGCGAGATCGCGATCCCTTTGGCGATCTCACGCTCGAGGACGGTTGAGTAGTAGAGGTCGAAGAGGGTGTACCGGTCGGGTGGCAACGTTGGGTACTTCTCCACGATCATCGACATGATCGTCACCTGCAGCGGAGTGCCCATGAGTCGAGCGGTCGTCGGGTCGTCGGCGGCAGTTCGCATGCGGGCCACGACTTCTGCCCGCATCTCGTCGTCGCCGTCGAACCGCGTCGCGGTCAGGCGCTCAGCGAACTCCGCTGACTCCTTCGCTGGTAGCTGTTGCAATTGAAGGTGCTCGAACCTGTCGGCAGGCAGCCGCTCGTTGTACCCGGTAGGACGGGTCGTCACGACCATGAGGACGTCGGCACCAAGGTCGTCGACCTTCGCCCAAAACTGCTCCACTTGCTCGTAGACGGCGATTCGTGCCTCCAGCGACGGCACCTCGTCAAGCCCATCGAGTATCACCGCCCACGGACACACACCCAGCCAAGAGTTCAGTTGTGCCGGCGCCACGTCGACCGAGGCGCGGCGGGTCACCAGCTGTGACACCCACCGAAGCAGGCTGGTTTCCGCGCCACTCGCAAGCTCCTCGGCGTACCTCGCCAGATCGACACGCACCGGCCACCGCCTGTTGCCCGGCATAGGTATCCCGAGCCGATCGAGAGCGGCCCTTGTCGCATCGACCTGTTCACGTGTGACAGGAGCGAGGTCCGCATCAGCGAGCATCGCCGCGCGGTATGCCTGGGCGACGAGTTGGCTCAAGGTAGTTTTGCCCTGCCCCGGACCACCCACCAGAACAACACCAGGTGGCCCGGCCGGCTGCGCCTGACGTGCGCTGAGCACCGCGTCGCCGTGCTCCAACACGTGTCGGACGGCGCGCACTGTCCGCGTGAACCGTACGTCCACCGCCCCCTCGGTCTCCATGACCGTAATCGACACCGCCGCCTCGCTGAGAGTGGCCGTGTCAAGGGCCACACCCTTGCCGGGTGTGCTCACCGTGAGAGTTGCCGGTACGTCGATGGCGACATCGCCGAGGTAGAGCTTGGCGTCACCCGGCCCACCTGCTTGTCCAAGCCGGATCCATCGGTCGGCAGCCAACCCGGCGATCATGTCCTCGCGGAGGGGGTCCTCGATGCTGCTGGAGCCGATCGGCGCGATACGCCCGGCCTGAAGAGCGGCCAGGACATCGCCGACGGTCAGAAGGCCATCGAAGGCCCACCGAACATCCTGGTGAGCGTCGATCATCGAGCGGACTTGGTCACCATGCCAGACCTTGAACGCGCGGATGCGCAGGTTGGCCTTGGCCGCATCAGAGCGAGGCCCGAGGAGGTCCGCAATGAGTACCTGAACTGAGTCGATGCCACCCGTCAGTGCGACTGCGGACAGATCGACGTTTGTAAGGAAGATGATGTTGTCAGGCAGCCTGGCGCGGGTCCGGTCCTTCGCCGCCTTGACCCAGTTCGCGATCTCATGCCTGATCTGCCCCTGGAACCACACCGCGTTGTCGTGCGGTCTCGGCGCAGGATCCAGCTTGAACTTCGACTGAATCACCGTGTAGGCAGTCCATGTGTCTTCGTCGCTCGCGTCGCCCGCTTGGCTCGGCGTCGCAACAGCGTCGACTACCCCGCCGGTACGGCCGACGGACGGCGCTCCGAAAACGGTCGACGCCCAGCGGATGGTCCCGCTGAATGTCGCCTCGCGCCCTCCGTCGGGACCGTCGCCGAAAACCTGCATGCCGGGGCCTAACTCCAGCCTGCTGAGCGAGATGACAAGCTGCTCGAACGAACGGCTGCCCAGGCGCGTCAGGTCGTAGTCGGGCATGCTTCGGATGCTTCCATGCCTGCCACCGTCGCGGCGGGCTTCGACACGAATTGATAGGGATCGTGTCCTGTCAGGGCCCAACCAGATCAGTACTGGGACGGCTTTTTGCAGCTCAGCACGCCCCGTTCGCACCATCGGCCTGCGGCACGAGCCACTTGTCAGCGCCGAAGGTCATTCTTACATGCGCGACGCACCCCAGGTCAGCCGCATGTCCCGGCGACGGTACATGCTGCGCTACCGATCAGACGGGACAGCAGCCTGCTGCTGAACGCGATCCGCTCAGCGGCAGCGCAACCCGCGACCTCACGCGCACAAATCGTCGGAGGACTGGTCCGGCTCCCCCCGTCAAACCAGATGAGTACTGCGACGGCGTTTGTGCTGGTCAGCGCATGATCGGACTCAACGGCGGAGGGTTCAACTGCCTCCAGTCTGCGCTGAAGGGCGATTCGTACCTGCGCTTTGACCGGCCCCAGCCGAGGTCGTGGCAATTCGTACTTGCTCTCCAGTGGCCATGGCGTGCTGGCGCTGCCGCTGGCGGCGGCGCGCTGGTCGAGGAGCCAGGAGAGCGGTCGGATCGCGTCGGCGTCTTCGTGATCGGCTTCGATGTCGCCGTCGATGACGCGTCCAGCGCCACCTCAGCCCGGCGCTCCGTACATCCGGCGGACCAAATGTCAGGTCACCTGCCAGCGTTCGGCGTCGGCGCGGAGAGTCATGCCGTGCCCGGGGCTGTCGGTGAGATGCAGGGCGCCGCCCGAGACAGACGGCAGGCCGTCGACGAGCAGGGGCTCGAGTCGGGCGTGGTCGGCGAACCATTCGACGTGCCGCAGGTTGGGCACCGCAGCGGCGACGGATGCGTGGAGGGAGGGGGCGCAGTGCGCGCTGATGTCGAGGTTGTGGGCGGCGGCGATCGCCGCGCAGCGCAGCCATTCGGTGTAGCCGGCACACCGGGTGACGTCGACCTGGATGCAGTCGACGGCACCGGCAGTGATCATCCGCTGGACGTAGATCGCGGAGTCGGCGTACTCGCCGGCGGCCACGTCGCACCGAAGGTTACCTCTCAGCCGCGACAGTCCGGTGAGGTCGTCGGACGACAGCGGTTCCTCGAACCAGATAACCCCCAGGTCGTCGTACGCGCTGCCCATCCGGATCGCCTGGCCGGGGGTGTAGCCGCCGTTCGCGTCGACCATGAGCGCGACGTCGGGACCGACCAGGTCACGCAGCAGCGTGACGCGCTGCACGTCGCGGGCGAGGGCCGTCCCCCACGACTCGCCGACCTTGATCTTGACGGCTGCGCAGCCGGCAGCGAGCCAGCCGTCGACCTGCTCACGCAGCTCGTCGTCGGACATGCTGGTGAACCCGCCGCTGCCGTAGACCGGCACGCTGTCGCGGGCCCGGCCGAACAGGCCGTGCAGCGGCACCTGTAACAGCTTCGCCTTGAGGTCCCACAGGGCGATGTCGACGGCGGCGACTGCCTGCGACACGATTCCCGGCCGGCCCAGGTTCCGGCATGCGCGGACCATCGCCTCCCAGCTGCCCGGCACGTCACGCGCATCCCGGCCCTGGACGATCTCCGCGAGCTTGCCGGTGATCAGTTCGACCGTCGCCGGACTGGTGTAGCTCCAGCCCAGCCCAGACATCCCCTCCGCTTCGGCGGTGACCGTCACGGCCGTCGTCGAGTCCCAGGTCAGCGTCCCGTCACTCTCCGGGCTCGGCGTTGGGAACGTGTACGCGTCGACCCGGATCGCCTCGACGGTCGTCATCGGCGCTGCCCGCCGATGTGGTCGCCGGAGGCCAGGTGGTTCCCGAGGCGGGCCGCGAGCGCCATGATCGTGAGCGCCGGGTTCGCGGATCCCTGCGTGGGCAGCACGCTGCCGTCCGCGAGGTAGAGGTTGTCCACGCCGAAAACCTTCTGGTTGGCGTCGACGACGCCGTCCTTTGCGCGGGTGGCCATCCGGGCTCCCCCGACCAGGTGCGCGGCGCGCGTGATCGTCATGACGTCACTGCCGCCGGCGGCGGACAGCAGGTCTTCCATGACACCCTGGGCGGCCTTGAGCAGCTGCTTGTCGTTGTCGCAGTGGTTGTAGACGAAGTGCGCGACGGGCAGGCCGTGCCGGTCGGTCTCGTCGGCGAGGGTGACCCGGTTCTCGGCGAGCGGGAGGAACTCGCACAACGCACCCAAGGTCGCCCAATGGACGTAATCGCGCATGTACTCGCGCAAGGTCTCGCCCCAGTGCCCCTGCGCGGCGACGTGCTCGGACCAGGTGATCGGCAGCGGGCTCACGGTCTGGATCGACCACCCCCGCTTATACGGCTTTGTCGGGTCGGTCTCGTAGAAGTGCTCGGAGCTGACCTCCGGGGGCGGCGCCTTGTACATCCGCACCTCGTGGTCGAACCGGGCTGCGGTCTGGGGCGCGCCCTGCACCATCAGGTAGCGGCCCACCTGGTCATGGTCGTTGCCGATCCCGTCGGGCCAGCGCTGCGACGTGGACAGCAGCAGCAGCCTCGGGGTCTCGATGGAATAGCCCGCGACCGCCACCATCCGAGCCCGTTGCCGGCGTTCGACCCCTCCACACACGTAGGTCACGCCGCTCGCCCGACCGGTTCGCTCGTCGATCAGCATCCGGGTAACATGTGAGTCGGGCCGGACCTCGGCGCCGTGCGCGAGGGCGTCCGGGATGTGGGTGATGAGCGGACTGGCCTTGGCGTTGACCTTGCAGCCCTGCAGGCAGAACCCTCGGTAGATGCAGTGCGGTCGGTTGCCGAACCGCCCATTGGCGATCGCGACCGGGCCGACTCGCGCCGGGATACCCAGAGCCGCGGCGCCACGCAGGAACATGTTCCCGTTCCCACCGACCGGGTGCGCGTGGTGCGGGTAGCTGTGTGGGTCTCCCCACGGCCAGTCCTGTCCGGCGACCGGCAGCTCCGCCTCGATCGTCTCGTAGTAGCCCTTGAGGTCGGCATAGGTGATCGGCCAATCCGCGCCGACGCCGTCGACGCTGGCCGTGTGGAAGTCCGACGGGTGGAACCGTGGTGTGTAGCCGGCGTAGTGGATCATCGAGCCGCCGACCCCACGGCCGGAGTTGTTCGACCCGAGCGGCACCGGGTTGCTCCCGCCGATCTGCCGCGGCTCGGTCCAGTACAGCCCGTGCGACCCACGCTCGTCACTGACCCAGTCGGCATCCGGGTCCCAGAACGGCCCGGCATCGAGCGTGACGACGCTCCAGCCCGCGCGCGCGAGCCGCTGGGTCAGCACGCTTCCCCCTGCCCCGGCGCCGACCACGACGAGGTCGACCTCGTCGACCTCGTCGTAGCGGCGCATGTCCTGGCGCAGCTGATGGTTGGTTCGCGAACCGTCGTTGGGGATCAGCCAGGCGGATTCGTTGCGCTCACGCACGTCGCCGTCCCCGCGGAAGAGGCTGCGGCTCACGAGTCGCGCCTCGGTCGTTCGACGAGCTCGGCGTGCGCCCGTCGGGCGCGCTCCACTCGGGCCGCGAACGGCACCGGGTCGGTGTCGTCGTGGTCAGCGACCTCCCACCGCTCGCGACCACCGCGGCCACCGGTCTCGCCCCGGTTCTTGTAGCCGCGGGGGTACGCCGGCCCGCCGAAGCCGATCTCGTTCCAGGCCCACGGGTGGGCGTAGAACTCCGCGCAGGCGTACCGGGTCCACAGGCTCCACACCTGAGCGGCGGGCAGGCCGTGCCACGGGTCGCTCCCCAGGTCCTGCACGCGCTGGACGATCGCGGCACGCAACGAGAGATCGATCTTGCAGAACACCTCAGCATGGAGACCGGTGGCGTCCTCGTCGAGATAGCGCAGCGTGTCACGCCAGGCCTGCCCGTCCTCGGGCATGTCGTCGTAGTGCCAGCCGTCGGTCTCGCCGACCGCCAGGCGCCGGTCGATGAGGGCGACCACCGGGATCCGGGGCTCGCTGTCTTGGTGCAGCAGCAGGTCGCACAGGGCCGATGCGGCCGCGTTCTCCGCCATCGTGAAGAACGACAGGTCGATGGTCGGCGCCAGCCGCGCCAGCACCACACCTGCGGTGACGTCGTCCCACCGTTCGACCTCGTCCAGGACGTCGTAGCCGGGGAAACGGCCACGGTGCTGAGGGGTCACGGCCCGCAGGTCCGGGCTGCGGTAGGGCATCAGCCCTGTCCGTGGGCGTCGGGCTCGCGGCGCAGGATCGAGGCCAACAGGCCCATCCCTCCGACGAGAGCGGCCAAGCCGGGCGCGAACAGCGGCGGCCCCATCTCCAAGTTGTACGCAGCCATCTTCCAACCACCCGGCTTCTGCGCGATGCCGCGGGCATGCAGGTAGGTGCCCTGCACGCCGTTCGCGACCACGATCGCCGACGCGATCGGCAGCACGGTCTTTGCCGCTCGGCGAGAGAACACGGCGGCGATCCCCGCCGGTACCAGGGTCGGGACGGCCACGATCGGCCACCACATCATCCGGTTGCCGAAGCTCGCCGAGTCGTGCTCGGTGTAGATCTCCAGCGTGGTGATGACCGCGCCGGCGGCGGTCAGCGCAGACAGCGTCCGCTCGAAGTGCCCCGTACGAATCTCACCGAGGAGACGATCGATGCCCTGCACCGGCTCGCCGTGGACGGTCTTGTTCAGCCAGCGCATCATCAGCCCTTGCTCCCCTGCGGGTCGTCATGTTGGCCGATGTTGAGCTTTCCCTTGACCCGTTCGATGCCTTCGGACACGAGGGCCTTCGCCGAGTCGCGGACGACGTCCTTCTCGTCGGGGTCGCCGTGCAGGAGCGCCTTAGCCGTGTTCTTGGCGAACTCCACGGTGATCTTCGGCGGCAGCGGCGGGACGTTCTTGCTGGTATAGGCGTCGATGAGCGTCACTCCCTGATGCGCGAACGCCGCATCCCAGGCCGCTTCGACGTCATCGTCGCTCGTGACCCGAATGCCCTTGAACCCCAGCAACTCCGCCCAGCCGGCGTAGTCCACCGACTCCACGTCCTGAGAGGTCGACCACACGGGGTTGGCGTCCTCGGTGCGCATCTCCCACGACACCTGCGTGAGGTCGTTGTTATGCAGGACCATGACGATGAACTGGGGGTTGACCCACTTGCTCATGTACTTCTTGACGGTGATGAGCTCGTTCATCCCGAGCATCTGGAAGGCGCCGTCGCCGATCGTGCATACGACGCACCGGTCGGAGTGCGCGAACTTCGCCGCCGTCGCGTAAGGCATCGCGGCCGCCATGCTCGCCAACCGGCCCGACAGGTCACCCGTCATTCCGTCGCGCAGACGAATATGGTGGCCGTACCAGTCCGCGGTGGATCCGGCATCGCAGGTGACGATCGCCTTGGCGGGCAGCCGCTTGTTCAGCTCGAGGTAGACGCGCCGCGGGTTCACGCCATCCTTGTAGTGGAGCATCGCCTGGGCGTGCATCTCGTTCTCCCACTGCACCATATCCTTGGCGATGCCCTCCTGCCACGACAGATCGGTCTTCTGATCGAGATGAGGGATCAGCGCGAGCAATGTCTGCTTGACGTCGCCCCAGATGTTCAGCTCGGTCGGGTAGCGAAGGCCCATCTGCTCCGGTTTGAGATCGACCTGGATGGCGCGCGCCTGGCCGCTCTTCGGCAGGAACTGGGAGTAGGGATAGTTGGTGCCGAGCATCACCAGGGTGTCGCAGTCTTCCATCTGGTGCTGGCTGGCGCGGGTGCCTAGCAGCCCGAGCTGCTGGGTGTGGAACGGCACGTCAGAAGGAACGACCTGCTTGGCCCGCAAGGCGGTGATGATGCCGGCGCCGCACAACTTCGCCGCCGCGAGTACCTCGTCGGTGGCGCCGTTCGACCCGTGGCCGACCAGGAAGGTGACCTTGTTGCCCGCGTTGATGATCTCCGCGGCCTTCACGATCTCGGTTTCCGGGGGGACGATCCTGATCGATGGCGCGACCGCACTGGAGCGCGAGACACCATTCGCCGGTTCGAGGTCCGGCATCTCCATGCCCTGGACATCGTGCGGCAGCACGATCACGGCTGGCCCGAGATGCACTGACGCGGTGCGGAACGCCGTGTCGACGACGGCCTGGGCCTGCTGCGGCGTCACGATCGTCTGAACGTAGACCGCCACGTCCTGCATCGTGCGCTCCAGGTTGTCCTCCTGCTGCTCGAAGGTGCCCAACGAGCTGAGCGCTTGTTGACCCACGATCGCGACGACAGGTTGGTTGTCGCTCTTGGCGTCGTACAACCCGTTCAGCATGTGGAAGGCACCCGGCGAGGAGGTCGCGATGCAGACGCCGACCTCCCCGGTGAACTTGGCGTGCGCCGTCGCCATGAGTGAGCAGATCTCCTCATGCGTGGGGCGGATGTACTCCAGCCCGTCGCCCTCCCGCTGCGCCGCACCGAGCGCCCCATCGAACTCCCCGATCCCGTCACCGGGAAAAGCAAACACCCGACTGACCCCCCACTCGCGGATACGTTGGATGACGAAGTCGCTGACGTTGGGCATGGTGGGTTCTTTCCTTCCGACATGTAGACGGGCTGACACCGTTAGAATCCCCGATCGGGCACGCGCGAACCAGCCCAGTCCTGAGCCCAATCCGGCATGCCGCGACCGCAGCCCCGATCCCCTTTGGTTGGGCGCCTGGCGCGCTGAGGGTAGGCGAGGGACTGTCCGATCAACGGTGCAACCGGTCGGGGGCGCCATGCTGGCCTCGCCGCCCAGTGGTGTCGGTGGCTGCTACTAGGCGTTGCCGACCAGCCGCGCGGCACAGGCCCGCACATCTTCCAACCCGACTCGGGACCGCACCCGAACGAACCGGCGGCCGAGGACTGGTCCGGCTCCCAACAGACCGGCGATGCCGTCCCCGGGCACGCCGAAGATCGTGTCGACCCGCCACTCGACCAAGCGGTGATGATGAGCGTTTCAGCGGCGATTGCTTTCACGAGACCTCATCGATAGGAGGGGTGGGAGGGCTGGGATCACAAGCAACCGGGTACGAGCGCCGGGGTGGGTCAGACGATCCATGTTGGTGTATCGGAGGCAAACGCGAGGCGGGCGGCGCCCAGCACCGAAGGCAGGAGCTGCGACAGTGCGGTGCGCTCGGCGGTGTCGAGACGGTCGAGCAACCGTCCGACCTCGATAGCCCGGGCGGTGAGGATCTTGTCGACCACCCGTTGGCCCGAGGCGGTGAGCGCGAGCTCGAATTCGCGCCGATCCTGCGGGTTGACCTCTCGGGTGATCCAGTTCGCCGACACAAGCCTGTCGCACAGCCGGGTCACCGACGAGCTGTGCATGTCGAGTTGCGCTGCCAGACCGCTCGGTGAGCAAGGACCACTGACGTGCAGCACCGCCATCGCCCGGAACTGCGGCAAGGCCAACTGTCCACCTGAGGATTTCAGCGACCGGTAGGCCATCGAGACCAGCAAGCGGCTCAGCTCGACCAGCAACCCGACGTCCGCTTCTGTCTCCGTGTCCATCACCGCGATCCCTAGCGCAGCTCGGTTGTCCCGGCCGCCACGCCAGGCCCACGGCATGCGGTATGCGGCCTGCCGTGGCCGTTGCACCGCGCGCATTCCTGGTTGTCCCACGCTCGGCTCACGAGTCCGCCCGTGGCGACTGACCCAGCCGAGCAGAGCCGGGCCTCGCTGCGCAGTTCACCCCGCGCGGGGGGTGAACCCTCAGCTCTTCGTGCTCCACCCGAATCCATCCGGCGCCCATAGCGTCCTCCCATCGTGGCGCGGCGCCCGGAAACTGCCTCCAAGGAGCAAAACCGGGCAGCTTCCTCGCGCCGCAACAATCAGCCTGCCCCGAAGGCTCACCTGATAACCATCGCGCCCCGGAATGTTTGCGGAACGCGAATAATGGTATTGAACAAGAGCGAGAGCAATGACCTGAAGGTTGGCGAAGGGAAGGTTGACATGCGGGAATGGATCGCGGTTGCGGCCGTGATCGCCGCGTTCCTCACCGGAGGATTCGCCTTGGTGCTGTCCAGCTTGCCGCTGGGGGTAGCAGCCGTTGCCTTGCTCGGCGCTGGACTCGTCGTCGGGAGCCGCGGTGGCTGGGCATTGGCGGCGACCACCTCCCAGCACCCGCTCACCATCACCGGCGAGCCTCGTCGGTGAACCGGGTCGTGGTGGTGACCGGCGCTAGTGGCGGAGTGGGCCGCGCCGTGGCGCGGGCGTTCGCCGACGCGGGTGACGACGTCGCGTTGCTCGCGCGCGGCCAGAGCGGCCTCGATGGTGCCGCCAAAGATGTGGGAAACCGCGGCCAGCGGGCCCTGGTGGTCCCGACCGACACCGCCGACTGGTCACAGGTTCACCATGCTGCGGCACGGGTCGAGGACGAGCTCGGCCCGATTGAGGTGTGGGTCAACGTCGCCTTCACCTCGGTCTTCGGCCGGTTCGTCGACATCGACCCGGAGCAGTACCGGCGGGTGACGGAGGTGAGCTACCTCGGTTACGTGCATGGCACCAGAGCAGCCTTGGAGTACATGCTTCCCCGGGACCGGGGCGCGATCGTGCAGGTCGGCTCGACCCTGGCCTATCGCGGGATCCCGTTGCAAACGGCCTACTGCGGGGGCCAAGCACGCCATTCAGGGTTTCAACGAGTCGCTTCGCTGTGAGCTGCTGCACGACAAGAGCCGCGTACGCAACACGATGGTGCAACTACCGGCCGTCAACACCCCGCAGTTCGACTGGGTCCTGAACAAGCTGCCCGGCAAGGCCCAGCCAGTGCCGCCGATCTACCAGCCGGAGGTCATCGCCCGCAGCGTCGTCTACGCCGCGGACCATCCCGAGCGGCGCGAGTACTGGTGCGGGGAGACGACCGCGCTCACGCTGATCGCGAACGCTGTCGTGCCAGCGTTGCTGGACCGGTATCTGGCGCGCACCGGCTTCAGCAGCCAACAAACCGACGAGCCGAACCCGCCCGGGGCTCCGGAGAACCTGTGGAAACCAGTAGACGGCCCTGACGGCCATGACCACGGTGCGCACGGCCGGTTCGATGACCGCTCCCACGAGCGTTCGCCACAGGCGTGGCTCAGCAGGCACCACGGCGTCGCGGCTGCCCTGACGGGAGCAGCTCTCGGAGCGCTCGGGTTCGCTCTGAGGCGGACCTGAGATGGATCCCGGATGGCTCTGAGGCTCGAGGATTACGCCCTGATCGGTGACCGGCACAGTGCCGCGCTCGTCGGGGTCGACGGCTCTATCGATTGGTTGTGCCTGCCGCGCTTTGACGCACCAGCTTGTTTCGCGGCCCTGCTCGGCACCCCGGAACACGGCCAGTGGGCGCTCACCCCGACCGACCAGGTCCGCCCGGCCGGCCGCCGCTACCGGCCGGACTCGCTCGTGCTCGAAACCGACCTGACGACTGGCACCGGCACCGTGCGCATCACCGACTGCATGCCTGCCCGCAGCGACACCGCGCAAGTCATCCGGATCGTCGAAGCCCTCGATGGACGCGTGCAGGTCCACAGCCGTGTGGTGCTCGCGTTCGACTACGGCAGCCGGCCGCCGCTGTGGCGTCGTCAACACGGCCGCCTGCATGCCGTCGCTGGACCGGACGGCGTCAGCCTGGACGGCGATGTTCGGCATGAGATCCGGGACGGTGTTGCGCAGGCGACCTTCCACGTTGAACCGGGACGCAACGTGGCGCTGCGGATGAGCTGGCACGGCCTAGCCAATGCGGACAAGCCAGGGCGGGACCCGCACGTCCTGGTGGAGCAGACCGACCGGTGGTGGCGGACGTGGGCCGCCCACTGCAGCTATCAAGGCGACTACCGGGAGGCGGTCATCCGGTCGCTGCTGACGTTGAAAGCCCTCACCTACGCACCCAGCGGCGGGATGGTCGCAGCCGCCACCACCTCGCTGCCCGAACAGCTCGGAGGGGCCAGGAACTGGGACTACCGGTACTGCTGGGTACGCGACGCCACCTTCACCCTGCTGGCCCTGCTGGAATCGGGCTACGTGAAGGAAGCCCAGGCCTGGCGGGAATGGCTGCTACGCGCCCTGGCTGGCGACCCGGCGCGGCTGCAGATCATGTACGGGGTCGCGGGGGAAAGCCGCCTGCCAGAAACGGAGCTGGACCTGCCCGGCTACGCGGACTCCCGCCCGGTCCGGGTTGGGAACGCAGCCAGCGAGCAGTTCCAGCTCGACGCGTACGGCGACCTCATGGACAGCCTCCACCAAGGCCGAGAGCATGACCTGACCCCTGATGAGGACGCCTGGCACGCTCAGACCGCCCTGATGGACGTCTTGGAGAGCCGCTGGACCGAACCGGACCATGGGATTTGGGAAGTTCGCGGCGCCCCGCGGCACTTCGTGTACTCCAAGGTGATGGCCTGGACCGCTGCCGACCGCGCCATCGCCGCCGTCGAACGCAGCGGACTGGCCGGGCCCCTAGACCGCTGGAAACAGCTGCGGCCCGACATCCACACGCAGGTGTGCAGCGATGGGTTCGACACCAGCCGCCATACCTTCACCCAGTCCTACGGATCCACCGCCCTGGATGCCGCCGTCCTGCTGATGCCGGCGGTGGGGTTCCTTCCCGCCCGCGACCCTCGGATCGCCGGGACCGTCAAAGCGGTGGAGAAGCACCTGCTACAAGACGGTTTCGTCCAGCGCTACAACGCGCAAGGCTCCGGACGCGTCGATGACCTCCCGGCTGGGGAGGGGGCGTTCCTGCCCTGCACCTTCTGGCTCGCCGACGCCCACGCGATGGCGGGACGCAAGGGCCGCGCCCGACAGCTGTACGAAAAGCTCCTGGACCTGCGTAACGACGTCGGGCTACTCACCGAGGAATACGACACCACCCAGCAGCGTCTGGTCGGGAACCTTCCACAGGCCCTCACCCACGTAGCGGTAGTCAACACCGCATTCGGGCTTCAAGGCGGCGGTGCCAGCCGCCGCCGCTCGGCGTCGCGCTCCCGAAGCCGCTCATGACGCCCGTTCGCGCGCTGCTCCTGACCCGCCTGGGTACGGGAGCCCTGTTCTTCGCCCGTCCTTGCGCTGGTCTGCGGCTGCTGGGCTACCACCACAACACCCGCACCGCTAGGGCCGTCGTGCGGCTGCTCGGCCTGCGGCATCTCGTCCAAAGCTGGTGCGAGGCCGGCGGAGACCCGTATGTGCTGCGCGGCCGTGCCACCGTCGACCTCCTACATGCGGCCAGTGCCCTGAGCTTCGCTCAGCTGTCCCGAACTGGACGACAGGCCGGCCGGCGCAGCGCCACCCTCGCCAGCACCCTCGCCGTCTGCCAGCTTTGGGTCGCCAAAAGGACCGTTCGCTGCGCGCACCAGTCCCAGGAACGGGGTTAACCAGCCTCCGGGGCGCGCGCGCAACGGCGCCCAGCTTCGTAGGGAGTTCGGCACATGCTGAAACCGCTACTCCCCGACCGGCGCGCGAGCTCGGTCACCAGGCTCCAACGGCTGCGCAAACCGCTCAACCACCCGCGCACGGGAGCTTCGGATTTCGCCGTGACGGGAGCGTTCGGGTGGTGTCGGGCCGCGGGCCGCCTGCGACGCCGCGCAGTCGACCGACTCGGGCACAGCGCCTCTCACTGGAGGTCAGGCTCGCGCAGACGGAGTGCTGGACGGGCTGGGAGCTGCATGCCTGCTTTCCGTTGCTCGTGCCGAAAACCGCATCCGCCTTATGCAACCAGCCTGTATTCGTGGATGACCCCGCCTATCCGGTCGTCTCGGCGGACTCTGAACGCGTCAAGATCTACGACGACCGCAGGTAACGATGTGAGCGGTGCATCTTGGCCCAGTGATCGATGGGGCCGGTGCTGATTGTGGTGGGTCTCGTAGGCGCGCAGTACCCGGAGCAGGTGGCGTTGGTTCCAGATCAACGTTTCGTCGAGGAGCTCTCGACGGCACCCACCGATCAGCGTTCCATGATCGCGTTCGCCCGAGCCTGCACAGGACTACGCAATACCCGAATGCCGTTGAACACCGCGTCCCACGCGATGGTGAACTTGGTGTCGCGGTCGCGTATCAAGAACTTCACCGTCTCGACTCGCCCGTCGAGGTCCATCAGCAGGTTGCGGGCCTGCTGGGTCACCCAGGTGTTGTTCGGGTGCGCGGTCACGCCCAGGATCCGGACGCGTCTCGTGGCGTGCTCGATCACCGCCAGCACATACGCCGTGGTGCCGTCGAGCAAGTTCACGCTGAAGAAGTCGGTAGCCAAGATCGCCTCGGCTTGGGCGCGCAAGAACTACGCCCAGGTCGGCCCGGACCGTCGCGGCGCCGGGGGGATCCCCGCCTCGTTCAAGATCTCCCACACGGTCGAGGGCGCTACCTCGATACCCAGGCCGGCGAGCTCTCCGTGGATCCGCCGGTAACCCCAGCCTGGGTTCTCCCCAGCCAGGCGCAAAACCAGGCTGCGCACGTTTCGACGGGTGGGTGGACGCCCGGGTCGCCCACGCTGGGACTTCTCCGCCCAGCGTTTAGGCACGATGTCGCGGTGCCAACGCAGCACCGTTTCCGGGGTCATCACCAACCGCAACCCCGCCCGGCGTGCTTTCGGGATCACCCCTACCAAGGTCGCGAGGAGCGCCCGATCAGCCCAGGACATCTTCGGCCGCGCATCGACCTGGCGCTACAGGACTCCGAGTTGGTGACGGAGCAGCAGAATCTCCGCGGACTTCCAAGCCTCCGCACGCCGGGACAACCGTAACCATCCGAGCAGCCGCGTCACGAACAGGTAGAGGAACCGCAAGCACATAATTCAAGATCATCTCAGACCCCCACCAGCAGGTCTGCAGTAGGAGCTCACGGCCGCGGATGACATTGTCGGCACTGTCAGGTCCGCGGGTGCGAGCCGCGGGCGGGGTATCTGACGACGCAACACGGCGACCTCGTGGCGGAGCAGGACCAGTTCCACGTCCTGCGACGCCTCCCCACGGCCGCGAACAACGATCAGTGACAGCAGACGTCCGATCACGGCGTAGATGAGCGAGAACAGCACCCTGATCATCCTTGTCGAAGCCCGTCAGAGGCCGTGATCAGAGTTCTTGAGCGGGACAGGGTTGCTCTCGCCTCTGCCACAACTCTCCACGTGTGGTCCTCCATCGAGGACGGCTCCGCATTCCGGGCATAGGAGGTGCGCAAAGCAGGCAGCTTCACCACCCTCATCATTGACGTGCGGAGGAGGCTCAATGCCCGGATCGTGTCGAGGGATCGAGAGGAAGTGGATTGAGAAGCGAACGGGGCCGAGTGGGTGCACGACATGTTTGATTTCTGGCGGAATTGCTTGAGTCGCGTCGGGACCGACGATGACATCCAGCTCGGGAGTGGTGCGCAACGTGAAGCGCAGCTGTCCGTGATGCACAGTGATCTGACCCCACGTTCCAGCGGCGATGCGGTGATCTCGGAGGAGTCCTGCTGGGATCGTGTGCTCGTTCCATTCCGGGCTGGAACGCACCAAGGTCAAACCGTTGGGGAGTTCAGCTCGGTCGCAGAGCGGACACGTGAGTTGCGCCCCGAGTTTCTCGTTCCGTCCTTGTTCGTCTATTACCCATTCCCGAAGTTGGAACGGCGGATTGTGCCGTACGTGTTGGCCGTGACCGCAGGACAGCTCCGCGACCCACTCGCCGTCCGCGTCACAATGGAAGCTAGTGATTGCTCGCCGGATAGGTCCAGACGGTGTGGTCACGGCGCCTCCTCGTTGGATCATGTGTCCGACGCCACAGCCGTAATGATCTCCTGCGATCGACGACCTGTCATTCCTTCCAAGGTAAGTACTCGTTCGGCGTGGCGTTCCTCTTCGAGGAGCTTCTGGCGGGCTTGGAGGAGGTCGAACTGCGTGATGAGCCCGTCAAGGTGATCCGTGTTTGCCCGGTCGACGACCGGTAGAACGCCGAGCCCGAGCGATGCCATCCGATCCGCTACCGAGCGCAGGATTTCGTCGGGGTAGGCGACGGCGAAGGAGAAGATCATCGCCTCATGCACACGTTGTGTCCCGCCGTCTCTCGCCGCGAGCACCAACGACCAGGGCAGTACCCCAACCAGGCGGCCCCCATCGTCAATCACCGGGTAAAACCGCTGACGCCGCTCGGGGGAGCCTTCTCCCAGTGCTCGATACACGTCGGACAGCAGGCGGTCGGGATCGACGGTGTACACCTTGGTGTCCATGACCTCACGCACAAACGTTGCTTCAAGGGGGTCAACGGCGTACTCGCGCATCACGTGGAAGCCCCTCCGTGCGATCTTCTCGGTGAGGATCGACCGTTTGAGGACCAGCACGCTGACCAGGTGAGCAAGCGTTGCTGCTACGAGCAGCGCCAACAGGCTGTTCGCATCGTGGGTCAACTCGAAGGCGAAGATGATGGCCGTAAACGGGGAGCGGGTGACTCCGCCAAGGGCGCCGGCCATCCCGATGAGTGCCCACACGCCGGGTGAGGCGCCGGGAAGGACGTGGCCGAGTACGCCGCCCAGGGCGGCCCCCATGATGAGGATGGGGGCAAGGATGCCGCCGCTCGTTCCCCCGCCAAGGCCGCCGGACCAGATGACGAGCTTCACGACGAACAGCAAGAGCAGGGCGCTCACTCCAAGTTGGCCGAGCAGCTCAGCGTGGATGGTGTCGTAGCCGACGCCAAGCGCACGGGAATCGACAAGTCCACCAAGACCGATGAGGAGTCCGCCGATCATCGGCCACCACATCCAGTGCAGGTGACCGGTGAGTGTCTTGAAGAGGTCCTCGAAGCCGTAGACGGCCTGGGTCATGAGCCACGCGGCGAAGCCGCAGGCGACGCCGATTGCCGCTGCGCTAAGAAGACCCATTCCAGCGATCGGGGTGTGAGTAGGGACCGGAAAGAGGGGCTGCGGTGACACAAGGTGGGCGCTCGCCATCACCATGCGAAGTGCATCGGCAGTGGCGGCAGCGATCCCGATGAGCACCATTGACCGGGGACGAAACTCAAAGGCCAGCAGCTCGACCCCGAACAGCGTGGCCGCGACTGGAGTCCCGAACACGGCACTCATCCCGGCTGCAGCACCAGCGACGAGCAGGCTTCGTCGTTGGGCGGCGGTGAGATGGAACAACTGCCCGACGATGGATCCCACTGCTCCGCCGGTGAGGATGATCGGTCCTTCCGCACCGAACGGGCCGCCGGTGCCGATGCTGACGGCGCTGGAAATCGGCTTCAGGATCGCTAGTCGAGGTTGGACCTTGCTGCCGTTGATGAGGATGCGCTCCATCGCCTCTGGGATGCCGTGGCCCCGGATCTGCTCCGAGCCGAAACGTGCCATAAGGCCCACGATGAGACCGCCGCCCACCGGAATGACGACCGCGATGGCACCAAGTGTATTCCCGTAGGGCGAGACCAAGTGGACACTGAGCCGTTGGAAGTACAGCAGGTTCGTGAAGAACCCGATCATGTCGAGAAGCGCAAGCGAGATGCCCGCTCCGAGCACGCCGATCACTACCGCCAGCGGAACGAGCCGCAGGACGGCCGGCGTCGTGGTGAAGTCCCCGAGCACCGCTTCGCCTGGCCCGCGGGAACTCCCATTGGAACCCCCGGATGCGGGTGGTGCAGGGCCGCCCTCCGGTTCTGTGGGGGCGTCGCTCGGATCCCCAGCGGGATCATTGCTGGCATCTACGGGCGGTAGAGGCTCAGAAGCGGATGGTTCTGTCACCCCACTTCCCCGTGCCGATTGCGCTGGAGAGGATGCGCCGAGGTTGTGGCCGGGCGCGTATCGCCACATTGGAAGATTTGCATCGTAGCAAGATGATATCGTAGCGAGAGTGGTGCTGCCTGATGCGACCTACGCCCGACTCTTGGCGCTCCGGACTGGTCTGCGCCACTTCGAACGATGGAGTGAGCAACAAGCCAGGGCTGCCGGCCTGACGCCCGCGCAGCATCAACTTCTGCTCGCCATTCGAGGGCACGGCGATCTACAAGGTCCGACCATCGGCGAGGTCGCCGACTATCTGCTCCTTCGTCACCACAGCGCGGTTGGCCTCATCGACCGTGCCGAAGGGGCAGGGCTCGTCGTTCGCACCAGGACCGAGGACGACCATCGTGTCGTCCGGCTCCATCTCACCCAGGACGGTTGCCGACGTCTGGAAGCCTTATCAGCCCTGCATCTCGAAGAACTCAAACGTCTGGCACCACAGCTCCCAGGTGCATGGGAGGGCCTCGCCCCGGTGCAACGGGCGCACGGGTTTCCTGGACCACCGAGACAGACGGCCCCGGTTCACGTTCAGGTGGGTATCGCCCGTGTGGTTGACGAGATGGGGAAGGACCCGGACTCCCGAGTCCTAGTGGATCGGCTCTGGCCACGAGGATTGGCGAAGGCCGAAGCGCCGTTCGCGATATGGGCGAAGGGGGTCGCTCCTAGCTCGGAACTCCGCAAATGGTATGGCCACGTGCCACAACGTTTCGAGGAATTCAGCCGACGGTACCGCACCGAACTTGCAGCATCGCCAGGGTGCGACGCCATAGATGCCCTCCGTCAGCGAGCCGGAGCCTCCGATGTGGTGTTGCTCACCGCCGCCAAGGACCTTGAGCGCTCCGCCGCGGCGGTGTTGCAGGCGATCCTTGGCGGGAGCTGACTGTCTCCAACCACTCAGCTCCCTGATCGCATTTGATGCCTGTGCCGCTCAAAAACTCCGGTTGCAGCTCAAGGGAGCGGGATGTCAGGCTGCGTGGCGGTATTCGTGAATTAACCCACCGAGCACCTCCTTCCGCTCGACCTTGCCGGGCGGTTCGTGCTCGGGGATCAGCCGCAGTGAGGGCCTTGGCCTCGGGAGTGGGGGTGATTGTTCCAGGGACTGGTGGGGCCGGTGCGTGTTGTAGTGCGCCACGTATTCGGTGAGGACGGCGAGCAGGTGGTGCTGGTTGACGATGAGGAGCCGGTCGAGGCATTCGCGGCGTAGCGTGCCGATCCACCGTTCGGCGAACGCGTTTGCACGCGGCGCTTACGGTGGTGTGCGCAGTACGCGGGTGCCGGCGGCGGTGAACACGTCATCGAATGGCCGGGTGAATTTGCTGTCGCGGTCGCGGATGAGGAACTTGAAGTGCTGGCCGGTGTCGTCGAGGGTCATGAGTAGGTTGCGGGCCTGCTGCGTGACCCAATCGCCGGTGGGATGTCGGGTCGCCCCGAGCAGCTGCACGCGGCGGCTGCCGATTTCGATGGCGAACAGGACGTAGATCCGGCGCAGCAGCACGGTGTCGACGTGGAAGAAGTCGCAGGCGAGCATCGTGTGCGCTTGCGCTCGGCAGAACTCGTGCCAGGTCGGTCCGCTGTGTCGCGGTGCCGGGTCGAGCCCGGCGCGGGTCAGGATGTTCCACACGGTGGCGGCCGATAGGGTGTGGCCGAGGTTGACGAGTTCGCCGTGAATGCGACGGTGTCCCCAGGTCGGGTTCTCCTGAGCGAAGCGCAGTACCAAGGAGCGGACGGTCGTCCTGGTGGGGGGCCGGCCGATCGTCGGGGGCTTGTGCGGGTAGGTCCATTTACGGGCGAGGAGTTCGCGATGCCAGCGCAGCAGCGTTCCGGGGCTCACGATGCGGAACTGCCGCAGCGCACCCGGTAGGTGCCGGGCGAACGCGGCCATGATCAGCCGGTCAGCGGGTGCGAGCCGAGGCCGGGGTGTCTGACGGCGCAACACGGCGACCTCGTGACGCAAGAGCACCAGTTCCACGTCCTTCGACGCTTCCCCGCGGCCACGGATCACGATCAAGGCCAGCAGGTGTCCGACCACGGCGTAGACGAGCGAAAAGAGCACGAGGATGATCCTTGCCGAAGCCGTGAGGCGCCGTGATCAGAGTATTTGAGCGGCACAGGGTGCCAGCGTCGCAACGCCGGTGCCTCTCCGCCGCGGACCCTGGAAGACCGGCAATCCGCACGGTCAAGTTGAGGTCGATGGTCGGTCCGACGGCAGGCCGCCCATCCGGACATCCGGGCGCACCCAACCCCGGCTCAAGTCGTCGATTCGAGCCAGTGTCTCGCCCGAGCACTCGACTCGGCGGGGTGCGTGGCAATCGGCACCCGCAAGCTCCGCTGGGTGGCGCCCTGCCGCACCAGCCGACTCGGTCGAGGCTGAATCGGGGTTTCGGACCCCTTCAGGCCGGGCAGCGGCATGTTGATCTACCTGCCCGCGTTCGACCCGGTCGGCCGGCACCAGCACCGGCTGGACGACTTCAACGTGCGGATCGCACGGCCGGCGAAGCTCCTGATCACCGGCGCCGGCAAGCCAGCACGCGTCGGGGCGTACCCAGTCTCGGTCGAGTACCCGATCGCCGGGCCGACCGCTCGCTATCGTTCGCCGTTACCCGGCGGGCCAACCGCTCGGCGTCGGCGTCACCGGTTGAGAGGGTCCTGGTGCAGCACATTCGCACGCCGCTCAACGCGACCAGCTTCACTCGTGACGGTGGCGTGGCCGTCTGGATCGGCTGCCGGTCAAGCACGGCGCACCTAAAACATTGCGGCGCGGGCGGGTGAACGCGCACATCTTCGTCGACGAGACCAAGCAGCGCGGCTACCTGCTCGTCGCAAGCGTAGTGCCGTCCGGCGAGCTCGATGCCGTCCGCAAAATCCTCCGTGGACTAGTGCTGCCCGGCCAACGGCGGCTGCACATGAACGATGAGAACAACCAGCGCAGACACGCCATCGCCGACGCAATCAACGCCAGCGGCATCCACTCCACTATCTATGACGCCGGCCGCCGGTACCGCAGTGAGCGGGACCGCCGCGCCGCCTGCCTGCTGGCGCTCGTCACCGACATCGCCCGACTGGGCGACACCATGATGATCCTCGAGCAGGATGACACCCTCATCGCGTCCGACCGCAAGCTGCTATACGGCGCATCCCGGGTAGCCGGTTGCGTCGACACCCTGCGATACGAGCATCGCCGGGCAGCGAGTGAACAGTTGCTTGCCGTTCCCGACGCGATCGCCTGGTGCTGGGCCAAGGGCGGCGACTGGCGTCGACGAATCGAGCTGGCCGTGACCGCGGTACGCCACGTGTAAGACGCCCCCCGGCAAGCGCGAAGCCCGAGCGCCACGGTCGTCCGGCCGGGTCTCGGGCTCACTTCCCGCAGCTAATGCCACGAGCATCACCCACCATATCCGACCAGGCCGCTGCTGTCACGCGCCCGCCGAAACAGACTGGGCAGGAAGGTCCGTCTTCAACGCTAACACCCGAAAGCTGCGGTGATCACGCGGGTGCGGCAGTGTCGGCTTGTGGACGTGCGGCGTGCGGGCTGCGTTTCGCGTGCATGTATCGCTCGAGGCGGGTCCGTCCTTCGTCGAATCGTTCCCGCATCAGGTGGGTGTAGATCTCGGCGGTCATGGTGGGGCTTTTGTGGCCGAGTCGGTGTTGGACTTCGAATAGGGTGAGGTCGGCGTCGAACATCAGTGACGCGGCGGTGTGCCGCAGGGTGAGCCAGGTGACCCGGCGGTCGGCCAGGCCGGCGCGTTCGACGGCGGGGCGGAGCACGTCGCGGGAAAAGCCGCCGCGCATCGGGTGGGTGCCGCGGGCGGTGGTGAACAGGAAATCTTCCCGGCCGGCGTGCGGGGCGTAGCGGCGGAGGTGTTCGATGAGCATGTCCATTACCGGGGTGGGGACGGGCACGGTTCGGACGTCTTCGGTTTTTGACATTGGTTCGGTGAACGTGTGGGAGCCGTTTTGGTTGACCACAAGCCGGCCGAAGGTGATTTCTTTGCGGAGCGGTTGAAGGTCGCAGACCCGGACGCCGATCGCTTCGTTCCAGCGCGGTCCGAGCCAGGCGCCCATGAAGATTTGTGCGGCGTACCGGCCGTTGGTTCGAAGGTTGCGGTATTTGGGGCTTGGGTCGACCAGCACGTCAACGAGCCGGTCGACTTCGGTGGCGGTTAGCACATCGTCGAACGTTTTGGCGATCACCGGTTTGGCTGGCAGCGCAATGTCGATGCACGGGTCGTCGATGATGCGGTCTTTGACTGCGCGGCGCAGCGGGCCGCGGAGCAGCCCGTAGCAGTGCCGAACCGAGATGGGTCCCTGTGCCGCTCAAATACTGTGAGCGCGGCGTCTGACGGGCTTCGGCAAGGATCATCCTCGTGCCGTTTTCGCTCGTCTACGCCGTGGCCAGTCGTCTGCTATCGCTGATCGTGACTCGCAGCCGCGGGGAGGCGGCGAAGGACGTTGAACTGGTCCTGCTGCGTCACGAGGTCGCAGTGCTGCGCCGTCAGACTCCGCGTCCGCGGCTCACGCCAGCGGAACGCCTGATCATGGCCGCGTTCGCCCGGCGCCTTCCGGGTGCCCTGCGGCAGTTCCGGATCGTTAGCCCCGGGACGCTGCTGCGCTGGCACCGTGAGCTGCTCGCCCGGAAGTGGACCTTGTGCCGCTCAAATCCTGTGATCGCGGCCTCTGACGGGCATCGACAAGGATGATCAGGGTGCTGTTCTCGCTCGTCTACGCGGTGGCCAGTCGTCTGCTGTCCCTGATCGTGGTTCGCGGCCGTGGGGAGGCGTCGAAGGACGTTGAACTGGTCCTGCTCCGCCACGAGATCGCCGTGTTGCGCCGTCAGATACCGCGTCCTCGGCTCGCGCCCGCAGACCGCCTGATCATGGCCGTGCTCGCCCGGCACCTCCCGGGTACCCTTCGGCAGTTCCGGATCGTCAGTCCCGGGACGCTGCTGCGCTGGCACCGTGAGCTGCTCGCCCGCAAGTGGACCTACCCGCACCAGCCGCCGTCGCTCGGTCGACCGCCGACCCGAGCGTCGGTGCGCGCCTTGGTGTTGCGGTTCGCTCAGGAGAACCCGACCTGGGGACACCGGCGCGTCCACGGCGAACTGGTCAACCTCGGCCACGCCCTATCCCCCGCAACTGTGTGGAACATCCTCACCCGCGCCGGCCTTGACCCGGCGCCGCGACGAACGGGGCCGACGTGGCGCGAGTTCTGCCACGCGCAGGCCCACAGCATGCTGGCCTGCGACTTCTTCCACGTCGACACCGTCTTGCTGCGCCGGATCTACGTTCGCCATCGAAGTCGGCACCCGGCGCGTCCATCTGCTCGGCGTGACCCGACATCCCACCGGCGACTGGGTGACCCAGCAAGCACGGAACCTGCTGATGACGCTCGACGACGCCGGCCGGAATTTCAAGTTCCTCGTCCGTGACCGGGACAGCAAATTCACCCGACCATTCGATGCCGTCTTCGCCGGCGCCGGCATCCGCGTGCTGCGCACGCCACCACAGGCCCCTCGCGCGAACGCGTTCGCCGAACGCTGGATCGGCACCGCCCGCCGCGAATGCCTCGACCGGCTCCTCATCATCAACCAGCGTCACCTGATCGCGATCGTCGACGAGTACATGGCGCACTACAACACCCACCGGCCGCACCAGTCCCTGAACCAAGTATGCCCACTCCCGAGGCCAAGGCCCGCACCGCGGCGGCTGGTCGCCGATCACGGACCACCCCAGCCGGTCGAGCGGAAGGAGGTACTCGGAGGGCTCATTCACGAATACCGCCACGCAGCCTGAAATCCCGCTGCCTGAACCTGCAACCAGAGTATTTGAGCGGCACAGGTCACCGGTGCGGTTTACCTCGCCATCGGGATGGGCCTGCTCCTGATTTTCGAACAGGAGAGTCGGCGCCGGGCCAGCCTGGACACGTATCGAACGCGGACCCCGGACGGGTTGCGGTTAACGATCAGGTGAAGGACCGGTTCGGCGGCGTTTCGCCCCCGAAAACCTGCGTGGGGGTCCACGACGTGATCGCGGAGGAGGGCAGGCGCCGCTGGGCGGCGTTGGCGGGCGCCGGCGGGAGGTGGGCGCCGGTCAGGACCCGGGGAGCACCCGGCGCAGGAGCAGGGCGGCGCCGAGGGTGAGCATCCCGGCCAGCCCGACGGCGAGGGGTAGGCCGGTGGCCGGCAACGTCCCGGTCGGACCCGAGGCGGTGGGGTGGGTGGCGGTGGGTGGCGTCGTAGCGGGGAGGAGCTGGGCCGCCGAGACGCTGCCACTGCCCGTTGCCGAGAGCAGCGGGAGGGTCAGGATGTTCGGGGTCGCGGCGGCGTTGACGACCGAGACCGGGCCGGTGAGCCGGTTGTTCTGGTAGGCGGCGTCGGCGGCGGCGACGACGAGCTCGATGCGGTCACCGGCGGGGTAGCGGTGCACGACCGCCGGCAGCTCGACGTGCACGGGCGCGGTGACGTCGGGGACCCGGAAGGGTGCGATGAGCCGGCGCACGAGGTCGACCGTGCCGGAGGGCGACACGTCGTAGATCTTCGCGAACAGCAGTAGCTGCGACGCCGGGTTCCCGGATGTCTGGCTCGCCGCCCAGGAGGGGGCGGACAGGTGCAGGGTGAGCTCGGGGCTGCCCACCTGGATGACCGGCTTGGCCAACGGGGTCGAGGTGAACGCCGCGAAGGTGCCGGGCAGGTCGCTCGGGGTGGTGCCCTGGTTCGGCAGGTCGGGTTGGACCGCGGAGGTCTCGCTGTAGCTCGTGGCGGCCTGGCTCACAGCGAACGACACCGTGCCGGCGACAACCGGCTCGGACGCGGGAAGCAGCGCGCCCGTCCCGGAGAGGTGGAAGGCCACCGGGCCGGCCACCGGGAATGCGGCCGCGGATGCGTACTGCGCCCAGTCCGGGCCGCTGGTGGAGGCGGGCTGCCAGTCCTGGAAGTACTGGAACGGCGCGCCGGTGTTCGCCCTCGGGTCGTGCTTGAGGTATTTGTCGAACCAGGCCGCGATGAGCGTGCCCTCGTAGGTCGACAGCGGGGAGCTGCCGTCGTTCGCCGTGTCGAGCTCGCCCTTGGCCGGCGTCCCGTTGCTGTGGCCCCACGACTGCCAGACCAGGTGCACCGGCACGCCCCGGACGCGCATCGCCTCGTAGGTAGCCACCGACTCCTGCAGGTCGAACAGCGTGTCGGACTGACCCTGCATGAGGAGCGTCGGGACGTGCAGGTTGGCGAGGTAGCTCTCCACCGAGGCCTGGCGGGCAAAGGCCAGCGTTGTCGGGTCGGGGTAGCCCAGGGCATCCATCTCGCTCTTGGCGGTGCAGGCCTGGTTGTCGAAGTTCGGGCAGCCGACGTTGCGGCTCGGCTGGGCCTGCAGCCCGTCGACCCCGTCGAGGATTCCCTCGCCGAAGAACAGGCTGGTCCACTCGCTCTTCTCGGTCCCCGCGGTTGCGTAGGTGACGCCTGCCGGGTTCGCCGCGGTCCGGGCGAACGAGGTGTCGTTCGGCGCCAGCGAGTACGCCAGGTCGTTCCAGGTGATCACCGGGATGATCGCGTCGACCCGCTGGCTCGCGTCGGCCACCGCGTACTGGATCTCCCCGCCGTAGGAGCCGCCGACCATGCCGACCCGCGGGTCGAACGCCAGGTGGCTCGTCGGGGTGTCGCTGATGACGTAGTTCGGTGCCGGATACGGCGAGCTGTACACGCCGGTCGTCGGGTCGTAGCTGCGGTAGGCGATCCCCGGCTTGCCGCCGAGGAACTCGACGAGCTGCGCGCCGGCCTGCCCGTCCCACTCCGGGGAGTCGAGCTCGATCTTGCACCCGCTGCCGACGGTGCTCGGGTTCGGCGCCCCGAGGGCGTTCGGGCCGAAACCCAGGCCGGTGTAGGAGAGCACCGCGTAGCCGCGCTTGCCGAACTCCTCGCCGATGTAGGCCTGGTCGTTCTTGGACCCACCGAAACCGTTCGTGGTGAGGATCGCGGGGACCGGGTGGGTCTTCGAGGCGGTGCTCGGGATGTAGAGGTCACCGATGACGTCGCAGTGCGTCGGCGTGCCGCCGTTGACGACGTCGTCAAGGGTGTTGAAGTGCAAGGTGACCACCGAGACGGTGATCCCCGGGGTCGCCGGCGCGGCGTACGGGCGGTCGGTGCCGGTGGTGGCCCGCGCGGCCGAGGGCACCAGGGCGGAGGCGATGGTGGCGAGGCCCGCGGCCACGACGAATACCGGTGTCCTGCGCATGAGGGCCTCCTGCCAACTTCCCCCTACCCGAAGTATGTGATCAACCGATGGTTGTCACCGGAGGTTCGATCTTGCGCGCCGGGGGATGAACGGGTGTGCAGCGGATCCTACCGCCGCGCTGGCACACTCGGGCGTGTCCTCAGGCAGGAGGGAGTGGCGTGTCCGTGGGTGAGCAGGCGTGGCGCCGGGGCGCGCGGATCACCCGGCGCCGGCTGCTCGGCGGGTCGCTGCGGGTCGGTGCGCTGGCCGCCGGAGCGGTCGCTTTCGACGGGCTGCCGGCGGGCGCGGGGCTGCCGGCGGGCGCGGGCCCTGCCGGGTGCAACCCGTCCGTCGTGGTCCCGGGAGCGGGCGCGGTCTTCGGCGCCGAACTTCAGTACTTCCGGATGCAGCCGAGCTACATCCCTGCCCGGTTGGACCTGTGCCGGCAGGCGGCGTTCACGACGGTCCAGTCCTATGTGCCGTGGAACGTGCACGAGTACCTGTGGGTGCCGGTAATGGCGTCCAAAGCTCGGAACCGGGCAGGTTGATCTTGATGTGGCGCCGAGCGGCTTTGTGAACCGCCTGACGCGGGCTCGCCGGGATGGGTCCCGATGTGTCATTAGCCTATTGGTGCTGCCCGGATGAGGGCTCGGCGGGTCGTGGCGGGGAAGGCGCCGCATGGGCTGGGTCCAGGGGTTCGCTGGCCGCAAAGGTTTTCGCCGGCAGCTGGCACCGGTCCTGCCCGGGACCTCTTCAGCGGGCGTTCGTGTTCAGCGGGCTTGAGATTCGGGCCGGCTCCCTCGAGCCTCCCGGGGTCAGGCTGCGAGCGTGTACTCGCCGATGACGCCCGCGACCCTGTGGTGGCGGTGTAGGCGCAAGCCCTCGAGATCGGTGACCGGTGCGGGGAGCGGCGTCAGGGGTGCGGCTTGGCCCAAGGAGCGGTGCGGGCGGTGGCCGTTGTGATGGGTCTCGTAGGCGCGCAGGACCTGGCGCAGGTGGCGCTGGTTCCAAACCAACGTGCGGTCGAGGAGTTCTCGGCGGCAGCCGCCGATCCACCGTTCCATGATCGCGTTGGCGCGTGGCGCGCGGATGGGACTGCGCAGAATCCGAATCCCCGTGCCGGTGAAGACCGCGTCGAAGGCGGCGCTGAACTTCGTGTCCCGATCGCGGAGCAGGAACTTCACGGAGGCGACCTGCTCGTCCAGGTCCATGAGCAGGTTTCGTGCCATCTGGGTGACCCACGCGTTGTCCGGGTGGGCGGTCACGCCGAGGATCCGGATCCGGCGGGTGGCGTGTTCAATGACCGCGAGGACGTAAGCGCTGGTCCCGTCGAGCAGATCGACAGTGAAGAAGTCGGTCGCGAGGATCGCTCGGGCTTGGCCGTGGAGGAACTGCGCCCACGTCGGCCCCAAACGCTGCGGCGCGGGTGGCAGTCCAGCTCTGGTGAGGATCTCCCACACCGTGGAGGGCGCCACCACGATGCCGAGACCGGCGAGTTCGCCGTGGATACGCCGGTAACCCCAGCTGGGGTTCTCCTTCGCGAGGCGCAGCACCGACGCGGTGATGTTGCGGTGCGTACGTGGACGGCCGGGATGTTTGTGCCGCGACTTGGCCGCCCAACGGCGGGCGACGATGTCACGGTGCCAGCGCAACACGGTCTCCGGCGTCACGATCAGGTGCAGCCTACGACCCCGGTGCTTGGGGATAATCTCGAGGAGCAACGCGATCAGCGCCCGGTCAGCCCACGTCGTTTTCGGCCGCGCAGCGGCCTGCCGCTGCAGCACGGTGAGTTGGTGACGTAGGAGCAAGATCTCCGCGGTCTTCCACGACTCGGCACGCCGAGACAGCCGCAGCCACCCGAACATGCGGCCGACGGTCAGAAAGACAAGGCGGAGACCCACAACCCAAGATCATCCCAGGAGCGGTCAAGAGGTCAAACCGGGGGCAGCCGAGCGCGGATGAGGTATTCGGCCCCCACAGGTACTCGGTAGCCCGAGCGATGAAAACCGACGAACAGCCGAAGACCAACCTCGGTACCGGCCGTTAGGTTTTGGTACGGGGCAGGTCGGTCTTCCCGCGGTGGTCAACCGATTCGACGGTTCGGCTGGGCAACCCCGTGGTTCGGCTATGCGGCTTTCGGACGGTGGTCTGGAACCCGACGGCGGTGCCGCGGCGATGCGGCTCGACCGAGGGTAGTGCCGGCTCGGCGATCTCGGTGAGCATCTTGCGGTAGGCCGTCTCGTAGCCGACTGCCATCGCCTCGACGGTGAAATCCGCCGTCACATGGCGGCGACACTCGGCCGGATTCAGCTGCCGGGCCTGGTCGATGGCCCGCGGCAGGTCGGCCGGGCTGTCAACGATCACCCCGGTCTGCCCGTCGAGGATGATCTCCGCGACGGCACCGCGGCGCAGCGCGACCACCGGCGTGCCGCACGCCATCGCTTCGATCAAGACCAGCCCGAACGGTTCGTCCCAGCAGGCCGGGAACAGCAGGCAGGCGGCGCGGGCGAGCAGGTCCCGTTTGGCCGCCGCATCGGCGACACCGAACATCACCGTGTCCGGGCCGAGCCGGGGCCGAATCTCCCGGTCGAAGTAGCCACGTTCGACAGCTTCGCTGCACTTACCGGCCAGCACGATTGGTAGGCCGGCGGCGCGGGCCGCGTCGATCGCCAGATGTGGTCCCTTCTCCGGATGGAACCGGCCGAGGAACAACGCGAAATCTTCCTTGTCAGCCCGGAACGAAAACGTCTCGGCGCGCAGGCCGTGGTGCACCGTGGCCTTCCACGGCAGGTTCGGCGCAGCACGGCGCTGGGCGTGGGAGATGGCGACCAGGCCGATCGTGGTGCCCAACGTCTGGTAGTACCTGCCGGGCTCGCCATCAACCGGCCCGTGCGCGGTCACCAGCGTCGGCGGCAGCCGGCCACGGGCGAGCAGCGGACCGGCGAGGGTGTGATCATGGACAACGTCAACGACCAGACCATCAAGAATGCGGGCGGCCGCGGCGGCGTGCGCCACCTCGGGGAACGGTTCACCCAGCCGATCGGCGAAGGGCACCGGGTAGGTCGCCACGAACCGTTGCGCACGGGTACCCGGCCGGCCGGTACCGATCAACGTCACCTGATGACCGCGGTCCACCAGCGCGTCAACGAGGTCAGCCACCACCGCCTCCACGCCGCCGTAGCCGGCCGGCGGCACCGCGAAATACGGTGGCGCGATCATCGCGATGCGCAAGGCTGTGTTGCCGACGGCAGCCGGCCCCGGCCGACCCGGCACCGACAGCGAGTTCACCGGCTACCTCCCTCCGCGATCCGGCGACGTCCTAACGGCAGGCAAGGCGAAGGCTAGGCGTCGAGTTCGGCAACCCTGACCGGTGCGGCCAACACCGGGGTGCGCAGCGGCGAAAGTGAGCCCCGCCCCGGACAAGATCGTTCGCCCAGGGTAACTCAGCCGGCAGCTCGGCACCGCCCTGAGCCTCCCAGCACCGTCCACCGGTTCCCTCGCATCACAGGGGGAAGAAAGCTTCCGGGGGCCGGCCGGTATCCAACGGCGGCGCGGCTCAGCCCGGCGGTGCCGCGGGTGGCACCCGGGCGGTGAGCGGGTGGCGGGCCCGGCGCACCAGTTCGATGCCCTCGGGTAGCCCGTCGAGTGTCCAGCCCCGTTTCCCCACCTCCAGGCACAGGTCGGCGCCGGCGAGGTGCAGCCGGTCGATCCGCAACGGAAGTAGCCGGTCGGGCACGACCGGGGAGCACCAGACCCGACCAAACGGCACCCACGGATCGAAACGCAGCAACGTTCGCAGCAGATGCAACGGGGTGGCTGCTGACCACGCCTGCGGGGAGCAGGAGGTGGGGTAAGGCACCGGGGTGGTGAATTCGCCGCGGTCAAAGCCGCAAAACAACTCCGGCAGGCGGCCCCCGAAAGCGTCTGCGGCATCCACCATGGCAAGCGCAATGCGTTGGGCTTCAGCGACGAAGCCGTAACGCATCAGACCGGCGGCGATAATGCCATTGTCGTGCGGCCAGACCGACCCGTTGTGGTAGCTCATCGGGTTGTAGGCGGCCATCGACGAGGCCAGCGTGCGCACCCCGAAACCGCTAAACATTTCCGGGCTCATCAGGTGACGGGCCACCGACGCGGCCCGGCTCTGCTCCACGATGCCCGTCCACAGGCAGTGCCCCATGTTCGAGGTCAGCGAATCCACCGGCCGCTTATCCCGATCAAGCGCCAGCGCGTAATAACCCCGGTCGGCCAGCCAGAAGGCCTCGTTGAACCGCGTCTTGAGGGCGGCCGCCTTGACCGCCCAGTGCCGGGCCGTCGAACGGTCGGCCCGTTCGCGGGCGAAATGCGCACGGGCCAGATAGGCCGCATAAACGTAGCCCTGTACCTCAGCCAACGCGATCGGCGGCTCAGCAAGCCTGCCCTCCGCGAAGACGATCGCGTCGAAGGAATCCTTCCAGCCCTGATTCACCAGCCCCCGATCGGTAGCCCGCTGGTACTCCACGAAACCGTCGCCGTCCCGGTCGCCGTAATGCTCAATCCAGTCCAGCGCCCGGTCGGCGTGCGGCAACAGCACCTCAACCTCGGCGGAAGCCAGTCCCCACCTGCGCAGCTCCCCGAGCACCATCACGAACAGCGGGGTCGCATCAACACTGCCGTAGTACACGTTGCCCCCACCCAACGCGGCCGGAGTACCCAGACCAGAGCGCACCTCATGCAAGATCCGGCCCGGCTGCTCCTCGCTGAGCGGATCCACCCGCTGGCCTTGCAAACCGGCGAGCGTCTGCAAGGTGCCCAAGGCAAGGGAAGTGTCAAGCGGCAGCAGCATCCAACTCGTCAACAAGGCGTCCCGACCGAACAGGGTCATAAACCACGGAACCCCGGCCGCGACAACAGCACGCTCCGGATGCTCAGGGTCAAACATGCGCAGTGCGCCCAGATCCTCCGCTGCGGTGGCCAGCATCGCGGCCAGCCGCTCATCACCGGTCCGCACCGCCGGGTTCTCACGCAGCCACGCGGCGAGCTGGGCCGCCGGCTCGCTCGCCTCGACCGGCTGACCAACCCGATACAACGCTGGCACCTCCACCCCGTCGATTGAGGGCACAACCTGCACCGACGTGCCCCAAGCACCCCCCGGCGGGACAACCACCTGCCACCCCAGCCCGTCGGCACGAACAACCGGTGCCCCCGCCGCGGTCACCGTCACCCCGCGGCTCCCGCCCCCACGGCGGTAGACCGCCCGCCACCCGCCGTCCACAACGGAGTGGGCAATCCCCTCCCGCGGCCGAACCCGGCTCTCCTTGACCTCAAACAAGTCAGCGAAGTCCGCCTCCACGACAAGATCAAGCGAAATGCCCGCCATTTCCCGACCCAGATTGCGGACCTCAATCTCCTCCAACATCCCGTTGCCGACATAACGCCGACGCAACACCAGCAACGTGCTGTCAGCCAGCCCAGCCCGCGGCGGCCGGCGGGTCACAAACGTCGTCGTATACGGCGCCGAAGAACTCGTGCTCAACGGCTCCAACGTCACCCCATCCAGCTCCACCACAAACCGCGACACGAAACGGGTATCCCGAAAAAACAGCCCCTGCTCCGTACCCGTCCGAATGTCGCCGCCACGTCCGCAAATACAGAACGTCACCCCCTCCACCAGCGTCACCCGGCCGGCGGCACCAGCACCCACCGGCGGCGCACCGCAATAGGCCCAGCCCTCGCCCGTCGCCATCCCCCGATCATGCCCCCACCCGCCCGGCCGCACAGCCCGCGACGCGCGGCCGGCGCACAACCGGCAGGCCACAAGATGACCTGCACCCGCCGGGCGACCGGCCAGCTCCTCGAGCAGCTGCCGACCCGGGTCGGCGACCGGATCGGCTGTTTGTTCTCACTAGACGACACTCGGGTCATGTCGACCTGCCAGCGGGCCTTCATCGCCGACGAACGGCCAAGCCTCACCCACGCGGTCAAGACCGGCAACAGGTACACCCTGTGCGGCCGGTTGGGTTCGCTACTGCAGGGTGAGTTCGTCCTACGCCGACTACATGATCGTGGCATTGGGTACCGCAGCCAACCGGCGGAATCTGGGGCAGCCGACGACAGCTCACTCCAGGAAAGGACCACCTCACCGTACCGGCGGAAGCAACACGCGCGAGTTGAGCCGCATAAACCTGCGGAGGTCTGGTCCGGCTCCCCCCTGGGGCACGCAGAGTGATGGACCGACTACGTTGAGCAACGGGACGTAATCCGGGACCTCCCGGTGTTACGGGCAGCGCCATCCTGAACTTTAGTCGGCGCCGGCGCGCAGATCGTCCACGAGCGCCGCGAGAAGCGCCTCCTCGTAGGCGGGACGGCCATCCGCCCGCATCGCGATGGCGAGCTCCGGGTCCCACGCGGTGTCCGCCGCCGTGAGGACCGACAGGCCAGCGAACGCGGGCGTTCCCGCGTCGAGGCTGCTGCGGTAGTCGGCGGCGGTCATCCGCCACGGCTGAGCGCCACGCACTCCAGCGAGCAGCGCTCGCACATGTGCGAGCCCGGCCGGGTCGAAGTCCGCCCGCACCCGCAGCTGCCAGCCGGCGGCCGCGACCGCGTCGAGAGCCGCGATCTCCAGGGCCGACGGAGTCCCCGAGGTACAGACCACCGGGGACGCTGGGCCGCGCGCCGCGACGTCGTCGGCGACGGCCGTGAGCACCGACGGGTTCTCGGTGACGAACACGACCCCTGAGCCGGAAGGCACCGGCCAACACGCCCGGGTGAGCTCTCGCGGCGTCAGACCCAGGAGCACCTCGGCAGGGACGCTCCAGCCCGCCGGTGCCAGACCGACCACGAGCAACCCACCGAGCGCGTCGTCACCGAGCACACCAAGGCTCTGCCACGCGCCGCGGCCCCGGACCGTGCCTTCGATCAGCCCGGCCGCGGTAGCCACGGCGAGCACGAAACCGGCGAGCGGGGCGCCCAGGTCCAGCGCGTGCGGGTCACCTGTGACCTGCTGGGCCAGAACCCGCCGGTCCGTGCTGCTCCCCGGCCCCGGCAGCGCCACCAGTACCGCCCAGCAGGTTCGAAGCAACCCGGCCGGGTCCTCACCCTTCAGTAGTCGCGTGATCGTGCCGGTGCGCATCAGGTTCGCCCACGCTAGTACGACATCGCTGAGCGGATGCGCGTCGTGCAGCTCGGCGAGCACGTCCTGCATCCGGTCGATGGTCGCCTCCTGCTCTGCGCGGGCACGAGCCCGCTCGGCGAGCGGCCGGTCCAGCACGTGCGCGGCCGCGGCACCGGGGGTGAGGTGATCGCCGCGGGCACGGAGGCGCGAAGTGAGTTCGGCCAGGTCAATGGTGCGGCGCTGCCCGGGACGCAACTCGGAGCCGCCAAGTAGGCCGCGGGCCGCGGTCCGGCCGGAAGGATCGCCCGGCACCACCACCCTGACCTGACCTGTGCACAGTTGCGGATCGCCGCGCCGGTCGGCGATCACGGCGAGTTGCTCGAACAGCCAGCGAAGCGGCTGGGCCTGCAACGGTCTCAGATCTGCCCCATCGCAGCTGCCGTCACACAGTCGGCACGGTCGCGAAGCAGCGGCCGCAGAACCCGTCATGCGAGCGTCGGATGCGGATAAGGCTGCGTCCCGCGCACCTTTGTGTGCCAGTTCAGCACCGTCCCATCCGAACCAGCCTCGAGTTCGTGCACATCGATGCCGTCCCAGGCGCCTGGGGCGCCGTCCCACAGGTACGAGGTGCACAGCAGGTCCAGGTCGAGTTCTGCGACGTACCTGGCCAGACCCTCACGCCCGGCCTCGTCCACCTCGGCGGGCACCTCGTCCAGCACACAGATCCTTAGCGCCTGCGGACCGAACCGCTCACACGCCGCCGCGACTGCCGCGAGCATCGGGGCGAGCACAACAAGGCGGCGCTCCCCACCGGACAGGCCGGTCTTGCGACCCCACCGCTCCGAGCTCTTGCCAGGCCGGGCGATGACGTACCGGACATCGACCCAGTCACGGATGTCGACGGCAGCAGCGACCCGGTCTGTCATCGTGTCAGCGTCCGTGACCGCGATCAGGGTCCGCAGCGCCGCGCCGACCTGACGTGCCTGCTCATCAGTCCGGTCCGCCGTCGAGGTGCGACACGCCAGCTCGTACACGGTCCGTTCCTGATCAGCGAGGTCGTCCCGCAACCGCACCTCGACATGGATGCCGACCCCGGAGGACGCCGTTGCGTTGCGCATCTTGGCGTTCACCTCACGCACCCAGTCGTGTAGGTCGGTCCATGCCGCACCGATCGCTTCCGGCAGTCGGCCGATGATGAACTCCCGCAGCGCGTGTTCCTCCCCAGACTCCAGCGCCAAGCGTGCCGCATCAGCGACAGACTGCGCAGTCGCGGCCGCGCTGACCGGTGTATACGCCTCCTCCTTGAACGTCAGCTGAAACGTCATCAGCACCCCGACGTCATCACCCGGGTCCAGCGTCCACTGCCCAGCCAACTGGGCACGGACCACGTCGTAGCGCTCCCGCAGCATCCGGTGCCCTGTCGACCGTCGACCGTGCACCGCCTGCTGCAGCTGCGCTGCCAGCGCCGAGTCATCCGGCGCCGGCGGGGTCTCGCCGAGCAGCGCAGCTGCGGCGCCCGGCGCGGTCAGCAGCCGCCGCAGCGCAGCACGCGCCTGCGTAAGCGCCGGCAGGTGCGCCTCAGCAGCAGCCTGAGCCTGCTCGGCCCGGACCGTGTCCTCCCGCAGCTGGCCTTCACGTTCACGAGCCCGCCCGTCCCAGGTCGACCGCTCAGCGTCGGCGACCTTGACCAGCGGCTCCACCTCGGCGAGCTCGTCAAGGACCTGCTGCACGTCGGTGCCAACCGCGGCCCGGAGCGCATCGAGCTCGGCCGCAGCCTTCTCCGCGTCAGTGTGCGCAACCAGCGCATCACCGGCACTGATCGCCTCTGACAGCTGCTCGGCGCGGGCCGCATCCGCCGTCACCTGACCGAGCCTGGTCGCCAACCTCTGCGCCTGACGCTGCAGCCGGCGCAGCTCAGCGACCGTGGACTCGGCGGTGCTGCGGACCGCAGCGAGCTCCTCGACCGTCACCGGCAGCCCGAGCGCCCGGGTCTCCGCCGTCCAGCTGTCGCGTGCTGCCGCAGCCACTGTCGCGAGGCGGTCATGTTCGCGGTCGGCGGTGTCTCGTGCGACGTCGAGCTCGCCGTACCGGCCGGCGGCCACCGCGCGCTGCTGCTCAGCCTGACGCAGCGCATCAAGCTGCGGGAACGCCTTCGCGGCCGCGGTCACCCCAGCAGCAGCGGCCCGCGCGGCCCGCGCCTGCTCGTGCTGACCGGCGGCGAGCTCCTCGAGGTCGTCTGCTTCGGCGTCGAGGACAGCCGCCGCGGCGAGTGCTGCCGCGTGCCGCTGAGCCGCTCCGATGTGACCGGTCAGCGCAGCCCGCACGACACTGCCCGCAACTGCCACGGCGAGCGCCGCTGCCGGGTCCGCCACTGCCGGGCCGGTCCGGAACGTGCCGTCGAGACCGACGATCACGGCCACCTGGGCGAGCTCGGCGGCGACGGGGACGGTGACGGAGTCGACAAGCCCGATCTGCGCCAGCACCGCAGTCACCGTCGCGGCGTACGGATGCGCCGGATCGGCGGTCAGCACCTCGGTGAGGTTGCGCGGCGCAACAGGTCCGTGCGCGGTCAGCACCCAGTGGCTGCCGGCACGCAACCCCGCCTGATCGACGGCAGCACCGAGCAGCCCGGTCGCGGCGAGCGCCGTCTCGACCACCCCCTGCATGTCGGCGCTGACATGCTCGCGCCACTCCAGCACGGTCGCGAACCCGACGGCGTCGGACCCGGCCGCGGTCCACGACGGCCGGGGCAGTGGCCGGGGCGTGCCGGATCCGCAGCTGCTGTGCCTGCTCGCGCCGCTGCCGGGCCTGCCGCTCATGCTCCCCGGCCTGCTCGTCGTGCCGGCGGGCGCCGCTGCGCAGCTCGGCGCTCGCCGTCGCGGCGCGCGTGGTGGCGGCCTGCCCGAAGCCCGTCACCGCGTCACGAACCTCCGCCGGCGTGGCAGCGGCAAGCTCAACGAGCACGTCGGTGTCCCATGCCCCGTCCGACACCGCGTCGAACCCGTCCTCAGCCAGCTCCTCGGCGGCTGTGGCTGTCGCCCCGGGGCTCTTCGCAGCGGAGCGCGTCGGGGTGGTGCTGGGCGGGATGATCGGGCCGCAGAGCTGCGGGTGCTCGTTCGTCCAGGTGTGCAGCGCCGTCAGCACCGCATCACGCGCGTGAGTGGCCCCCATGGTGCGCGTCGCCAGCGTGCGAGCGGCCGTCTCCACATCGACGGTGAGCCGGGCCAGGGTGTCGTGCGCGGCAGCCGCCGCGGACTCGGCGGACGTGACCTGGCTGTGCCGGGACTCGGCGGCACGAGCCGCGACAGCGCGGGACTCGTGCTGGGTCGCAGCGTCCCGGACCGCCGCAACCCCGTCGTGCCAGGCGGTGTCGTCGACGCTGACCAGCGTGCGGGCCCCCGGATCCAGCAGGTGTTCGCCGACCGCGATCGTCGGCTGCGGTCGCGTCGAGAGCTGCACAGCCGCGCGCAGGGTGACCCCGACCGATGCGAGGGCGGCGACACACGCGTCGAGCTCGTCAATCTGCTCGACCACCCCGGTCGCAGCCTGGTGCGCGGCTGTGTGGCCGTCGTGTGCGCGGCTTACTGTTGCTTCCAGCGCTGCCAACTTGCCTGCCGCGGCACCCTGCTTGGCGTGCGCGGCCGCGGCCAGGTCCTCAAGCCGGCCCGCTGACCGGTACGCCTCGGAGGTCTTGAGCGCGTTGACCTGCGCGGACAGCTCGGTGAACTCGGCGACGGCGCGACCATGCGTGGTGAGTGCCTCCTCGTGCCGGATCCGTGCTGCCTCAGCCTTGCCGACGGCCGCTTTCGCGGCGCTCTGCGCCCGTCGCAGCTCCGCGGCCGCCTCGCTGACCGTCGCGAGCGCCTCACCGGTGACGGCGACCACATGGCCGGTCCAGGTCGCGGCGAACTCGGTGAGCGCGGCGGCAGCGTCGGCGTCGCGGGTAAACGCAGCCCGTGTCTCGTCTGTTTCGGCGAGCGCATCCGCGGTCGCGATGATCACGTCGTCGGCAACCCCGGGAAGGCAGTCGCGCAGCGCCTCAGCAGCCTTGTCGACGCTGATGTCGGCGAGCAGGCTCGGGTTGCGCAGCTGCCGGAGCCGATCGGCGAGCAACCGCAGCTGCGCAGCATCGGTTCGCAGCAGACGACGCGCCAGATCGGCGACGTACTCGTCCTCGTCGGCGAACACGGCACCACCGGCTTCGGTGAGTGTCAAGCTGAACGCCTCGGCAGCCAGCGGTTCGGTGCCGCCGACGAGCCAGACATGGTCGCGCAGCCGACCCGGGACGCGGAACGGCAGCACCCGCACCGGTGGTGTCGACGTCTGCGAGTACGTCAGCCGCACCCCGTACGTGACCTCGTGCGTTACCGGTTCGCAGCTGCCTGACGGCGCTGCCTGGTCGTCGGATCCGTCGCTGTCCTGAACCTGGGCCTCTGGCGCGGTCGGGAGCGGCTCGTCGTCAGGAGCAGCGAAGGTGAGCGTCGCGTACCCGACCGTCTTCTTCGCACCGGTCTCGGCCATCAGCGAACGCAGTGACGTCGGCCGGGCCTTGCCGGCGGCGAGCTTGGCGGCGTTGAGGTCCAACAAGTACGGCACGAGCGCTTCGAGCCCGGTGGTCTTGCCGACGCCGTTGCCGCCAGTGAGCAGCCCACGGCCGCTCGGCAGCGCCAGGTCGAGGTCGCCGAAGCGCCACACGTTGAACAGCTGCGCTCCGACCAGGCGCCAGCGGCGGCCGAACCGGGCTGGGTCACCCGCCGGCGGCCGGGTCGCGGCCTGCTCGAAAGTCAGCTCGGTCATCGCGCCTTCTGTCACGTGTCGAAGTCGAGGGTCAAGGTGAGCTCCGGGTTGGAGGGAGCACCTGCGGTCCGCGTCGGACAGCGAGTCGGTCGGGCGCTGTCGTCCAGACGCCAGCGTGCGGCGGCTGGGGAGAACCACCAGTCCCCGCCGCTCGGGTCGCGGCGCAGCAACCCGAGCGCGGTCAGTGTGGTCGCGACGTCAACGACGAGCTTGTCCGGGTTCTCCACGTACTCACTCGACCAGCCACCCTTGCCGGCAGCGGTCGCAGCAGCCGTGTCGTGCGCCCATGTGTGGACGGCGCCGGCCATCAGCGCCCGCCAGCCGTCGCCGACCCGGACCCGGTCAGCGTCGATACCAGGTGTCACCAGCTCAGTCTCGTCATCTTCCGGGGTGCTGTCCTCGGCAGCGCTGTTCAGGGTCGGGTCGGTCTCTGACGCGGGGGCGGTCCCGTGCGTGAGGGCGTGTTCGAGGAGCATGAGGCTCGCGTGCGCGACGGTCCCGAACGTCGGGAACGGGACGTCGCCTGCATCACTGGGCCGATACCCGAGCGTCTCGGGCAGCACGAACGCGGCCCCTTCGGCGCGACGTTCGATGCTCAGCCCGAAGCCGTCTGCGAGCGGCTGGCCGTCGTCGCCGCGCAGCCGCTGCCGCAGCCAACGGGTCTCCGCCTCGTCCAGGTCGCAGCTGTGCACGACGGTGTCGTCGAGCAGCCGCCGGCGCATCCGCCGGGCCGGGTCAGGCTCACGCTCGACTGCGGCGAGCCAGCCGGCCGGGTCACCAGCAGGGTCGAGCGGGCCGGTGTTGGCGATCACGTGAAGCAGCCGGGTGTGATGCACAGCCAGCAGCACCGGCGGGTCGTCGCTGCCAAGGAAGTCGTCCAGATCACCGTCAACCTGCTCGACCACACCCCGCGCATCGAGCATGCGCAGCGCGGCGACCACAGCGCGGCGCTCCGTGATACTGCCAGTCGACTCGACCCCGGCCTCAGCCGCCGCCGCTCGGGCCGCAGTGACGAGCTGGCCGAAGCTGCACTTGGGAGGCATCGAGTCGGCGGCGGCGACCAGCAGGAAGAACCACGGTGCGGTCAACGCATTCACCGCAGCGTTCCAGCCGCGACGTGGTGGCGGGCTCTTGCGGAGCCGGACCAGGTCACGTTCGACGATCAGCGGCCAGCCGACGCGACCGAAGATCTCAGTGAGCGTGTCAGCGTGCCGGCGCACGACTGTGATCAGCTCGTCGTCCCGGCCGGCCACCGCCCACGGCGTCTTGCACAGCCGGCGCGCGGCAGCGGACACGGTCGCGTTTGCATCCGGCGCCCACGCCTTGCGTCGACGAACGCGCGGCTGGGCCGCGTCGTCGAGCTCGTCCGATGCGCTGGGCTGATCCACGGTCGAGTCGACGTTCATGCGACCACCTCTAGCCGGGCGCGTGCGTCCGGGTCCGGACCGGCCGCAGCGGCCAACAGTGCGCTGACGTCGGCGACTGTGCCCAGCGAGTGGAACACCGGGGTCCGGTCGACACAGATCACCGTCCAGTACGGGCTGCTGACCGCACCGGCGCTCCCCGGGGTGTACACGAGGGTGCAGGCCACACCGAGCCGGGTCGCCTGGGCCCGCCGGACCCGGCCGCTGGCGGCGGTCCGTGCCGTATAAGTCAACGCGTCCAGGGCGACCTTGGCTGCATCCGGTGACAGCACCGTGCCCGGGGCCGCGTCCAGGATCTGCGCTACCGCTACGGCCCGGGCCTGCTCACGCGCCAGCCGTGCCGCGGCACTCTCGGCGCGAGCGGCGGTGTCGTCCCGGGAGGCAGCGGGCTTGCCCCGCGACCCGGTCCGGCCGATCGCACGCAGGATGTCCCCGACATCGACAGTCGGACCGGAGTGCCACGACGGCATCCGCACATGATCGTCGTCGCTGGTGTCCTGCAGCTTGCGCCAGGCATGATCGCCGAGCGCAGCCGCGAGAACGTCCCGGCCGTGGATCGGGTCGGTGCAGGCCCACGCGAGCGCGAGCGCCCGCGATCGGGCAGTCGCCGTCCCCGAGGACGTATGCAGCCGGCGCAGGTTCGCCTGCATTCCCGGGATCGCACGCACCAGCGCCAGGCCCAGACGCGCCGCCCGGCCCGATGCCGGATCGAGCCAGGCAAGTAGACCCTGGTAGTCGGCGACAGCGCCGCCACGGGACGCGGTGAGCGCACCGCGACCGATGAGCTCACTGGCAGCGGAGGTGTGCACAGCCGCGGCCGCAAGGAGATCGGTGTGGCCCCGCAGGCTGAGCAGCCCGGCGTGGGCGCGCGCCCCACCACGGGACAGCTCGCTGGCAACCCGGGTGGCGTACTCGACGAGCAAGTCTTTGAGCACACCGGTGCGGTCGGTGTCCAGGTCGAACCGGTCGGCGAGACCACCGAGGGTCTCCTCCGCACCGACGAGCGCCGCGTCGAGGTCATCCTGGCTGACGAACAGCGTCGCGACCGTCTCTGAAAGCTCGGCGACCGTCGTCGCCGGAAGGTCGGATACGTCACTGCCGACAGGCACCTCGCGCAGCAGCCTCTGCAGCGTCTGGATCGCGCCGATCGCGCGCTGCAAGCTCGCCAGCGGGATCTCCCTCGCCAGTTGGGTGCCCGCGAGGCGCTGAGAGTAGAAGCGCTGTACCTCCCGGCCGACCGGGGTGGCCGTGTACCGCCAGTTGCGTGCGAGCAGGTCGGAGAACCTTTTCGCGTCGCTGGTGTCGGTACGTGCAGTGACAGCGCCCCAGACGCGGAGCTTGTCGAGCCGGTCCTCCACCGTCTTGACTTCCAGCGGCAGGCGGGCGTCGGACAGCGCGTGGCTGACCTGACCGGGGGTCAGGTCCGTCAGCGACGCTTCCAGCACCGTCATCACCGCGATGTACTGGGCCGCTTCGGGAGCGACGAGGTAGCTAACAGCCAGCCGCGCGGGAGCATCGTCCGGTGCCGCTGCTGACGCAGCAGACGCCCAGGCCGTGTCACTGCTGTTCACCTCTGCCATCGGCTCCTGCCTGGCGCCCGGATGCGGTGGGACGTCCCCTCGGGGAGGGTACGGCTGGGAGAGGACATCACAGCGGCGGCGCGGCGTCCGTGGCCATCATCAGCGTCGGCGGGTGCTCACCCACGCCAGCAACGAAGTCCCCGTACGTAGGTAGCTCCTCAACGGCGTGAACCGCAGTGTGGGATGTGACCGATGCCCCGCACGAGCGGGTCGGATTACGCCCGACCACACATCGGCATGCGAGTACCCCGGGTGGTCATGACGTAACATATTTGCTACGATCGCGTGGGGCCAGTTTCTCGATGACGTGGAGGGCAAGGGCATGGGCACCTTGGGCTCAGCTTTCTGGGACGACCTTGCGAGGGATCTCGAGGATCCCGAGTTCCTGAGGGACTACGTCGTGGAGTCGATGCGGATTGCCACGATCGACCGGCTCGTGAACGAGCTGGATGACGCCCGGGAGGCAGCTGGGCTGTCCAAGGCGGAGCTTGCGCGTGCCATCGGTGCGGAGCCGGCCACGATCCGACGTCTGTTCGCGAGCGGTCACAGCAACCCGACGCTGGGCACGCTCGCCGAGGTGGCCTCGGCCCTCGGGATGCAGGTGACGCTGCAGGCGCTCCCCGCGGCCGAGCGGCGGCAGATCACGACGCCACTTCTGGAAGGGCGAAGCGCTGACTCCCGAGCGCTCGCCGAGCACCTCGCGACGCTGCGCGGCGGCAAGGCGCCGACGGCCGCGGCGTCCTGAGTCAGACGATCGAGCGCGGGTTCCGTGCGAGATACTCCTCGCCCAGGACGCGGACCGCGCGGTAGTCCCGTTCGGCCAGCACGGTGCGGAAGGGCTTGTCTCGGCCGTCGATGACGACCAGCAGTGGCTTGTCCACGCCCTTGGCCTCGTAGTCCAGCCGGCAGAACAGGCGGTAGTGGTGTCGGCTCGGCCCGTCGACCCGAACTTCGAACCAGCCACTCATCTCGCCCTTCATGGCCTCCCAGTAGCCGCCTCCGGCGAACCGCTTCGGCGGCGCCGCTGCGACCTCGGCGAGCACCACCCGCATCGTCGCCCGGACCTTGGTCGGGCAGGCGTTGAGGAACTCGCGGCCCGGAGTGCGCTCACTCACGTCGTCGTCCGCGTGGCGGCGGAAGAAGACCACATCGTGCGCGTCATCGGACGAGGGGCCCGTGCGCATCGCGGGCACGACAGGCGGCGGCGACTTGCGCCTCGCTCTCGTTCGCCAGTCAGGAGCCATGATCAGCCCACCGTATTCGGCCAGTGAGCGGCCGCTCGCGACCAGCGTCGGGAACTCGGGACGCAATCCGGGATGTCCCGGATCGACCCTGATCCGTGCATGCCCCTGCCCTGAGCAGATGGCGAACGGGGGATCCAGCACCGCCGGCCGGCCGGCTCATCGGCTCCGCCGGGCGGCACCAGCGACAACGACGGGAGGCAGGATGAGCTCACCAGCGAGATCGACGCGGACCTGACGCTGTTCCCTTCTGGTTGCTACCCCCCGCGGGCACGGACCAGTCCTCCGCACGAACCTGTGCGACGCCGCCGTTCTGGTCGCAATCGTAGAGGGTGAGCGCGACGTCGAGGGCGTTCTCGCCGGGCTGGTAGGCGATGTCGAGTTGCAGTTTGTCGAACAGGGCGCGTAGTTCGGTCTGGGGGGTTTCTGCCAGCCGGTCGGCGAGGATGGGTAGCCGGTCGAGTAGCGGGGCGACGTCGGCCAACGTGGGCGCCGCGGTGGCCGCCTGTTCGGCGAGGGCGGCGAGTCGGTGGTGTCGATCTGCGATCGCGGCTTCCAGTTCGGCGATGCGATCTGCGATGCGGCGGCGTATGGCGGTGGTGACGTCGTCGGCTTCCAGGTTGAGCAGCTGGCGGGACAGGCGGCGTTCGAGGTCGGCAACCTCGGTTTCGACTTCCTGGGTGCGCTGGGCGGCCGGTGCGGTGTGCCCGGGTTCTGCGGCGGCGTCGAGGCAGTGCCGCCAGTAGGCGATGCAGTCGGGTCCGAATAGCGCGGTGGTGAGGAACGGCAGCAGGGCCGCGTTCAGGCGGCCCTCGTTCAATGGGGTGTAGTAAGGATCTTGGACAGTTCCTCTCGATTGAGAGGATCAGTTCATGTCCGAGAAGCGCCGGAAGTTCAGTCCGCAGTTCAAGGCGGAGGCCGTGCAGATGGTGATCGAGACCGGGAAGCCGGTCGCGGAAGTCGCCCGGGATTTGGGTGTCAATGACGGGACGTTGGGCAATTGGGTGGCAGCGTGGCGGGATGCGAACCCTGAGCCGGAGACGGCGTTGTCACCGATCGAACGTGCCCGCGTGAACGAACTCGAGGTTGAGAATCGTCGGCTGCGGATGGAGAACGAGTTCCTGAAAAAAGCAGCGGCCTTCTTCGCCAGGACGCCGTCGTAGCCGAGCGCTGCGCGGTGATCGAGGCGGAGAAGGCCACCTACAAGGTCGCGTGGATGTGCCGGCTGTTGCACGTGCCGAGGTCGAGCTTCTACGCGTGGCAGGCCCGGGTGGAGACCCCGACAGCGGCCCGGCGCCGGCAGCTCGCCGTCGAGGTTGCGCGGGTGTTCAACGACGCCCGTCAGACCTCGGGCTGTCGGCGGGTCGCCGCCCAGCTGAACCGGGAAGGCCACGAGTGCAGCGTCGGGCTGGTCGCGGACCTGATGCGCTGCCTCGGGCTGGTCGCGGTGCAGCCCCGCGCCTACAAGCGCACCACCGTGCCCGGCGAGACACCAGTGGTGATCCCCGACTTGATCGGCCGGGACTTCACCGCGGCCGCGCCCGGGCAACGCCTGGTCGGGGACATCACCTACCTCAAGACCGGCGAAGGCTGGCTGTATCTGGCGACCGTGATCGACCTGGCGACCCGAATGGTCGTCGGCTGGCAGCTCGCTGCGCACATGCGCACCTCGCTGATCGTCGACGCGCTGGCGATGGCGGTCGGCGGCGGGCATGTCGAGGCCGATGCGATTTTCCACTCCGATTATGCCGAGGTTCTCGTTAAGCCGAGGATTCGCGTCTTGGCCTGTGTGGGCGGGGGTTTCTGAGGGATTCCTCGGCTTAACGATCCGGGTCATCGGAGGCTGTAGAGGGCTTGAAGCTTGTCCTGGGTGAGTCGCTGCGCTGGTGGGTTGATCGCGGGAGTGGCCGCGTTGACGGCCACGCGCATCATGTCCACGGTGGCGAAGGCGTAGAAGGCTGCGGTGGTCGAGACGTTCTCGTGGCCGAGCAGTCGCATGATGATCGGCAAGGGAACGCCTTGCTGGTAGAGGTCCATGGCCTTGGTCTTGCGCAGCATGTGGCAGTGAACGCGCTCGGGCATTGAAGGGCAGCTGATGCGCGCCGTTGCGGCGGCACTGTAGAGCACGGCCGCCACGGTGTCGGACGACAGCTGCGTCGGTAGGCCGTGATGGGAGCTGTAGAAGACCGGCTGTTCTGCGGGGAGGTGGCTCCGGTTCGGGTGGAACTCGGTGAGGTAGACGCGCAGGTGCTCGATCGTCTTGCCGGTCAGCGGGACGACACGGGTCTTGTCGCCTTTGCCGGTCAGCCGGACATGCCCAGGCGCCTCCAGGCAGAGATCTTGCAGTCTCAGGCTGGTGATCTCCCCGACCCGGGCGGCGGTGTCGTAGAGCAGAATCAGCAGCATTCGGTTTCGGCGGGACTTCGCGGTGCGGCCGGCGTAGGCGGCGAGCACGGCTCGGGTCTGCGGTTCGGTGAGGTACTCGATCGGGCTCTTGGCAGCGACTGGGGACCGCAGGGCCTTCGCTGCCTGGCTGAGCGCGACAAGGGTGAGGTCCTCGGCGGCGCAGTAGGTCAGGAACGCTTTGACGGTGCTCAGCCGCAACGCGACCGTCCGGGGCGCGTAGTGCCGCTCGTCGATCATCCAGGCCAGCCAGCCCTTGAGATGGTCCCGGTCGAAGTAGTCGAAGCTGACATGAGCACGTTTGATCTGGTGCTGATCGCGCAGGTAGGCCAGGAAGCATTCCAGGCTGATCCGGTAGGCCTCGATCGTCTTCGGGGAGCGCCGCGCCACCATCGGCAGGAACGTGTGCAGGTAGTCCCTGGCGAAGGCGTAGAAGTCTGGGGCACCGGTCTTCCGGTTGCGCTTCATGCGAACCCGACCTCTGGCAGCAGCGACCGGCTGCCCGCCGTGAGGTGCTCGTAGTCGCGCAGGAAGTCCTGCGAGGTGTGGATGTAGTAGTAACTCGAGTCGATGCTCGCGTGCCCCATGTAGCGGGCCAGGTAGGGGAGCATCGCGGTGACGTCCTTGCCCTGCCGTGCCCATCGTTCGACGTTGGCGTAGGCGAAGTGGTGCCGGAAGTCATACGGCCGCGGCCGTTGGCCTCTCGGCGGTCTTAGCAGTCCACCCTGGTCCCAGATCCGGTTGAAGACCGTTCCGACGCTGGCTGCGGTGACCTGATTGCCGCTCGCGGATACGAAGAACGCCCTCCGCGACGTGCCGAACTCACGGGCCGATCGCCGATCGCAGCCGGCCAGGACGTCGATGACGTCGCCGGTCAGCGGCAGCCTGCGAGAGCGGTTGCCCTTCGCGTGCACGATGTCGAGGTCTCCGTCACGCAGATGCACGTGCTCGGGCAGCAGCAGGCGGGCTTCACCGGTCCGCAGCCCGCACGAGTGCATCAGGGTGAAGAACGCGACGGTCTGCCACTGCCACGGGGAGGCGGCCTTCAGGGCCGCGGCAGCGGCGAAGAACGCTTCGATCTCCTGCTTGCTGAGTAGGTAGGGGTGGGCGGGCACGAACTGGGCCTTCCACCGCTCCGACAGGACGTAGGCGTCAGCGTGCCCATGGACCTGCAGCCAACGGCCCAGGTCGCGGATGTAGGACATCCACGACCGGTAGCGGCCCGATCGGGCCAGCCGCTCGGTGACCCAGCCTTCGACCGTGTCCCGGTCGAAGACGTTCCGCTCGTGAGCGGTGCAGTAGGCGTCGAACTGCCGCAGATACCAGACCCGGGAGTTGCCGTAGCAGCCCATCTTGGCCTTGAACGCCAGGTAGGCATCGAGCTCCGAAGCGAACGCGCTGGTGAAGCCAGGGGCGGTCATGACCGGGGCGCCTGGTCGCCAGGAACGTCCAGCACGCACTCGAGCAGCCGGTCCCGGTCGACGCTTAAGTACACGTCCGTCGAGTCCGGACTGGCGTGACCCAGCACAGCCGAGATCGTCGGGAGTGGTACTGCCGCGCGCAGCAGCCGTGACGCCGCGTTGTGCCGCAGCAGGCGAGTGCCGCCCTTCACGTCGGTGACACCGGCCTTGCCGAACACACCCGAGACCACCCGATGAATCGCGGCGTGGTCGCCCAGGCCAGTGTGTGGGGCCTTCGCACGCAGGAACACGTGATCGTCGGCCGAGGTGGGCCGGTGCTCCAGGACGTACTCGGCGAGCCGGCCGATCAGCAGATCGATCAGGGGCACGGTCAGCGGATTGTGCGTCTTCTGCTGCACGATGCTGGCGGTCTGTTCTCGCCAGTCGATGTCGCCGAGGCGAAGGTTGACGATGTCGCAGGCCCGTAGGCCTGTGGTGAGTGCCAGCAGCGTGATCGCCGCGTCTCGATCGCTGACGGTGCCCATCGCGCATGCCAGCAGGACAAGGCGTTGATCGTGGTCGGACAGCATCGGCACGATCGCGTGCGAACGCTTGATCCCGGCCAGCCCTGCCGCGTCGAACAGATCAGTCCGTCCGGTGTACTTCAGGAACGGTCGGAAGTTCGACACCACCCAGAACAACGAAGACCTCGCCCACCTGCCCGACAGTGACTCCAGGAACCCCAGAACGCTCGACCCGTCGGCGTCGCTGAGGCAGCCGATCCCGCGTGCCTCCAGGAACACCAGGTAGCCGCGGGCGACCCGGCCGTAGGAGTCGCGGGTGGCCGGCGCCAGACCGCGCTCGGACATGTCGGCCTCCCACGCAGCAGCCAGTGCGATGAACTCACTGGCCTCCGGCCGGGCGCCGCCGCCACCGCGTGTGCGGATCGCCAGATCGACTCGACCGGTCGCCAGGTAGCCGTCGAACACGGTGACCAGCCGGCGATAGTCGAACCTGCGCTGCGCACTGAACCTGCCTGTGCGCGGGCTGACCGTCATCGCCGCGAACGCGGCGCCCAGCGGGATCGTGTAACCGCTGCCGCTCTCGCCGGCGAAGCTCGCCAACGCCTTGAGCGTCTTCTCGTACTGACCGATCGTCGACTCCATGTAGCCAGCCGCACGCAGTTCCGCGACCACCACCAAGCCGATCCCGTTGACCGTGGTGTCCATGGCCATCTCCCGTCCGCAGGGCCTCTCCCTGCCCGAGCACGGACGCAACCATGAACGAATCGTTAAGCCGAGGAATCCCTCAGAAACCCCCGCCCACACAGGCCAAGACGCGAATCCTCGGCTTAACGAGAACCTCGGCATAATCCGAGTTAAGCCGGGTTCCGCTTAACTCCGACCGCGGCACCCAGTACACGTCGGCGGAGTTCACGTTGTTCTGCACGAACAATCAGGTGCGCAGAAGCGTCGGTCGGACCGGGGTCTGCTGGGACAACGCTGCCGCCGAGAGTTTCTTCGCCGCGTTGAAGAACGAGATGTACTACCGCTACACGTTCCCGACCCGAGCCCGTGCACGGTTCGCCGTCGCCGACTACATCGAGGTGTTCTACAACCGCCGCAGGCTGCACTCCACCCTCGGCTACCGTACCCCGACCGAAGCACTCAACGAGTTCCGCACCGCAGCATCCGCTGCATGATCAACAACCGAGGAACTGTCCAGGATTCTTGACACACCCCACAAGTAGACGTGGGCGGGGTGGCCGGCGGGAATGTTCTTGGCCCGCTGATCGGAGGGTTGGCAGGAGTAGTAGGTGGAGATGCGTCGGTGGTTGCCCCACATCCGCAACCCGCAGAGCCCGCAGCGCAGCAGCCCCCGGTAGAGGTAGTCGGTCTTCGCCGTGGGCCGGGCTTCGGTGGCCGGCACCCCTTGGCGGGAGCGCTGGTTGGCGGCGGCCCGGGCCCCGATGGCGGCGTGCTCCTCCCGGCTGACCAGCGCCGGGTGGGCCGGTTCGTCGGACCAGATCCAGGCCCCCGGCGGGTTCTCCCGGTTGTGGCCTTTCTTACGGGCCCGGCGGTTCCACACCTGGTGGCCGGTGTACATGGGGTTACGCAGGATCTCCCAGACGCTGGAGCGGCTCCACACGCCGAGCGAGCGGGCCGGGTCGACGGGGACCGGCGGTGGGTAGCGGTCCGGCTCGGCGTTGAGACGGTCGCGGATCTGGGTGAGCCCGAGCCCACCGGCCAGGTAGAAGTCATAGATGGCCCGCACCACCGGGGAGCGCACCGGGTCGAGTTCCAGGGTGCGCTTGGCCTGGCCGCGGGCTGCCTTGTGCAGGTTGGGATGGTCGTGGGTGACGAAGCGGTAGCCGTAGAGCGTGACGCCGCCGGTGTGCCAGCCCTGCCGGGTGGATGTCTCCGGGCCCTGGCGGGACTTCACCATCAGCTCATGGTGGTAGCCCCGGGCGATGCCGATGTTGACGTGGCGCAAGACGATGGTGCCGAAGGACTCCTCCAGCGGCTCGTCGGCCGCGCAGAGGCGCACCCCGGCCCCGCGTAGCTCATCGTCGACCCGGAAGGCGACCGAGGAGTTCCGTGAGAGCCGGCTGATGGACTCCACGATCACCCGGTCGAACCGGGCCGGCCGCCGGGCCGCATCGGCGAGGAGGTCTTGAAGGCCGCCGTCGCGGGGGATCGGGATGTCGAAACCGGCGAGACCTCCCGAGCCGCGAGCCGCGTAGGCGCCGGTGCCGGACTCGATGTCGTAGTAGTGCGCGACGATCCGCCCGCCGGAGTCGGCCACGCCCCGTTCGGCGTTGGTGAGCTGGCGCGGAAAGCTCAGCGTCGGGTCCTGCTCGTCTTCGGTGGAGACCCGCCCGTACCAGGCATAGCGGGGGGCGGTTCCTGTTGCGTTGGGCGTCATGGTGGGTCCTCCTGCACCTTGTCCTACCTCGACCTCGGCGAGGAAAGCGAGCAGGTCGGCCAGCGCCCGACCCTGCGCAGCGGCGAGCGCCCGGCCGGCCTCCCCACCGAGGAGGTGGATTTGGCAGCGCACCTGCAGCGGGAGTTCGGAGGTGGGGCAAGTCTGGCCGGCGGGTGCCGCTGCGACCAGACCGCGAGGCGCTTCACGCCCGCCTCCGGGCGGCCGGCTCTGCGGTGCCCGCTCGTTTTCTTGGCCGGCACCCTCCGCTGGCTGGCTCATGCCCGCCCGCCGGTAGCGATGCTGGGTAGTTCGACGAGGCGCCGGCGCGGACCCTCCGAGCCCACCGGCAGCCACACGGCCCCGCCCGGGTGGGCCGCCAGCCCACCGGCTGTGGTGGCCACCTGCACCGCGGGGTTCGTCAAGACGGCGCGGGCGGTGGCCTCCCGGCCGGGTGAAGGGAAGTAGAACACCACCCACGGCGACCAGCGGGTGGCCCGGACAAGCTCGGCGTAGCTCTCGAGCTTGGCGGCCAACCGGGCCAGGGTCTCGGCGCCGGCGTCGTACTCGATGAAGAACTCCACCGCCGCCGGGCCGCGGCGCAGCACTCCGAAGCCGTCGGGGCGGACAACCTGGCCCCACTCACTGGCGCAGCGCCGCTCCGGCCACCACTCGGCTAGCTCCGCCTTCTCCTCGCTGCGCGCCCAGCCGGCCAGCGAACAGAAGACCCCGTTGACGCCGAGCAAGTGGGCGAGGCGTTGGCTGTCCACCAGCGCCATAGCACGGGCGTGGCGGCCGGCCGGGCGCGCCACCTCGATGCCCCGGTCGGCGGCGACGACCTCGACCCCCAAGGAATCAAGGATCCAGTGGTAGGGCGCCGAGCCGGCGGGGCGGAAGGGCCGAAACCGGTCGAGCACCCGCAGCTGGTAGAGCTGCGCCAGGCGGTGCCGCGCAGTGGTGAGGTTCGCAAAGCAGCAGTCCACAACCTGGTTGGTAGTGAGCACCCGATGGTCGAAGAGCACCTGGCAGAGACGCCGGTCCCGAGGGGTGAGCCGCCGGGCAACCGCAGACGCCAAGTCATGGTCGGCCCGGCGCCGGACGGGAGTGTGAAACACAGTCATCACTGATCACTCCAGGAGTCGGGGTGAGCACCTGCCGGGGGGAAAGAGCCGGTGACGTGGCGTTTGGTCCACACCGAGCCCGGCAGCTCTGGGCTGCCGACCGGCCTGCCGGGCGAGCTGCCGGGCGGTCTGCCACCCGATGACGAACCGCCCGCACCGCCGCCCCGGTGCCCGCCGGCACCGCCCCGGTCCGACCCGCGAGCCCCGGCAAGGCTCCGGCGCACGGTCTCTTCCTGGCGCTGGGTGGGGCTGCGCCCGAAGCGTTCCCGGGCGGCGGCCCGCACCGCCTCAGCCCGGCCGGGGATCGGCGCCGGCGCCGCCTCGGTGCGCAGCGTAAACGCCGCCGTCTCCTCCCAGTCGACGACCAGCCGGGCGGCGACCTGGTGGGCGCCGAAGTGGGAAAGGTCGTGTTCGGAGAGCTCCGGGGCGACGTGACGTTCCAAGACCCGGGCGTCTTCCGGGGAGCAGTTGAAGATCAGCTTGTTGCGGGCGTTAGAACGTGTCTCCCGGCCAGCTCCTGGCAAACGGAGACCTGGCCGCCGAACTCGCCGGTACCGACCGCGCCATCGTGCTGGAGATCACCGAACACGAGCGCATCGCTGACTACCGGTCGGTCACCGAACACGTCCGGCGGCTCCCCGTTTCCCCCCAACTGTCAGTCGATGACACCGGCTCCGGGTTCGCCAGCCTGCGGCACGTCCTGGAACTCGCTCCCCGGTTCATCAAGCTCGACCAGGCCTGGATCCGGGGCATCAACGGCGACCCCAGCCGGCAGGCCCTGATCTCCGGCCTGGTGCACTTCGCCAATCGGACCAGCGCCGACCTGGTCGCCGAAGGCATCGAAGAACCCGCCGAACTCGAAACCGTCCGGACTCTCGGCGTGAGCTACGCCCAGGGCTTCCTGCTCGGCCGCCCCCAGGAGGCCTGAGCGGGTACCGACCGATCACGAGCTGCTGCGGGGGTGCGGATGGGTGTCTACGAACAGCGGGTCCTGCCCCCCCGAGGTGGCTCACCTGCGATGAGCCTCAGGCTTCGGATGCTGCCCTCGCGGCTGATCGTGTACTCGGACTGACGCCCCTGTGGTCAAACCACCGCGGGAAAGCGTTGGCAGATAGCAGCCACGACGTCGTGCGGCCGCGTCATAGTCGGTACGTGTCCGACGCCATCGAGCATGACCAACTCGGCGTCGGGCAACAGCCTCGCCAGTGCCCGGACGTACTCGACGGGAACGATAGCGTCCGCGGCCCCGTGCACGATGAGTGTGGGCACGGTGATCCGCGAAGGGTCGCTGGCAGTCGCGTGCTGCCACATCTCCAGTAGCCGGGCCGCCTGCTCTGGTTCTGCGCGTAGCAGGATGTCGTGTCCCCACCGCTTGACGTGCTCGCTGTCGGGCTCGGGCACGCAGCGCTCGATGAACGCCTGGACAGTTGCCGGATAGTCAGCCCGGGAGCCGGCCGCGAGCATCGCCCGACGGTCGTTGAACACCGCCTCGGCGGGATCGACAAGCACCAGTCCGGTGAAGCGGTTTGGATAGTGCTCGACCGCCAGCTGCGCGATCGCGCCGCCCATCGACTCACCGGCGAGTACGCATTGCCCGACGCCGTATGCGTCCAGCACGCCGATGACATCCTCGGTCATGGCCTCTACGGTGATGAGATCAGGGTCGACCGGCGACTCACCAGAGCCGCGGTGGTCGAAGGAGATGCACCGCCATCCTGCTGCGGTCAGCAGTTCGAACGGCTGCTGCCACAACTCCCAGCTGCCCGTCCATCCACCAGTCGCGACGAGGGTGCGCGGTCCGTCGCCGAACATGACCGTGTGGAGCTGAACACCATTGACACTACGAAACATGGTGCGCTTTCTACCGTATCCAAGCCATCCCTGCTGGCGATCCTGTTTTCCCAGCTCCCCACCCGCGCCCTGGGCAAGGAGCCCAACTTCACGTGGACCCAGGCCCGCGATGCGCACCACCCTCGGCGAGCCGTGCGGCGCGGAACGCATCTCGGTGCTGGAACTGATCAAGACGCCGGTGTATGCGAACCACTCGATCGGGCAGATCCACGCCCGCGAACTTGAGGAAGACCGCTGCTGGTGCTTACCTTCGAGCATGTATCGGATCGCCCGGGGCGGGCAGTGTGCCTCAGGCTTCGGATGTTGCCCTCGTGGCTGATCGTGTCCTCGTGTTGGCGCGGGCGTTGTTCATGGACATGGGCGGCCATCGTGGGACGTGTACGTGGGCGCCCCTGATGTCGGGCCGATGTCGCACACTGCGGCTGTGAGTACTGCGGCGGCACCGGTGATCGTGAGCCGGTCCGAAGAGGTGGAGGCGCTCGTCCGGGAGCTGTTCGACCCGGCACGGACCGACCCGGTGGTGGTCGTGACCACACGCTGCGCAGAGACCGAGCCCCTGATCGACGTCGAGGCGCTGGCCCGCGAGCTGCACCCCGTACCCGTTCGTGTACTGCGCACCGGGCCGCTGACGTGGGAGCTCACGGGCCTGCTGCCCGAGGGCCTCGGGGTGTTCGGTGGGGCCGCCCGGATCTGGTGGCCCGGCTTCACACGCAGCGACCTGCAGTACCGCCACCCGCTGATCTTCATCTACTCCCCCGACGAGGGCACGCGCGCGGCCCGGCGCATCGTCGATGAGATCGACACTCGGTCCTGGTCCTTCCCGGCATCCGCGCCTGCCCCCCGACGCTCGGATCACCGCCCCGTCAAGGAAGGTTCGACGGTCCTCGGGACGGCGCGGTGGGCTGCACCGAGCGGTGCCGAGGTGGAGATCGCCCCGCAGCGCACGGGCTGGCTGCTACGGCGTCGGCGCGATCCGGCCGTGCAGGTCGGGGACCGCGTCGAGGTACGGGTCGCCGGCTACGAGGACGGCGCCCCACTGCTGGAACGCCCCCCGAGACCCGCCACGCGACCATCGGAGGCTGGCGCCGCGCTCACGCCCTCGTCCTAGGGTGGAACGGATTCGGCACACAGCCACAGCAGCAAGTCTTTAGACTCTTTTAGAGTTCTTAGATACCGTTAGATCTTCCGCCGATCGCGCCTTCACGATCAACGCGCCGTGGCAGCGGCCCTGCGAGCTTCACGCCAACATGACTCGCGACCGAACACGCACGAACCTGCGGAGGACTGGTCCGGCTCCCCCCGGGGGCACTGTGTGATGTCTCAGGACATCGGAATAGCCCGAACCTGCACTATGCAGGTTCGGGCTATGTCTTTGTGGGTCCGGACGGTCGGCCGGTGGGTTGGCAGTCGCGTCGTGGGTCGATGATCAGGTCGCGTAGGACTTCGCCGGTGGCGGCGTTGACGACGGTGACGTGGAGGTCCTGGACGAGCAGGATGACGTCGGTTCGGGCGTAGGTTCGGCCGACGCCGATGTGGCGGAGTTGGCCGGCGACGCGCAGGGTGACGCTGCCGGCCTTGTCGATCTTGTCGTGGCGGACCCGGTCGTGGCTGTCGGTGCTGCGGTTGCTGCTGGGGGCGGCCTGGGACGGGTCGTGTAGACCGTCGCGGGGGTGGCCTGGTGTGGCAAGGACCGGTGCGGGCGTCGCTGGTTGTACTCGCCGACGAAAGCGTCGAGCAGGGCTTGGAGCTCGGCGAGTGTGCCGGGCTGGTTGGGTTGAGCGCGTAGCCACTTCTTCAGGGTCTGCTGGAAGCGTTCGACCTTGCCCTGGGTCTGCGGATGGTTGGGCTGACCGTTCTTCTGGGTGATGTTGCGTTCGCGTAGTTCGTGTTCGAGGTGGTTGCGGCCTCCTTTGCCGCCGGAGAAGCGGGTGGTGAACACCATCCCGTTGTCGGTCAACGTGGAGGCCGGAAAGCCATAGGTAGCAGCCGTTTTGCGGAAGGTCGCGAGCACGATCGGGCCGGTGACCCGCGCGTGAGCGGTGACCGACAGCGCGCAGCGGGAGCAGTCGTCGAGCCAGGTCAGGATCTCGCTGTCGGTGCCGTCGACGAGCCGGTAGTGGGTGAAGTCGGACTGCCAGGTCTCGTTCGGCATCTCGGCTTCGAACCGAAGTAGGAGCTCTTCGGCCGCTTCTGCGGTTGCGGGGTGACCGTGCCGGCCCGGACCAGGATTCGGTTGATCGTCGCCCGTGACAGGGTCGTGGCGTGGTGGTGGGCTAGGTGCCAGCCGATCGTGTCGGCGCCGGCGTCCAGACCGGCCTCGTTGAGCTGCTTGCGGAGCCGCAGCACCAGTTCGACGGTCTGCGCCGGGGTCGCTCCAGGACTGGACAGGGGAGCGCGTGACAGCGGTTCGAACGCGGCCTCACCCTCGACGCGGTAGCGGGCCATGAGCCGGCTGATCCAGCCCTGGGAGACCCCGTAGGTGCGGGCGACCTCGGACTGCGACTGACCGGCGAGAACAGCGGTGAGGACAAGGCGACGTTTCGACATCCCGCAGCCTGGCCGTCACCGACCATTCCGAAGACCTGCGACACGCTATTCCGATGTCCCGAGACACCCCATTCCGATGTCCTGAACCAGGACACTGCCGGGGGCACGCAGAGTAATCAGTCTGCTACAAGAAGTACGGGACCAGATCCGGGACTCCAGTCCTGGACCGCCAGATCACCCCCCTGCCGGGCTATGAGGCAGGCGGCCGGCTTGTCGAGTCTGTCGCTGTCCGGGACGGCGACGACGGCGACCTCCGCGCCTGAAGGCCGGCGCAGCCGTACCCGGAGCGTCAGCGTCGAAGTATCCGCCGCGCGAGAGACCGGCGGCGCGGTGCCTGTCAAGTGCAACGCCGGGCTTCCGGGATTTTGCCCATCACCGCGTCGATATGCCTCCCCCAACCGGCCCAGGTCGTCTTGCCACAGCCTGAGCAACTTGCGGGTGAGCACATTGCGATCTTCCTTCGTCGGTCGGGGCGCTCCTGATGCCGCGGTCGACAGGGAACGCTGTGGCCTTGTTCGTGTCGGCACATCAAGCCAAGGGGATCGTCGATTCATGGATCAGGCTAGAGAGAGGAAAAGCTTCTCCATGTCGGCGACGTCCAGTTCCGAATCGGGACTGTTGAGGCACTCCTTGAGGCCGCTGGCGACGACGCTGAACCCCGCCTTGTCGAGGGCCCTGGAGACCGCAGCGAGTTGAGTGACCACGTCCTTGCAGTCCCGTCCTTGCTCGAGCATCCGGATGACGCCACCGATCTGGCCTTCGGCGCGGCGAAGTCGGGAGATCGCGGTCTTGGTCGCGTCAGGGTCGAGCTGCATCAGGTCTCCTTGTTTTGGTCGCGGCCAAGCATGATGGACACGCCGGTCGCGCTGCGCAGGCGGTCGATAAGCAGTGACGCCGGGGAGGCGCCGGCTGTCACGTGGATGAATTGGTTGAGCCCCACGAGGGCAGCCAAGAGCAGAAACCACAGACTGACCGTGGCGGCGAGGGTGGCGCTCACCAGCGTGACGGTGCCGGCGAGCGCGAACAGAATTCTGCTGGTCGGCCAGGCTCCTGGGGCGGGGGTCAGCTTCAGCGGGAGTTGTGCGGTGCTCACGGATGACCTTCGGTCGGTGTCTGAAGTAGGTCGGCTATAGGACAAGATCCAGCAGCGCGGCCACGGGACGGATGCGCAGCGCCCGGTCAGTGTATATACCCCAAGGGGTACTTGTCAAATACCCCTGGGGGTATTAGGTTGGAGCCATGGACATCGCGCTCACCACCACGACCGGCCTCGGCTTTGCCGACGCCGTGACCCAGATCCGGCAAGCCCTCGACGAGCAGGGCTTCGGGATCCTCACCGAGATCGACGTGCAGGCCACCATGAAGACCAAGCTCGACGTCGATGTCGAGCCCTACCTGATCTTGGGCGCCTGCAACCCTTCACTGGCGCACCAGGCACTCACGCTCGAGCCGACAATCGGACTGCTGTTGCCCTGCAACGTGGTGATCCGCACCGAGGGCGGCGCCACGATCGTGCAGGCCATGGACCCGGAGCTGCTCGTCACCGTGGTCGACAAGCCAGGCCTGAAGGCCATTGCTGACGAGGCCGGGAGCCGCCTCGGCAAGGCTCTTGCACAACTGCCGACGGCGGTGTCCTGATGTCGGATGTGACCGTGACCCACGACAGTGGGGACCGGTTCGACATCGCCATCCGCGGTCATGTCGTCCAGGTCGACCAGCCCGAGTCCGATGGCGGCAGCGACACAGCGCCCACCCCCACTGAGCTGTTCGTTGCCAGCCTCGCCTCATGCGTCGCGTTCTACGCCCGCAGGTACCTCATGCGCCACGACCTCCCTCAGGAGGGTCTCACCGTCACTGCGCAGGCCTTGGCCGGCTCGAAGCCCTCGCGCGTCGCCAGCATGACGATCACCCTCGCGCTCCCAGGAGGTGTACCGGAGGAGAAGCGGCAGGCGCTGCTTGCCGTCGCGTCGCACTGCACCGGGCACAACACCCTGACGCACCCGCCCGAGGTGCTGGTGCAACTCGCCGATTAACCCTCGCTCGGACGAAGCCGCTGCTGGGCTGATCGCTTCAGGTCCAGGCAGCCTGCCCGGTTCAACGAAGGAGCAATCCATGGGCTCATCCCCCACACTCGAACCACCCACCTCCGCATCGCAAGCAGCGATCTGGGACGAGCGCTATACCAGTTCGGGCTTGGTGTGGTCGGCTGAACCCAACGCCCTCGCGGCGTCGCTGCTCAGCAACCTGACTTGGGGTCGGGCGCTGGACGTGGCTGCCGGCGAGGGGCGGATGGCGCTCTGGCTCGCCAGCCAGGGCTGGCAAGTCACCGCGCTGGACTTCTCCGCCGTGGGCCTGGACAAGGGCAGAGCACGCGCCGAGGAGCTCGGCCTCCAAGTGGACTGGAGGCTCGCCAACGCGACCACCGAAGATCTTGGTGAAGACGCGTACGACCTCGTGATGGTGCTCTACCTGCACCTACCTCAGGCCGACATCCGAGACCTGCTCGGTCGCTGCGCGCGAGCTCTTGCTCCCGGAGGGCACCTTCTCGTGCTCGGCCACGACAAAGACAACCTGCTCCGCGGGGTTGGCGGGCCCCGAGACTCGGATCTGCTGTACGACACCAAGCTGCTTGCGCCGCCCGCCGAACTGCAGGTGCTGCGCCTGGAGCAAGTGGATCGACCCGGAGCGAACGGCATCGCCGTCGACACCCTGCTGCTGGCAGTTCGACCACCCATCACCGCGGAAAGCGGAAGCTGAGGACCGCCACCTGCACAGCAGAGCGGACAGGCGACTGTGCCAGCCGGCCCTGCGCCCGATCTCGTTCCCTCGGCGTCCTCATGCGGCTCGCAGGAAGGGACGGGAAGAAGGTTCCGCCCGCTCGAGCGCTTGGACCGCGGCGGACCCCTCTCCCCTGGGCGTAGACAAGCAGTCGATGGCGTATCGAGCCCGGGAATTAATACCCCCCGGGGTATATTTCACGAGAAGGTCAGCCGGTCCGTCCTGCAAGCCCGCCCTGTCGAGGAGTCAAACGTGGTCACGACCAGCCCAAGGCTGCATAAGCCGGTCGCGGCGCAGCACGACCAGCCCGGCTGGATCGCCCGTCTCGGAGTCTGGTCGACCGGCCATTTCCGTGTGGTGCTGGTCGGCTGGCTGGTCGTCGTCGGCGTCCTGGGCGCGTTCGCCCCCCAGGTGGAGTCCGCCCTGTCCGGAGCCGGATGGCAGGACAGCGGCAGCCAGTCAGTCCAGGCCCGCACCATGCTGGGCAAGGAGTTCTCCGGCCTGAACTCCACGGCACTGCAGGTCATCGTCCACGTCGGTCAGGGCGCGGTGGCCAGCGACCCGCAAGCGCAGAACGCCCTCACGAAGGCCACCGCGCTCCTCAACGCCGACAGCAGGATCAGCACGGTCATCGCACCACAGCCGGGCATCTCGATCTCTCAGGACGGTCGGACGGCCATCCTCCAGGCCGGTGCCAACGCCGACCCGAACACGATGGTCCGGGCGGCGGATGACCTGGCGAAGCCGCTACAGGCCCTGTCGGGGCAGGGCGTGACGGTCCAGCTGACCGGCTCGAGCGCCTTGTGGGCCAACTTCAACCGCGTCAACCACAGCGCGATGATCCGGTCCGAGGTGCTGTCCTGGCCGGTAACGATGCTGGTGCTGGTGCTGGCGTTCGGCAGCCTCGTCGCTGCCGGACTTCCGTTGATGCTCACCCTGGTCGGGCTGATGAGCGCCGCCGGAGCCCTGGTGATCTCCTCCAAGGTCGCCCCGGTCAGCATCTGGGCGATGAACTTCGCGATGATGTTCGCCCTCGCGCTGGGCATCGACTACGCGTTGTTCATCGTGGTGCGCTTCCGCGCAGCCCTGGCGCGCCGCGCCGATGAGCCAGATCGCAAGGTCGCTGCTCTCGCGGCGGTTGCCGAGACCATGGGGACAGCGGGCAAGGCGGTCGCGTTCAGCGGCCTGACCGTGCTGGTGTCGCTGTCCACGGTGCTGCTGGTCCCGAGCCCTGCCTTCCGCAGCATGTCGCTGGGGATCATGCTGTCGGTCGTTGCCGTGCTCGCCGCCACAGTGACCTTGCTCCCGGCCGTCCTCGGCCGGTTGGGCACGCGCGTCGACGCCGGCCGCGTCCGGATCCCCGGCGCCCTCGACAGAGCCGAACGCAAGGCTCAGAAGCGCGCCGCCAATGCCGTCTCCGCAGAGGTCCAGCGCGCACCCGAGGACGTGTTCAACGGCACCCACCCGCACTTGCACCACGGCGTCACCGGCCTGGAGCGACTGCTGCACCACTGGGGCGCGCTGCTGCACCGCCGTCCCTGGGCCGCGGTCGGCCTCGTGGTGGTGATCATCGGCGGGCTCGCGTGGCCCGTCACGTCGCTACGGACCGGCATGCCGAGCATCGCGATCATCCCGCAGAGCCAGAGCGCCCGGGCCGGCTACAACGAGGTCGTGTCCGCCTTCGGCCCCGGCGCCCCCGGCATGCTGTCGGTCCTCACCCCCCTCGGCGAGCAGCAGCAGACCGCAGCCGCGCTGAAGTCGGACCGCGGCATCGCCGCCGCCATCCCCGGCGGCCAGTCGGCGACGTACTCCCTGACCCTTGCCATGCCCACCACCGACGCGTCCTCGAGAGTCACCGGCGCGACGATCGACAGGCTCCGCGCCGAGCTGCCCAAGGGCAGCCTCGTCGGTGGGGCCGCAGCGGAGAACCACGACCTCGAGAAGGTGCTGTCCCAGCGGACCCCAATCGTGTTTAGCCTGCTCATCGGACTCGGGTTCCTGCTGCTGCTGGTCGCCCTGGGCAGTCCGCTGGTCGCGTTCGTCGGGGTGGTCACCAACCTCGCGAGCATCGCTGCGGCATTCGGCGTGGCCAAGCTCATCTTCCAGGACGGACACCTGTCCGGGCTGCTCAACTTCGAACCGCAAGGCTTCATCGACGCCTGGGCCCCGCTGTTCTTCGGCGCGATGCTGTCGGGCGTCGCGATGGACTACACGCTGTTCCTTCTCTCGGCCGCACGCGAGCACTACGACCTCACCGGTGATCCTCAGCACGCCATGCGGATGGCCCTGCGGACCTCAGGACGCGTCGTCGTCGCAGCCGCAGGGGTTATGGTCGCGGTGTTCCTGACCTTCGCCCTGTCAGGCCCGCTGGCGCCAAAGGAGATGGGGATCATCTTGGCCGTCGCCGTGTTCATCGACGCCCTGCTGATCCGGATGGTGCTGCTGCCCGTCGCCCTGCGCCTGACCGGGCACGGCGCCTGGCACCGGCCCGGCTGGCTGGACAAGGTCCTGCCCCACGTGCGCTTCTCGCACTGACGCCATGACCGACCCCACGAAGGAGCACTGGGACGGCGTGTACGCGACGAGGGCCGCGGACGGCGTCAGCTGGTTCTAGGCTCGTCCAGCGACCTCGCTGCGGCTGCTCGAGGCCTTCGGCGAATCTGCTGGCAGCATCATCGACGTCGGCGCGGGCGCCTCCACGCTGGTCGATGAGCTCCTGGTCCTGGGATGGAACGACGTCACAGTGCTGGACGTGTCAAACGAGGCGCTCGTGCTCGTCCGTAACCGTCTCGTCAGCCGAGAACTTGCGATCAGCACTGTCCCCTGCGATCTGCTGCATTAGGTCCCGGAGCGGACCTACGACGTGTGGCACGACCGGGCGGTGGTGCACTTCCTCACCCAGCCGCAGGACGGTACGCGCTACGCCGAGACGGTCGCCCAGGCGGTCAAGCCCGGCGGCCATCTGGTGATCGGGGCGTTCGCCGAGGACGGACCGTCGCGCTGCTCAGGGCTGAGTACAGCGCGTTACAGCGCCCAGGAACTTGCCTCGGTCTTCAGCGCTGACTTCGACCTCGTGCACAGCGAGCGCGAGGAGCACCACACACCCGACGGCACAGCCCAGTCCTTCACCTGGGCTGTGCTGTGGCGCCGGTAGTTCGCTGCGCGATGGTCAACGGGTGTTGCGCTCCTCCATCCCGGGCTCTTCCCAGGGCGTGTGCCACCTCGGTCCGTTCCCGGTGCGCGCCCACGCCATGGCGATCCTGCTCGGCGTCCGAAGGCACCGAGCGCGGACCGGCGAGTTGGGCCCCGGAATGCCGTCCGAACCCCCGTGGATATATACCCCATAGGGTATCTACTCGAGAGGTAGCGGCATGGCAACGAAAGATCTCACCACAGCAACGTTCGCCTCAAACATCAGCAGCAACGACATCGTGCTGGTCGACTTCTGGGCTTCGTGGTGAGGCCCGTGCCGTCAGTTCGCCCCCGTGTACGAGAAGGCCAGCGATCAGCATCCGGACATCGCCTTCGGCAAGATCGACACCGAGAACGAGCGAGAGCTCGCTGCCGCAGCCCACATCAAGTCCATCCCACAATGATGGCCCTCCGGGACGGCATCGTCGTGTTCGCCCAGGCCGGTGCGCTCCCCGCATCGGCACTCGAGCAGGTCATCACCGCAGTGAAGGCGCTCGACATGGACGAGGTCCGGGAGCAGCTGCAGGCAACCGCGTCAACGCCGTCCAGCAACGCCTGACCTTCACAACGAGACGGAGCGATGACCATGAGTGCGCCTACCTGAGCAGAAAGCGCGGCGAATTGGTCTGAGCGGTCTCACCACTCGGGCATGATGCCAACGGCAGCCGTTGCCGGGCTGGTGCCGTTACCGCACATCGGCTCGGTCAGGTCGGCGCGTGCGCAACGACACATACCGTTCGGTGCCGAGACGCGAACGAGCGGCACTTACAGGGCAACCTGAAGGTGGCGGCAGTTTGCAGATTCAGACCGGGTGGCAGAACTCCGCCATCCAGCGCTAGCGCGCCACGCGGTAGCGGAGGTAGACGACTCTCGAGCTGAAGGTGCGGGTCTCGACGAGTTCGAGATCCACCCGGCGCCTGCGCTGGGGAAAGAACGGAACGCCACCGCCAACCAGCACCGGGTAGACCCTGGCCCGGTACTCGTCGATCAGACCCAACGCGTCCGCCTGGGCGGCGAGAGTCGCGCCGCCGATCGCGATGTCGCCCTCCCCCGACTCGGCTCGCAACCGCTCGATTTCCTCCGCCAGGCCGCCGGAGGCCAGGCGGGCATTGCCCTGCACCGCCGACAGCGTGGTGGAGAACACCACCTTTGGGAGCGGCTTCCAGATCGCGGCCCACTCGAGCATTGAGTCGTCGAGCGATGGATCCTGGTCGGCGGTCTCCCAATACAGCATCGTCTCGGACAGCCGTCGTCCCAACAGGTGGACGCCGACCTCTCGTATCTCGTCGGTGACGAAGCGAAAGACCTCCTCGTCGGGGGCCGTCCAGTCGAAGTCGCCGTCCGACCCGACGATGTAGCCGTCAAGTGAGACGCCCATCAAATAGGTCACGCTGCGCATCAGAAGTCCTCCTCGGCAACGGGTTCGACTCGAGCCCGAGGATCACGTGCCCCGCGTCGGCAAGGGCGTTCACGGCGCGCTACGTCGTGCGAGTGCCACCAGATCTCACCATTGGCGTCGACGTGGCGGACTCAGCCACATCATGAGGGAGTGCGGCGAGGTCATCAACAGCGGGCACGAGCGCACGGTATCGCCGACTTGCGTCATCTGATGCGAGGCGCACCCGGACCACAGGACACGTAGGCATGGCCGTCGCCGGAAGCCACGCCGACGACCAGATCTGGCATCACCGCTCGCTTCGCGGCGGACATCCCAGGTTCTTTTCTGTCAAGCCGCTGCGGTCGCGTGGTGGGGCCAGGCTTTCTGCTCGTCGTAGAGGGTGCGGTGCTTGAGGCAGCCGTGGAGGATCCCCACCTGGCGGTTGGCGAGCTGGCGGATCGCTGCTTGGTGGCCGATCTTCCTGGCCCGCAGAGAGAGGTAGTAGGCGCGGGCGCCGGGCGATCCGCGCATCGAGGAGAAGGCCCATTGCTGCACGGCGTCGGCGAGGCGATGGTTGCGCGCGTAGCGGGCCAGCACGACCTTCTTCGTCCCTGAGGCCCTGGTGATCGGGGACGTGCCGGCATAGTTCTTCCGAGACTTCGCATCGGCGTAGCGATCGGGGTCATCACCGAACTCCGCGAGGACCCGGGCGCCGAGGATCACACCGAGACCAGGTTGGCTGGTGAAGATCTCAGCGTCCGGGTGACGGTCAAAAAGCTTGGCCACCACCACCCCGAGCGCGTCGATCTCAGCCACGAGGGCGGTGATGACCCGGACCTCAGCGACGACGATCGCCGAGAACGCGTTCTGCACTGCGGTGCTCTGCCGCAGCGCGGGTGCGCGCAAGACGGCTTGGATGTCCTCGACGCGTTGGTCGATCTTGCGCCGCTTCGCCCGGCGCAGGGCCGCCACGATCCTCGCCTTGGACAGCTGCGCGGCCACATCGGGGTCCGGCGCCGCGGCGAGCAGCTCGAGGGACTCGGGTGCGTCGAGGTCTGCAAATGCTTGCAGGGCAGCGGGAAAGTACTCCCGAAGGGCGCTGCGCAAGCGGAGCAGGTGGCGGGTTCGGTCCCAGATCATCGACTGATGGGCGCGCGCGAGCAGCTTCAACGCCTCACCGTCATCGGAGTCACCAGTCACCGAGCGGTGGTGCGCACGGTCCAGGCGAACGATCTCGGCCAGGACGTGAGCGTCCCCGGCGTCGCTTTTCGCCCCAGACGTCGAGTGCCGTTCCCGATATCGGGCGGTGGACATCGGGTTGATCGCGAACACCTCGTAGCCCGCCGTGATCAACGCCGCGACCCACGGCCCACGTTCGGTCTCGATCCCGATCTTCACTTGGCCCGCGGCCTCCACCGAGTCGAGCTGGGACCGTTCCGGCGGCATCGCCGCGGCGATCAGCTCATGCAACTTGCTGAGCCCCTCAAGGCCCTCGGGAAGTCGCTTCTTCACCAGCCGCCGACCCTCAGCGTCGAGGATCTCGACGTCGTGATGGTCCTCAGCCCAATCATCACCCACGAACAGCATCACTTCTCCTTCCGCGTGGACCTGCCGTAAGCAGCGTGGAGGAGACACCCGCGATCTAATGGACAAGTGCTCACCGTGAACACCGGGGCACGACATCCCAGCAGCAATCTCGCCTCCTCACGACCAGTGGGCGCACGGTCTGCCGCAAGACCTCGTCCAGGATCAGATGAGAAGAGTGCTGACCCACCAGCCGCTACCAGCACCGAGTCTGCCGGAGCCCTCGGTAGAACCCATTAGATGAGTGCGTTCCAGCACTTCGGGCGATGCGCGCTGGCACGCGAACGCCGGCGCCACCTGCCAGACGGCACAATCAGGCGCGTGATCGAACCCGATGTGCGCGGACTTGCCGACCAGGAACTTGCCGGTTACATCGAGCAGCTACGCGCCCATCCCGGTGCCTCCGCGCGCGCACTCGGAGCGACGGGACTTCGTGAGAGCTCCGCGCAGCGCGCAGCTGCGCGACCGCCAGGCCCGGACCTGGCGTTCGTTGAGGACTTGAACGGGGACAACGGCGTGCCTGTCCGGCTGTACCGGCCGTGCTTGGAGCCCAGACCGCTGCTGGTCTACTTCCACGGCGGTGGGTGGACGCTCGGGGACCTGGCGTCGCACGACCGACTCTGCCGGCTGCTGTCGCACGTTGCCGACGTCGCGGTGCTCGCCGTCGACTACCGGCGAGCCCCTGAGAACCCCTGGCCCGCCGCGGTTGAGGACGCTGTCGACGCCGTCCACTGGGCTCGTCGCGAGGCCCTTAAGCTCGTCGGGACCACCGTGATCGGCGTTGGCGGCGACAGTGCGGGCGGCAACATCGCCACGCTGGCTTGCCTGGAGCTTCGGGATGCGGGCGAGCAGCTACCGGATGCCCAGGTGCTGGCGTATCCCAACACCGATCTGACCTTCTCCCAGCCAAGCGTCGCGACCAAAGCGGCTGGCTGGGGACTGGAGGCCGATGACGCGCACTGGTTCGCCGAGCAGTGGGTCCCGGAGCTCGCGAAGCGACATGACCCGCGAGTGAGCCCGCTCCTGGAACCCGACCTAGCCGGGTTGCCACGTGCCGTCATCGTGACAGCGGAGCACGACCCGCTGCGCGACGAGGGCGACGCGTACGCGGCTGCCCTGAGGGCAGCCGGCGTTCAGGTCACTTGGAGATGCGAGCCTGGCTTGATCCACGGCTTCCTCGGCCTCGACCTCGTCTCGCCGGCGGCGGGCCGGGCGGTCGAGCGCCTATGTCAGGACGTCCGGTCAGCCCTTGGTGTAGCGGCCGGTTCTCCACGTCCATGACCGGCAAGGACCTGCCAGCGGCATGAGCGAACGTGCCGGTCGGTCGCTGCGGGCTACCGACCACCGGACAACGAGCTCGACACGGTGTTCCCGCGGTCCAGGCAAGGTCGAGGACCGGCCTTCGATCCGGTGGACCTCGGGCTGGTTCCCGCTGTCGTCACCAGGTGATGGTCAGGCCGCGCAGGTGATGGAATGCCTCATCACGGGTCACGAGCGCAGCATGATGGAGCAACGACTGCGCGGCGAGCATCCGGTCGAACGGATCGGAATGGTCCCAGTCGAGACTTCCGGCACGGATCGCGTCCGTTGCCGATATGTCGAGGGTCTCAGCCCCGAGCCGGCGGGTGAGGTCGTGGTACTGCGCGAGGAGGATGTCGGCCTCGGGCCACTTGCCGGCGCGATGCTTGACGGCCATCTCCCACGCTGTTGCGGCGGACACGAGCAAAGTGTTGGACGGTCCTTCGATCGCGGTACGGGCACGGTCGGACAACCGGTCGGGACTGGTGATCGCCCAGACGAAGGCGTGGGTGTCCAGCAGCAGAACGGTCACGACCACGCAGCCAGTTCGGCCTCGTTGAACGAATCGAACCGCTCGTCGGGCGTGGGTACGTCGAGAAAGCCGAGGGTGCGGGCGGGCGGCGCAGTCACCGGGACGAGCCGGACGAGAGGCTTCCCGGCGCGGGCCAGGATGACGTCCTCGCCTTTCAGAGCAGCGTCGAGCAACTGCGACAGGTGCGTCTTCGCGTCCGCCACGTTGTGAATAGTCATGTTGACCAGACTAACATGACCATCTCGCTCGGTGGCCTACGAGAGGTCGCGCCAGAAGTGCCGTTGCACGTCGTTGCCGTACAGCGAGAGGGGCCGCTTCCGGCTAGTCAGGGCTACACGGGCAGTGCAACTACGCGACCCGCCCACATCAGCGGATGCGCCGTCAGCGGCAGATGAGTGCGTGCGGTCAGGGCAGCAAGTCGAGGTACTTCTTGCGGCACGGCATCGCGTGGATGACCAACTCAGCCCCGTCCTCGAAGATCAGGACAACGGTTTCCAGCAGGCGAGCACCGGTGTCGAAGCCGAGCCGTAGTTCTCAGTGCGGTGGGCCGTCATCGTCGAGGGGCTCGATCCACAGTGGCCATTCGGCAGCCTGGACGGCGTCGGGTTCCTCGACACCATGCTTGAGGGCGCTCGGGTGGACCTTCACGCAGACAAGTGGGCCAGCGCGGCCCGGATGGCCTCCGACCGGCTCATGTGGTTCTTCGCGGCTGCCACGTCGAGGGCGTCGAGTTCGTCGGCGGTCAGCCGCACTGCCACGACCTGCATGGGTGCGGCTCCCCGGCCCGGCCGCCCGCGCCCCCGGCGCTTGATTTCGTCGGCGTCATAGCCGGCTTCGGCCTCGTCGGCCCACTCCTGGATCCGCTGCTCGCTCACCATCCTAAAATCGTATGACGAAAAGCGGGGGATGGCCAAAGCCGACCTGACGACCACCCGATGAGGGCCCTCACGTGCCGGAGGCCATGTACGCAGCCAGGATGTAGTTCGGGCGGCGGTCGAGGTTCTTGCGCGCGCGTAATCGTAATGGTGGAGTCGGATATCAGAACCGTCCGAATGCCTGGGGTGCCGTCTCCTCATCGTCGGTCCACGAATGACCGACGGCCGCGGTTCGACACAGGCGACCGGGGTCGGTCACTGTGACAGTGAATATGAAGGTTCGAACGACACCACGGCCGTGGACTAGACGGTCGTGGTGGCCGGTGTAGCCGGTGACCTGGTCGATGTCGAGTCCGGTGGTTGTGGTCAGCGCGCGATACAACGCGTCTTCGTCGTGCAACAACGGAACCATTTCCTCGCGGACGCGTAGGCCGCCGAGATCGGAAAGAAGGTCAAGCCCTGAAGACGGCTGCTTCTAAGCGCGGCGACGACGAGGCGTGACTTCCCTCCAGCGACGAGCTCCTGAATCAATCGTCCTGCCCGCTCGCCAAAGGTGTCCACATCATCGAGTACGACCACTCCGCGCGCATCGCGGCGGCAGCAGCAACGATTCTCGGCACTCGGCGGTCACCCTCCAACGTGTCGAGCGAAGCGACTGACCGACCGGCGGTGTCGAGCCCAAGCGCAATGCGCATAGCGGTCGTGCTCTTCCCGGTGGCGGCAGTCCCGGCCCGACGAGCGAAGCGGGGCACGCCCGTCCGTGAGAGCGCGCCGAGCACCTCCTCGGCGGTCATCGGCCGATGTTGCCGATCGGCAGCCATTTCGATCACCACTGCGGTGAGCGCCTCAGGGCGTTCCTCGAAGAGTTCGACCAGGTAGTCGTCCGGGCGCCGGACGCTGACTCCCCGCCGGGCGAGCGCCTGGCCGGGAAGTCCCGAACGTTGCGGGTGATGATCGTGGTCGGCGCCCGGGCGGTCGCCGCGGCCGCCTGGACGCGGTCGTCGGGATCCTGCCCCGGCATCAAGGCGATGAGGTGCTCGTAGTCCGCCCGCGGCACGTCTTGGCCGGCGAACGCCTACCGGATGTCGTCGCAGATCCGCGCCGCCGCCTCGCGGCTGCGGATCCCGTGCCCCACCCACTTGCGGGTGAGCTCGTTGAGCAGGTCCTCAGTCCAGAAGATCTCATGCAGAGACGCCTCATCGAGGCGGAGCATCAGGTCGAGCAGAGAGATCGGGTAGCAGACGTTGGTGTCCGACAGGACCCGACGCAGGGCCACCCGGGCGTCAGTATTCGAGACCGGCCGCGGTCGCGTCAGCGACCACCTTGCGGATGCCCTCGCGCTTGCGGCTGCGGGCTCCGCGGTGGGCGAGCACAGCACGCACCGGGATCCTGCGGTAGGAGCTGCCCGGGAGCCGGCGTGCGGGGAGGACGCCCGCGCCGACCAGCCGGTCGACGTACTGACGCGAGACTCCGAGCAGCCTGGCCGCCTGCGCCGGGCTCACCTCGGCCTCCTCCGCCACGATGGCGACCGAGTCCCCATCGTCGAGGGAGCCGGCGGCCGCCACCAGGATGCGAACCAGCGACCGGGGCAGATCCAGTTCGTGGTCGCCTACCCTTACGCGCACCCGCGCTGCTGCCGTGCCAACCAGAGCACGCACCGCGCGCACCTGAGACCGCTCGGCGTCGACGGCACGGACCTCGGCAAGTGCAGGCACGGACATGACTCCTCCTGGCAAAACTATAGCGCAAGCTGCCACACCTGCAACCACCCCGAACGAGCCAGCGAGCAACCCCCTCCGAGCCCACATCCCGGCTCAGCCCAACAGCAGCCGCAGGGCCAATTCACGACCCTGCGGACGACTGGTCCGGCTCCTGCCGGGGGCACTCGGCCGTACACAATGCGAACCTTTCAGCGTTCGTGGAGGGCGAGCTGGTCGTGCTTGCACGCACCCACGCCAAGATTCGTCGCGACGGGTATCGCAGCCGCCTAACGTCTTGAGGTCGACGGGCATGCCGATGTCAGGGTGTTCCCAGGCTCGGCGAGAGGGCTGGCGGATCGGCGAGATTTGCTCGGCGAATCGGCGAGTAGTCGAGGGCGAATCGGCGAGTAATGGTCCAGCCTAGAGCCGTGGAGCCACCAATTCGCACCCGCCATGTGATGCCGTGGTTGCTGGAGTCGCTGGGCGATACCCGCGTGGTGGTGGTGCAAGGGGCCAGGCAGGTTGGCAAGACCACGTTGGTCACACAAGTCGTCGAGCGGCTCGGTGGCCGGCTTGTGACCTTGGATGATGACCTGACGCGAGAGGCCGCCGAAGCCGACCCTGCTGGGTTTCTGCAGCAGAACCCGGATGGCCTGTTGGCGGTCGATGAGGTGCAGCGGGTGCCGGGTTGGTGCTTGCGTTGAAGGTTGCCGTGGACCGCGACCCTCGTCCTGGCCGGTTTCTCCTTACGGGGGCGGCGAACTTGCTGCGGCTTCCGGCGATGCACGACAGCCTTGCCGGTCGAGCCGAGAACGTGGACCTGTACGGGTTCAGCCAAGGTGAGATCATCGGTGTTCGCGAACAGTTCGTCGACCGGCTCTTGACTGGTGACACGTTCCTCGGCCATCGCAGCGACATGACACGTGATGGGTACCTGGCGCGCGCCTGCGCCGGCGGCTACCCCCAAGCGTTGGGGCGCCCGGCAGGGCGGCGCCGCTCCGCGTGGTTCGACAACTACCTGCGGCGCATCGTCGAACGCGACGCGCCTGTTATCTCTGGCTTGCAGCGGTTGAGCGAGCTGCCGCTGTTGTTGCGGCTGCTGGCCGCGCGCAACGCGAGCGAGCTCAACGTCACTAGCCTCGCCAACGATGCTGGCATCCCGGTGCGGACCTTGGGCCCGTACCTGGATCTGCTGGAGACCCTGTTCTTGGTCAACCGGCTGCCCGCGTGGTCGACCAACTTGTCCCAGCGGGTGGTGTCGCGCCCCAAGCTCGCCCTGCATGACACCGGCTTGGCTGCCCGGCTTATCAACGTATCCGCTGCCGGAGCCGGTGTGACCGCTAACCCCCAGGTCGCTGGCCACCTACTCGAGGGATTCGTCGCCGCCGAGTTGCGCCGCCAACTCACCTGGTCCGACCAGGACGCCCGGCTGTTCCACTACCGGGATCGCCACGGAGCCGAGGTCGACCTCATCCTGGAAACCGACGACGGACGCGTCGCCGCGATCGAGGTCAAGGCCACCTCTACCGTCAACGCCCGCGACACCAAGTGGCTGGCCCAGCTACGTGACCGGCTCGGTAACCGCTTCGTCGCCGGCGTCGTCCTGCACGCCGGCACCACTACAGCACCGTTCGGGCCACGCCTGACCGCGGCCCCCATCGACACTCTCTGGTCCCCGTGATGCGGGGCGCGTACGACCATGTAGCCATGACCACCCTGGCTAGTGCTACCGGCACACCCCACAGGCGTCGCTATCGGACGAAGCCCTTGGTCGTCCACCCGCCGGAGCTCGTTCCATTGTCCCGCAAAGACGAGGAGCGGGCTATCGCGGCGTTCGCGCCGCTGCTCGCGCCTTTGTTCAACGCGGACGGCCCGATGAGGTGCGAAGCAGAGGAGGAGCGACGGAGTCATGACCGAGCACACACCGAACACTGCGGGGTGCCACCCAATCGGCGCTCGACGAAGCCCGCGGCGCGGCTTATCACGCCCAAAGGTTCGACCCTGTCAAACTGGCCATCGGCAAACCCACTGATCAGCGCCATGATCAACTCTTGGTGCACTCAGCGTTTTCGCAGGTCAGGGCCGCTTAAACCAACAGCCAGAGTGGAGAGGTCTCTTCCTTATCTGAGCAGTATCTAAGATAAGCTGCCACAATGACTGTGCCGTCTCGTCCGGTCCATGAGGTGAAGTCGACCCTGTTCCGCGTTCTGGGCCATCCGGCGAGGATCCGGATTCTGGAGTTGCTCCGCGACGGCGAGCGGTCGGTTGGCTCTCTGCAGGCCGAGCTCGATCTCGGTGAGGGAAGCACGTCTCAGCACTTGGCCGCGCTGCGCCGGATCGGGCTGGTCGATTCGCGTCGGGAGGGGACGACCATCTACTACCGCGTCGGGGATGGGCGGGTATTCGAGCTGCTCGCGGTGTCGCGCGACATCATCGTGGCGCAGCTCGCTAGTCAACAGTCGGTCCTGCGTGAGCTCAAGTCATCGTGACCGGCGCCCTGGTGATCTCGGGGCTGTGCCTGATCGCCCTCGGCGGCGCACTTGCCGCGACTCGGCGAACGTGGCAGACCGGCCTCACCGTGGCGGCCGCCGGCGCCGCCGTCCTGGGCATTGCCGGGTTCGTTGTCCTTGCCGAGGGATCGCTGGTGGGTTCGCCGTTCACCAGTCACTTCAGCCCCCGCTTCGGGATCGACCCGCTGAGCGGCCTGTTCCTCGGCACGCTCGGCATAGTCGCTGCACCAGCGCTCTGCTTCTCCCGAGGCTATCTGCCCCCAACCGGTCGAAGCAGGGCCCTGGGAGGCGTGACTACCGCGTTCGTGCTCGCCCTGATCGCAGAGTTCTGCGCTCGTGATCCGGTCACCCTGCTGGCGGGCTGGGAGCTCATGACCTTGCTGCCTGCCGCCGCGATCCTCATCGCCCGCGACGATCGGCCAGCCCGCCAGTCGGTGTTCACCTATCTGGCGGTGACGCATCTCGGCGGCGGCGGCACCTGGATCGCAATCCTGCTGCTGGCCAAAGCCGGAGCGATCGGCGGCGGCACCGTCCTGCACGCCGGCTCCGGGTTACAAGCGGCGGTCGCGGTGGCCGCCCTCATCGGACTGGGCACCAAGGCTGGCGTGATGCCGCTGCACGTGTGGCTGCCGCGCGCGCATCCCATCGCTCCGGCACCGGTGTCGGCCCTGATGAGCGGCGTGATGATCAAGGTGAGCATCTACCTGCTGGTGCGGGTCCTGGTTGACTGGGCTGGCCCGCTACCCCTGTGGATCGGCATCGCCGTGACCGCGCTGGGAGCGCTGTCCGCGGTCGGGGGCGTCACCTACGCCTTGTTCGAACATGACCTGAAACGGCTGCTGGCCATGCACTCGATCGAGAACATCGGCATCATCGTGCTGGGCATCGGAGCCTGTCTGTTGCTCCGGAGCAGGGGTGGCGACGCATGGGCGGCCATCGCACTCGCGGCGGCGCTGCTCCACACCGTCAACCACGCGATGTTCAAGTCGCTTCTGTTCTTGTGCGCGGGGGCGTTCGAGCGCGCCGTCGGCGTATTGGAGCTGGATCGACTCGGCGGTCTGCTGCGGCGGATGCCGGTGACCGGCGCCGCCTTCTTCCTCGGGGCTATGGCCATCGCCGGACTGCCCCCGTTGAACGGGTTCGCGTCGGAGTGGCTGACCCTACAGGCCCTGGTGCACATCCCCCGCTACGGCCGAGTGGTGGACGGGATGACCGGGATGGTCGGGTTGGGCGCGTTGGCAGCGACCGCCGCGCTGGCGATGTTCTGCTTCGTCAAGGTGATCGGGCTCGTGCTGCTCGGGCCACCGCGGCATGCTCCGGCGCCCGGCGCCGCCATGCCGTCAGCCGGGATGAGCGGCAGCGTGGTCTTGCTCGCGGGCGGGTGCGTCCTGCTCGGAGTCGCACCCGGCGTGCTTTTCGGTCGGCTGGTCGGGCTTGCGCCCTGGGCAGTCAACCTGCCGACCGCCATCGGACTGCACGTTCCCGGGACTGGATCCCTGCCGACCGCAGCCATCGCGGCTCTGCTCGTCGTAGTCCCCGTGATCCTGGTCCGGCTACGTGGCAACGCGGCTGCTGTCGCTGTCCCTACCTGGGTCTGCGGGCAGGCGGTCGTGACCCGCTTGCATTGGACGAGTGCCGGTTTCACCAAGCCGCTTCGCCTCGCCCTCGAACCGGTGCTGCGCCCGCAACGCGATGTCGCGACCCGCGAGCACGGAGGCGTGGTGCAGGAGATCACCTACACGGGGCGCGTGCCGCATCTGATCGAGGAGCGGGTGTACGCGCCAGCCTTGCGCCGCGGACTGTCCGCAGCCGCCCAGATCCGACGGTTGCAGAGCGGAAGTCTCGGCACCTACGCGGCCTACCTGATCGGCCTGCTGCTCGTGTTGCTCCTCGCCGCCCGGCTGGGGCTGGCCGGGTGAGCGGGTACCAAGCCGCCGCAGGCACGGTACAACTCCTCGGAGGTGTCGCGCTCGCACCACTGTGGCCCGGCCTAGTGCAACACTGGAAAGCCCGGCTGCAAGGCCGGATGGGGCCCGACCCGCTGCAGCCCTACCGCGAACTGCACCGGCTATGGCACAAGAGCACCGTCACGATCGAGGGCGCCACAGCCGTGTATCGGTGCGCTCCCTCGGTTGCAGCGGCCAGCATTCTGGCCGCGGTGCTGGTCGTGCCCGCCGCATCGGCGGCACCCGGCTGGGGGATCGGCCACGACGCCTTCGTCCTCGCCGGCCTGCTCGCGCTAGCCCGCTTCGCCATGGCAGCCGCCGCGTGGGACGTCGGAAACGGGTTCTCGCTGATGGGCGCCAGCCGCGAACTCACCATCTCGGTCTTCGTTGAGTCGACCCTCGTCCTCGCGTTGGGTGTCGCCACCCTGCTGGCCGGCAGCACCGACCTGGTAGCTGTGGTGGCTCGCACCGCGGGTGGGGCCGCCTGGACCGGCCCCGCCCTGGCGCTAGCCGCAGCGGCCTTCGCGCTGGTTGTCATCGCGGAGACCGGTCGCCAGCCGTTCGACAACCCGGACACCCATCTCGAACTGACCATGATCCACGAGGGTCCGCTACTGGAGTACGCCGGTCGCGACCAGGCGTATCTGCAGTGGGCGGCAGCGGCCCGGCACTGGCTCGTGCTGGTCATCGCCGCCCAGGTCTTCCTGCCACATCTCCGCGGCGTGCCCGGGCAGTTGCTGGCGCTCCCGGTCGTGGTCGTCGTGTTGTGCGGTCTGCTCGCGTTGCTTGAGACCTGCGTAGCCAAGATGCGCGTGCTCGTGGTACCGAGGGTCGTGGGCCTAGGGTCGGCCTTGGCGCTGCTCGGCAGCGCGTCCTGGTTGGCCACGCGATGAGCGGTGAGGCCGTGTGGGCCCTGGTCGGCTTGGGGCTTGGGGTCGTGATGGTGAGGCGCCGGTCGGTGGCCGTCGCGTTGGTGACCGGGCAAGCCGTGGTTCTGGTCGGCGTGGCGCTGGCTCACGCCAAGACCGGCGGCGACATCATCGCCGCGATTGCTCTCGGCGCCCGCGCGGCAGCGTTGGCGACGCTGCTACTGCTCCTCGTGGCGCGCAGCCGCGAGGCGCGGCCGGTACGTGCAGCGGTCGCACCACTGGCACGCGCCGGGCTAGCGGTCGGGTTCGCGTTACTGCTGACGTGGCTGGTGTCGATCACCGCCGTCCGCTCGCATGTCGCCTACCAAGCCGTGCTGGCGCTGGTGGCGTTCGGTGTCGCGACAGTGGTGACCCGACGCGCCACCCTGTTCCAGGTGCTCGGCATCGTCCTCGTCGAAAATGGTCTCGCGCTGGCTGCGCTGACCCTGCCCGGCGGCTCCTCGTTGGTGATCGAGCTGGGAGTGACCCTCGACCTGACCCTGATCGCGCTCGTCGCTGCGTTGTTCCACGAGCGAATCTTCGCCGAATTCGGGGCCGGCGACACTGCGGCACTGCGGAGTCTGCGTGACTAGCCGCACCCTGGTCGCTGAGCTCCTGATCGCCACGCCCTTGTGCACAGCAGCGGCAGCGGCCCTCGTGCCGCACCGCTTGCTGACCAGAACCGCCGCGCTAGGGGCTGAGCTGACCGGCGCCTTCGCCTTAGCACTGGTCGGGATAACCCTGAGCCATCCGATGCAGGCGCAGGTCGGCCATTGGGTGACGGTGGACGCCGCGGCGGCGCTTCTCGTCGGGGTGATCGGCCTGGTCGGCGTCGCAAGCGTCCTGGTGTCCCCGAGCTACCTGCGGACCATGACCGGCTCAGTCGAACACCTACAGCGCCGGGAACGCGGCTACTTCTGTCTGCTGTTCGCGTTCTGGGCCACCGCACTGGCCGTGCCGCTCGCCGGTAACCTCGCCCTCGCCTGGCTCCTGGTCGAGGGGACCACCGCGACATCAGCGTTGCTCGTCGGGTTCAGCGGCAAACCGCGGGCGTTGGAAGCCGGATGGAAGTACCTCATCCTCACCTCGCTGGGACTCGGCATCGCGCTGCTCGGCGTGGGGCTGCTGGCCGCCGACGTGCCCCGTCACGGACTGGCGGGTCTGTCCTGGCCAGAGCTCAGTCGCTACTCGGGTACCCACCAGCAGGCCCTGGTCGCCTACCTGCTGGTGCTCGCCGGGCTAGCCACAAAGATCGGCTGGGCGCCGGTGCACAACTGGCTGCCGGACGCGCACTCGGAAGCGCCGCCACCGGTCTCGGCGCTACTGTCCGGGGCACTCCTTCCGGCGGCTCTCCTCGTCGCCTGGCGAGTCGAGCAGGCGCTCGCTCCGGTGTTGGGTCGGGAAGCCGCGCAGCGCGCCCTGATCGGCTTCGGCATGGTGTCGCTCGCCGTGGCTGTGCCCTTTCTGTGGCAGGCGTTGGCCTGGAAGCGTCTGCTGGCCTACTCGAGTCTCGAGCACATGGGAGTGATTGCGCTCGGCATCGGCTTCGGGACGCCGCTGGCGCTCGCCGGTGTCGCAGTGCACATAGTCGGGCACGCCGTGGCCAAGGCCCTGGGCTTCTACGCGGCGATTCCGCTGCTTGACCATGAGCCGCGCTCCGGCGGGCACGCCGCGGTCGGGATCGGCCGGAGCGCCCCACCGCTGGGTGCCGCCATGGGAATCTCCCTGGGTTCACTCGCCGGGCTCCCGCCGTCCCCGTTGTTCGCCAGCGAGCTACTGATCCTTGCTGGTGGCGTCGCCAGCGGCCATGCCCTTGCCGCTGCCATAGCCACGGTACTGCTCGCTCTGGGCTTCCTTGGCCTTGCGCACACACTGCTGGAGGTCGTCGCGGGCAAATCCAGGCGCCACAACCAGGCCCGGCCAGCCGGCCTTGCACCAGTCGTCCGGCTGGCCTGCGTCTCCGTGGCGCTGCTGCTGGGTCTGCTGGCCGTGGCTTTCACCCTGCCGAGTACTGCGTTCATCAGCGCGCTGATGCGAGGTGCGGCATGACGCCGCCCGGCGATGCCTACCTCGACCGGATCGCCACCGCGGTTGCCGACGGCGAGCAGTTCGCCGGCCTCTACGCCACCAGCGACAGGCAGATGGTCCGCACCGTGTGGATCGCCGCGGATGGCACACCGCGGCCCGAATCGATCGCCGTCGTCGACGGCAGCGTGCCCTCGATCGTCGGCCTCGTTCCGGCAGCGGGATGGGACGAACGAGAGGCCCACGACAGCTACCGGATCGAATTCGACGGTCACCAGCCGCTCCGGCCACTGATCGATCACGACGCGCCGTTGGAACGCTGGACAGTGCCGATCCGAGGGCAGGGCACCTACCAGGTCGCCGTCGGCCCGATCCACGCCGGCGTGATCGAGTCCGGTCACTTCCGGTTCCACGTCGTCGGAGACCGAATCCTGCACGTCGACGCCCAGCTGTTCTACAAACACCGAGGGCTGGAGAAGGCAGCGGAGGGATCATCGCTTCCCGACGGCATGGCGTTCGTCTCACGCGCCTGTGCCGGCTGTTCGGTCGCCAATGCGCTGGCCTACGCACACGCCTGCGAACAGGTGTCTGGGCAGCGTCCAACCGACGAGCTGCGTCGGGTCCGAACCATCCTGGCCGAGTTGGAACGGGTGTGGAACCATCTCAACGACATCGCCGCCGTCTGCGCCGGCGTCGGACTTGCCGCCGGCAACACAACGTTCGCCGCGCTCACCGAACGCGCCCGCCGACTCAACGCGACGCTCACCGAGCACCGTTTCCTATTCGGAGCCGTCCACTTCGGGCACAGCCCGCTGGAGTGGACATCCGACACGGTGCAGGCGACCGCCACAGAGCTGGCAGCGCTGTGCAGCGCAGCCACCCGAGGTTGGCGCGAACTCGCGTTCAACACGTCGTTTCAAGACCGACTACTCGACATAGGGGTGCTGGACCCGGCTGACGCCAGCCGGCTCGGTGTGGTCGGGCCGGCCGCCCGCGCCGCAGGCCTGGCCGACGACGTTCGGACGCACGCCGACCGGCTCTGTTATGGAGGGTTTCTCCCCGTCTCACCGGATCGGGCAACCGGCGACGTGCGGAGCCGGTTCGAGCAGCGAGGGCTCGAGCTGTGGCAGTCCTTCACGATTCTCGACCAGCTTCTGGACCGACCGGTCCTCCCGAGCCGCGCGACGGGCGAAACCGATCCGCAGCCGATCGCCGTCGGCATCGTCGAGAGTCCGCGCGGTCGGACTACTTGCGCAGTGGAGGCCGTAGACGGGCGAGTAAGTCGACTGCACCTGCGCACCGGCTCCTACGCGAACTGGCCGGCGGTAACCGCCGCCGCGGCCGGCAACCTGCTGCCCGACTTTCCGTTGATCAACAAGAGCTTCGAACTCTGCTACGCCTGCGTGGACCGCTGATGATCACATTGCTTCGTGATCTGCGGCACCTGCGGCACCGCCTGAACCTGAGCCGGCCTCACCCGGGTGGCAGCCTCGCGATCCGGCACTGCGACGCCGGCTCCTGCAATGGGTGCGAACACGAACTCACCCTCACCGCCAGCCCCTACTACGACCTGCAGCGATACGGACTGAACATCGTCGCCTCCCCGCGACACGCCGACGTCCTGCTCGTCACCGGCGCAGTGACCTCGCGGATGCACGAGGCGCTGCGTACCGCCTACCACGCAATGCCCGAACCTCGCCGGGTCGCTGCCGTAGGCGAGTGCGCCCTCGGCCAAGACCTGCTCGGCACGCCAGCGGAGATCATCGGTGCCGTGGACACCGTCATCCCCGTCGACCTGCGCATCCCCGGATGTCCACCCACACCCGAAGTCATCGCCGAAGCCCTTTTTGGCCTGCTCGCCTGGCGTGCCTGAACGGGCGACCGCAGTCCAAGCAACTTCCGTGTAATCGGCCGGTCTGGGCGCCATAAGGGCAAGCGGACGCAACCGCGCCCACCTGACCAGGTTCGTCTCAGCCGGTACGTGTCACCCGTTGCGCGTGGCGCGGAAGCTCGAATCGTCGCCGAGGTGGAAGGAGATGTGGCCTCGCCGCGACCTGTCCCCCTCAACCACCGCCCAGCCGCGACCGGTGGCGGGATCACCCTCGTCGAAACCTGCCCATGAGAACTCCATGCCCCTTGAAGGCGCCGAACAAGCACACCGACTTCCTCGTCATCGGGGACGGGTTCGTCGGAACCTTCGCCGCAGAGTTCCACACAGGCAAGGCGGCCGTGGCCGTGCGAATCAAAACCAAGGGTGGGCACATCGAGGTGCTCACCGAAGGAGGCCTCCTAGAACTGCTTGCCGAAACGACGACCTCGGGATCGCGCGGAAACGGTCGAGCGGGGCTTCTCAGGGGGTCAGCGGGAGGCTTGACTGATCCGCCACCGGTGAAGAACCCCCGCGCAAGAGCGATGCGATTCCGGCGAGAACTGAAAGAGCGGCGGCGACGGCGAACACCACCGCCAGGCCGTGATGAAACGGCTCCGCGATGAGGTTCGGAAAGAACGATCTGCCGGTAACGAGCTGCTGATTTGCTTTCGGAAGCTTCGACAGCTCATGGCGCGCCGTCAGCAGATGCCGCAGCGGGTTCACGCCGAGCACCGCCGCGAACAGCGACGACACGGGTGGCACGGCGGCGATGTCATGCGCTAGGCCATGTGGCACCCCCTGCTGCTCCAGGCCACCGGTCAATGCCCTCGGCAGTCGGCTCGCGAGTCCAACGATCATGAGCGAGAAGAAAACGCCGATCGACAGTGCCGTCCCGGAGTTCTGGAAGGTCGAGCGCATGCCTGATGCCACCCCGCGCTGCCTCGCCGGGACGCTACCCATGATCGACGAGGAGTTCGGGGCGGCGAACATGCCGCTACCTATGCCGTTCGCCGCGATGAGCAGCGCAAACGCCCAGTAGGGGAAGTTCACCGGCAACACCATCAGGCCAATGAAGCTGCCACCGAATACCAACATCCCGGTGGAAGCGAAGCCGCGAGCGCCAAAGCGGTCCGAAAGCGTGCCGGCCACCGGACCCGAGATGAGGAGGCCAGCCGTGAGCGGCAGCAGGAAGATTCCGGCCCAAAGCGGTGTCCTGCTGTAGTCGTAGCCGTGCAGGGGGAGCCAGATCCCCTGCAGCCACACGATGAGCATGAACTGCAGCCCGCCCCGGGCGATGGACACCGCGAACCCCGCCGCGTTGGCGGCCGTGAAGGCTCTGATCCTGAAGAGGCCGAGCTGGAAAAGCGGGTCGGCGACCTTGTATTCGATCAGGACGAAAGCCGCCAACAACACCAAGCCGGCGATCAGTAGGCCGACGACTGCGGGATTCATCCAGCCCATGGCATGCCCCCGGTAGGGCTGGATGCCATCGGTAATGGCGATCAAGACTGCGCCCAAGCCTAACGCGAAGGTTATGTTCCCCCACCAGTCGATCCGGCCGCCAGCTCGGTGTCCGGTGTCGCGCAGCTTGCGATACGCCCAGAGCGTTCCGAAGATGCCGACCGGAACGTTCACCCAGAACACCGCCCGCCAGTCCAGGACGGCCAGCACCCCGCCCGCGACCAGCCCGACGAACTGGCCGGCGATCGCTGCTACCTGATTGGTGCCCAGCGCGAACCCGCGTTGATCGGAAGGAAATGCATCGGTCAAGATCGCAGCCGAGTTGGCGGTCAACATGGACCCTCCGACGGCCTGAAGCACCCGCCAACCGATCAGCCACAACGCCCCGTGGGCACCCTCGAACGGATCGAAGGAGAGCAGGACGGAGGCGACCGTGAACACCGCGAATCCCGCGTTGTAGATCCTGACCCGGCCCCACATGTCACCGAGGCGCCCCACGGTCACGACCAACACCGCCTGCACAAGCCGGTAACCCATGATCATCCATAACAGGTAGCTGACGTTGCCGGGCGCCAGCGGATCCAAGTGGATACCACGGAAGATCGCCGGCAGGGCGATGATCACGATGGATCCGTCGAGTGCGGACATGAAGACCGCAGCGGTGGTATTCGACAGGGCCAGCCACTTGTAGCCGTCGCCGGGGGCCGCGCCGCGTCCCCGCTCCGGCCCGTGCGGCTTCCCCTGCCGCTCTGAGCCGCGCATCAGATGCTTTGCGCCAGCCGCTCGAGGAGAGGCGCGACCACCAGCAGTTGTTGAAGCTCCGAGAGCGTGAATCCGGCCGCGAGGGCTCGGGCCAGATGCTCGGTCCGCGCGTTACGCCCATTCCGCAGCGCTTGCCGGCCGACGTCGGTGAGCGACATAACGGCGCGCCGGCCATCCTCTGGGTCGGGACGTCGCTCGACGAGGCCGCGAGCCTCCAGCGCCCCAAGCGTCGCCCCCATCGACTGCGGGCTGATCTGCTCGGCCTTCGCAAGCGCGCTCGGCGTCGCCTGGCCGGCGCGATCCAGGCGGGCCAGCGCCGAGGTCTCCGGCAAGGTGAGCTCCCCTTCGGCCTGCATCTGCCGCAGCCGTCGGACGAGCAGGCCGACGCTCACCCGCAAGGCCCCGGCGATTTCCTCAGCGTCCAAGTCCACCATGTGCTAAGTCTGGCCTAACAAGTCCAGCCTTAGCAAGTGCCTCGCGCGCCGTTCCGCCAGAGGCTCGAGAGTCGGGGTCTGCGGCCGCCCCGCATGGGCGGAGCAGCCCGATCCCCACCCCGGCGGCGGCCGAACCCACACCATGCCGGTGAAAGCGCGTACCGTGAGGGTTGCTTCCCGCGACGCTGCTCTGGACTCCTGGCGGCAACAGAGCTCAACGTGCCCGAGGGGAGGGGTGGTGGATGAGCAGGGTCTGACGACCGTCCTAGTGGAATTCGCGCGCACCCTTACCGGCGAGTTCTCCATTCAAAAGATCCTCGACCACCTTGCCGACCGCGTGGCCGAGGTCATTCCGGTCGACGGCGCCGGCGTGCTGCTGATGGAAAGTGACGTCGAGCACCACTTCGTCGCCGCGTCCGACGATGTGATATTCGGTATCGAGGCCCTACAGATGGCATTGCAGGAGGGCCCGTGCCTGCAGGCCTACCGCACCGGACAGCACGTCGCCATCCGGGATCTCGCGCAAGACAAAACGTTCGCCCAGTTCTCGCCGGCCGCGTCGCAGGCCGGCCTCGGCGCCGTCTACAGCTTTCCGCTGCGCTTGGACGATCGCCAACTCGGAGCCCTCGAGCTCTACGCCAAAGAACCTCTGGAGCTCTCCGACGCCGACCTCGTCGGGGCCCAGATCCTCGCCGACGTCACCGCCGCGTACCTGTTCAACGCCCAGGCGCGGGAGGCGGCCCGCGAATTGGCCCGGACGAGTGCTGAGCTCGCCGCGACCTTGCAGGAAAGCCTGCTCCCCCCGGAGCTCCCCCAAGTGCCCGGACTGACGGTCGCCGGCCGGCTACTTCCCGGACGGGGCGGGACCCTCGTGGCCGGAGACTTCTACGACGTCTTCCCGTTGCCGGCGGGGCGTTGGGGCGTTCTCATCGGCGACGTCGTGGGCCACGGCGCTCGGGCGGCCACGCTCGCGACGGTCGCGCGCTACACCGTGCGCACGCTCGCCGTTCTCCAGGCCGCTCCGCGGCGGGTCCTCGCCGGTTTGAACGACACCGTGCTGGCCCGCGACGAGCCCGAGCGGTTCTTGTCGGCCATCTATCTGACCACCCGGGCCACCGCTGACGGCCTCGACATCAAACTCGCCCGAGGCGGACACCCGGCGCCGATGGTGCGCCGGGTGAACGGATCGGTCGAAGTCCTCGACACCCCGGGCCGGCTGCTCGGCTGCTTCCCGGACCCCGGTGTTAAGGACCTCCGGGTACGGCTGGCCCCCGGCGACCTGCTGCTGCTGCACACCGACGGGGTCACCGAGGCTCGACGTGAAACTGAACAGTTCGGCGACCAGCGGCTCCGGGCGATACTCGCCGCCAGCGGCGCGGACCCATCAACGCTCCTGGAAGCCACGCTCGAGGCCGTCCTTGCGCACTGCGACGGCAATCTCGCCGACGACGTGACCGTCCTCGCCCTACTGGCCACCTGAGTCCTTCGAGGCGGTCCGGCGACGTCCAAGCGCCAGCCGCAGGTTAGCCGGCCCGGATCGCGACCGCTTCGATCTCGACCAATTGGCCTGGGTAGCCGAGGTAGCAAACGCCGAGCGGCGGATCGAAGGCGTCCTTCTCCACCCGCCAGGCCCGGACGAGATCGGACCGCTCCGTTGCGACGACGAAACAGTTGTCTTCAGGATGTGAGCCGGATCGGAACCAGCGGCCGGCCGCGCGGTAAGCAGGTTCGCCACCGCCTTCTCGGACTGAGCCTCCAGATCGCCAGGTGCGACAGTTCGGCCCTGGGCATCGAGCGGGCAAGCGCCAGCGGTGAAGATGAGCCGTCCGAGTGGCGCGACCGATGCATAGGCGTAAGGGCTTCGGCGTAGAGCTCGACCGGTCGGACCGCATCCACATCCATGCCGGTCAGTATCACCAATCTGGACTGGGCCGGGTCACTCCCAGATCAGCCCGGGCGGCTGATCTGCGGCTGCACCACGAGCCGGATCGGATCGCCGTCCTTGGTCCGCAATTGCTCGACCCCCCGGCCCACGTCCTCGAGCGGCATCACCGCGGAGATCGAGCTGGACACATCGAAGCGGCCGCGCGAGACCAGATCGACCAGCTGATCAAGGTCGCGCTTCCGGTAGCCGAAATGCCCGAGCAGAGTCTGAGACGAGACCCCGAACAACACGCCTGCACCTAGTTCGATCCGGTCAAGGGACAACCCGATCATGAGCACCCGACCGAACCGCCCGGCACAGTCAGCCGCCTGGGCAAGCACCGAGTTGGCGCCGACGAGGTCCACGGTCAGGTCCAGCCCGAGCCCCCCGGTCAGACGCCGAATTTCCGCCGGCACGTCCGTACTCGACGGGTCGAGCGCATGGTCGGCGCCGAGCGCGAGTGCTCGTCGCCGCGCCGTCGGTCTGGGGTCCACCGCGACGATCAGCGCCGCACCGACCAGCCGGGCGATCTGGACCGCGTGGGTCCCCAGTCCCCCGATGCCCCACAGCCCGACCGTCTCGCCAGGGCGCAAGGCACCGCGACGGACCAGGCCGGCATACGGCGTGGCGACGGCGTCCGCCAGGATCGCCGCCTGGGCGAAAGGTAGGTCGTCAGGGATCCCGGCGAGGGTGAAGTAAGGAACGACCACGTACTCGGCCCAGGCTCCGTCGTAGTTGAAACCCATGGTTTCGAAACGCAGGCACTCCTCGACGTGGCCCCGCGCGCAGCTCGGACACTGACCGCATGGACGTCCGCCGGCGATTACGACCCGCTGACCCGGTTGCCAACTCGGAACAAGCTCGCCGACCGCCTCGACCACCCCGGCCGCCTCGTGACCCGGCGTCACCTCGGGCAGGAAACCGGGCAGCGAGCCATCGAGGAGATGCACGTCTGACAGGCAGATCCCGCAGGCCTCCACCCGCACCAGGACCTCGAGGGGACCGGGCGAGGGACGGCTGACCTGTCGAATGGTGAGGCCGAGCGTAGCCCGCTCGAAGCGGGCCGCCCGCATCGTCGTCATTCAGAGCTCCTCCCGCCGCGCCGTGGCGCCGCCGGACCCTACCCGACCGAACCCGGCCGAACACGTTTATCCCGGTAGGGCGGATGGGAAGGCCTATCCCGGACCTAACAGAGATTGGACGGGACCGCTGCGATGGCGTCCATGCCGCCCTACCACGCTGGCCTCTGGCTCCCCGTGGCGTTGCCACCCCGTGACGTCGGAGGCTCAGCGTCGGGCTGACGCCCGTTAGCCGAGCAGCCGCGGATGCCCGAACACGTTGAACTCGAAGTGCCCTCGCGGCCCATCCACGTGCGGGACGCGCGTCGGCAGGTTAGAGCTTATGCCTCGAGGTGGGAGCTACCCGATCAGGTGATCGAGGATCTGATGCTGGCCACCAGCGAGCTGGTCACCAATGCCATCGTGCACGCCGAATCCCTGGTCCGCCTTTCGATCACGCACTACACCGATCACGTCCGGCTCGAGGTCCAAGACGATCATCCACGGGTCCCGCTGGCCTCGGCTTCGGATGTAGAGGCGCCGAGCGGTCGCGGACTGGCCATTCTGCACACGATTTCGCGGTCCTGGGGAGTGGAGTCGATCCCGGGCGACGGCAAAAGGGTCTGGGCGGAGCTGGCGACAGCTGGGCAGTGAGTCGTCAGTCCAGGGCCAGCTGCGCCGGTAATCGGTTCGCTGCGGAACGCCGTGAACGGACCCCGATTGGCGCCACCCGACACCGACAAGGCAAGATTGCCCCATGACCAACATGACTAGCACCAGTCCGAGTTCGGCAGAGTGGGTCGGAGTCAGCGACGCTGCGGAAGCGGCCGGGGTGGCAGCCCAGACGGTACGCAACTGGATCGCCGCCGGCACGTTGAAGACCCGGACCGGGCAAGGACCACGTGGCGAACGTGCCGAGGTGAACCTCGCCGAGGTCCGTAAGCTCACCGCCGGCTCCTCCCGGACGAGCACGCGGCGGCCATCCCGGACCACGAAGGCCACGAAGCCGAAGGCCACCAGGGCGAAGAAGTCCGCCGGCAGGTCGACCGCACCGCGACGCGCAGCCGCGCGCGCCACGGCCCCGACCACGGTGACCGCCAGCCAGCCGGCCGCGCCGACCCGATCCGCCGCCGTGGAGTCGTCCGCCAACGAGTCGCGTGAGCAGCTGAACGCCCTCCAGCAGCGGGTCGAACAACTCGAAGTGGCGCTGCGCCAGTTGCGCCAGGAGCCGCCGCCCCGGCGCGGGTTCTTCCGCCACTAAACCGTCACCCCCGGCTCGACGCCGGGTTTCGAACGGTGCGCAACGGACGGTGACTCGCCGACCGTTGATGTTTGCATCCCCCCGGCTGGTCGTAGCGTCTCGCCCATGCATCGTCGGTGGGTCTCGGTCCCCGATGTACGCCATGGCGGCAGTCTCGCTCGCGGCGCTGCGCAAGCGTGATCCGGACCGCCCACGCTCCTACCGGCTGCCTTACGCCGGTGTCCTATGTCCGATCGCCTTCATCTGCGCCAACTTCATCGTGTACTGGTCCGGCTGGAACACGGTGTTCTGGCTATACGTGCTAATCGCGCTCGGCTTCGTGCTCTTCGGGGTCTACCAGGCGATGATCCCGGCGGAGCGGCGCGCCATCCTGAACTGGCGATCCGGGTCATGGATCCTGCCGTGGCTGGTGGGGTTGGCGATCATCTCCTGGCAGGGCCAATACTCGAGCGCGAGTCCGGTCCTCGGGATCACGTTGAACGACACCAACAACATCCCATTCTGGTGGGACCTCGTGGTAGTGGCGGTCTTCAGCCTGGTCATCTACTACTTCGCGGTCTCGCTGGCGCTGACGACCGAAGAGGTCGCCACCGCCGTGAAGACTGTCGAGGAGGAGGCTCGCGCCGAGCAGTCGGCCCTGGCGATCGGCTAGGCCTCCGCCGGGCTCGGCGGCTCAGGCAGCGTGCCGGCCAACCTCGCGCACGGCGGCGTCTTCGAGATCTGCGGCCTGCAGGATCAGATCAACGCCGCGGCTCCACTCGCCGCTAGACCAGGCGGCGCAGGCCTGCGCGGTCAGCTGGACCGAGCGACTCAGCAGACCCTGGTACTTCTCGGTCGCCATGACGCACTCCGAGGTCTGACTCATGTCCAGCTCCCTGCCGATGTGTTCACCTGCATTCTGCATCGGCAGGCACTGCGCCGAGCCCAACAGTTCACAACGGGTTGACAACACCGTCTTGAACAATCCCCGGGTCGATCTCGGATGAATGCGGACATGTCGGGCGGATACGAGGGGATCAGCCGCGGTCAAGGTCGAGCAGACCCTCGCGGACCGCCGTCGCCAGGGCCTCGAGCTTGGAGTGCACACCGAGCTTGGCCAGCACGCTCTGAACGTGGTTGCGCACCGTGAAGACGCTGATGCCCAGACCGTCGGCGATCGCCGCGTTCGCCATTCCCTGGGCGAGCAGCCGGAGCACGTCGAGTTCGCGAGGGCTCAGGTCCGAACCGAGGCTTCGCTCACGGCGATGCAGCTTGGGCAGCAACCGGGCCAGCAACATCGGAGAGATGTTCACCTCGCCGGCCGCAGCGGTGCGCACCGTAGACACGAGTTCGTCGATGTTCGCCGTCTTGGTCACGAAACCGGAGCAGCCGGCCTCGATCGCCGCCACGAGCACCTGCTCGGACTCGGAGGCCGTGAGCATGACGATCCGGACCTCAGGGGCGATCTCCTTCAAAATGGTGGTGCCGGCCACCCCGTCGCCGTCCGGAAGCTTGTAGTCGAGGACGACCACGTCCGGGCGGGTAGCGGCCACCTGGGCTTGGGCCTGGGTCAGGTTCATGGCCCGGCCGACCACCTCCAGATCGGCGGTGCGTTCGAATGCCAGCTCGAGGCTGGATGCGAACAGCTCATGGTCGTCGACGATCAGGACACGCACGGTCGGCGAACCGCCAGCGGCCGCCAGGTCCGGGCTCTGCTCGGTCACGGCCATGATCGTCATCCCGTCTGAACATCCATGAGACTGGGGACGAATCGGTGCCGACCGGCTCGCCCCTCCCTAGGATCGCACCTCATGACACTTATCGTGCCGAATGGTCGGATAGTCATCTACTCCGATATCGGCTGCCCCTGGGCCTCGCTCGCCGTCCACCGGTTGCGGGCCCGGCGGCGCGCCCTCGGCCTGGAGGGCGCTGTCCTACTGGATCACCGGGCGTGGCCGCTAGAGCTGGTCAACGGGCGCTGCACCCCCAAGCCGACCATCGACGCGGAGGTTGCGGTGATCGGATCGCATGAGCCGGCGCTCGGCTGGCGCCCGTGGCGCCGACCGACACACACCTACCCGGCCACCACCCTGCTTGCGCTCGAGGCGGTCCAGGCAGCCAAGATCGATGCCGTGGGCGGCCTGGCCGGCAGCGAGGATCTCGACGCCGCACTGCGCGACGCGTTCTACGTCGGCTCGGAGCCCATCAGCATCTACCCGGCGGTGATCAACGTGGCACGGGGCTGCCCCTCCGTCGACGTAGCGGCGCTCGAGGATCGGCTGCAAGCCGGCGCCGGCCGGCCTGAGGTCTTCGAGCAGTGGGGCCGGGCGAGGGAGGACGGCGTCACAGGTTCGCCGCACCTATTCCTCCCCGGAGGCGAGGACGTCCAAAACCCCGGGATCAAGATCCAGTGGAGCCAGGAGACCGGTCAGGGGTTCCCGCGGATCATGGCCGACGACCCCTCGGCAATCGACACCATCCTGCGGCGGGCGGCCGCCTGACCGGAGCCACCCGCGCGGGGCGCCGCGCCGAGCCAGGCCGCGTAGGCTGATCAGTTGTTTGGTACCGAGCCACACCTGAGAGGCGATCGCGCCGTGACCACGCAGTCCGACGACCCACTGGCCGGTTTCGGTCCCAACGAGTGGCTCGTCTACGAGATGTACCAGCAGTACGTCAAGGATCCCGAATCTGTCGACCGGGCCTGGTGGGACTTCTTCGCCGACTACCAACCGGGCGAGCTGCCCGCCTCCCGCGACAGTCGGGGGCCGGCGGTCCCCGCCGCAAACGGCCAGCCACCGGCAGCCCGTCCCCCAGCCCCGCCGGCGGCCAACCCGGCAGCCCCGCCGGCGGCCAACCCGGCACCCCCCGCCGCCGCCCCCCCCTTGGCCAGCCCGGCGCCCACCGCCGACCCGGCCGGGAACGCCGGTGGCCCCGAAGTCCGGCCGCTGCGCGGCGCTGCCGCCCGGGTCGTGACGAACATGGAGGCCAGCCTGACCGTCCCGACGGCGACGAGCGTCCGGGCGATCCCGGCAAAGCTGCTCATCGACAACCGGGTTGTGATCAACAACCACCTCCGCCGCGGTCGCGGTGGCAAGGTGTCGTTCACCCACATGATCGGCTTCGCCCTGATCCGGGCGCTCGACGCAGTACCCGCCATGAACCGGGCGTTCACCGACGCCGACGGCAAGCCCGGGGTCGCCGTCCCGGAACACATCAATCTCGGGATCGCGATCGACCTCCAAAAGGACGACGGATCTCGCCAACTGCTGGTGCCCTGCGTGAAGAGCTGCGAGGCGCTGGACTTCGGCCAGTTCTGGACCGCGTACGAGGACGTCGTGCGCAAGGCACGAACCGGCAAGCTCAACGCCGACGACTTCGCCGGCACCACGATCAGCCTGACGAACCCGGGGACTATCGGCACCGTGCATTCGGTACCCCGGCTGATGACCGGGCAGGGAGCGATCATCGGCGTCGGGGCGATGGAGTACCCGGCCGAGTACCAGGGGGCGAACCCGGAAACGCTGGCCCGGCTGGCCGTCAGCAAGGTGCTCACCCTGACCAGCACCTACGACCACCGGGTCATCCAGGGCGCCGAGTCCGGGGACTTCCTACGCCGCATGCACGACCTGCTGCTCGGCGACGGCGGCTTCTACGACGAGCTGTTTCGGAGCCTGCGGATCCCCTATGAGCCGGTCCGCTGGGTCACCGACATAGCCGCGAGCCACGACGACGAGGTGTCCCGGCCGGCCCGGGTCCTGGAACTGATCCATGCGTTCCGGGTCCGTGGCCACCTGATGGCGGACACGAACCCACTGGAATTCGAATTGCGCCGCCATCCCGATCTCGACGTCGTCAATCACGGGTTGTCGCTGTGGGATCTCGACCGCGGCTTTGCGACCGGAGGCTTCGGCGATCAGCCGGTGATGAAGCTTCGGGACGTCCTCGGTGTGCTCCGCGACTCGTACTGCCGCACGGTCGGCATCGAGTACATGCACATCCAGGATCCGGAACAACGGCGTTGGATCCAGGACCGGGTCGAGCGGCCGCACGCAAAACCGGCTCGCGAGGAGCAGCTGCACATCCTCGGCAAGCTCAACCAGGCCGAGGCTTTCGAGACGTTCCTCCAGACCAAGTACGTAGGCCAGAAGCGCTTCTCGCTGGAAGGCGCGGAGACGACGATCGCCCTGCTCGACGCGTTGATCGATGCGGCCGCGCACGCCGACATGGACGAAGTTGCGATCGGAATGGCCCACCGTGGGCGGCTGAACGTGCTCGCCAACAATGTCGGCAAGAGCTACGGCGAGATCTTCCGCGAGTTCGAAGGGAACCTGGACCCGAAGAGCGCGCACGGCTCCGGCGACGTCAAATATCACCTGGGCGCCGAGGGTTCCTACCGGTCCGAGGACGGCCCCGGGGTGACGGTGACCCTGACCTCGAACCCGAGCCACCTCGAGGCGGTCGACCCGGTGCTCGAGGGGATCGCCCGGGCCAAGCAAGATCTGATCAACCGGGGCGAAGGTGGATTCACGGTCGTCCCGGTCCTCATCCACGGGGATGCCGCGTTCGCCGGCCAGGGGGTGGTCGCCGAGACGCTCAACCTGTCCCAACTCCGCGGATACCGAACGGGTGGCACGGTCCACGTCGTCGTCAACAACCAGGTCGGCTTCACCACCTCTCCGGCGGCCGGCCGGTCCAGCGTGTACGCAACCGACGTCGCCCGGATGATCCAGGCACCGATCTTCCACGTGAACGGCGACGATCCGGAGGCGAGCGTCCGGGTCGCCCGACTGGCCTTCGACTTCCGCCAGGCGTTCAAAAAGGATGTCGTCATCGATCTCATCTGCTACCGCCGGCGGGGGCACAACGAGGCCGACGACCCGTCCCTCACCCAGCCGCTGATGTATGACCTGATCGACGCCAAGCGGAGCGTCCGGAAGCTGTACACCGAGTCACTCATCGGCCGTGGCGACATCAGCGTGGAGGAGGCCGAGCGAGCGCTGAAGGACTATCAGGAGCAGCTCGAGAAGGTCTTCGCCGAGACCAGGGAGGCGGGACACGCTCCGGCCAGCCCCTGGGTCGAGCAGTCCTCGGAACCGACACCCGACGAAGACGTCGAGACCGCGGTGAGCGATGAGGTGCTCAAGCGGATCTCCGACGGCCAGCTCACGGCCCCGGATGGCTTCACGGTGCACCCCCGGCTACTCACCCAGCTGCAGCGACGCAACCAGATGCTCGCCGAGAACGCGGTCGACTGGGCCACCGCCGAGACCTTCGCATTCGGCGCGATCTTGCTCGAGGGCCGCGTCGTGCGCTTGTCCGGCCAGGACACGCGTCGCGGCACCTTCGGACAGCGGCATGCGGTGATCGTCGACCGCAAGACGGGGGAGGAGTACACCCCGCTGGCCCACCTGGCGCCCGATCAGGGGGCCTTCTACCTCTACGACTCGCTGCTCTCGGAGTACGCGGCCATGGGGTTCGAGTACGGCTATTCGGTTGCCCGGCCGGAGGCTTTGGTCTGCTGGGAAGCTCAGTTCGGCGACTTCGCCGACGGCGCTCAGACTGTTATCGACGAGTTCATCGCGAGCGGCGAGGCCAAGTGGGGGCAGCGCTCGTCCCTCACCCTGCTGCTGCCGCACGGCTACGAGGGCCAGGGGCCGGACCACTCCTCGGCCCGGATCGAGCGTTTCCTCGCGATGTGCGCGCAGGACAACCTGACGGTCGCCATGCCGAGCACACCGGCGAACTATTTCCACCTGCTCCGACGCCAGGCGCTGACCAGGCGGCGCCGGCCGCTCGTCGTCTTCACCCCGAAATCGCTGCTGCGGCTCAAAGCCGCGACCTCACCCGCAGCGGCCTTCACCGGGGGGCGGTGGGAGCGCGTTATCCCCGATCCGGAGGGCCCACCGGCAGACCGGGTGCGGCGGATCCTCATGTGCACCGGCAAGGCCTATTACGAGCTTGCCCGGGCGAGGGACAAGGCCCCCGCCGACCTGGCCGCGGCCACCACCATCGTCCGCATCGAGCAGCTCTACCCGCTTCCGGCGGCCGAGATCGAATCGGTGCTCGAGTCCTACCCGACCGACGCCGAGCTGGTCTGGGCACAAGAGGAACCGGCGAACATGGGCGCGTGGCCGTTCATGGCGCTGAACCTGCCGCCGGTCCTCGGCGACCGCATGCTCTCCTCGGCCACCCGCCCGGCGAGCGCGTCAACGGCCACCGGCTCGATGCTCGCGCACGAGGGGGAACAGCAGCGTCTGTTCGACCGCGCGTTCGGCGCACGGCCGCGCTGAGCCGTGTACGCGACCGACCGTGGCATCGAGGAGCTCTCCGGACGCCGCGGGGAGGAGGAGGTCAGCCTGGCGTGGCTGGCGGAACGGCTCCGTGACTTCGTCGACCTCCACCCCGAGCTCGACGCCCCCGTCGATCGGCTGGCCAGCTGGCTGGCCCGGCTCGACGAGGAGTAGGCCGGCGGCCGCCACTCAGACGGTCAGGACGATCTTGCCGAACACGTCCCCCGCCGCGAGCCGGGCAAAGCCGGCCGCCGCGTCCGCCAGCGCGAACACCCCGTCGATCGGCGGTCGCACGCCGGTGACCTCGCAGAATCGGAGCAGCGCCTCGAGCTCCTCCCTGGTCCCCATCGTCGACCCGACAACCGAGAGCTGGGTGAAGAACACCCGGCTCAGGTCCGCGGGGGGGGTTCGATCCAGAGGTGGCTCCGGACACGACGACGGTGCCTCCCGGGCGCAGACACCGCAGCGAATGCGCCCACGTCGCCTGGCCGACCGTCTCCATGACCGCGTCGACCCGCTCGGGCAACCGCGCGCCCGGCGGGAACACCGCGTCGGCACCTAGCTCGCCCACCCGCACGCGCTTCGCCTCGTCCCGGCTGGTCGCCCACATCCGGTACCCGGCGGCTCGCCCGAGCATGACGAGCGCGGTCGCCACCCCGCCGCCGGCGCCCTGGACCAGCACGGTGCCGCCGGGTGCGACCCCAGACTTGGTGAACAGCATCCGGTACGCCGTGAGCCATGCCGTGGGCAGGCAGGCGGCCTCGAGGAAGCTCAGGCCGGCTGGTTTCGGCAGCAGGTTGCGGGTGGGCACCGCCACCCGCTCGGCCAGCGTCCCGTCGTAACGCTCGGAGAGAAGCGACCGGGACGGATCGTTCGTCTCGTCACCACCCCCGCGCCCGGGGTCGGCGATGACCGGGTAGACGACGACCTCGCGGCCCGTGTCGTCGAGCCCGGCCGCGTCGCAACCCAGCACGATCGGCAGCTGGTCCTCGGTGATCCCGACCCCTCGCAGCGTCCAAAGGTCGTGGTGGTTGAGGGAGGCGGCCCGCACCTGCACCGTCGACCAGCCCGACGCGGCGGTGGGCTCGGGACGCTCGCACACCTCGAGACCAGCCAGTGGATCGGCGAGGTCGATACGGGCGGCGACGGCTGCGAGCACCCAGCCAAACTACGGCAGGCGGCGAGGCGGTCTCAGCGACCGGCCACGCCCTCGCGCCGGGCGGCCGCGGCGACGGCCGCGGCGACCGCGGGCGCGACCTGCGGGTCGAACACACTGGGGATGACGTGGTCGGCGGCGAGCCGGTCGCCGACCACCCCGGCGATGGCGTCGGCGGCGGCCAGCTTCATCTGCTCGGTGATCGACCGCGCCCGCACGTCGAGCGCACCGCGGAAGATGCCCGGGAAGGCGAGCACGTTGTTGATCTGGTTGGGGTAGTCGCTGCGTCCGGTTGCGACGACCCTGGCGTAGCGATGCGCCACCGCCGGCGAGATCTCCGGGTCGGGGTTCGCAAGGGCGAACACGAAGCCGCCGGGCGCCATCCGGGCTACCGCCTCCTCCGGCACCTGTCCGGCGGAGACCCCGATGAAGACGTCGGCCCCGTCGAGTGCCTCGACCAGGGCTCCCGCGAGCCGGGCCCGGTTGGTCGCGGCGGCGAGTGCGGCCTTCACCGCGGTAAGCCCGCTCCGGTCGACATGCAGGATCCCTTGGCTGTCGGCGACCGCGATGTCGCCGATCCCGGCGTCGAGCAGGATCCGGGTGACGGCGACTCCGGCGGCCCCCGCCCCGGAGACCACCACCCGCAACGAGGCAAGCGTTCGGCCAGCCAGCCGGGCCGCGTTCTTCAGCGCGGCGAGCACCACGACCGCGGTGCCGTGCTGGTCATCGTGGAAGACCGGGATGTCCAGTTGCTCGCGCAACCTGCGCTCGATCTCGAAACAGCGCGGAGCACTGATGTCCTCGAGGTTGATTCCGCCGAACCCCGGGGCGAGCCGAACCACGGTGTCGACGACATCGTCGACTTCACGCGCGTCGAGGCAGATCGGGACGGCGTCGACATCGGCGAAGTGCTTGAACAGCAGTGCTTTCCCCTCCATCACCGGTAGCGCTGCCGCCGCACCGATGTCGCCAAGTCCGAGCACCGCGCTGCCGTCGGTGACGACCGCGACGCACGAGCCCTTCCAGGTGTAGTCGTAGACGAGCGCCGGCTCCTCGGCGATCGCCGTGCACACCCGAGCGACCCCGGGGGTGTAGGCGAGGGAAAGGTCGTCGCGGTCACGCAGCGGAACCCGGGACCTGACCTCGATCTTCCCCCCTCGATGCAAGGCGAAGGCGGGATCCGCGTCGCGCGGATCGACAGCAGTCATCGGTAGTGGCTCCACGGCCATGGCAGGATTCCTCGACGCCGCCGAGCGGCCGCCGAGCGGCCCCGAACAGCGGTCGAACAGCGGTCGAGCGGCGGGCGAACAGCGGGCGATTGAAGTGAGCCTCGGTCAGGCCTTTCGGACTCGGGGGTCACCCGCAGCTCGAATTGTCCCACACCGGCCGCGGTGGTCGGTCGGCTATGGTGCGCGATCGTGGAAGTGCACCAGCTCGCCGTGCCTGGTGCGTGGCTCTTCCGTCCGCAGCAGTTTCCGGACGAACGGGGACGGTTCCTCGAGTGGTTCAAATCCGACGTGTTCACGGCTGCGGTCGGACATCCGCTGACCGTCGCCCAGGCCAACCACTCGGTTTCCGGGCGCGGCGTGCTGCGGGGGGTGCATTACGCCGACGTCCCGCCCGGCCAGGGCAAGTACGTCTACTGCACCCGCGGTGCGGTGCTCGACGTCGCGGTCGACCTCCGGGTCGGTTCGCCCACCTTCGGGGTCAGCGCGGCCGTCCGACTCGACGACGAGGATCGCTGCGGGCTTTACCTGGCCGAAGGGCTCGGGCACGCCTTCCTCGCCCTCGCTGACCAATCCAACGTCGCGTACCTGTGTTCGACCCCGTTCACCCCCGGTGCCGAGCACGGGATACATCCGACCGACCCCGAGCTCGGTCTGCCCTGGCCGGCCGATGTCCCTCCCCGCCTCTCGGCGAAGGACGCGGCGGCACCGACCCTGGCCGAGGCCCAGCTCGCCGGCTCGCTCCCCCGCTACGAGGACTGCCTGGCCCGCTACGCCGAGCTGCGGTCGGGCGCTCGCCGATAGCGGCCGAGAACCCGACCGACCACCGATTCGGGCCCGACCGGTCCGAACAGCCGGCTGTCGTCACTGGCCGCCGGGTTGTCGCCGACCACCCACAACCGGCCGTCGTCGAGCACGCGGCCGACCCGCTTGACCACCAGGAGCTCGGGCCGGTCCGGGCGGCGCAGTACCACCACTGCCCCGGAACGGATACGCCGCCCGCTGGTCGCGCTCCAACGCACGACCAGCCAGTCGCCGGGCCCCAGCGCCGGCAGCATGGAGTTGCCGGCGACCTCGACCCGACCCAACGGCCAGCGCATCCGCCCTCCCGGTTCCGCCGCGCCCGCCCGGGGGTAGTGTCGGGCGCAAGGCCATTGTCTTCGCGGAAGGACCTCCGATGCGCGCACTGCGCCGCCTCCTCGCCCCATCCACCGTCGTGCACGCCCACTGCGACCTGCCATGCGGGGTCTACGACCCGGCACAGGCGAAGGTCGAGGCCGACTCGGTCAAGGCCATCCAGGAGAAGTACCAAGCGAATGAGGACCCAGCCTTCCGAGCCCGCGCCCTACAGATCAAGGAACAGCGCGCCGAGCTCGTCAAGCACCATCTGTGGGTGCTCTGGACCGACTACTTCAAGCCCGCTCATTTCGAGAAGTACCCACAGCTCAACCAGCTGTTCAACGACGCGACGAAGCAGGCGGGAGCCGGCGGGGTCAAGGGTTCGGTCGACCCGGCGACCGGCCAGAAACTGCTCGACCAGATCGACGAGATCGCCAAGATCTTCTGGGAGACGAAGCAGGCGTAGCCCGATCCCGTGGGGATCGTGCTGCTCGTCCGGCACGGGGAAACGGAATGGAGCAGGGACGGCCGCCACACCGGCCGAACCGACATTCCACTGACCGGCACCGGGGAAGCGCAGGCCGCTGCGGTGCGGGCGACGCTGGCGGCGCTCCGGTTCCAACTTGTGCTGTGCAGTCCGAGCGGCCGGGCCCGGCGGACCGCGGAACTCGCCGGGCTCACCGACATCGAGCTGGACCCGGACCTCGTCGAGTGGGACTACGGCGACTACGAGGGCCGGACCACCGCGGACATCCAGCAGGACCGGCCGGGCTGGTACCTGTGGACCGACGGTGTCCCCGATGGGGAGACGGTGGCCCAGGTCGGGGCCCGCGCCGACCGGGTCCTGGCCCGGATCGCCCCCGCCCTCGAGGCCGGTGACGTCGCCCTCGTCGGGCACGGCCATGCGCTCCGCGTCCTCGCCGCGCGATGGATCGACCTACCGCCCGCGGCCGGCGCCCGGTTGCGCCTCGACACGGGCACCCTGTCGCGCCTCGGTGCGGAGCACGAGCGCCCGGTGCTCGACACCTGGAACGCCCCGGTGCACCGATGAGCATCCGCCCGGCGACCGCAGCCGACGTCCCGGTCATCGCCGACCTGATCCGCGACCTTGCCGCCTACGAACGCGCAGCCGACGAAGTGCGGATCACCGAGGCCGATCTCGCCCGTCACCTGTTCGGCGAAAATCCGGTGGCCTTCGCGCACGTCGCCATCTCCTCTAACGAGATTCTCGCCGGTTTCTCCCTCGCTTTCCTCACTTTTTCCACGTGGCTGGGACGTCCCGGGATCTATCTGGAGGATCTGTTCGTCCGCCCGGAGTGCCGCGGTCAGGGGTTGGGGCGCGGGCTGATGCGCGCGCTGGCCCGCACCGCCGTCAAGCGCGGCTACGGGCGCCTCGACTGGGCCGCCCTCGACTGGAACACCCCGGCAATCGACTTCTACCGGGAGCTCGGCGCGGTGCCGCTCGAGGAGTGGACGACCTTCCGGCTCACCGGTCCGGCGCTGGTGGCGTTGGCGGAAGACCCCGCCCCCGGCAAACCTCCCCCACCGGTGTGAGTTCCCGGCGCGGCGGGGTACGGTTCGCTACCGGAACCCGAGCATCCTGCCCGTCTCGTCGCCGGGTTGCCATGGAGGCTGGATGATCCAGGACTCGGCAGCGCCGCGCCCGAGCGGCGCGCTGGTACCCGACCTCGTGACGATCTCGCTGCCGGCCGCGGGTGCCTACCTGTCGGTTCTGCGGACCGCGACCGCGGGGCTCGCGGCGCGCCTGGATTTCACCCTGGATGAGATCGAGGACCTGCGGATCGCCGTGGACGAGGCCTGCGCCATGCTGCTTTCCCAGGCCCTCCCGGGAGCCGATCTCGACTGCCGGTTCGAGCTGGGCGCGGACACCATGGCGGTCTCCGTCGCGGTGCTCACCCAGGACGGCCTGGAACCGTCCCGAGACACGTTCGCCTGGACCGTCCTGTCGGCGCTCGCCGGCGAGGTCGACGCGGAAGCCGACGTCGACCAGCGGGTGACGATCCGGCTGCGCAAGCGGCGTGGCGCCGCCGCGACCGGATGACCGACAATCCGCCCGAGGTCGAGGTCGAGGTCGAGTTGGTCGTCGAGCCCGACCTGATCGAGGTCACCGGCCGGGCCCGGGCGCCGCACGATCGGAGCTACGCGCGCGCCCAGTTCGCCCGGCTCGCGGACCTGGCTCCCGAGGATCCCCAGCGGCCCCGGATTCGCGACGAGCTGGTCGAGCTGCACCTCCCCCTCGTCGAGTACCTCGCCCGCCGGTTCCGCAACCGCGGGGAACCTCTCGACGACCTGGTCCAGGTCGCCACGATCGGTCTGATCAAGAGCGTCGACCGTTTCGACCTGGAGCGAGGGGTCGAGTTCTCCACCTACGCGACCCCGACGATCGTCGGCGAGATCAAGCGGCACTTCCGGGACAAGGGCTGGGCGATCCGGGTACCGCGCCGGCTTCAGGAGCTCAAGCTTCAGCTCACCAAGGCCACCGGCGAGCTCTCGCAGACCATCGGGCGCTCGCCGACGGTGGCCGAGCTTGCGAACTTCCTCGGGATCAGCGAGGAGGAGGTGCTCGAGGGACTGGAGTCGGCAAACGCCTACTCGGCGATCTCCCTCGACGCGCCGGACGGCGGCAACGAGGACGCCCCGGCGGTGGCCGACAGTCTCGGCGCGCTGGACGACTCGCTCGAGGGGGTCGAGTACCGGGAGTCGCTCAAGCCGCTTCTGGAGCGGCTGCCCCCTCGCGAGAAGCGAATCCTGTTGCTCCGTTTCTTCCGCAACATGACCCAGTCGCAGATCGCCACCGAGCTCGGGATCTCCCAGATGCACGTGTCCCGGTTGCTCGCCCGGACCCTGGCCCAGCTGCGCGAAGGCCTGCTCAGCGACGAGTGATCAGCCCGCGGTCGGGATCTCGAACGGGCCCCGGGCGCTCGGCGTCGCGAGTAGACCCAGAACTGCCAGCGCCGGCGCCCCGACCGCCGCCGCGATCCCGGCCTTGCCCCCCTGGAGCAGGCCGGCGGCGACCGGGACGGCCAGCAGCTCCAGGAGCACGACCGGGGACCGGGCGAAGCGGCGCCCCGCGCGGAGCGGCCGGACCAGCCAGAGCAGCGCCGCCGCGGCCACCACGCCCAGTGCACCGCCGAATACCGCGGTGACAACGTCGTGGGGGCGGCCGACGACGATCCGGGCCAGGTAGTCCCCGGATCCGACGAGCAGCGCGAGCCCTTCCACCCCGACCAGCACCGCCGCGGCGTCGAGCGGAGTGGACCTCGGCATGCCGGCGACCCTAGCCGGGAGGGTGGGATCGCCCGGCGCGACCGGGCCGCTACTGTGACCGTTCATGCGCGCGTTGCTGGTCGTCAACCCGAAGGCCACCGCAACGACGGCACGCGGGCGCGACATCCTCTCCCGGGCGCTCGGAAGCGATCTCAAGCTCGACGTCGCGGAGACCGAGCGGCGAGGGCACGCCCGGGTGCTCGCGCGCCAGGCGGTCCGCGACGAGTTCGACCTCGTGGTCGCACTCGGCGGCGACGGCACGGTCAACGAATGCGTCAACGGGCTGCTCGACGACGGCCCCGGGTCCACCGCGCTGGCCGTCGTGCCCGGGGGCGGCGCGAACGTTTTCGCGCGCACGCTCGGGCTGCCCCTGGACCCGGTGGAGGCGACGAGCGCGGTGCTCGAGGCGCTCCGGGCCGGCCGGAGCCGGCGGATCGGCGTCGGGCGCGCGGACGACCGTCACTTCACCTTCACCGCCGGCCTCGGACTCGACGCCGCAGCGGTCCACTCCGTGGATCGCGCCCGACGGCGCGGCCGGCGCTCGACACCGCAGCGCTATCTGCGCGCCGCGGTGAACCGCTACCTGCTCGCCACCGACCGCCGGCACCCCGCGATCACCTTCGAGCCGACCGGCGGCGAACCGGTGCCTGGCCTGTTCGTCGCCATCGTCTCCAACTGCTCACCATGGACCTACTTCGGCGATCGCCCGGTCTACACCAGCCCGCGGGCGAGCTACGACGACGGGCTCGACCTGTTCGCGATGCGCCGCCTCGGCGTGCCGTCCGTGACCCGAGCGGGGCTCGGGATGCTCTCCGCGCGGCAGATCGGCCCGCGGGGCCGGGCGGCTGTGCACCGTCACGACCTGGCCGGCTTCCGACTCATCGCCGAGCGCCCGTTGGACTTCCAGGTGGACGGCGAGTATCTCGGGGAACGGCAGGCCGTGAGCTTCACCGCCTGCCCGGGCGCGCTTCGCGTGATCGCCTGATCCCGCCGGTCGACCACGAAACGGACATTCGGTACCGGATTGCCGCCCCGGTGTGACGAATGCGACACGCAAACCCGTAAAAGTGCTGGCAACGATGCTTGCACGCACTACGGGTGTCACGTAGCGTTCAGCGGGTAATCAAGGTCTAGACGCGCCCGGCTTCCTGCGCATAGCGTGTAGAGACGGTACCTCCGGAACCCGCGAGAGGGGCCTTTCCGGCCGAGCTCGTGAAAAAGTTCACAAGGTGGCCCGACCCGGGCCGCCCCGACCGTTGAGGAGTGGCACGCATGGACTGGCGACACGCCGCCGCCTGCCGTGACGAGGATCCCGAACTGTTCTTCCCGATCGGGAACACCGGGCCGGCCCTCCTCCAGATCGAGGACGCCAAGGCCGTCTGCCGGCGCTGCCCGGAGACCGAACCGTGCCTCCAGTGGGCGATCGAGACCGGCCAGGATGCCGGGGTCTGGGGCGGGCTGTCCGAGGACGAGCGCCGGGCCCTGCGCCGGCGCGGCGCCCGGGCCCGGGCGCACACCGCCTGACCTTCGATGGCCGAGCGCTACGTCCGCCCGCCGCTCGTCGCCACGGATCCCCCGTCGGCCTGGGCCGCGAAATGGCGGTTCCGCGTCATCCTCTACGCGCTGGCGTTGATCTTCGTCGGGCTCGTCGTCCTGATCATCTTCGTGATCCACCCGTTCAATAGCGAGACCAGCCCCACCGGCGAGGTCCTGCTGCGGTTCGCCGCCGGCCACCCGCACTGACTCAGCGGGTTGCCGGGAGGGTGTCGTTGAGGATCGGAACGTCGATGGCGGCGCGGGTGCCACCCTCTCGACCCGGGCCGACGCTGAGCACCCCACCGAGCTCGCCCTCGATCAGCGTTCGGACGATCTGGAGCCCGAGCTGGGGGGAGGCCCCGAGGGCGAACCCGGGCGGCAGGCCCGCCCCGTCGTCGACCACCTCGACGACCAGTCGGCGACCGGTCCGAGCCGGCCGGACGCGCACGAGGCCGCCCTGACCGGTCGGGAAACCATGCTCGACCGCGTTCTGCACGAGCTCGGTCATCACCATCGCCAGCGGCGTGGCCAGCGCCGCCGGCAGGACCCCGAAGCTGCCCTCCCGGACCACGCGGACCGCCTCGTCCCCGGCGGCGACGTCGCGGACCAGGGCGAGCACCCGGTCGGCGATCGCATCGAAGCCGACCGCCTCGTCGAAGGTGAGCGACAGCGTCTCGTGCACGACAGCGATCGAGCTCACCCGGCGAACCGACTCCTCGAGGGCCAGTCGAGCCTCCGGCACGGACAACCGGCGCGCCTGGAGGCGCAGCAGCGCCGCCACGGTCTGGAGGTTGTTCTTCACCCGGTGGTGGATCTCCCGGATCGTGGCGTCCTTCGAGATGAGCTGACGGTCCCGGCGACGCAGCTCGGTGACGTCGTGGACGAGCACGATCGCTCCGATGTGCCGCCCCCCGATCCGCAGCGGGAGCGCCCGGAGCTGCACGGTCGCGCCGGCGGTCTCGATATCACCGGTCCGGGGCTCCCGGGCGGTCGCCACGGCAGTGACTGGCCGGTCGATCGGATCGGCGGCCGGCGCGAGCGTTTCGGTCAGTGCACCCAGATCCCGGCCCAGCAGATCGCCGGCGAAGCCGAGGCGCCGGTAGGCCGAGACCGCATTCGGGCTGGCGAACACGACGACCCCGTCACCGTCGAGACGCATCAGCCCGTCACCGACCCGCGGGCCGGCCTGATCGGCCGCGCCGTCCGCCGGATACGGGAACGTCCCGTCGGCGATCATGCTTGCCAGGTCGCTGGCGCTTTGCAGGTAGGCGATGTCCAGCCGGCTGGGCGTGCGGGCAGCCGCCAGGTTGGTGTCGCGGCCGATGACCGCGATCACCCGGTCAGCGTGGCGGACCGGGATCGCCTCCTCCCGGACCGGCGATCCGCCGCCCCACTCCGGATCGCCCTCCCGGTGGATCCGCCCCTCCTCGAACGCCGCCCACAGTTGCGGCCGGTCGGCGACGACCTGCCCGACCCGGTCCTCCTGGTAGGCGGTCGGTGCGGTGGTGGGGCGCAACTGCGCGACGGCGATGAAGCGCCGGCCCGGGCCTCCGGTCAGCGGGACCCAGAGCAGCAGATCCGCGAATGACAGGTCGGCCAGCAGCTGCCACTCCCCCACCAGCCGGTGCAGCCAGTCGAGGTCGGCCGGGTCGAGCGCGGTCCGCCTCCGGACCAGATCCCCCATCGTCGGCACGTCCGCAGGGTAACCAGCACAGCCCGGTGTGGCGGCCGAGCCGGGCCCCGGCCGGCGAGCTCCGCCCGGCGCTGGCAGACTGTCGGCTCGTGACCGTCCTCGACACTGCGCGCCGCCAGGTCCTCGACGCCGGCCAGGGCCTGTCCGCGGAACAGGCGCTCGAATGTCTCCGGCTGCCCGACGATCGGCTCGATGAGCTGCTCCAGCTCGCCCACGAGGTCCGGCAGCGGTGGTGCGGGCCGGCCGTCGAGGTCGAGGGGATCGTCAGCGTCAAGACCGGCGGCTGCCCGGAGGACTGCCACTTCTGCTCGCAGTCGGGCCGGTTCGACTCGCCGGTTCGGGCCGCCTGGCTCGACGTGGACGAACTGGTCCGGGCGGCGGTGGAGACGGCCGCGACCGGGGCGAGCGAGTTCTGCATCGTGGCGGCGGTCCGCGGACCCGACCGGAAGCTGATGGACCAGATCGCGGCCGCCGTCGCCGCCATTCACGCCGCGGTCGACATCCAGGTCGCCTGCTCGCTCGGAATACTCACCCGGGAGCAGGCGGCGGAGCTCGCCGGGTGCGGCGTGCACCGCTACAACCACAACCTGGAAACCGCCCGATCGCACTTCCCGGCCGTCGTGACCACGCACACCTGGGCCGAGCGCTGGGACACCGCCACGATGGTCCGCGACGCCGGCATGCAGCTGTGCTGCGGCGGGATCATCGGGATGGGCGAGACCGTCGAGCAGCGGGCCGAGTTCGCCGGGCAACTCGCCGAGCTCGCGCCGCACGAGGTGCCGCTGAACTTTCTGAACCCCCGCCCGGGCACCCCGTTCGCCGACTACCCGCTGGTCACCACCAGGGACGCGTTGCGGACGATCGCCACCTATCGCCTCGCCCTGCCCCGGACGATCCTGCGCTACGCCGGCGGCCGGGAGGTCACCCTGGGCGATCTCGGCACGGCCGCCGGCCTGCTCGGCGGTATCAACGCGATCATCGTGGGCAACTACCTCACCACCCTGGGCCGTTCGCCAGGCGAAGACCTCGCCCTGCTCGGGGAGCTCGGCATGCCCATTCAGGCGGTGGGGCACACGGTATGACCGACGCCGGGCCGCCGGTCGTCGTTCGGACCGCGACCCCGGCGGACTTCCCCGCGGTCGCGGAGCTCACCGTCCGGGTCTACGTCGACGGCGGCTTCACCGGCGCCAGCTATGCGCCGCGGCTCGCCGATGCGGCCGGGCGGGCGGCCGCCGGGGACCTGCTGGTCGCCGAGGACCCCGCGACCCGCGCCATCGTCGGCACCGCGAGCCTGTTCGGGTGGCAGGCCGGGCCGGAGTGGAGCGAGCGGGCCGGACCGGGTGAGGCGGTGCTGCGGATGCTCGCCGTCGACGAGGCGGCGCGTGGCCGCGGGATCGGTGCGGCGCTCACCCGCAGCGCGATCGTCCGGGCCCGGCGGATGGGCTGCCACCGGCTGCGGCTGCTGACCCAGCCGAACATGCAGGCCGCCCATCGGCTCTACCAGCGGTTGGGCTTCGAACGGGCTCCGGACCTCGACTGGGAGCCGGAGCCGGGGATCCCGCTGATCGGCTACCGCTACCAGCTGTAGCGGGGCGCGGAGCGCGCTCCGTAAGGTACGGCCGTGTTCTGCGGGATCTGCGGGCAACCGAGCGAAGGGGCGGCTCATCCAGGCTGCGTCCAGCGGCTGCCGTATGACCCGCCCCGCTACTGCGCCGAATGCGGCCGGCGGATGGCCGTGCAGGTGGTACCGACCGGCTGGACCGCCCGGTGCGTGCGGCACGGGGAACGCCGGGGCTGACCCGGTACCCCGGGGCCCGGGGCAGCGGGGCGGCGGGCCCAGGGGGCGGCGGGGCGCCGAGTGGGCGATTCGGCTGATCGCCCACGCTCCGAGTGGGCGGTTTGCCCCGGCACGAACGCCCACTCACCGCGCGGGAAGGGGGCGCGGAGCCCGGGGCGGCGGGGCGGGGCCCAGGGGGCGGCGGGGGGCGCCGAGCGGGCGATTCGGCTGATCGCCCACGCTCCGAGTGGGCGGTTTGCCCCGGCACGAACGCCCACTCACCGCGCGGGAAGGGGGGCGCGGCCCAGGGGGCGCGGGCGGCGGGGCGGGGCCGTCGTCAGGCGACGAGGCCGAGCCGGCGCAGCTCGACCGTGAGGTCGTGCGGGCTCGTCGAGGCCGCCATGGCCGCGTCGAGGGTGACGACCCCGTCGCGCAGGAAGGCCACCAGGTGCTGGTCGAAGGTCTGCATGCCGTAGAAGCCGCCCTCGGCGATCAACGAGTTGATCGTCGAGGTCTTCTCCGGGTCGGCGATGGCGTCCGCGATCCGTCCGGTGTTGATGCAGACCTCCATCGCGACACAGCGGCCCTCGCCGTCGGCTCGGGGAACCAGCCGCTGGCAGAGGATGCCCCGCAGCGAGCCGGCCAGCGAGAGCCGGACCTGCTTCTGCTCGTGCGGCGGGAAGAAGTCGATGATCCGGTTGATCGTCTCCTGCGCGTCGGTCGTGTGCAGGGTCGACATCACGAAGTGACCGGTCTCCGATGCCGCGAGCGCGGACTTGACCGTCTCCTGGTCGCGCATCTCTCCGACCAGGATGACGTCGGGATCCTGGCGCATCGCGGCGCGCAGGGCGACCGCGAAGTCCTCGGTGTCTACCCGAACCTCCCGCTGGTTGATCATCGCGAGCTTGTCGAAGTGCAGGATCTCGATCGGATCCTCGATCGTCACCACGTGGCATTCGCGGTTGGCGTTGATGTGGTCGACCATGCCGGCGAGCGTCGTGGTCTTCCCCGATCCGGTCGGCCCGGTGACCAGGACGAGCCCGCGGGGCTCGAGGGCGAGGCCGCCCAGCACGACGGGTAGGCCGAGCTCGTCCAGCGGGATCGCCCCGACGCTCACCCGGCGGAAAACCAGCCCGGCCGAACCACGCGATCGGAACGCGTTGACCCGGAACCGGCCCACCCCGGGCATCGAGTAGGCGAAGTCAGCCTCGTTGGACCGCTGGAACTCCTCGATGAGGTCGGCCCGGAGGACCTCGGTCACCATCTTCTCGGTGTCGGCGGCGGTCAGGTCCCGCGTCTGTAGCTTGCGGAGCCGGCCGTCGATACGCACCCTCGGCGGCGAGCCGACCTTGCAGTGCAGGTCGGAGCCACCGCATTCCACGAGAGCCCGCAGGAACGGCTCGATCGTCGTCACAGAGGTCACGGAGATAAGTTCGGCCGGCACGTCGCCGGTCTTGACCGTTTCGGCGGTCTCCGTCCGCGCGGGATCCGCTAGCCGATCACCGCGATGACATCACCCTCCTGGACGACGTCGCCTTCGGCGACCCGGAGCTCCTGCACCGTCCCGCTGCTCTCCGCGACGACCGGTATCTCCATCTTCATCGACTCCAGGATGACCAGCGTGTCACCGTCCTCGACCTGGTCGCCCGCGGCAACGACGACCTTCCAGACGTTGGCGACCATCTCGGCACGAATCTCGTCGGCCACGCGCGCTCCCTTCCGGGCCGGGGCCCGATCCAACCACGCCCCGGACCGGGCCCGCACCGGCCCGGAGGTACCAGGCCGAAACGGCCCGAAAGGACCATAGGCATTCCCGGGCGGAGAGCGCAGGGTGGGATAGCCGGACAGCAACGGAGCCGCACCGGCCCGGGAGTGCAGCATGCGCCGTCCAGCCGCCGCCGCCGTCGCCATCGGCCTGGTGCTGATCGCGGCTGCCGCCGTGGTCCGGGTCGCGGTCGCCCCGGCCCTCGCGAAACTGCCGGCCTCGACGAACACCACCCGGTTCTATCAGGGGACCGCGGCGGTTCTGTTCGACCCGGCAGCGCTTGCGCCGGGGTCGACCGCTCCGCTTCTCCTTCGCAACGTGCCGTTGCAGATCACGCACACCGTCCGGGCCCTGCGGTCGACCGGCAGCGCGACCGTCGTCCGCGACACCAAGCTGGTAACGGCCGCCGGCCAGCCGGTCGCGTCCCTCGACTCGTCCTACGCGGTGAGCCGGACATCGTTGTTGCCGACGACCTCGCTCGGCTCGCCCGGGCTCGCTCACCCGCTGGGGCTGACCTTCAACTGGCCGATCGGCACCGCCCGCCACAACTACCCCGGCTGGGTCGTCGACACCGGGACGGCCACGACCCTGGTGTACACCGGCACGGCGCGCCATGGCGGCATCCAGACCGACGTCTTCACGGCGACCGTTCCGCCGACGCCGATCACCAACCCCCAGGAGTTGGCCGGGCTTCCGGCGAGCGTGCCGAAAGCCGAGGCGTCAGGCCTGATTACCAAGCTCGACTTGCCGGCCGCGCAGATCGCCCAGTTCGCCCAGGTCGCCGGGTCGCTGCCGGCAACGATCCCGCTGGCCTACACCTACGCGGCCCAGACGACGTTCTGGGTCGCCCCGGACAGCGGCATCGTCGTCGACCTGAACTCGACCGAGACCCGGGCGGTCGGCCTGCCGAGCAGCCTGCTCGGAATCGCCATTCCGTTGGCGACGATCTCGCAGTTCCAGTTCAGCGACACGCCAGCCACGCTGGCCGCGGCGGCCGCGCAGGCCAACCGCGACCGGGCCGGCCTGACCGCGATCCGCACCACGGTCCCGGGTGCGCTCGGCGCCGTAGGTCTGGTCTTGCTCCTCGCGGCGGCCGCACTGGGCCGGCGTCGCCGCCCGCACGTCATCGACCTCACGGCGATGGATCCGCCTCCCGGCATCGACCTGACCACGGTCGAACGCCCCTCGGCGGCCGTCGCGTCCCGCGGGCACGCCGGCGCTTCCGCGGTCACTGGCCCAGCGGCGACCGGGGGCGGCATCCCGACCCCGCGGGACGCGACGGCGGACGAGCCGGCCCCGGCCGACGGGTAGCCGGCCCCACGACGCGGCCCGGCGGGAGGGGGGGCACATACACCTCCCGCCGGGCCGATCAACCTCCGGCGACCGGCCCCGCCGGTCCGGGATCGTCGCGCCGGTCGAGCTCGCGTTGGAGCCGGGTCGCCGACGCTTTCCAGTAGGCCGCCTCGGCCTGCCATTTGCGCACCTCTTCGGTCAGCGGGGCGAGCAGTGCGGCGCCCGCCGGATCGCTCCCGGCCTCCCGGGCGGCCGCTCGCCGCCGGGCCCGGCGGTATCCCAGGCCGACGAGCACCCCGAGCGCGATCACGAAGGCCGCAAGCAACAGGCCCTCGGTCAGCGTCCGGTCCACCGCGGCGGCCGCTTCTCGAAGAAGGCGGCCACCCCCTCCGCGGCGTCTTGGGTCGTGGTCAAGAGCGACAGCTGAGCCTGCATCGCCTCGAGCGCGGCAGGCATCGACGCGTCGAGCGCGGCCCAGAAGGCTGCCTTGCCGAGCCGGACCGCGAGTGGCGCCTGCCCGCTCAGTCGCTCCACCAAGCCGGCAAACTCCTCCGCGAAACCAGCCGCCGGCAACACCCGGGAGACCAGCCCGAGACGGAGCGCGGTGTCGGCATCGACCCGCTCCCCGCTGAGCATGAGGTCCATCGCCTGCTTCGGGCCGACGTGGCGGCCGAGCAGGGCGGAGACCATGAACGGCCACAGGCCGAGATTCACCTCGGGCAGCCCGAACGCCGCCGCCGAGGAGGCGACGACGAGGTCGCACCCGAGCGCGAGCCCGACCCCGCCGGCGAGGCAGAGTCCCTGGACCCGCGCGACCACCGGCACCGGGCAGCCGCGGAAGGCGAGCAGCAGTTCCCGCAGCAGACCGCGCGCTTCGTGGTGCTCCAGGCCGGTGGCGTCGGCAGCCATCACCGCCAGGTCGGCCCCGGAGCAGAAGACCCGCTCGCCGGCCCCCGCGATCACGACGACCCGGGCGTCACCTACGTCGCGGACCGCCGCGAGCATCCCCCCGAGCACCTGTGCCGACAGCGCGTTGCGCTTGTCCGCACGGTCGATCGTCAGCCAGAGCGCGGCACCGTCGCGGCGAATGGCGACATCGCCGCTCACGCCGGGACTCGCATCAGGCCCACAATCCCAGTGTCATAGTCACCTTCAACGAACGCCGGAAACTCCAACAGTTCCTCGAAAAAAGCCAGGTTGGTCTTCGGTCCTTCGATCGTGAACTCCCGGATCGCGGAACGTGCGCGCTCCAGCGCGACCGACCGGGTCGCACCCCAGACGACGAGCTTCGCGAGCAGCGGGTCGTAGAAGGTGGTCACGGTGTCACCGGCGGCGTAGCCGGCGTCGACCCGGATCCCCTCCCCGGCGGGGACGTCCCAGCGACTGATCGTCCCCGGCGAGGGGAGGAAGCGGCGGGGGTCTTCGGCGTAGACCCGCATCTCGATGGCGTGCCCCGCGCTGGTCACGCTCGCCGGGTCGAATCCGGGGGCGGCGCCGGCCGCGATCCGCAGCTGCGCCTCCACCAGGTCGAGCCCGGTGACCGCCTCGGTCACCGGGTGTTCCACCTGGAGTCTGGTGTTCATCTCGAGGAAGACGAAATCCTGGGCCACCGGGTCGACGAGGCACTCGACCGTGCCGGCCCCTTGGTAGCCGACCGCCTCCCCGGCCCGGATCGCGGCGGTGAGCATCCGGGCGCGCAGATCCGGACCGACCCCCGGCGACGGGGTTTCCTCGGCAACCTTCTGGTGGCGACGCTGCACCGAGCAGTCCCGCTCGCCCAGGGCTAGCACCGAGCCGTCCGCCAGGCCGAGGATCTGGACCTCGACGTGCCGGGCCGCTACCAGGTATCGCTCGATGAGGATCGCCGGATTCCCGAAGAACCGCTCGGCCCGGGTCCGCGCGGTTTCGAAGGCGGTCCGCAGCGCGGCCTCGTCGTCGGCGACACTCATCCCGATCCCGCCGCCCCCCGCCGCGGCTTTGACCATCACCGGGTATCCGATCGCGGTCGCGGCCAGCACCGCGGACTCGACGTCGGCCAGCGGCTCACGGCTACCGGCGGCTACCGGCACCCCGGCGTCGGACATCAGGTTGCGCGCGTTGATCTTGTCCCCCATCGCCGTGATCGCCTCCGGCGACGGGCCGACCCAGATCAACCCGGCGTCGAGCACCGCCCGGGCGAAGCCGGCGTTCTCGGCGAGGAAGCCGTAACCGGGGTGAACCGCCTGTGCCCCGGTCTGCTTAGCGGCTTCAAGCACCTTCGCCATGTCGAGGTAGGACTCGCCGGGCGGCGGCGGGCCCAGCAGAACCGCTTCGTCAGCGGCCTTCACGTGCGGCAGCGTGGCATCCGCCTCGGAGTAGACGGCGACGGTCCGCAGGCCGATCCGCCGGGCGGTCGCCAGAACCCGGCAGGCGATCTCCCCCCGATTCGCGACAAGCAGCGACTCGAACACGTCCGGTCGGCCCTTCCGTCGTGGCGCAGCGCGGCCGCGCGGCCGCCGTCGCAGACTAGTGGCGTGGGTCTGGTCGCGGTCATCATGGTGGGTGCCGGGCTGATCGCCGCGCTGACCGGCGGGCGGCTGGCGCGGCTCGGCGAGCTGGGCCTGCACGCGCGCCGGCTGGCCCTCCTCGCCGTCGGCGCCCAGATCGTCGGTTCCGTGGCCGCGGCGGCCGGGATCGGCGGCCGGGCTGTCTATCTCGGCGCGCTCTCGCTGTCGGCGGCGTTGGCGGCGGCCTTCCTCGCCCGCAATCTCCGGGTGCCCGGCCTACCGCTGATCGCGGTCGGGCTGCTGCTCAACGTCGCCGTGGTCGGCGCCAACGGCGCCATGCCGGTCTCGATCTACGCGGCGGCGCGGGCCGGCGTTCCGATCACCGCCATCTCCGACGGCAGTGACCCCCGGCACATCATCGCCGGGGAGGCCACGCCGCTCGGGGGGCTCGGCGACATCGTTCCGGTGCCGCTGCCGCTACAGCCCGAGGTGGCCAGCGTCGGGGATCTGCTCATCGCCGCCGGTCTCGGGCTGCTCGTGTTCGCCGGGATGCGCGGCGGGGGGCGCCGGCCCCGGCGCGACGGTTTCGACTAGGCTCGGGGCAGACCGAGGAGGTCCGGTGGCCAAGAAGAAGCGCAAGCGCCGCGCCCGCGCCCGGAGCAAGGCGAACCACGGGAAGCGCCCGAACACCTGATCCGACCGGCGCAGCCTCAGCCTGGCCGCTCCCGGAACCAGCCGACGGTGCGCCGGATCCCCTCCGGCAGTTCGGTGAACGGCACCCAGCCGAGCCCGCCCCGAGCCGCGGTCGGGTCGAGGGCGATCGCCCGCAGGTCGCCGAGCCGGGCCGGCGCGAATTCCGGGGCATCCGGGGCGCCGGCCTCCGCCGCGACCAGCCGGTGCAGCTCCAGGTCGCTCGTCTGCCGGCCGGTGCCGATGTTGAACCGCCGTCCGTCACCGGCCGCGAGCGCCCGCACGAAGGCATCCACGACATCGTCGACGTAGACGTAGTCCCGGGTCTGGCCGCCGTCGCCGAACACCCGAGTCGGCATCCCGGCGAGCATCGCCCCGCTGAAGATGGCGATCACCCCTGCCTCGCCCCGTGGGTCCTGCCGTGGCCCGTAGACGTTGCCGAGGGCAAGGCTGGTGTAAGCCAGCCCGTACATCGCCTGCCAGGCACCTAGATACAGCTCACCCGCGGCCTTCCCCGCCGCGTACGGGGACTGCGGATCGATCCCGGCCCGCTCGCTGACCGGCAACTTCGCCGGCGAACCGTAGATCGAGCCACCGGAGGAGGTGAACACCACCTTGCGGGTTCCGGCCAACCGGGCGGCCTCGAGCACGTTGACCGTCCCCAGCACGTTGGTGGTGACGTCGCGCAGTGGCGTGGCCACGCTGGCCCGAACACTCACCTGGGCTGCCAGGTGGCAGACCACCTCGGGCCTGGTGTGGCCGAGGAGCCCGACCAGCCCGGGGTCGGCCACGTCGAGCCGGGTGAAGCTGAAGGCGCCCGGTCGCTGGCGGGTGCCCGCCCGCGCCTCGGCGAGGTTCTCCAGCGAGCCGTTGGACAGGTCGTCGACACCGAGGACGTCGTGACCGTCGGCGAGCAGCCGGTCGACCAGCGTGGAACCGATGAAACCGGCCGCCCCGGTTACGAGAACGCGCACCCGGGTCAGTCGGCGCGGTACTCGACGTGGCCGATCTCGACCCGAACCTGCTGGAGCCTCACCAGCACCCGCTCCCGCAACCCGTCCGGCGCGGCATCACCGCCGCAACAGCGGGCGACCAGGGTTTTGACTTCCTGCTCGACGCCGTACTTGCGCAGGCAGGGGGCACATTCGTCGAGGTGGATCCGGATGTTCTGCCGACCCTCCTCGTCGCACTCGCCGTCGAGGTAGAGGTAGACGGCTTCGATGACTTCGGCACAGTCGGTCGCGTGCGGGCTGCCGCAACTCATCGCTTACGCCTTCTCGCTCGTCGTCCGGATGACTCCCCGGTCGAGCGCGTAGCCGGTGAGCGCCGTGCGGAGCGCCCGCCGACCGCGGTGGAGCCGGGACATCACCGTACCGATCGGAGTACCCATGATCCCGGCGATCTCCTTGTAGGAGAAGCCTTCGACGTCGGCGAGGTAGACGGCCATCCGGAACTCCTCGGGCAGCGCCTGGAGCGCATCCTTGACGTCACTGTCCGGCAGGTGTTCGAGGGCCTCGGTTTCGGCCGACTTCAGGCCAGCCGACGTGTGCGACTCGGCCTGCGCCAACTGCCAGTCCTCGACGTCCTCGCCGGCAGCCTGCTGCGGCTCACGCTGCTTCTTGCGGTAGGAGTTGATGAAGGTGTTGGTGAGGATGCGGTAGAGCCACGCCTTGAGGTTGGTGCCTTCCTGGAACTGGTGGAAGGCGGCGAACGCCTTGACGAAGGTCTCCTGGATCAGATCCTCGGCGTCGGCCGGGTTGCGGGTCATCCGAAGCGCGGCAGCGTAGAGCTGGTCCAGGAAGGGCAGCGCGGTCGCTTCGAACCGGGCACTGCGCTGTTCGAGGCTTTCCTCGACCACGCTCACCTCCCGGTTTCGGCACTCGCGACGGCGCTCGGCGGAGCTTACGACGGGCCGCGAGCCGGCTGCCGGGCGGCGTCCTGGGCCTCGGCGGCGGGTGCGGGCCGCGTCACGCGCTGACAGAGGTGGCACGTCCGCCGACAACGCCGGAAACGGCCGCCGGATTCCCGACGAGGCCGGCGACGAACGCGACGACCGCGTCGGCCACCGCCCGGGGGTCGGCCTGGAGACCGTGATCCGCGCCGGCGATCGCCACCAGCCGGGTGCCCGACGGGAACTCCGCCGGCCGACCGAACGGGTCCCGGTCACCTTGGACGACGAGCACCGGCTGGGTCACCCCGACGAGTTCGGCGAGGCGGCTCCGGTCCGGGCGGCCGGGCGGGTGCAGCGGGAAGGACAGCGCCACCACGCCGGCCACCGCAAGTTCCCCCGCCGTGCGGCAGGCCACCCGGGCGCCGAGGCTGCGGCCGCCGGTGACCAGCGGCGCCCGGGCGAGCCCGACCACGGTTCGGATCGCCGCCACCGCGGCGAGGAACGCAGCGTCGAGCTGCCGGGCCGGCGCCGGAGCCCGCCGCCCGGCCACCCGGTAGGGCTGCTCCACGCGGGCCACGGCCGCGCCGGCGTCGACGAGCCGGCCGGTGACCGCGACCAGGTCCACCGCCTCCACGCCACCGCCCGCACCGTGCCCGAGCACGACCAGCAACCCCGGCCGGCGCGGACCGGCCAGGTGGATCCGGGCCGGTCCGTGGGCCGTTTCGACGAGGAAGACGTCCTGCCGCCGGGAGGGGTGCCGCACGGTTATCAGGGTAGGTTCCGGCGAGTGTCGCTGCCCGAGGTCTACGAGGAGCTCCGGCTGCCGGACGGCGAATCGCCCTACTGGGCCTTCTACGACGCGGTCGTCGCCCGCCAGCTCGGCGCCTGGCTGCCTCCCGCACCGGCCCGGGTCCTGGACCTCTCCGGCGCACGGTCGCGCTGTACGGCCCAGCTCAGCCGGGCTGGGCACACCGTGGTGCAGGCCTTCGACTCGGTCCCTCGGGTGCCGACCCCTGCCGGGGTGTCCCCGGTGGTCGCCGACCTCCCCGGCCTCGGCTGGCTGGTCACCGGGTCGGTCGACGCCGTGCTGGCCGAGGGCCGGGCGCTGTCCCTCGCGCTGGCCGCGGAGCTCGCCTTCGACGAGATCGCCCGAGTGCTCCGGCCCGGCGGCCGGTTCCTGGTCAGTGTGGACTCCCTCGTCCTAGGTCTCGCGCGGCTCGCGCAGCAGGGCCGCTGGGCCGAGCTGGCAGACGTGCCCGGCGCCGATGTGGTCCTCGTCCCCTCCGCGGACGGGAGGCTCCGGCGCTGCTTCTGGCCGGAGGAGCTCACGGCCGGCCTGACCGGAGCCGGGTTCACGGTCGAATGGGTGCGGCCCCGCACGGTGCTCTCCCCGGACGCGGTCGAGCGGACCCTGCGAGCGGACCCGGGGCGCCTCGAGGTGCTCGTCGAGCGGGAGATCGCCCTGGGAGCCGAACACGCGGGCGAGTCGATCGGCAGCCATCTGGTCGCCTCGGCGGTCAAGCAGCCCTGACCGAGGGTCAGTGCCCCCGGGCGGAGACCCAGACCTGGCGCATCGGCCGGCGCTCGTCCGGTGTGGTTGCCCCCCAGACCCCGTCGCAATCTCCCGCGTCGAGCGCCGCGGCCAGGCAGGCTGCCCGGACCGGGCAGTTCTGGCAGATCATGAGCGCCGGGGCGGGGTCGTCGGCGGCGTTCGGGAAGAACATCTCCGGGTCGAGGGGCAGGCACAGGCCGCTGGCCCGCCACGCCGGGCTCGCGTAGCGCTGCTCGAGGGCGGCCCGGAACCTACGGTCGCGCCGGATCCGCCGGGACACCTCGCCGGTCAGGGTGGTGCTCATCGGACCGCTTCGGACTGTTGCTGGCAGTGCACGCAACGCTCGGCCTCCGGACGTGCCTCGAGCCGCTCGTCGGGCAGCACCGCCCGGCAGTCGACGCAGCTGCCGTAGGTGCCGGCCTCGACCCGGGCGAGCGCCGCCCGGACCGCGTGGGTCTGCCGGTCGACGACCTCGATGACGGCGTCTTCCCGGTCGGCGTCGGACATCCCGCTGCCGGAGTCCGCCGACTCCTGCTCGTGGCTCAGGTCGCCGTTGTCGCCGCGCTCGGCCTGAAGCGTGCGCGCCGAACCGTCGAGCTCGACGAGCAGCCGCTCGAGACGTTCCCGTACGACCTCGGTGTCCACCCGGCTCCCTTCGACTTCCCGAACGGTGTCTATCGGTCCGGACGGCCCGCGGCAAGGGGCAATCCCACGGTCGAGGCCGTCAACCCGCGCTGGTGCGCCGCCACGTCCGATCGGAACCGGTCAGTAGCATGCAACACATGGCCAAGGACGTCGAGACGGTGGAACGGGTCATCGCCGCCCCGCCGGAGCGGATCTTCGCGCTGGTCGCCGACCCCCGCCGGCACCGGGACATCGACGGGTCGGGGACGGTCCGCGAAGCGACCGACCTGCCCGAGCGGCTCGAACTCGGCGCGACATTCGGCATGGCCATGCGGCTCGGCCGGTCCTACTCGATGGTGAGCACCGTGATCGAGTTCGAGGACGGACGGCGAATCGCCTGGCAAAGCCGGCCACCGAGCGGGGTCACCAAGTACCTGTTCGGCGGCCGGATCTGGCGCTACGAGCTGGACCCGGTCGCTGGTGGCACGCGGGTGCGGGAGAGCTGGGACATCACGGAGGAGAAGTTCAAGCGGATCGTCCGCCCGTACCGCACCAAGACCCGGGCGAACATGGTCGCGACCCTGGAACGGATCGATCGCCTGGTCACCGCGGAGCCGGCGACCGGCTGACCCGGGGCGCGGAATGCGGCGGGTCGGCGCGGCGTTTTCCCGGCACCAGCAACGCTTCCCGAGGAGCCCGCAGTGCCCGCCGCCACCACCGACAACCTGCTCGTGCTCCCCCGCGTCACCGCGCCGCCCGGCGTGGACCGGCCGGTTGTCCGGGTGGTCACCGCCCCCACGTCGCTCGAAGGCGCCGGCTTCCAGGTCCGCCGCCCGTTCCCCGGCGTGGACCTTTCGTTGGCCGATCCATTCGTCCTGCTCGACCATCTCGGCGCGGTGGAATACGCGCCCGGAGAGGCGCGCGGCGCGCCCTGGCATCCGCACCGCGGCTTCGAGACCGTCACCTACATCATCGACGGAGCCTTCGCCCATCGCGACTCCACCGGCGGTGGCGGGCTGATCGCCGACGGCGCCACCCAGTGGATGACCGCGGGCTCCGGCATCCTGCACGACGAGCTGCCGACCGAAGAGCTCGTCGCCAAGGGTGGCTTGTTCCACGGCGTGCAGCTGTGGGTGAACCTGCCGGCCAGTCAGAAGTGGTCGCCGCCGCGCTACCAGGACATCGGAGCGGACCGGGTCCGGCTGCTCGCCTCCGAGGACGGCGGTGCGCTGCTCCGACTGATCGCCGGCGAGCTGGACGGGCACCGCGGTCCGGGGGTGACGGCCACCCCGATCAGCTACCTGCACGCGAGCCTCAGCCCCGGCGCCCGGCTGCGCGTGCCGTGGCGCCCGGACTTCAACGGGCTGGCCTACGTGCTGTCCGGCCAGGGCAGCGCGGGCGCCGACGAACGGCCGATCGTCGAAGGCCAGCTCGCGGTCTTCGGACCCGGCGACGCGCTGAGCATCCGGGCCGACGACGCCCAGGACGGTCGCAGCCCCCGGCTCGAGGTGCTCCTGCTCGGCGGGACCCCGCTACGCGAGCCGGTAGCCCGATACGGCCCGTTCGTGATGAACACCCGGGCGGAGATCATCCAGGCGATGGAGGACTTCCAAGCCGGCCGGATGGGGACCATCCCGGTCGCCCGGCTCGGCGACTGACTCAACTCGCGGCGAGTGGCTCGAGCAGCTGCGGACCGTTGTTCTTCACGTTGTTGACCTCGAACCCGACCGGGTAGGCCTCGAGGCGGCCCGGCACCGCCGGGACAAGCAGTTCCGCCACCGAACTGCCGGTTCGCTCGGGGTCCAGCCAGGCCGTCCAGCGGTCGCGGTCCACGGTTAGCGGCGCCCGGTCGTGGACCCGCCCCACGTCGTCAGGGGCGGAAGTGGTGAGGATCGTGCAGGTGACCAGCCACTCGCCGTCGTCGCCGGACCGCCAGAACTCGTACAACCCGGCCAGCGCGAGCAGCGACTCGCCGCGCGGCCGGATGAAGAACGGCTGCTTGCGCTCCCCCGGGCGGTCAGGGTCGTACCACTCGTAATAGCCGTCGGCTGGAAGCAGGCAGCGGCGGGACTCGAACGCGCGGCGGAATGCCGGCTTCTCGGCGACCGTTTCGGCCCGCGCGTTGATCAACCGGCTGCCGATCCCGGGGTCCTTCGCCCACGAGGGCACCAGGCCCCAACGCATCACGACGAGGCGCCGGGAGATCGGGCCGTCCGGTTCGTGGCGGGGCCGGCGGTCGACCACCGCATAGACCGGCTTGGTGGGGGCGACGTTGAAGTCCGGGTCCAGCGGCTCGTCGACCGCGTCGTCCTCGATCCCGAAAGCGGCGGCGAGGTCGGACACCGGGCGAGCCGACGCGTAACGACCGCACACGCCGCCCAGCCTAGGTAACCCGCCCCCCGCCGCGCTGCGCACCGCCCAGCCGAACGGGAGCGGAGACGAGCTGACCGACGGGTGCGGCGGGAGCGGGACCGATGACGGCAGCGGCCTGCGGCGCACGGTCGGACCTGCGGGTGGGCCCCAGACGATACGGGGCAGCGCCCCCCGCCCGCCGGATGGGACGATCGCCCCATGCCCGGGTCCGAGCTCGCCCCGCCCTCGGTCGGTTCCGACTGGCCGGCGCCGACCGCGGAATCCCCGGTGGACGCCGAGATCCGGGTTCCAGGCTCCAAGTCCGCGACGAACCGTGCGCTCGTGCTGAGCGCGCTGGCGGCCGGCCGTTCCCGGCTGAACGCCCCCCTGCGCAGCCGCGACACCGAACTGATGGTGGCCGCCCTGCGCACACTCGGCGTCCCGGTCGCGGATGACGGCCCGGACTGGCTCGTCACCGGGTGCCCCGACCCGCTCGAGCCGCTCGGGTCGGACGTCGACGTCGGCAACGCCGGCACGGTCGCCCGCTTCGTTACGCCGGTGGCGGCGCTTGCCCGCGGCACGATCCGCGTCGACGGTGACCCCCGGATGCGGGAGCGGCCGCTCGGCCCGCTGCTCGACGCGCTGACCGGGATCGGCGCCGACATCGACGACGGTGGCCGCGGGGCGCTTCCGGTCGTCGTGCGCGGCACCGGCCGGTTGGCCGGTGGGCCGGTTCGGATCGACACCGCCGCGTCCTCGCAGTTCGTGAGTGGGCTGCTCCTCGCCGCACCGCGCTTCCTGGCCGGCGTGGATGTCACCCATGACGGCGCCCGGCTACCGTCGCGCCCGCACCTTGCGATGACGGTGGCCATGCTCCGCGAGTTCGGTGCCGACGTCGAAGAGCCGGACCCGACCCGCTGGCGGGTCGCACCAGGCCGGCTCACCGGCCGGGACGTGCGGATCGAGCCCGACCTCTCCTCGGCCGCGCCGTTTCTCGCCGCGGCGCTCGCGACCGCCGGCACGGTCCGGCTCGCGGGCTGGCCGTCGGGCAGCACCCAGCCGGGGGCTCGGCTGCCGGAACTGCTCACCGCGATGGGCGCGACCTGCCGGGTCGAGGGCGGGGCGCTCATCGTGCGCGGCGGCGGCCGGATCGTCGGACTCGACGCCGACCTCGGCGACGTCAGCGAGTTGGCTCCGGTGCTCGCCGCGCTCGCGGCGCTCGCCGACACACCGAGCCGGCTACACGGCATCGGTCATTCGCGGGGCCAGGAGACCGACCGGATCGCCGCGCTGGCCGGCGAGCTCGGCGGGCTCGGCGCCGACGTCGCCGAGCTCGCGGACGGACTCGAGTTCCGCCCGGCCCGGCTGCACGGCGGCCGGTTCGCCACCTACGAGGACCACCGCCTGGCGATGGCGGCCGCGGTCCTCGGCCTCGTGGTCCCCGGCATCGAGGTCGAGAACATCGAGACCACCGGCAAGACACTCCCCGGCTTCGTCGGCTTGTGGTCCGCATTGCTCGGCACGGGCCCGGCGCGCTGAGTCCGCGCGAGCTCGACGAGGACGACGTCCGGGTCCGACCCGGGCGCAGCACCCGTCCGCGTTCCCGACGCCGGCCGGAGCATGCGGGCGCCACACCGGCCCGGGTGATCGCCGTCGACCGCGGGCGCTACACCTGCCTGACCGCCGACGCGACCGAGGTGGTCGCCGTCGGCGCGCGTGAGCTCGGCCATCACGGGATCGTCGTCGGGGACGAGGTCGCTCTCGTCGGTGAGTTGTCCGGTGCCAACGACACCCTGGCCCGGATCATCCGGGTCGAGCCCCGGGCGACTGTTCTGCGCCGTTCCGCCGACGACACCGATCCGGTCGAGCGGATCGTCGTCGCCAACGCCGACCAGCTGGGGATCGTCACGGCCCTCGCCGACCCGGAACCCAGGCCGGGGCTGATCGACCGCTGCCTGGTCGCCGCGGTGGATGCCGGTCTCCGGCCGCTCCTCGTCCTCACCAAGTCCGACCTGGCCTCGGCCGCGGATCTGCTCGCGATCTACCGGCCGGCCGCCGTGCCGGCCGTCATCCTCGGCCAGGGGGACGAGGGCCGCGGCCTCGCCGAGCTGCGGAGGCAACTGGCCGCGCGGACCACGGTCATGTTCGGCCACTCAGGGGTGGGCAAATCCACGCTGGTGAACGCGCTCGTCCCGGGTGCCGACCGGCGGATCGGGAGGGTGAACGTCGTCACCGGCCGCGGCCGGCATACCTCCTCATCCGCGGTGGCCCTGCCGTTGCCCGCCGGCGGCTGGGTCATCGACACCCCCGGCGTTCGGTCCCTCGGGCTCGGTCACATCGACCGCGATCGGCTGGTCGAGGCCTTCCCGGATCTCGCCCCGGGCCGAGCCGCCTGTCCCGGCGATTGCGACCACACCGATCCATCGACGTGCGGGCTGGATGCCTGGGTGACCGGAGGGCACGCTCACCCGGAGCGATTGCTCTCGCTCCGCAGGTTGTTGACCGCCCGCGACCCGGACGCGTGACGCACCCTCCCGGTCGGCTGTCACCGGTGGGCATGGTGGTCGGCTCCCGGCTCCCGGCGGGTCAGCCCGCGGCGGATCAGCCCGCGGCGGCGCCCGCCGCGATCGTGTCGTCGATCTCGGCTCGGCGTGCGGAGAGCTCCCGGCGTTCAGCGTCGAGGGCCTCGGCGACGTTCTCGTCGTTGTTCATCAGGTCCTCGAGGTTGATCCCGGCCATGTCGAGGACGCCGAGGTCCGCGTAAGCCTTTTGCACGCGGTCGCCCCACAGGCCGATGTCCTTGACGCACGGAACGATCCGGCTGAAGAGCAACGACCGGAATGCCTGCTGCATCTCGGAGTTCTCCGTGTACTCGAGACACTCGGCGACGTCGAACCCGAAGTTCTCCCACACCTCCTGGGCGCGGAAGCGGCTCCGCATGAGGTAGCAGCCTTCGACGACGAAATCCTCGCGCTCGGCCAACTCGGCTCTGGTCAGTTCCTTGTAGTAGTCGCGCAAGGCGAGGCGCCCGAACGCGACGTGGCGAGCTTCGTCCTGCATGACGTAGGCCAGGATCTGCTTAGGCAGCTCGGTCTGCGCGATGTCCCGGAGCAGGCCGAACGCGGCCAGCGCGAGGCCCTCGATGAGAACCTGCATGCCGAGGTAGGGCATGTCCCAACGCGAATCGTCGAGGGTGTCCTTGAGCAGCGCCTCGAGGTAGGGATTGATTGGATAGAGCAATCCCACCTTCTCCTGAAGGAACCGCGCGTAGGTCTCCGCGTGTCGGGCCTCGTCCATCGTCTGGGTGGCCGCGTAGAACTTCGAGTCGAGGTCCGGGACCGACTCCACGATCCGGGCCGAGCAGATCATCGCGCCCTGCTCGCCGTGGAGGAACTGGCTGAACTGCCAGGACCCCAGGTGCTTGCCCAACTCGTCGCGGTCCGCCGGCCCGAGCTTGTTCCACTGCTCCGAGCCGTAGATCGGGCAGGTCTCCTCCGGCAGCCCCAGCGGCCTGGCCGGGTCGACCTCCAGCGACCAGTCAATGCGCTTGGTCGCGTCCCACTGCTTGTCCTTGCCCTTCTGGTAGAGCGCGAGCAGCCGCTCCCGCCCGTCGTCGTACTCCCAGCTGAACCGGGACGACCCGGCCGCTGCGATCTCGAGCCCCGGCGCGGCGACGGGAGTGGCATAGCGGTCGAAAGAGCTCATGGATTTCTCCCGATCTGAGGGGCGAGCAGGGCCTCGACGAGACGCGCGACCCGACCGGCGACGGCGGATGCCGAGCCGTCCGCGTTGTCGCTGGGCAGGACGAGGTAGGACACGGTCAGCCGGACCACGGTCTCGGCGGCGAGGGCAACGTCGGCCGCCGGAAGGTCCGGCCAGTGCTCGACGAGGTACCCGGCGATGCTGCGCCGGGCCAGCGCGAGGATCGGGGCGGCCCGGGTGGTGAGGAATGGGAGCAGACCGCCGGCGTCGTCGGTGAGCACCGCCTTGAGCAGCGGGTTGTCCGCCGCGCGGAGCAAGGTTCCCTCGACGGCCGCCGCCACGGCCGCGGCCGGACCACCCGGGTGTGTGTCGGCGAGCAGGGCCTCCGTGGCTGCGGTGAATTCGTCGGCCTCGCGGATCGCCAGCGCCTGGGCGAGCGCGTCCTTGGACCCGAACTCGTTATAGAGGGTCTGCCGGGAGACCCCTGCGACCCGGGCGACGTCGAGCATCCGGGTCCGCTCCCACCGCCCGGCGACCACGGCCGCGTAGGCGGCGTCGAGCAAGGCGCCGCGTGTGGAGGGCCCTGAGGTCACCCCCGAAGTGTTTACACGAGAGCCCTCCGTGTCAAGGGTCGGGAAACCTGTCACTACGCTCGGTAGGCGTGAGTCGCCTCGAGCAGGACCTCGACCTTGCCCATGCCCTCGCCGACGAGGCGGACGAAATCACGCTGCGCCGGTTTCAGGCCGTCGATCTGCGGGTCGAGACCAAGCCCGATCTCACCCCGGTGAGCGACGCGGATCGTGCGGTCGAGGCGGCGCTCCGCCGCCGGCTGGAGAGCGAACGGCCGGCCGACGCCGTGCTCGGTGAGGAGTTCGGGTCCGCCCCCGGCACGGACGAGGAGCCGACGCCGCGGCGGTGGATCGTCGATCCGGTCGACGGCACGAAGAACTTCGTTCGCGGCGTCCCGGTCTGGGCCACCCTGATCGCCCTCGAGGAGGAGGGTCGGATCGCCGCCGGGGTGGTCTCGGCCCCGGCGCTGGGCCGACGCTGGTGGGCCCATCGCGCCGGCGGCGCCTGGACCGGTCCGAACCGGGCCGGCGCCCGCCGGTGCGCGGTCTCCGCGGTAAGCGACCTGGCCGATGCCCACCTGTCCTACTCGAGCCTGGCCGGCTGGGCAGCACAAGGCCGGCTCGGCGCGTTCCTCGATCTGTCCGGCTCGGTCTGGCGGACCAGGGCCTTCGGTGATTTCTGGTCACACGTCCTGGTCGCCGAGGGCGCGGTGGACATCTCCTGCGAACCCGAGGTCGCGCTTTGGGACCTGGCTCCGCTCCAGGTGATCGTCGAGGAGGCTGGCGGCCGCTTCACCGACCTGCGTGGCGAGCCCCGTCCGGACGGCGGCAGCGTCGTCGTCACCAACGGCATCCTGCACGAGGTCACCCTCGCCCGGCTGGCCGGTTCTAACTCTCCATGATCACGCTCGAACCCCTCCCCCGCAAACGCTGAAGCACCGGAGACAGCCGGGGGACGAGGGCGAGCGCGGCGGCGTCGAAGAAGCAGTACCCGCCGGCCGCGCCGCTCGGTGGGTTCCCCACCGCGATCAGGCCGCTCGGGTCGTGGTGCGCCCAGGTCCACGCGCCGAGATGGGTCCCTAGCAGTTCGAGGTAGCTGACGACGAGGAAAGCGCCCGCGTAGACCAGTGGGGCGCGGCCATAGGCGAGAAAGGCAACCAGGCAGCCGAACCAGATCGCCCCGAGGACGTCGAGTCTCGACGAGGCGACCAGGCCCCACAGCGCATACCCGCCACCGAGGCAGAGCACGGCCGGCACGATGACCCGGCGCCCGGCCCGGAACAGTGCCGAGCGACCGAGTGCGAGCGCAGCCAGATAGACCAGTCCGTGCCCGGGCGGGACGAACATCGGGATGTCGTGCAGCCGGTAGGTGTAGACGTGGAGCACTCCGGCGAAGGTGTATTCCACGACCGTCGCATAGCCGACGACGATCGCAACCTGCGCCCTGGTGCGGGCCGGCTCCGACCGCAGGCAGCCGAGGAGCAACAGCCAGGTGCCGACGCCGAGCAGGCGCTGTTCGGTGAGGGTGGACACGGTGTCGAGACCAAGTACGACGGCCGCCCACACGACGACGATCCCGGGCAGACCCAGATCGCGACCGGAGGACCGACCCAGGGCGGCCAGCCCGCGGACCGACCTAGTCGTTGACGCCCTGCACGATCGGGTATTGCAGGCATTGCGGACCGATCGGTGCGGCCGGTGACGAGTTGAGCCGCGAGGGGCACCGACCGTGATGGAACGAGGTGACACCGACCATGCCGATGAGCACGAGGACGACCGCGATCACGAAGGCGATCAGGCCGGCGACTATGGCCGCGCCGGACGCGGCCACCTGTTCTCGACGCACCAGCGCAGTCTAACGAACACGGAGCGGGCCGCCTGGTTGCACCGGCCGGCCCGCTCCGTCCCCCTCGACTGATCTCACCGCCGACCCCGGCACGCCCGACCGCGCCGGCCGCGACCGTCCCTCCCGGGAGATCGCCCCTCCACCCGGGAACCTAGGCCGTTCCCGAGCGCGGCGCGGCGGAATGCGGAAACTCGTGGCACCGCCACTGGGGCCCGGCGACGGCGGTTCCGGCAGACTGCGAGCATGCCCGAGCCGGACTGGCGGCACCCGTCGCCGCGCCTGTGGATCGCCCGCCAGCTCCAACTCGGCGCGGTCGTCCTTGTCGGGCTCGCCGCCGCCGGCAGCGCCGGCGGGCTGGCATTCGGTTCCTCCGGCGCGATCGGCGGCCTCTGTGGCGTTGCCGTTCTCGGCGGCCTCGGCTGGCTGGCCCTGCGGGGACGGGTCCTCGCCTGGGGCTACGCCGAGCGCGAGGAGGACCTGCTGGTGACCCGCGGCCTGCTGGTCCGGCGGATGTCTGTCGTTCCCTACGGTCGGATGCAGTACGTCGACGTGACGGCGGGGCCGCTCGAACGGGCCTTTGGGCTGGCCAGCGTGCGGATGCACACCGCAGCCGCGGCCAGCGACGCCCGGATTCCCGGGGTCACGGCGCTCGAGGCGGAACGGCTCCGCGACCGCTTGGCCGCAGATGGGCAGGCCCGGGCCATGGGGCTGTGACCGGGAGGCCGAACCAGGACGGTTGGGCCCGGCTGCACCCGCTGTCCCCGCTGATCCGGATCGGTCGGGTGCTCTTCGTCCTGCTGCTCGCGCTCGCGCCGAGCGCGCTCGCCCGGGGAAAGGGCGGGCCGGCCTGGGTCGAACTGGTCGCCCTCGGGGCCGCGGTGGTCGGCGGAGTCGTGTTCTGGCTGGTCACCCGCTGGCGGCTGCACGGCGGAGAGTTGCAGATCGAGACCGGACTGCTGCGCCACCAGTCGATCCGGGTGCCGGTTTCGCGGATCCAGGCCGTCGACCTGGTGCGGCCGCTGCTCGGACGGATGCTCGGGCTCACCGAAGTCCGGGTCGTCGTCGCCGGCCATGGGGCGAACCGCACCCGTCTCAGCCTCCTCCCGGCGGCCGAGGCGGTCGAGATCCGCGCCCGACTCCTCGCGCTCGCCCACGGCCTCGCCGCGGAGACACCGGCACCGCCGGAACGTCGGATATTCACGGTGCGCAACGGCTGGCTGATCGGCTCGGTCCTGCTCAGCCCCGCAGCGTTGATCTTCACCGGCCTGCTCGGGGTGACGATTGGCATCGTGGCGGCCGGCCCGAAGGCCGCCGCGCCCGTCCTGGGCGGCCTCGGCTCGGTCGAGTTCTCGCTCGGTGCGCTGGTCCTGCGCCGGCTGCTCGCCGAGTTCGGCTTCACCGTCGCCGAGGCCCCGGACGGGCTGCGGGTCCGGGCCGGTCTCCTCCAGACCCGCGCGGAGACCATTCCGCTGCCCCGAGTCCAAGGCATCCGATGGTCGCAACCCCTGCTCTGGCGGCCGTTCGGCTGGCAGCGGCTCGAGATCGATGTGGCCCGCCAGCGCGCCGCCCACCGCGGAAACGAGCAGGACGGCTCGACGGTCAGCCGCGCGCTGCTTCCCGTCGGCGACACCGCGGCCGCCCACTTCCTGCTCGGTCGGACACTTCCCGGCGCACAGGTGACGCCCCCGCCGGCGGCCCGGGCGCCGCGCCGGGCAGCGCTTCGAGCCCCGCTGTCCTACTGGCGTTTGTTCGCCTGGACCGATGGCCTGTTCATCTACGCCGGGATCGGCCGAACCCGGCGTACCCTGGCCGTCGTCCCGCTAGCGAAAGCCCAGAGCGTGCGCTGGGTGCAGGGACCCCTTCAGCGCCGGCTCCGGCTGGCGACGGTGCACGTCGACACCGCCGGCCGCGGTTGGCGCGCCGAGGCCCGCTGCCGCGACGAGGTGGAAAGTCGAGCCCTATTCGACCAACTGGCGGCGCAAGCCCGGGCCGCGCGGGCCCCCCGGCTCACACCGGAAACGGCACCCCCGTAAGCGATTCGCTGAGCTGCCAGAGCCGCTGCGCCGTCGCCACATCGCGACCCTGGGGGAAGACGTCGACGACCTTGGGCGCCCCCCGCGTCTGGCCGAGCAGGCTCGGGCCGACGAAGGCCCCGCCGGGGATCTCGGGGTCGACCGAGGCACGCAACGTGGGCAGCGCTCCAGCGGCTCCGGACTGCAGGACGACCGGTCCGAGGATCCGGGCGACCGGGACCAGCCAGCCACGGCCCTCGTCGGCCAGTTGTCGCGGGAACAGGTTCGTCCAGCTGACCCCCGGGTGGCAGGCGATCACCCGGACCGGCTGACCGACGGCCGTCGTCCTGCGGTGCAGTTCCTGGGCGAAGAGCAGGTTGGCCTGCTTGGTGTTGGCGTAGATCTTCTGCGGGACATAGGGAACCGGGTCCGCCAGGTCCCGCTCGGTGATCCCGGCGGTCAACCGGCCGCCCCGGGAGGCAATGCTCGACACGACCACGACCCGGCCGGCGGCCGCGAGAACGCTGCTCCAAAGCTGCGCGACCAGTGCGAAGTGCCCGAGGTGGTTGGTGCCCATCTGCCGCTCGTGGCCCTGCGCGGTATCCAGCCGGCGCCCGCCCATGATCGCGGCGTTGGCGACCAGCACGTCGATCTTCTGGTGCTCGTCGGCCAACCGCTTCGCCGCCGAAGCGACCGAGTCGAGATCGGCCAGGTCGAGCGGGGTCACGCGCGCCTGGCCGGCGCGGCCGCCGATCGCGTTCCGAGCCTGCTCCCCCTTCGCCTGGTCCCGGCAGGCGAGGACCACCTCGGCTCCCGCCCGGACGAACTGCCGGGCGGCCTCGAGCCCGATCCCCGAGTTGCCGCCGGTGATGACGACGACCCGACCGGTGAGATCCGGCATGCTATGCGTGTTCCAGGACACGGCGACCTCCTGCCTGACGCTAACCCGGTGGCGAAGCCGGCGACGAATCGGGCCTGACCGGGTGCGGGCAACCCGACCCGGCCGGCGATACTCGAACCGGCGCCGAACCGGAGAGGACTGCATGGTGACGAGAGGGGGTGTCGCGGCCACCTATGAACTCGAGCACCTGGCGGCCCTCGAGGCGGAGTCCGTCCACATCATGCGCGAGGTGGCCGCCGAGTTCGAGCGTCCGGTGCTGTTGTTCTCCGGCGGCAAGGATTCGGTTCTCATGCTGCGGATCGCCGAGAAGGCGTTCTGGCCGGCCCCGGTGCCGTTTCCGGTCATGCACGTCGACACCGGCGAGAACTTTCCCGAAGTGCTCGCGTTCCGCGACGCCACCGTCGAGCGACTCGGCGTTCGGCTCATGATCGCCAGCGTTCAGGAATCGATCGACACCGGCCGGGTGGTCGAGCGGCCGGGGGTGTCCCGCAATCCCCTACAGACGGTGACCCTGCTGGACGCGATCAACCGGCACGGATACGACGCGGTCTTCGGAGGGGGGCGCCGGGACGAGGAGAAGGCGCGGGCCAAGGAACGGGTGTACTCGTTCCGGGACGACTTCGGGCAGTGGGATCCGAAAAGCCAGCGGCCGGAGCTGTGGAGCCTCTACAACGGCCGGCATCACAAGGGGGAACACATCCGGGTGTTCCCACTGTCCAACTGGACCGAACTCGACATCTGGCAGTACATCGCACACGAGTCGATCGAACTGCCACCCATCTACTACGCACACCGTCGGCAGGTCTTCCGCCGCGACGGCATGTTGCTCGCCATCGGCCCCTACACGACGCCCGGCCCGGACGAGGAGATCCTCGAGACCACCGTCCGCTACCGCACGGTCGGCGACATGACCTGCACCGGCGCCGTCGAGTCCAGCGCAGCCACGACCGCGGACATCATCGCCGAAGTCGCGGCGACCCGGATCACCGAACGGGGAGCGACCCGGGCGGACGATCGGGTCAGCGAGGCCGCCATGGAGGACCGCAAGCGGACCGGTTATTTCTGATGGAGCTGCTCCGCTTCGCAACAGCCGGGAGTGTCGACGACGGGAAGTCGACCCTGATCGGTCGGCTTCTCTATGACACGAAGTCGATCTTCGAGGATCAGTTGGAGGCGGTCGAACGGACCAGCCGTGAACGCGGCGACGAGTACACCAACCTCGCCTTGCTCACCGACGGGCTGCGGGCCGAGCGCGAGCAGGGCATCACGATCGACGTCGCATACCGCTACTTCGCCACCCCGAAGCGCAAGTTCATCATCGCCGACACCCCCGGGCACATCCAATACACCCGGAACATGGTGACCGGCGCCTCCACGGCGAACCTCGCGCTCATCCTCATCGACGCCCGGAACGGGATTCTCGAACAGTCCCGGCGGCATTCCTTCATCGCGAGTCTGCTCCGGGTCCCGCACCTGGTGCTCTGCGTCAACAAGATGGATCTGGTCGACTACGACGAAGCCGTCTTCGAGAGCGTCCGAGCCGAGTTCCGAAATTTCGCGGCCAAGCTCGAGATCGGCGACCTCACGTTCGTCCCGATCAGCGCGCTGCGCGGGGACAACGTGGTGCACCGTTCCGCGTCGATGCCGTGGTACGAGGGCCCTTCGCTACTGCACCATCTCGAGGACGTGCACATCGCAAGCGACCGGAATCTCATCGACGCCCGCTTCCCGGTCCAGTACGTCATTCGCCCGGTGTCCGACGCATGGCACGACTACCGCGGCTACGCGGGAACGGTGGCCGGCGGCGTCCTCAAAACCGGCGACGAGGTCGTCGTGCTGCCGTCCGGGCTGGCCACCCGGATCGCGGCCATCGACACCCCCGACGGCCCGGTCGACGAGGCGTACCCACCGATGTCGGTGACCCTGCGGCTTGCCGACGACCTCGACGTCTCGCGCGGGGACCTGATCGCCCGGCCGCAGAACCAACCGCGGATCACCCAGGACGTCGAGGCGATGCTGTGCTGGCTGGCCGACCGGCCGCTGCGGGCGGGCGCCATCTACGCGATCAAGCACACCACTCGGGCAGCCCGCGCACAGGTTCGCGAACTCGCCTACCGGATCGACGTCAACACGCTGCACCGTGACGAGGTGGCCGAGGCGCTCACGCTCAACGAGATCGGGCGCGTGACGTTGCGGACCACGCAGCCGCTGTTCGTCGACGAGTACCGGCGAAACCGGACCACCGGCTCGTTCATCCTGATCGACGAGGCGACGAACCAGACCGTCGGTGCCGGGATGATCCTCGACGCCGGCTGATCCTCGACGCCGGCTGATCAGCGGCGGCGGCGCGACGCGTCGAGTGACCACAGCCGGGCCGAGCGCGGCAACAGCAGGAGCGTGCCGAGCAGGAGGCCCGCGCTCAGCAGGAGCTCGGCCGGGTAGTGCGTGGAACCGGCCGCCCCGAGCGGTCCGCCGACGCCGAAGCAGCCGCACGCGACGCGCAGCCCGCGGGCATCGGCCGACGCGAAGAGCGCGAGGTACAGCAGCTCGATGACGGCCGCGACGCTCGCCGCGAAACGGACGAGCAGGCCGATGACGAGCAGCAGCCCGACCCCGAGCTCGACGAAACCGAGGAGGTCGCCTACACCGCGGTCCAGGCCCGCCGGCAGGAGCCGGAAGGCGCTCACCGTGCCGATCACGGTCGATCGATGGTCGAGTTGTCCGGCCGCAGCGGCCAACAACACCGCCGCGATGACGAGCCGGAGCCCGAGCAGCACGCGGTCCCAGAGCCTGTCCCGGGACTCTCCGTGATGCCCCTGAAGCCGACTCAGCGAGGCAACCATCTCCCCGCCGAGCCCGGTCCAGCGGCCCGGATCTTCGTCGCTCACGGGGCAAGCCTGCCGCCCGGGGCCGCGGCAGTCACGACCGGGGTTCGCAAACCGGGCGGGTGGGGCCCGGCGGATGCCAGATCGCGCTCAGGTGACAACCCGGCGTCGGAAGGTTCGCAGGGAGATGAGCATGAGCCCGGTCCCACCGCCGAGGAGCGCGGCGAGGAAGCCCCAGATCGGCATGTGCGGCAACTGTGGCGTGAGGACGGAACGCAGCCCCTCGCTCATGTAGACGAGCGGGTTGACGAGGATGGCGTATTTGAGCCACGGGATCGGCGAGAGCGTCGCCCACGGGTAGTAGATGCAGCCGAGGAAGGTCATCGGGAGCAGGATGACCGCGAACATCAAAGTGATCTTCCGCGGGTCGAGAACGGTCCCGATGAACAGCCCCAGCGACGCCCCGAGCAGTGAGGCGAAGAGGACGACGAGAATGAACAGCGGCCAGTTGTCGATGTGCACGCTCGGCGCGGCGCCGCGCGCGTGCACCAGGTAGACGACCGGAAAGACCACGGCTGCGGCGATCACCGACTGCACCCCGCCCGCGACGATCTTGCCGAGAGCGACCACCCAGACCGGGATCGGGGCGAGGATCCGATCCTCGATCTCGTTCGTGTAGCTAAACTCCTGAACCAGCGGCAGCGCGACCGCCTGGATTCCCTGGACGATGATCGCGACCGCGATCAGGCCGGGCACGAGGATCGTCGTGAACACGCCGCCGCCGGCCCGGCTGGTGCCAAACCCCTGCCCGATTTTCGGGAAGACGTAGGCGAACACGAAGACGAACAGCAAAGGCTGCATCACGGTGCGCAGCAGGAACTGGCCGAATCCGCGGCGCAGCACCCTGACGTCTCGAGCCAGCAGCGCCCCGAACGTGCCGAGCATCGTGCCGCTCACTCGGTCGCTCACTCCCGGTACTCCCGACCGGTGAGCGACAAGAAGACCGTCTCGAGACTCGGCGGCAGGCTGGTCGCGTCCCGGACCAGGCTGCCCATCCGGGAGGCGGCCTCGACGAGCTGGGCAAGCACCCCGCCCGGCGGGTTGGCGAAGACCCGCAGCATGGCCCCTTCCCGCTCGACTCGGCGCACCCCCGGAATGGCGGCCACCGCATCTTCGAGGCCACTGGTCTCGGCGTCGAGGGTGACGGTGATCACCGTGTCCGCGCCAAGGCCCGTCTTGAGCTCGGCCGGGCTGCCCAGCGCCAGCACCTTTCCGTGATCGAGAATGGCGATCCGCTCGCAGAGGGCGTCGGCCTCCTCCATGTAGTGCGTGGTCAGCAGGATCGTCTGGCCGGCGGCGTGCAGGTCGCGGAGGATCCGCCAGAGGTTGATCCGGGTTTGCGGGTCGATGCCCGAGGTCGGTTCGTCGAGGAAGAGGATCTCCGGGCGGTGAACGAGTGCGCGGGCGATCATCAGCCGCTGGGCGAGGCCGCCCGAGAGCTCCCAGATTCGCGACGTGGCGCGTTCGGTGAGCGCGAACTGCTCGAGCAGCTCGTCGGCCCGCAGCCGGGCCTCGCGTCGGCTCACCCCGAAGAACCGGCCGTGGTAATACAGGTTCTCGCGGACGGTGAGCTGGCGGTCCAGCGTGTTGGTCTGGGTTGAGACCCCGATGCGGCGCTTGGCCTGAGCTGGGTGGCGGGTGACGTCGACGCCGGCGACGAACGCCCGCCCGGAGGTCGGGATAACCGTGGTGGTCAGCATGCCGATCGTCGTGGACTTGCCGGCGCCATTCGGCCCGAGCAGGCCGAAGAACTCGCCGGCAGCGACTTCCAGGTCGATCCCGTCGACCGCCTGCACCTCTCCCCGGCGGCTACGGTAGGTCTTGTACAGGGCTTCCGTTCGAATCGGGGCGGTCGCGGGCTCGGCGGCGATCACGGTCACCCGGTCACCCTAGACAGGAACGCGACAGGCAGCCTCGACGTTGACCTCAGCATGCGGAACGGAGGAACCATGGCCACACCCGAGCCCACCGACGAGCACTGGCGCGAGAAGCTGAGCCCGGAGCAGTACTCGGTGCTGCGCGAGGGCGGGACGGAGCGGGCGTTCAGCGGGGAGTACGTCGACACCGACGAGGCCGGCGTGTACCGCTGCGCCGCGTGTCACACGCCGTTGTTCTCCTCGACGACGAAGTTCCACTCCGGCAGCGGCTGGCCGAGCTTCACCGACCCGATGAACCCGGCGAACGTCGAGCTGATCGCGGACAACTCGCACTTCATGCGGCGCACCGAGGTGCGCTGCGCCACCTGCGGCGGCCATCTCGGCCACGTTTTCGACGACGGTCCACGCGATCGGGGCGGGATGCGGTACTGCATCAATTCGCTGGCCCTCGACCTTGCTCGGGAAGCGGAACCGGCAACCGGGTAGCCACGCGAGCCGGGTTGCGGATCAAGGCCGCCGGTTCAGCTGCCGGTGCGCCGTTCCGAGCCCGTGTAGGCCGGAGCCGGAGCCCGCTGCGCCGGCAGCGGATTGACCAGGCCCCGGAGGGCGGCGTAACGGTCCTTCGTCGGGGGGCGCAGCGCCATCGATGGCTGCACCACCAGCCGGGGGATCCGATCGCCGGCGCCGGATCGGAGCAGTTCGACGCTCGGCTCGGGCAGTGGCCACCCGGCCATCGTCACGTCGAAGGCCTCGGCGGGGGCCGGCCGTCCGAACAGGAATCCCTGGCCCTCGTCGCACCCGAGTTGGCGAAGCAGCGCGACCTGGGCCGGGTCCTCGATGCCTTCGGCGACGACGGTGAGGCCGAGGCCACTCGTCATGCCGATGCTGGCCCGGATCAGGGTGGCACCGGCGCGGGCCCGCTCGGGGGTGACCAGGCTGTCGAGGAAGGTTTTGTCGATCTTCACTTTGTCGATCTGGAGCTGCCCGAGCCGGGACAGCGACGAGTACCCGGTTCCGAAGTCGTCGATCGCCAACTGAAGACCGAACGCTTTGAGCCGGGCGAGCGTCTCCTGCGCCGATCCGCCTTCGTCCATGGCGAGGCTCTCGGTGATCTCCAGGGTCACGGCACGCGGGTCGACCCCGGTCTTGGCCAGAACGTCCCTGATGGAGGTCACGAGGTCGGGATCGGCGAGCTGCCGGGCGGACAGATTGACCGCCATCCCGAGTTTGCTGCCACCGACCGGCCGGTGCTGGACCTGCCAGCTGCGCAGCTGCCGGCAGGCTTCGGAGAGAACCCACATGCCGAGCTCGACGATGGCGCCGCTGGACTCCGCGATCGGGATGAACTGGTCGGGCGGGATCAGGCCATGCTCGGGATGCTGCCAGCGCACCAGTGCCTCGAACCCGAGCAGCTCACCGGTAGTCAGGCTGACGATCGGCTGGTAGTAGACCCGCAGCTGACCCTCCCGGGTCGCCTTGGACAGATCGGATTCGAGTCGGAGCCGGCGCTGGACGCGTTGATGCATCTCCGGCTCGTAAACCGCGACGTCGTCCTTGCCCCGGTTCTTGACGGCGTACATCGCGAGGTCGGCCTTGCCCAGCAGCAGAAGAGGATCGTCGTCAGGCTCGCTGATGGCCAGCCCGGCGGACGCCCGGGACTGCACGGTTCGGCCGCCGACGGTGATCGGCGCGTTGAGCGCGTCGAGCACGCGCCCGATAACCGAATGTGCCGCCGCCGGATCGAACAGCGGGAAGAGCACCGCGAACTCGTCACCCCCGAGGCGAGCGACCAGGTCGTACTCGCGCACGGCATGGACCAGCCGCTGACCTACGACGCGCAGAAGTTCGTCCCCGGCGGCATGTCCCAGTTCGTCGTTGACGCCTTTGAAGTCGTCCAGGTCGAGGAACATCACGGCGCACCGCGAATCCAGGCCCGGGCATTCGTCGAGCGCGCGCTGGATGGCTTCGGTGAGCAACTCCCGGTTGGCCAGCCGGGTCAGGGTGTCGTGGGTGGCGTTGAACGTCAGCTTTCGCTGGAGTTCCTCCCGCTCCCGAACCAGCTCGAGGGCCTTGTTGCGCTCGGCTTCGACCTCGCTCATCCGCAGCGAATGTTCGGTGCGCAGTTTCCGGAACAGGAAGTAGTAACCAGCGGCCGCAAGGCAGCCGAAGCTCAGGAACGCCGCCGCGAGGACCCCGAACTCACGCAGCCCGGCGTCAGAAAGCAGGTGCCCGTGCCACGCGACCAGGCCGGCCGCGGAGGCGGCGGACATCGGGATGACCCCTTTGGGCCCGAAGCGGTAGCTGACGGCGAGCACGAGCATTGCGAGCCAGACCCCGAGCACGGTGGGCGCCACACCATCGACGGCTGCCGCGGAAATGGACACCGCGAACGAGCCGACGAGGATGCCGAGGACCGGTACGAGAGGCATCCGGGCATGCCAGGGATCGGCATCGCCCGCGTCTGGCGTCGGCAGGATGCCCCTGCTTGCGGTGGCATGGCGGGCCACCGGTCTGGCGTCCATGCCTCCGTATCGGCTCCGGTGGCCGGGTCGGAACATGGCTAAGTCCGGCTATTTTGCGGACCGTCGCGATGCGGCCGATTGGGCGGCCGGCATGGGCATTCGGCCTAGTCGCCGGCTTTGTCCCCATCGTGAGCGGGAGCGCTCCGGCTCCGAATGACCCAACCGGCTGGCAACGCCGAGAACCACGCCCTGCTCGTCCCCGCAGACGGCGGCGAACCGGAAGGCTTCCGGCTGCGGTGGGAAGGGGCCGCATCGGGCCCAAGGAGTGCCGGAGACCGCGGTCGGGTCTGAGCCTTACCGTCTGACGCCTCACTCCACCAGCCCAGCTTCGGAGATGACCCCCCGCTCGATCAGCACGTCTATCTCCGGGCCGGTCATTCCGAGCAGTTCCATGGCAACGGTCCGGCTGTGCTCCCCGAGCCTCGGCGCGGGACGCATTCCAGACGGCGATGCGCCATTCACCCGGACCGGCGATCCCACCATCTGGACCGCACCAGCCGTTGGGTGCTGCACGGTGCGGATGAGGTTGCGGGCGGTCACCTGATCCTGAGTCAGCGCCTCGGTGATGTCGAGCACCGGAGCGTGGGGAACGTCCGCCCGGGTAAAGATCTCCTGCCACTCGTGACGGGTCTTGCTGCACAGAACCTCGTCGAGGATTTCCCGAAGCGCCTCGCGATTCTCGCAACGAACGGCATTGGTGGCGAACCGGGGATCGTCGGTCAGGTCCGGTCGCCCGACCGCGTCGCAGAACCGAGCCCAGAACTGCCCGACCAGCACGGCGATTACCAGGTACCCGTCCCGGACTTTGAACCTCCCGTACGGCACGACGTTGTGATGATCACTTCCTAGTCGTGGCGGACTGTCGCCGGTGAGCAGCGCCATCTGGCTCAGGTAGCTCTGGAGAGCAATGGCCCCATCCAACATGCTGATGTCGAGATGCTGCCCCTCGCCGGTACTGCCCCGCTTTTGGGTACTGCCCCGCTTTTGCAGCGCAGCGAGAATGGCGATCGTCGCCCACAGCCCGGCGCCCAGATCGGCGACCGGAAGGCCGAGCCTGGACGGCGGACTGTCGCTCTCGCCGTTGATGCTCATGATCCCGCTTCGTGCCTGAACCACGAGATCGAAGGCCGGGAAGTTCGCGAGCGGACCGTCCGCTCCGTATCCGCTGATCGAGCACAGGATGATGTCCGGTTTTACTTCCCGCAGATCGTGCAAACCCAGTCCCAGCCGATCGAGAACCCCGGGCCGGAAGTTTTCGACCACGACGTCGGATCCACGCACGAGATCGAGGATGAACTGCCGACCTTCGACCGACTTCAAGTTGACTGCAACGCTCCGCTTATTCCGGTTCAAAGCAAGGAAATAGTGGCTCTGCTCCCCCGGGTAAAAGGGCGGAATGTCCCGAACTTCATCGCCACCTCGAGGGTCCTCGATCTTGATTATGTCGGCACCCAGATCACCGAGGATCTGGGTGCAGTAGGGGCCGGCGAGCACCCTGGTCAAATCGATGACTCGCACATCGCTGAGCAGCGGCGCGTGGCCGGCCAAATCCTCGGAGATCATTCTTCATCTTTCGTCGATGGTGACGCCGACTCCACCACATCGGGATCGACACGGCCGGGGCGGCACCAATATCCCCGTCCACGACCTCGACGTCCGAGGGCTCACCACCGCCGGCGGACGGCTCCGAGAAGCTCCGCACCCACGTTCCCGACCGGGCGTCAGCGCGTTCATCGGCTACTCGCCGACGGGTGGCCGCGAGCTCCCGGTACTGGCCTACCGCGACCTCGACGGCGACTGGCCGGGGCTCGATGCCAGGCCCGCATCCGGTCAGGACCTCACGCCGGATAAGGAAGGAAGCACCGATGGTGCGGAAGCCTGACCCGAAGACCGCCGGCAAGCTACGGGCGGACGCTCGTGCGGCGTACCGGCCCGGGGACAACCGGGGGCTGACCCCGTGGGGTGCAATTGCTCTTCTGTCACGCTGCCACGGGTTCGTATTCGTGGATGAGCCCACCGAGTCGATCACACCGACGGATGCGGTGGACTCCAGCGAACGTTGCTGGAGGCAATCCCGTCGCGCAGGGTGGTCGAAGGTCCCCGGCCGCGGTGGGGCCGGGCATGGTTGTAGTGCGCGACGTACTCGGCGAGGACCCGGGTGAGGTGTTGCTCGCTGCGGATGAGAATCCAGTCGAGACATTCGGAGCGGGCGCTGGCGATCCACCTCTCGGCGAACGCGTTCGCGTTCGGCGCGGCCACCGGTGTCTGGATGATCTTGGTGCCGTCGCCGGTGAACGCAGCGTCGAAGCCGGCGACGAACTTCGTGTCCAGGTCCCGGATCAGGTACCGCGGCAGACGGGCGTCCTGGCCCTGCGTCATCGACAGCTCCGGGCCCGCTGGGTCATCCACGCCGTGTTGGGATGAGCGGTGACCCCGACCAGTTGGACCCGGCGGGTGCCGATCTCGATCACGAAAAGCACGTACAGCGTCTTGAGCAGCACCGTTTGGACGGCGAAGAAAAGACATAGCCCGAACCTGCACAATGCAGGTCCGGCCTATTCCGATGTCCCGAGACATCACATTTGTGAGGTCTTCACGTAAGGGTTTGACCTGGGATTTCGTTGGGTTGTCGGGGGGCGGTGCACGGGTTAACAAGTGATCATCCACACCGGCCGGGCTGGCGGGCTAATGCCGTTTGCCGGTGCGGGG